>Ga0073906_1002249_pt1 | contig 26000 bp, 16 predicted proteins | sample Inofromicrocosms_FD_65485 | JGI IMG/M metagenome (GOLD analysis project Ga0073906, IMG submission 65485) | Mouse cecum microbial communities from Vienna, Austria - Inoculum for glucosamine and mucus D2O microcosms | ecosystem: Host-associated > Mammals > Digestive system > Large intestine >...
AGACCTTGCCCGGGCCCGTGCCGATGCGGCCCGCGAGGTTCACGCCCGGAGCCTCCGAGAGGAGGGTGCGGCGCTCGTCGAACGCCTCGAAGGGGAGCGTCGCGGCCTCGGCGCCCGACCACATCTTGACCGAGAGGGTCTGCAGGGCGGGGAAGAGGCGGTCGTGGATGTCGCGCGTGGAGATGCCGTTGCCGCAGTGGTCGTTCCACACGGCGAACATGCCGCCCAGGATCGCCGGGTCGCGCTCCTCGAACTGCACGCCGTTGATGTTGGCCGGGGTCCACTTCTCGTAGAGCATGCGCGTGTTGAGGTAGTCGTAGTAGTAGCCGGCCGCAGGGACGATGTAGAGGTAGCCGTCGGGGATGCTGACGAGCTTGTAGCCCAGCTCCTTCATCGCCTTGGGATCGGCATAGCCGTTGGACCAGGCGAACATCACCACGTCGTCGACCTTCACGGGGGTCTTGCCGGCGGCGTGGGTCAGCGAGCCCCACACGGCGGCCTGCTTGCCGAAGCCCTCGACGTAGCGGATGTAGCGGTCGGTGAAGGCGCGGAACTTCTCCACCACCTCGGGATCCTTGTTGGAGTACTCGTCGGTGCCGATGTGGACCGTGCGGCCGCGGAAGACGGGCTCGTCGCCCTCCAGATACTCCTTGAAGAGGGCGTCGAGGAAGCGGTAGGTCTCGGGGTTGAAGAGATCCATGTGGTCCATGCCGTACTCCTTGCTGCCCAGCTCGGGCTTGTAGTGGCTGAAGGCGAGCGTGTGGGCCGGGGCGTCGATCTCGGGGATGATCTCCACGAAGCGCTCCTCGGCCAGCTTCTGCAGCTCGACGAACTCGCGCTTGGAGTAGCTGCCGTCGCGGGCGGCCAGGCCGGGGAAGGTCTCCGACTCGAGGCGGAAGGCGGCGTAGGTCTTATCCCAGTCGTTGCCGTAGTACTGCTTGAAGCCGTTGTCGTTGAGGTGGATCTGCAAGGCGTTCATCTTGTAGTAGGCCATGATCTTCACCCAGTCGCGCAGGAACGGCATGGGGATGAACTTGCGGCCGCAGTCGATCATCAGACCGCGCAGCGCATAGTCGGGCCAGTCGCGCATCGAGCCGCACGGCAGGCGCCGGTCGGGCGTCTGCTCGGCGATCTGGAGCAGCGTGCGCGTGGCCCAGTAGAGTCCCTCGGCGGTGGGGGCCGTGACGGCCACGCGGTCGGTGGTGCGGATGGCGTAGCCCTCCTCGCCGAGCTGCTTGTCGGCCTTGAGCGAGAGCACGATGTCGCCCTTGGCCGCACGGCCGGTCGTCACCTCCATACGCGGGCCGAAGAGCTCGGCCCAGTCGTCGGAGAGCTGCCGGGCCACGCGCAGCAGGGCCTCGTCGCCGGCGCAGACGATGCGCGTCGAGGCCGCGGGCACGAAGTCGCCCTGCGAGCCCTGCCAGCTCTTGATCTCGGGGATGACGAAAGGTTTGGGGTTGGAGGCCTTCGGGGCGGCCAGAGCGCCCAGGGGCCCGAAGATCGCGAGAAGCGATGCGAGAAGTGCTAATTTTTTCATGTTTCGGGTCATAGTTTGGCCAAAGGTAGCTAAAATCTTCGAAAATACGGGGCCGCACGGCGAAAAAAGCCCGCGAATCCGAAGATCCGCGGGCCGGCAACACGTAAAAACAGGTCCGTCAATGACCGCCGATGGCCCACCAGATGGGGGTCACGGGTTCGTCGGCGCCGCCGAGCAGCTCCACGGCATGGCGGTACTCGGCCGGGTCGGCATTGCTGAGGCTCGACGGGTACTTCATGCGCTGGTAGAAGTAGCCGGGCTTCTGGGCCCCCAGGTAGGACTGCTTCGACCACTCGGGCATGGTGTTCATGGCCACCGACGAGCAGGGGATCTCGAAGAAGGGCAGGCCCAGACGACGGTGGTCGGACCAGCACTCGAGCGCCTGCCAGGGTGCGTTGGCGATGTACTTCTGGGTGATGATCTTCGTCAGGGCGTCGTTCAGCGCCGGGGTCTCGGCCACGCGCGCATAGAGCGTGTTGGCCGCCTTCGGATACTCGTAGGTCCAGCTCTTCTCCTCGCCCGTGTAGCCGTCGACGTACTTCATGACGGTGGCGGAGGGCTCGGCCGTATGCGAGAAGCGGACCGAAGTGCCCAGGCGGTTGTAGCTCTCCGAGGCGATGTAGTCGGCGTAGAGAGCACCCATGCCGTGGTAGTCGAGGCTCGTCTCGATGCCCTTGTTGTAGGCCGCCTCGGCCGTCGTGCCGCCGACGTTCCAGCCGCGCACGGCAGCCTCGGCCAGCAGGAAGTAGGTCTCCCACGGACCGAAGAAGACGCGGCCCGGGGTCTTGCCGTTGCGGAAGCGGTCATCGAGGGCCGGGAAGCAGCCGCCGATGGTCTTCATGGAGGTGCCGCCCCAGACGAAGCCGTTGTGGCCCGTGGCGATGTCGTCCATGACGAAGCAGCTGGTGTAGCCGTTCCAGGCGTAGGTCACCTCGGTCTCGGTCTTCTCCAGACGCGAAGCGTCGTTCTTGCCCTCGGCCGCCGTGTCGTACATGTACTCGACGATCGGAGCCTTGATGTTGCCCAGCGTGGGATAGTAGCCCGACTCGAGGCGGTTCTCGTTATCGCCCGGGAGGTAGTAGTAGACCAGGGCGCGCGGGTCGATCGCGGCGGGGATGCCATCGAAGAAGAAGCCCTGCGTGGGGTTATCGGTGTTCAGCTCGTAGTGCTTCTCGAAGCGCTTGCCCAGGTAGTCGGCCGGCTTGACGAAGGCGTCGTAGCGGTCGCCCGGGGCGGTCTTGTAGAGCACCTTGCCCGGGTCGGCCAGCACGGCGGCGGAGGAGACGCCGAGGTTGGTGGTCAGGTTGGTGAAGGTGGCCGACACCGACAGCCGGTAGCCGCGGCCGTAGACCGGCGTGTAGTCGTCCCACGTGGCGCCCGGAGCCTCCTGGATGCAGAAAGCCTCGTCGGCAGTCAGGATGCCCGGGCCGGCGGCGACGGCCTTCTCGAACTCGGCCTTGGCCGTGGCGGGAGCCGCCTCCGAGAGGCGCATGGCCAGACGCATCCACAGCGAGACGGCGAACTTCTTCCACTTGGCGGCGTCGTACTCGAAGGCCGGGTCGCACTTGGCCTGGTCGTCGGTCGGCACGACCGTCAGGTCGATGGCCGGAACCACCTCCGCAAGCTCGCGGAAGAGGTAGGCGTAGACCTCCTCGACGCTCTTGAACTCGGGGTTCTCGCCCTGGAAGCCCTCGATGGGCATGGGGCCGAAGCAGTCGGTGAAGTCGGCCATGGTCATCACGCGCCAGATGCGGGCGAAGAGCTTGAGGTTGGGCAGGAACTTCGCCTCGGTCTCGGTCGTGCCAGCGGCCAGGTGCTCGTCGACCAGCTTCATGGCCACGACGCTGTTCTTGATGCTGCCTGCGATCAGGCCGTAGGTACCGCCGTTCCACTCGTCGCTGTAGTCGCCCGTGAGGATGCCGTAGTTGTCGAACCCGTTGAAGTGGGCGTAGACGGCCCAGCTGAGGATCCAGGTGCGCTCGCCGTAATAGGGCTCCTGCATGTAGCCCTTGAACGCCTGGTTGAGCGCATAGTAAGGCTTGGTCTGGAGCGGGCCGGCGACCATCGGCTTCTCGTTGATCCGATCGAAGTCGGAGCAGGACGAGAATGCGAGCGACGCGGAGGCCAGGGCGACGGCCGCGCACTTTATGATGATGTTTTTCATAGGTTGTACGTGTATGTTAGAATCCGAGCGAAATGTTGAATACATAGCTGCGCGAGGTGGGGATGGAGCCGTACTCGAAGCCGGTGGCGTTGGTCGAGGTGGCGTAGACCGACTCGGGGTCGAGGCCGCGCATGGCGCTGTAGATCATGCAGACGTTGGTCATCGAGAAGCCCACCTTGACCGATTGGAAGACGCGCGTGCGCGCCAGCAGCCGCTTGGGCAGCGAGTAGCTGAGCGAGATGTTGCGCAGACGCACGTTGGTGGCGTCGTAGAGGTTGGCCTCGCCGATGCCGAGGTTGCCCGTGCCCGAGACGGCGCTCCAGTACTGCTGCGGGGTCACCTTGTTGTCGTTGACCACGTAGTTGCCCGCGCCGTCCTTGTAGACGCCCGGCACGACGAACTCCTCGCGCCGGCCGTCGACCACGGTGCAGGCCGCCGTACCGGCCGACTGCATCATCTGCTGCGTACCCGAGAAGATCTTGCCGCCGATGCGTGCGTCGACCTGGAAGGCGAACGAGAGGTTCTTCCACTGAAATTCGTTGGTCCAGCCCAGGTTGGCCGAGGCCTGCTGCGTGCCGAGGTACTCCTGGCCGGTGGCCGTGGGCAGACCCGACGAGTTGAGCACCAGCTGGCCGTAGTAGGGGCTCGCGGGGTCGTCGACGCGGGCGAACTTCGTGCCGTAGATCTCGCCGTAGTCGCCGCCCACCATGGCGTAGACGGCCAGGTTGTCGAAGCCGCCGAGCGAATAGCGCTCCACGCCGTCGGCCAGCTCGAGGATGCGGTTCTCGTTGTGGGCCACGTTGAAGTTGGAGCGCCAGGTGAAGTTCTCCGAGCGCACGGGCGTGGCGTTGAGCATGATCTCGACGCCCTCGTTCTGGATGTTGCCGGCGTTGACCTTCTTCGAGTCGTAGCCCGAGAGCTGGTTGAGCGGCAGGTTGATGAGCTGGTTGGTGGCGTTCGACTTGTAGTAGGCGAAGTCGATGCCCAGGCGGTTGTCGAAGAACTTGATCTCGAAACCGGCCTCCCACGACTTGATGAGCTCGTTCCGGACGTTGGCGTCGAACTTCACCTTGCCGCTCTCGCTGGCCGTCGGACGCTCGAAGTAGTCCTGACCCACCGAGTAGGTGTTGTAGAGCTGGTAGGGATCCATGTCGTTACCCACCTGGGCATACGACGCGCGCACCTTGGCATAGGAGATCCAGCGGGGCATGTTGCCGTATTTGTTGATCATGTCGCTGAGTACCCACGAGAGCGATACCGAGGGGTAGAAGAACGAGCGGTTGGCCTTCGAGAGGGTCGAGGTCCAGTCGTTGCGGAAGGTGGCGTCGAGGAAGATCCAGCCGCCGTAGTTGATCTGGGCCGTGCCGTAGAGCGAGTTCATCTTGCGGTGCGAGTAGCTCTCGCTCACGCTGGGCTTCGAGGTGCCGTTGTTCAGGTCGAACAGATCGCGCACGTTGAGCGCCCCCTGGCTCGACGACAGACCGCGGCTCTCGCGCTCCATGAGGTTGCCGCCGAAGGTCAGGGCACCGCCCCACTCGCCGACGATGCCGTCCTTCTTGGCCGAGACGAGGAACGAGTAGTTGTTCTCGAAGAAGCGGCTCTCGCCCAGCGAGTAACGGCCGTTCATCTGGAGGTTCTTGTTGCCGCCGTAGAGGTGCGACGAGGTCTCGGTGAAGTACATGTCGCTGCCGGCGCGCACCTCGGCGTCGAGCCAGTCGGTGAAGCGGTACTTGATCGATGCGTTGAGCAGGAAGCGGTCGCGGGCGTCGTCGCTCAGGTTGTACTTGCGCATCCAGTAGGGGTTGTTGGCATCGGGGTTGTAGTAGGCCATGTTGCCCGAGGCGTCGAGCGGATCGCGGAAGTCGCGCACGTCGAGCGAGGTGGGATAGGTGTAGAAGGCGCGCGACATGTTGCTGCCGTTGGCACCCGACACGGGGCGGTTGTTGGCTTTCGAGCGGATGTACTGCACCTTGGCGTCGAAGGTCCAGCGGTCGTCCTTGCCGAAGTTGGAGGTGCCGCGCAGCATGAGGTTGGTGCGGCGCAGCTCGGCGCCGGGGGTCTGGCTCTGGTCGTTCATGCGCGTGAGCGACGAGTAGATCGACGTCTTGCCGTACTGCTGCTGGAAGGTGACGTTGCCCTGGAGGTTGACGCCCGTCTCCATGTAGTTCTCCAGGCTGTCGTAGTAGCGCATGTGGCCGACGGTGCCGTCCCAGCGCTCGTACTCCTGGCCCTCGATGCGGGGACCCCAGCTCGAACCCGACTGGCTGTCGTAGGCGCCCGTCGAGCCCTGACCGAACGAGGTCTGGTGATCGGGACGCATGAAGGTGGTGGTGGCGGCCACCGTACCGCCGACGGTGATGCCCAGGCCGGGATTCTCGCGGCCCTTCTTGGTGGTGATGAGGATGACGCCGTTGCCCGCGCGCGAGCCGTAGAGCGCGGCGGCCGAGGCGCCCTTGAGCACCGACATCGACTCGACGTCCTCGGGATTGATGTCCTGCAAGCCGTTACCCATGTCGGCCGAGGGATTCCAGAAGTCGTTGTTCGATGCGCCGATGAAGTTGTCCATCGGGGTGCCGTCGATGACGATAAGGGGTTGGTTGAGACCCGTGAGCGAATTGTTGCCGCGGAGCTGGATCTTGGACGATCCGGCAGGGCCGTTGCTCGAACGGATGATCTGCACGCCGGCGATCTTGCCGGTCAGTGCGTTGGTGATGTTGGTTTCGCGCGCCTGGACGAGCGACTCGCCCTTGACCTCCTGGATGGCGTAGCCCAGGGTTTTCTTCTCGCGCGAAATGCCGAGTGCCGTGACGACTACTTCGCCAATGGCCTGGGAATCTTCAAGAAGCGTGACCGTGAGGGGGGGGGAGTTTGGGTGCCTACCTCGATCGTCTGGGGCACGTAGCCGATAAACGATACTTCGAGGTCGGTCATGGGCTTCACCGAGATGGAGAAGTCGCCGTTCACGTCGGCCGTAACGCCGTTGGTCGTACCGGGTACGATGACCGATGCGCCCGGGAGCGCATTGCCTGCGGCGTCGACGACCTTACCCTTGACTACCAGCGACTGCGCCGAGACGGCCGACGCCGCGAAGAGCGCGACGGCCAGGACGAGGCTGCGGCAGAGAGCTTGAAAACTCATCGATTTTTGTTTCATTGCATTTTTAATTTAGGTGAATTGAATGGTTTTTGTTCGGTGGAGAATCGATCTTCTTCAGTTTATTACCATAGGCGTTTTTAACTTTTTTAATTAAACTTCGGGTTACCGATTAGCTAATGTAAAATATTTTTTTGATAAAACAAAACCGTCCGCCCCTTTTTCGCTTTCGGCCCGCCGAAAAGACGTCGCACCCCGCCGCCGGCCCGCCGCGCGGGGTCGAAAACGGGGCCCGGGGCCACTCCGGCGGGGAAAAGGTTTGCAAACACCGATATTTTGTCTATATTTGCGATGACATTCACCCTCCGCCGAGCGCCCCGGAACGGGTCGCAGCGCCCCCGCGGGCCGGCGGCACAAACGAAGAAAAGCGATGATTCTTACCTACTATACCATCACCTCGATGCTCATCCTGGCCTATCTGCTGGGGTCGATTCCCTCGGCCGTGTGGATCGGCAAGAAGTACTACGGCATCGACATCCGCGAATACGGCTCGAAGAACGCCGGGGCGACCAACATGCTGCGCGTGCTGGGGCGCCGGGCCGCGCTGCCCGTCTTCGGGCTCGACATGCTCAAGGGCTTCGTCGCCGTGACGATCATCGACCTGATGAAGTACGACAGCGTCTTCGCCGGGGGCGCCAACGAGAACTGGTTCTACGCCCTGCGCTTCGGGGCCGTCTTCGCCGCCGTGCTGGGCCACATATTCCCCGTTTTCGCCGACTTCCGCGGCGGCAAGGGGGTCGCCACGCTCGTGGGGGCCATCATGGGGGTCAACGCCCCGCTGGTGCTGCTCTGCTTCGGCGTGTGGTTCCTGGTGCTGATGACCACCCACTACGTCTCGCTCTCGTCGATGACGGCCGGCTGCTGCTTCCCCATCTTCACGCTCATCTCGCCGAAGGTCAACCACGTGTGGCCCTTCGTCGCCTTCTCGTTCGTCATCGCCGCGCTGCTGATCTACACCCACCGCAAGAACATCGAGCGGCTGCGCGCCGGCACCGAATCGAAGATCTACATCTGGCGGCCGCGCCGTGTCCACCCTCCGCGCAGCGAACAGACAGCGCGCACAGGCGACACGCAGCAGCCGACGCCCCCCGCCGACGAGCAGCGCTGACCTGCCCGCCGGAGCGAGCCGTCCGAGGCGCCGCCGAGGAAAAGCCGCCGAAGCGGATCGCAGGAAGACAGGAGACAGGCCGCAAGATGGCGCCGCCGCCCGGCAGTCAGCCGCTCCCGACACCCCGCACCGCCCGGCGCCCCGACCCGGCCCAGCAGGCACTCCGGCCCAGAGGCGCCCCGGGTCCGTGCCCGAGCCGACACACATCCGTCCCACCCCGAATCACCACGCACCATGTTACAGGAGAATCTGATCCGAATCTACGAGCGGAGTTTTCGCGAGAACCGCGAAATGTCGGCGCTGACCGACTACTTCAAGAACGAGACCTTCTCGTACTACGAGATGGCCAAGGAGATAGCCAAGCTCCACCTGCTCTTCCGCAAGGCGGGCATCGAGGCCGGCGACAAGATCGCCCTGATCGGCCGCAACAACCCCCGCTGGTGCATCACCTACATCGCCACGATCACCTACGGCGCCGTCATCGTGCCCATCCTCCAGGACTTCACCCCCACCGACATCGTGCACATCGTCAACCACTCGGAGAGCCGCCTGCTCTTCCTGGGCGACAACTTCTGGGACGTGATCGAGGAGGAGCAGATCCGCCAGGTCGAAGCCGTCTTCTCGCTCACCGACTTCCACGCCATCTACGAGCGCGACGGCAAGACGCTGACCAAATACCAGCGCGAGATCGTGCGCAACTACCGCGCAGCCTACCCGCGCGGCTTCTCGATCAACGACATCCGCTACCCCGAGATCCCCAACGACCGCGTCTGTCTGCTCAACTACACGTCGGGCACCACGGGCTACTCGAAGGGTGTGATGCTCACCGTCAACAACCTCACGGGCAACGTCCTTTTCGCCAGCACGGCGCTCAACACCCAGACCGGGCAGTACTACTTCCAGCGCGGGGGCCGCACCCTCTCGTTCCTGCCCCTGGCCCACGCCTACGGCTGCGCCTTCGACTTCCTGGCGCCGCTGGCCGTGGGCGGCCACATCACGCTGCTCGGGCGCATCCCCTCGCCCAAGATCCTGCTCGAAGCCATGGCCTCGGTGCAGCCCACCATCATCTGCTGCGTGCCGATGATCCTCGAGAAGGTCTACCGCCGGCAGGTGCTGCCGCTGCTCGAGAAGGGCCCCATGTCGATCGCCATGAAGATTCCGCTCGTCAACACGGCCATCCACTCCGCGATCCGCAAGAAGCTCATGGACGCCTTCGGCGGCAACGTCTCGATCTTCATCGTCGGCGGCGCGCCGATGAACCAGGAGACCGAGGCCTTCCTCATGAAGATCCGCTTCCCGATCACCATCGGCTACGGCATGACCGAGTGCGCCCCGCTCATCAGCTTCGCCCCCGACAACGAGTTCAAGGCAGGTTCGTGCGGCCGCTACCTCGCCGACCTGCTCGAGGTGCGCATCGACTCGGCCGACCCCGAGCGCACGGCGGGCGAAATCCTCGTGCGCGGCGAGCACGTCATGACGGGCTACTACAAGAACGAGCGCGACACGAAGAAGGTCCTCGACGCAGACGGGTGGCTCCACACGGGCGACATGGGCACCATGGACCCCGACGGCACGCTCTACATCCGCGGCCGCTCGAAGACCATGATCCTCTCGGGCAGCGGGCAGAACATCTACCCCGAGGAGATCGAGGACCGCCTCAACAACATGTATCTGGTGCTCGAATCGCTCGTGCTCGACGCGGGCGGCGGACGGCTGAAGGCGCTCGTGGTACCCGACTGGGAGCAGGCCGAGGCCGAGGGTGTCGACAAGGAGGCGCTGCCCGAGATCATGCAGCGCAACCTGACGGAGCTCAACGCCCAGCTGGCCGCCTACGAGCGCGTGGCCGAGATCGCGATCTACCCCACCGAGTTCGAGAAGACGCCCAAGCGCAGCATCAAACGCTATCTCTACGCCCCGTCGCTGCTCGACAGGTAGCCGCCGCGCCATGAAGCTCCAGAAGAAAGAGGCCATAGGCGAAAACCTGCTCTACGTGATGGTCTGGACGGCCATCATCCTCGTGCCGGTGCTCAATTCGCAGATGATGTCGGAGTTGCACGTCAACTTCGAGAAGGTGCTCATCGCCTGGCGGCAGATCGCCCCCTACTTCGTCATCTTCGCCCTCCACAACGGCTACCTCGCCCCGCGGCTGATGCTGCGCCGCAAATACGGCAAGTACGTCTCGGGGGTGCTGCTGCTCGTGGTGGGGGTCTTCGCGGGGGTCTACGGCTACGAGGAGGCGATGCCCTTCGAGGCGGTCTACGGCGAGCTGCCCGACGCTGCGGGGCCGCAGCGCGTGTCGTTCACCAACCTGGAGATCTACTGGAACGTGGTGCTGGGCATCTTCATGTGCGGCGCCAACACGGGCATCAAGCTCATATACCAGTCGATACGCGACGAGCAGACGATGACCGAGCTCAAGCACCAGAACCTCCAGGCCGAGATGGATTATCTGAAGTATCAGATCAATCCCCACTTCTTCATGAACACGCTCAACAACATCCACGCGCTGATCGACATCGACGCCGACTCGGCCAAGAGCGCCGTGATCGACCTCTCGAAGATGATGCGCTACGTGCTCTACGACTCGGGCCACGCCAGCACGACGCTCGAGCGCGACCTGCAGTTCCTGCGCAACTACATCGAGCTGATGCGCATACGCTACACCGACGACGTGGAGATCCGCATCGACACGCCCGAGGGGCTGCCGCTGCAGGCGGCCATCCCGCCGCTGCTGCTCATCGTCTTCGTCGAGAACGCCTTCAAGCACGGCGTGAGCAGCCACCGCCCCTCGTTCATCCACATAAGCATCGGCCACGCGGCCGGAAGGGTCGAGGCGACGATCGCCAACAGCCGCACCCCCCGCACGCCGGCCAACAAGCCGGGCATCGGACTGGAGAACGTGCGCAAGCGCCTGACGCTGATCTACGGCGAGGGCAACTACGCGCTCACGATCCTGCCCGAGGAGGAACGCTTCACCGTCAAACTCTCAATCCCCACGCTCCATGCTTAAGTGCATCGCCATCGACGACGAGCCGCTCGCCCTGCGGCAGCTCGACGCCTACATCGCCAAGACGCCCTACCTCGAGTCGGTCGGCGCGTGCGACAACGCCCTCGAGGCGCAGCAGCTGCTGGCCACGCAGAGCGTCGACCTGATCTTCTGCGACATCAGCATGCCCGACCTGAACGGCGTCGACTTCGTGCGCTCGCTCGTCGAGCGGCCCATGGTGATCTTCGCCACCGCCTACTCCGACTACGCCGTCGAGGGGTTCCGCCTCGACGCGGTCGACTACCTGCTCAAGCCCATCTCGTTCGCCGACTTCAGCCGCGCGGCGGCCAAGGCCAACTCGCTCTACGAGCTGCGCCACGGCCAGCGGCAGGGACAGGCGCCCGCCGAGGCCGAGCCGCGCGACCGCGAGTATATCTCCGTGAAGGCCGACTACAAGACCTCGCTGGTGAAGATCGCCGACCTGGTGTGGCTCGAGAGCGAGAGCGAGTACGTGCGCATGCACCTCGCGGACGGTTCGACGCTCACCACCCTCTTCCGGCTCAAGAACATGGAGGCGGCCCTACCGTCGGAGAGCTTCATGCGCGTGCACCGCTCCTACATCGTCAACCTGCGCCGCATCACCGGCTATGCGCGCGGGCGCGTCTACCTCGACAACGCCGAGTACGTGCCTGTGGGCGAGAACTACAAGGAGCAGTTTCTCGCCTACATCGAAAAGAATTATCCCAATCTGTAAAAGAGGGCTGCCTGAACGCTGCGGCGCCCCGCCGCGCGCCTACCCCAGCCGCGGGAAGACTTTCAGCGGGCGGTAGGCGCCGTCGCGCTGCTCGTAGCAGTAGTGGGTCAGGCCGTTGGTGAGCACCACGTAGCGGGCGCCGACGACCGAGTTGTAGCGCACGGCCTGCTCCCACACGCGGCGGTCGATCGCCACGTCGGCGGCCTTGCACTCGGCCACCAGCAGCGGGCGGCAGTCGGCCCCGACGACCACCGCGTCGGCGCGCTGGGGCTGACCGTTGAGCGGCACGGCATACTCCTCGACGATGCGCCCCAGGGGCGCGCCGCAGCCCGTGACCAGGTAGGAGACCAGGTGGCGCCGCACCCACTCCTCGGGGGTGAGCACCAGCCACGCGCGGCGCGTCTCGCACCACACCTCCGTCACACCGCCGCGCTCGCGCGCGCGGAGCCGTATGGCAGGGAAATTGAGTCGGGGAAGCGAGGACATGCGTCGTGAATTGAAAAAAATGCCGTATCTTTATCGGCAAATATAGGACAAAAATATGAGATCACTGCTTGCGATCACGCTCTTTTTCGGGTTGGGCGCCGGCGTCGCCTTCGGGCAGCTCCCGTCGCTCGGCACCGAGCCGCCGCGCGGCCCGCTCTATCCCGCCCCCACGGCTCCGCTGGCCGCCGACTCCATGCGCGGCGACAACGCCTACATGCGCCGCATCGCCGAGTGGACGCCCTGCGACGGCGGCGTGAGCGCCCCCTTCACCGTGCCCTTCGCCTGGGCCAACCGCCAGGTGCTGCTGCGCATCTGCTCGGCACCCTCCGACTACGACGTGCGCGTCAACGGCCGCACGGTGGCCTACGTGGCCGACGGCAGCGTGCCCGCCGAGGTCAACGTCACGCGCGCGGTGCAGGAGGGGCGCAACGAGGTGGAGATCCTCCTGCGCCAGACGCCCGCGCTGGCGCAGATCGAGAGCTGGGAAAGCGGCTCGGAGCCCCGGCAGCCGGGCGCCGCGTGGGTGCTGAGCCAGCCGACGCTGCGCGTGCGCGACGTTGTCGCCCGTACCTGGCGCGCGGCCGACGAGAGCGACTACACGGCCGAGGTGGCCATGGTCGTGAAGAGCGAGGCGCTCAACCCGCGCACCTCGCGGCTGTGGTACGAGCTCCTCTCGCCCGCCGGCACGGTAGCAGCCTCGGGGCACCGCGACATCACGCTCGACATGCGGCGCGAGGACACGGTGCGCTTCCTGGCCCACCTGCCCGCCGATTCGCTCTGGAGCGCCGAGCGGCCCCAGCGCTACACGCTGCGCCTGAAGACGCAGCACGAGGGGCGCTACGACGAATACACGGAGTTCCGCCTGGGGCTGCGCAGCGCCGAGCTGCGCGACGGGCAGCTGCTCGTCAACGGCAGCTCCGTGACGCTGCGCACGGCCTCGGTCTCGCCCGGCGCCACGGCCGCCGAGCTGGCCAACGTGCGCCGCTCGGGCCGCAACGCCGTGGTGCTCGCCCCGGGCACGGTCGCGCCGTCGCTCTACGAGACGTGCGACACGCTGGGGCTCTACGTCGTGGCCACGGCGGCCATCGACGCCCGGCGCGGCGGCGACTCGCGGCGCGTGGGCGGCTCGCCGGCCAACGATCCGGCATGGCGCGAGGCCTTCATCGAGCGGGCCCGCAACAGCTACCACACCGCCAAGCGCCACCCGTCGGTGGTGGCCTTCCTGCTGGCGCGCAACGCCGCCAACGGCATCTGCCTCTACGAGAGCTACCTGGCCATGAAGGCCGAGCAGGAGACGCGCCCGTTCGTCTACCCCGAGGCCGCCGGCGAGTGGAACAGCGACCATCTGTCGATCGAATAGGAACCGGCCAGCCGGATTGAACCGACGGGACAGACGGGATAGACGACCGGCCGGACGAGACAGGCCGGGGAGATCGGACAGACCAGACAGACCAGACAGACCAGGTTGACCGGGAGATCGAAGACCGAAGGAGAGGCAACAACGCCTCTCCTTTTTTCATCGACCGTCGGGCCCCGGGCCCGGCACAGGCGCTTCGGAGCGCAGGAAGGCCCCGCCCGCACAATCAGCATAGGGCCGCCACCCGTCCACACCCGCAGCCGCCCCGCCCTTGCAACCGCCTCGACGGCTCGCCCCGGCACACCTGCCCGCCCGACATCCTGCGCCCGCCCCGCCGCGCGGTAACCGATCCTGCACAGCAACCGCACACCCATCCACAGCCCAGCCGCCCCGCAGCCAATCCTCCCCGCGCCGCCCCCGACCACCCACAAACGCCCCGGGCACCCGCACCGCCCCACAACAGACAGCCGCACAACCGCCCAACCCCGCACAAACCGCGCAACCACACGAGCACACGAAAAAGCCCCCGCACCTGATGGTGCGGGGGCCCGGTCATCGACCGATAGCGGCTGCGCGGGGCGAGCGCCCGAAGGCATCGCAGGCAGCCCTACCGGCGCCTAAGCGAGGTTACTCCAGCGGATAGCCGGCCGATACCTGCCAGTAGGGGTTCTGGTAGTAGCTCGAAGTGGCGGCCACCTCGTTGGCATCGGCAGCCACGAGCTGCAACTCCTCGAAGCCGAGCGGCGAGAGGTAGTAGGCCTTCTTCCAGCCGTAGCCGTCGTAGAGGTCGTTGCTTTCCCGGCTGCGGCGCAGCGGACGGAGGTATTTGCCGTCCTCCTTGGGCGATACGTTGGCATCGGTGGTCATGTCGTAACGCAGCGGGTTGTTGCCGCCGGCGTCGGCCGCCGTATTGCCCTCGCTGTACTGAGCGTAGTTCTTATAGGCCTCGTCCCACAGGTTGATACCCTCGACGATGTACTTCTCGACGAGCAGACGGTCGAACGAACGCCAGCGACGCAGGTCGTCGAAGCGGAAGCCCTCGCCGGCCAGCTCGCAACGACGCTCGCGACGGATGTTGTAGAGCGTAGCGTCGACCTGCTGGTCGCCCGACCATACGTCGAGGTGCTGCTGCTCGATCTCCTTGGCCATGATGGTGGCCTGGATCGTCTTGTCGAAGTCCTGGTCCACGCCCGCACGCTCGCGAATACGCTTCCAGTAGCCCTCGGCCACGGCGTCGAGCGAACCGTTCAGCTCGTAGCAAGCCTCCATGTAGTTGAGGTAGGCCTCGGCCGTACGGAATACGGGGCAGGCGTTCGATGCGAGCAGGTCGTCGGATACGCACTGCGACGAGTCGTAGCAGTAGAACTTGCGCGAGCGGTAGCCCGTGATGTCGACGTTCTGGGCGTTCGAGTAGGTGATGCCCACGAGACCGAGCTTCACGACCTCGCCCGTCTCGGCGACGGTCTTGTAGGCCATGTCGGAGTACTGCACGTTATCCTCGCCCCATACGAAGAGCTGGAGACGCTCGTCGCGGTCGGTCTTCTCGAGCATGATCGAAGCATCGCCACGCTGTGCGTAGGCGGCATCGGCATAGATCGGCAGACCGTTCTTCATCAGGTAGGCGTTGACGGCGCTGCGCGTGATACCGTCGTTGTTACCCATCTTCAGACGGTTGATCGCGTTGTGCGAAATGCTCTGCGACTTGTCGTAGGTACGCCACAGCAGCACCTCGGGGATCGAGTTCTGCGGCAGCTTGGCCTCGGGCGAGAACATCTCGAAGTAGGGGTTCCAGCCATAGAGCACGCCCACCGTAGGATCGAACTGGTGCGAGTTGGCCGTCAGCGTCGGAACGGCGTCGACGACTGCCTTCGCAGCCTTCATGGCCGCGTCGAGGAAGAAGGCGATCTCACCGTCGATGTCGAAGGTCTTGCCCTGGTTGTAGGACTTGTCGGCACCGCCCCAGGTGGCATCGCCCGGCACGCGGCCCGTACCCCGGTGGTACTTCTCGAAGGTAGCCTCGAAGAGCGCCACGCGCGACTTGAGCAGCAGCGCGACCTCCTGGCCGATGCGCTCGCGGTTGACGTCGGCGGCCGGCTTGAGCTTGCCGCAGGCCGTATCGAGATCCTTGAGGATGAAGCGTGCCACCTCGTTGCGCGGAGCGCGCACGGCGTGGTCGCGCAGCACCTGCGTGTCGTCGGGCAGCACCTCCTCGATGATCGGCAGGTCACCGTAGTTCACCAGCGCGTTGTAGTAAGCCAGCGCACGGAAGAAGTAGGCCTCGCCCAGGTAGTGGTCGAGCATGCCGTCGTTGTTGGTGATCTGGTCATAGGTCGACTCCACCCGATTGATCAGGAAGTTCCACGTACGGATGGTCCCGTATCGGCTGGTGAGCACCTGGCTGGCGCCCGACTGCCACAGCCCGGCAAAATAGTTCGTATTGCCGCGGCCGGTGATGAAGCTGTCGGTGTTGTCGTCGTTTCGGTTGACGTTGTGGGGCCAGCCGCCGTCGTGGTACATGCAGTTGCCCTGGGGAGTTACCAGCTGCGAAGCATAGTAGTTGATCACGTAGGCACCCACCTGGTCGGACGTTTTGTAGTAGGAATCCGGCGTGATGTTGGTGAGCGGCTGACGATCGAGCCACTTGTCGCACGACGAGAGGCCCATCCCGCTCGCAGCTACGAGCGAGCAGATCAATATTTTCTTGAAATTCAATTTCATATTGCCGTTCGTTGATTAGAAGTTAATATTGGCACCGAGCGAAATCGTGCGCTGCGTGGGATAGAGCTTGCCGGGACCCCAGTCGCCGCCGAGCAGCTCGGGATCGAAGATGCTGCTGAGGCTCGTGCCGGTCCACATGTTGTCGCACGAGAGGTAGATGCGCACCGACTCCATGCCGGCCTTGCTGGTCCACTTCTTGGGCAGCGTGTAACCGATCTGGAAGTTCTTCAGACGGATGTAGGAAGCATCCTGGAGATAGCGCGTCTGCGTCTGCTTGTTCTTGCCGCCGTTGTTGAAGTAAGCCTTCGGATAGTAGGCGTCGCGGTTGTCGGGCGACCAGTAGTCGAGGTGCTCCTTGAAGGCGCACGACTGCCACATGCCGCCGTCGGCACCCCAGAAGTAGGGACCCGAGAGCCAGTAGTCGCGCTTCATCACGCCCTGGAAGAAGATCGAGAAGTCGAGGCCCTTCCACTGTGCGTCGAGCATCAGACCGAAGTTGTAGCGCGGCGTCGAGTTACCGATCACGCGCAGGTCGCCGTGATCCATGAGCGTGTTGCTACCGTTGTTGACGACGCCCTCGTCGATCACCTCGCCATTCTCGTCGTAACGATCCACAAGGTTCTTGTACATGATGTCGCCGGCGCCCCAGCCCGAACCCCAGTTGGGACGGTTGTTCTGCAGGTGGTTGTCCATCTCCTCCTGGGTCTGGGCGATACCTGCGGTGGTATAACCCCAGATCTCGCCGCGCATGGCACCTGCATAGTACTGCGAGAGCGAGCCCGTCTTATTGGGATAGCGCAGGATCTTCTGCTGGTTGTCCGAGAGGGTGAAGCGGGCGCCGTAGGTGAAGTCCTTGCCGATCTTGTCGCGCCAAGCCAGCTCGAGCTCCCAACCGTAGGAGCGCATATCGCAGTTGTTGACGGCGGGAGCGCTCGTACCCAGGATCGACGGCAGCGTCGGAGCCGGACCGACCATGTCGTAGGTCGAACGCTGGTAGTAGCTGAACGCACCCGTGAAGCGGTTCTTGAACATGGCGAAGTCGAAACCTACGTCCCAGCTCTCGACCGTCTCCCACGTCAGCACGTCGGAAACGATACCCGGCAGACCGGCCGTGTTGAGCTTCTCGCCGCCGATAAGCCAGCCCGAGCTGAGGGCGCCGGTGCTCTGCGTCTGGTAGAAGGGATAGTAGGAGTCGATGGTGTTGTTACCCAGCTGACCCCACGAACCGCGGAGCTTCAGCATGCCCACCAGGTCGGTGTAGTCGGCCATGAACTCCTCGCGTGCGATGTTCCAACCGAGCGAGAACGAGGGGAACGTACCCCACTGCTTGTCGCCCACGAAGCGCGACGAGCCGTCGTAACGCACGTTGATCTCGGCCATGTAGCGCTCCTTGTAGTTGTAGTTGATACGACCGAAGAAGCCGGCCAGAGCGAGCTCCGACTTGCTGTTGCTCGCCTTGAAGTTCTTCTGCGTGATCGACAGCTCGGGCACGTCGGGCGTGATGAGGTCCTCGCCGAAGCCGCGCAGGTAGTCGTTCTTGTAGAGCTCACCGTTGAAACCGACGAGCACCTTGAAGTAGTGGCCGTTGATCTCCTTGGCGTAGTCGGTCATGATGTTGGTCGAGAAGTAGTCCTCCGACCAGCGCTGCTCCGACACCTCCGAGTAGCCGGCGGCACCGCCGTTCCACGACAGCAGATAGGGGGTGTTGTCGACGTAGTAGCCGTAGATGGGGAGCACCTCCCAGTGGTTGGCGCGCGTCATGTGGCGGAGGCTGCCGTCGAGGGTGATGTGCCAATCCTTGACGGGCTCGAAGACGAACTGCATCTGGTTGGTGTAGTAGTCCTTCTGGTTACGCTCCTTACCGCCGTCCTGGAGCTGGATGGTCTCCATCTCGGGGAAGAGGTGGCCGTTGGGATCGTAGACCGGGTTGGTCGGCCAGCGGCGAGCGATGTTGTGGAAGAAGAGGCCCGTCATGTAGGTCGGGCGGCTGTAGTCCTCGCGCGTCCACTTGGTGGTGTAGTTCATCGTAGCCCACTTGGCGAGCTTGGCCGAGATCTTACCCGTCATCGTGTAGCGGTCGAAGTTGTCCTCGCCGAAGGCGATCAGACCGTTCTGGCCGAGGAAGTTGCCCGAAACGTAGTAGGTCACCTTGTCCGTACCGCCGCTCAGGCTGAGGTTGTGCTCCTGCGAGGGAACCCAGTTCTTGTAGAAGGTGTCGAACCAGTCGGTGTTGGCGAAGGCGTTGCCGTAGGCGTCGTACTTGTTGCTGCCCATGTTGGCCTTGACGCCGTAGTACTCGTCCTTGGTGGGATCGGTGTAGCCGCCCGACATGTAGGTCTTGATGCGGTTGAGGGCCTCCTCGTTGAAGACGGCACCGTTACCGTCGTTGGAGTTGGCTACGTTCCAGTAGCTGGCGAAGGTGTAGGAGTCGACCATCTCGGGGATCTGGATGGCGTCGGAGAAACGGACGTTACCCGTGTAGTTCACGCGCACCTTGTCCGACTTGCCGCCCTTGGTGGTGATGAGGATCACACCGAAGGCCGCACGGGCACCGTAGATCGACGCCGAAGCGGCGTCCTTCAAGACCGAAACGCTCTCGATATCGTTGGGGTTGACCGTGTTCATGTTGCCCTCGATACCGTCGATCAGAACGAGCGGGCTGCCACTCGAACCCGAACCGATGGTACCGGCACCGCGGATCGAGATCGACATCTCGCTGTCGAGCGTACCGCCGCTGTTGCCGATCGACATCGTAAGGCCCGGGATCTGACCCTGGAGAGCCTGCGATACGTTCTGCACGGGACGCGACGCGAAAGCCTTCGAGTCGACCATCGAGACGGCACCCGTCACGTTGGTCTTCTTCTGTACGCCGTAACCTACGACGACCACCTCGTCCATGATCTGGGCATCCTCGACCATGACGATCTCCAGGGGCGTACCCTTCCATACGACCTCCTGGGCTACATATCCGATGAAGGAGACCTGAAGTACGTCTCCGTTCTTTACGCCGGGCAGCGTGAAGGCGCCGTCAGCGCCCGTAGAAACACCATTGGTCGTGTTTTTCTGCACGACCGAGGCTCCGATAATACCCCCCCCCTCAGCATCTTTCACGACGCCTCTGGCGCCGCTCTGAGCCGACACGGGAGCGACGAAACACAGTGCCGCAACCAGCATCAGGCCGCGACATGCCGCATAAATTGTCGATTTCAAATTCATTTGTTGTTTGGTTTAAATTGGACTAGTAAAAACGTGTTGCGTTTGAGTTTCAGGTTGTCTTTTTTCGGTTCTTTCTACATAAATTATTTTTTAAATTTTATTAAAATATGCCGAGGCGATCGGTTCGCCCCGCCGTTCGCCGAACGCAAAAAAACCGCCTCGTACAGGCTTCCGACGCCGATATGACAACTCGAACACCACCGGAATCGGACCGGGAGGCAAACATTTTCGCCGCGTAACAGAATACAAATATAATATTATTTTCGAAACCGGCAAAAATAATCGGCCCCATTTTTAACAATCGAAGTGCAGCGAGGGGGGGGGTGGCTGACCGGCAAAGGGCGACGGGGAATATATACATGGAGCGGGGGGGGGTCGGCGGTTGTTCGTGCGGATCGGGGTTTGCTCGCTATTCGGGGGCGGCGGGAGGGGGTGCGGGCGGGGGAGGGTATTTGCGATCGGAAATGGGGAGGGGCCGGCCGGCAAAGGGAAATCACGCGCGAAACGGCGGCTCGCAGAGCCAGCAGCTCGCAGCCACCGGGCGCGGAGGGCTGCTCTCTTCGAGCGCCAGCCTCCGCTGGCTGCGGTCTGAAAACGCACACTTTTCAACTTCTCACTTTTTACTTAATTACTTTTGCTTTCGACCCGCAGGGTCGTGCGGGCCGCAGCCACCGGCGGCGAAGGCCCGTAACTCGCGCTGCTCGTGCCGTCCTTCGCTGGCTGCGTCCGAATGCAAATTGAAAATCGGCAACCCTGCCATTATTCATTGCTGCTTTGCAGCGCCAGCTGCGCAGCCCGTAGCCATCCCCGGCGGAGGGCTGCTCGTCTCGCCCGAAGGCTCGCCGGCACCTCCGCTGGCTACGGGCCGAGAACAGAGGACGCCCCCCTCAAGAAGCCCCGACTTTTAGCTGGGCGCTCACCTGTAATTGTGCATTGCGAAGCCTCGGCTTGAAAAGCCGGCAGCCCGCAGCCGCCCCCAGGCGAAGGGCGGCTCGCTACTCTCGCGCCCCTTCGCCGGCTACGGTCTGCCGCAACAAAAGCGGCCACCCCGCATTTTCAATTTTCCATTTTCAACTTTCAATTTGCCCCGGCTTATTCGTATCTTTGGCTGCGCCCAAGATACTCCCGCTCGGCAAAATGCAAGCACGCTTGCTTTTGCCCTCGCTTATTCGTATCTTTGCCCTATGTCAATCGTACGCAACACGGAGAGCGATCTCGATTTCGAAAACCGCATCCGCCCGCAGGAGCTCGAAAACTTCGCTGGGCAGGAGAAGATCGTCGACAACCTCCACATCTTCATCCGGGCGGCGCTCATGCGCGGCGACTCGCTCGACCACGTCCTGCTGCACGGCCCCCCGGGCCTGGGCAAGACCACCCTGGCGAACATCATCGCCAACGAGATGGGGGCGCAGCTGCGCCTCACGTCGGGTCCCGTGCTCGACAAGCCGGGCGACCTGGCGGGGCTGCTCACCAACCTGGCGCCGGGCGACGTGCTCTTCATCGACGAGATCCACCGCCTCAGCCCGATCGTCGAGGAGTACCTCTACTCGGCCATGGAGGACTTCAAGATCGACATCGTGCTCGACAAGGGCCCCGCGGCCCGGTCGATCCAGATCGAGCTGGCCCCCTTCACGCTCATCGGCGCCACGACGCGCAGCGGCCTGCTGACCTCGCCCCTGCGCGCCCGCTTCGGCATCCAGTGCCACCTCGAATACTACGACGCCGCGGTGCTGGCGGGCATCGTCCGCCGCTCGGCGCGCATCCTCGGGGTGTCGATCGACGACGACGCGGCCCACGAGGTGGCGCTCCGCTCGCGCGGCACGCCCCGCATCGCCAATGCCCTGCTCCGGCGCGTGCGCGACTTCGCCATGGTCAAGGGCGAGGGGCATATCGACCTGCAGATCACGCGCATCGCGCTCGAGGCGCTCAACATCGATTCGCGCGGTCTGGACCGCATGGACAACAAGATCCTGGGCACGATCATCGAGAAGTTCGGCGGCGGCCCCGTGGGGCTCAACACCGTAGCCACGGCCGTGGGCGAGGACGCGGGCACGATCGAGGAGGTCTACGAGCCCTTCCTCATCAAGGAGGGCTTCCTCAAGCGCACGCCCCGCGGTCGCGAGGCCACGCAGCTGGCTTTCACCCACATGGGCTTCAGCCCCCGCTCCGACGAAGGGTCGCTGTTCTGACGGCCGCAGCCACCCTTTTCGGCTCACAGAGCCGGCAGCCCGTAGCCACCCTTGGGCGAGGGCTGAAAATGAATAAAGCTCTGCCGCGCAAGCGGCACCAAAGACTCCGCACTATCGGTCGCAGCGGGGTTTGTCTGAAGCGATGGCCGAGCGTTGAAAAACGGGGCCGGTTTGCTTGCAAACCCGCGCCAGGCGCCCGTTTTAGCGAGGACGAGCGGAGGACCCGCGAGACCGACGTGCGGATGGTTTTGGGTACCTTTTGCCATCAAAAGGTACAAAAATCCGGCTCGCAGAGCCGGCAACCCGTAGCCGCCCCCGGGCGAAGGGCTGCTCTGTCGGCTGTGCCTCCCGAACGCTTCCGCTGGCTACGGGCCGAAAACAAGGGAGATCATGCGCGAAACCTCGGCCGCAGGCCGGCAGCCCGTAGCCGCCCCCGGGCGAAGGGCTGCTCGCTTCTCTCGCGCCGCTTCGCCGGCTACGGTCTGAAAATGCAGCATGGCGGTCGGAGACCGGCGGGCCGCAGCCACCCCCGGCGAAGGCCCGCAACTCGCGCCGCTCGTGCCGTCCTTCGCTGGCTGCTGCCCGAAAAAACGAAAAATTGCAGCGTCGGCTGCGCAGCCCGCAGCCGCCCCACTTCTCACTTTTTACTTTTCCCGTTTCGGCCCGCTTTTTGCACCTCCCGCAAAAAACGGAATCGACATGAAAAAACAATCCGCGCGCCCCGACGAGGCGCTGCGCTACCACAGCCACCCGCGCCCCGGCAAGATCGCCGTGGTGCCGACCAAGCCCCACCGCACGCAGGACGACCTCTCGCTGGCCTACTCGCCCGGCGTGGCCATCCCCTCGCAGGCCATCGCGGCCGACGCGGAGGCCGCCTACCGCTACACGGGCCGCGGCAACCTGGTGGGGGTCATCTCCAACGGCACGGCCGTGCTCGGCCTGGGCGACATCGGCGCGCTGGCCTCGAAACCCGTCATGGAGGGCAAGGCCATGCTCTTCAAGATCTTCGCGGGCATCGACGCCTTCGACATCGAGCTCGACGAGCGCGATCCCGAGCAGTTCATCCGCACGGTCAAGGCGCTGGCCCCCACCTTCGGGGCGATCAACCTCGAGGACATCAAGGCCCCCGAGTGCTTCGAGATCGACCAGAGGCTGAGCGACGAGCTCGACATCCCGGTCATGCACGACGACCAGCATGGCACGGCGGTGATCGTGGCCGCGGCGCTCATCAACGCCGCGCGGATCGCCGGCAAGGAGCTCGCGGCGCTGCGCGTGGCCATCGGAGGCGCCGGCGCGGCGGCCATCGCCAGCGCGCGGCTGCTTCTGACGCTGGGAATCCGGCGCGAGAACATGGTGCTGTGCGACAGCCGCGGCGCCGTGACGCGCTACCGCGACGACCTGAACCCCATGAAGCGGGAGTTCGCCACCTCACGCCGCATCGCCACGCTGGCCGACGCGCTGCACGGCGCCGACGTCTTCATCGGCGTCTCGAAGCCCGGCACGCTCACCCCCGCGATGATCCGCACGATGGCCCCCTCGCCCATCGTCTTCGCCCTGGCCAACCCCACGCCCGAGATCACCTACGAGGAGGCCGTCGCCTCGCGGCCCGACATCCTCTTCGCCACGGGCCGCTCCGACTACCCCAACCAGGTCAACAACGCCCTGGGCTTCCCCTACATCTTCCGCGGAGCGCTCGACGTGCGCGCCCGGCGCATCGACGAGGGGATGAAGCTGGCGGCGGCCCACGCCATCGCCGCCCTGGCACGCGAGGAGGTGCCGGCGCAGGTGCTGCGCGCCTACGGGATCGAGCGTCTGGAGTTCGGGCGCGACTACTTCATCCCCAAGCCGCTCGACCCGCGGCTGCTCGAGCGGGTGGCCCCGGCCGTGGCGCGCGCCGCCGTCGACTCGGGCGTCGCCCGTGCCCCGATCACCGACTGGGAGGGCTACGCCGCCCGCCTGCGCCGCACCGAGGACCGGGGATTCGAAGATTGACCCCGCGCGCAGGAGGGCGCCGACCGGCCGGCAGAGACCGACGGCTCAGGCACCCCCTCGACGCGACACGCCCCGCAACCTTAAAGGTTGCGGGGCGTGTCATGTCAAGCGTGGCAGGCAGTCAGGCTCCTGCGATGCGGGGCGCGTCGTGCCGGCACGGCCAGTGGTCAGTCTCCCGTGATGCGGGCCACCGCCGCCGCGGCCGCGCGGTAGAGCGCTTCGAGGTCGAGCCCCTCGATGCGGCGCCGGTCGACCACCACGCGGCCGTCGACCACCACCGTCTCCACGTCGGCCGCCTTGCCGCAGTAGACCAGCGTCGACACCACATCGTGGAGGGGTTGCAGGTGGGGCTTCTGCATGTCGACGACGATGAGGTCGGCCAGCGCCCCCTCGCGCAGCACCCCCAGCTCGCCCTCGGCGCAGCCCATGGCGCGGGCCCCGTCGACGGTCACCATGCGCAGCGCCTCGCGCGCCGGCAGGGCGCACGGATCGCCCGTCGACGACTTCTGCAAAAAGACCGCCGTGCGGAGCTCCTCCCACAGGTCGAGGTCGTTGTTGGAGCAGGGGCCGTCGGTGCCCAGCGTCACGCAGGCACCCGCGCGGCGCAGCTCGGCCACGGGCGCCACGCCGCTCGAGATCTTCATGTTGCTCTGGGGGTTGTGCGAGACCACCACGCGCCGGCGGACCAGCGTCTCGCGGTCGCCCGCCGAGAGGTGGATGCAGTGGGCCGCGATCGTGCGGTCGGTGAGCAGCCCCAGCGCGTCGAGGTGCTCGACGGGCGTGCGGCCGTAGCGCTCGGCCACGATGCGCGCCTCGTCTTCGGTCTCGGCCAGGTGGATCATCACCGGCAGGCCGAGCCGCGCAGCCTCGTCGCGTCCCCGCACGAGGTTCTCGGGCGAGACCGTGTAGGGCGAGTGGGGCGCCGCAGCGACCGACACGCGGCCCGAGCCCGCGGCGGCCTTCGCGGCCGCACGCCCGATCTCGGGCAGCACCTCGTCGATGTTGGAGTCGAAGTAGTTGCAGCCGAGCAGCGCCCGGATGCCCAGCCGCTCGGCCACCTCCACGCAGCGCTCCTCGAAGTAGTACATGTCGACGAACGAGGTGATGCCCCCGAGCAGCATCTCGGCGATGCCGAGCGTCATGCCCAGGGCCACGTCGTCGGCCGTCTGCCGCCCCTCGAAGGGCCAGATGTAGTCGTTGAGCCACTCCATGAGGGCGATGTCGTCGGCATAGCTGCGCTGGAGCGTCATGGCGGCGTGGCAGTGGGTGTTGACCAGACCCGGCATGACCAGCCGCCCGCGGCAGTCGAACTCGCGCAGGTCGGGATGGGCCGCGCGGAAGGCCTCGACGGCCTGCGCGTCGTCCGATACGAGGGCGATGCGGTTGCCCGCGACGCCCACGGCACCCGTGAAGGTCTGGGGCCGGTCGGCCGCTGCCGTCATCGGCAGCACGGTGGCGTTGGAAAAGAGTAGTGCCATAGGGCTGAGGGTTTAGTCGATCGAGTTGCCCTGCACGGTCAGCAGAGCGCGCCCCCCGGTCGAGTTGGAGTAGACCTGGATCACGCGGTTGAAGACCCCGGGCTCGCTCTTGTGGGGTTCGTAGGTCACGCGGATCACCCCCGAGGCTCCGGGGGCGACGGGGCGCTTCGCGAACGAGGTCTTCAGACACGAGCACGACGTGAAGACACGCGTGAGCACCAGCGGCGCCGTGCCGTCGTTGACGAACGTGAACTCGTGTACAAGGTCGCCCCCCTTGCGGGGCACGTCGCCGAAGTCGACGGCGCTCTCCTCCAGACGGAGGTGCGCCCCCTTCGCTTCGGGCTTCTTGGCTTCGGCCGCCCACATGCAGAGCAGGCCGGAGAGCAGAAAGATCCATCTGCGCATCATCGCAATAGCTTTACGTTGTCGCACGGAGCCGACCCCGAGGTCAGTCCATGCGGAAAATATAGGTGATCGTGCCCCCCTGCACCGTCGCACGGCTCTCGGTGAAGCGCGCCTTGCGGGCCGCGGCGATGGCTGCGGCCACCAGGTCGCTGTCGCTGACGGTCGAACCCACGGGTTCGAACGCGGCGCCGGTCACGTCGCCCTTCGGGCCCACCGTCACGCGGATGACCACCTTGCCGCTCTTCGAGCCGGGGTAGGCCGGACGGGGCAGCGCGCCGGCCAGGCCGCGCCCCTGCAACCCCTTGTCGAGCTGGTCGAGCCCGTCGGGGTTCAGGCCGGGGCCCTTGCCGCTGGCCTTGTCCTCGCCCTCGGGCGCGTGGGGGTTGCCCGCATCCTCGGGCTCGTCCACGCCCCCCTTGTTCATCTTGAAGAGCGCCTTGGGGTTGGGCGTCTGCGT
>Ga0073906_1002266_pt1 | contig 25814 bp, 17 predicted proteins | sample Inofromicrocosms_FD_65485 | JGI IMG/M metagenome (GOLD analysis project Ga0073906, IMG submission 65485) | Mouse cecum microbial communities from Vienna, Austria - Inoculum for glucosamine and mucus D2O microcosms | ecosystem: Host-associated > Mammals > Digestive system > Large intestine >...
AAAAACACATTGTGGAATTCCTTCAGAACGGCTAACTCTCCCTTTCCCAAAAAAGTCGGAAATTTACAACCTGCTTTTCGGATAACTCCATGGATGAAAAATTAAATTTTTGTATAATAAATACAGAAACATTCCTTTGTGAAGAAAAAAAGAGGAGGTTATTTATGAAAAGCGCGGCAGCGGTACAAACCCAAAAACCCAGTACGTCCGCTTCCCAGCGGGCAAAAAGCTACCTGAAAGATAACTGGCAGCTTTATATTATGATTCTCCCGGCAGTGGCATATTTCATCATCTTCCACTATATGCCAATGTATGGAATACAGATTGCCTTTAAAGATTATAAAGCGGTCTCTGGCATCACCGGCAGCGAATGGGTCGGGCTGAAGCATTTCAAAGCGTTCTTTAATGCGTATTACTTCACCCGCCTGTTAGCCAATACTTTAATCCTGAACATTGAAAACCTGTTAATAGGCTTCCCCATCCCTGTTATTATGGCAATCATGCTGAACCAGATTAAGAATGACCGCATCAAGAGGGGCATCCAGACAACCATCTATGTACCCTACTTTATTTCAACGGTTGTCCTCGCCGGTATGCTGTACATATTCCTTTCCCCCACAAGCGGCATCTTCAATACGGTCCGCCAATGGTTCGGGCTGCGGGCTATCGACTATATGTCCAGCGCGTCAGCTTTCCGGCCCATCTATATTATTTCAAGCATCTGGCAGGGCGCGGGATACAGTACCATCCTCTATATCGCGGCCCTCTCCGGTATCGACCAGGCATTGTATGAGGCCGCTGAAATCGACGGGGCGAGCATCTGGCAGAAAATCCGCTATATTGACCTGCCCAGCATCCTGCCCACCATTATGATGGTTCTGGTTCTCGACTGCGGCAAGCTCCTCAACAGCAACACTGAAAAAGCCCTTGTCATGCAGACCGCGGGCAACATCCCCAAATCCGACATCATTGGCGTTTACGTTTACAATGTGGGGCTTGGAAACGCCCAGTTCTCCTATACGGCGGCAATCGGGCTGTTTATCAATATTATCAACTTTATCCTGATTATCTCCGTCAATAAAATATCCAAAAAAGCCACCGATGTGGGGCTGTTTTAACAGGGAAGGGAGAGAAAATTTATGTCGGCTTCTGCGGGTATGGCTGTCAGAAAAAGCAAAAAAAGAATCAGCAAAAGCGATCAGGTATTCCATATTGTCAATACTGTCTTATGGATTGTCATTATGTTTATGATCCTCTACCCCCTGTACCTGGTAATCATCGCCTCTGTTTCCGACCCAGACGCCATTATCCGGGGCGAGGTTGTCTGGCACCCGGTAGGCATTTCCTTCAGGGGTTATGAGGCAGTCTTTAAGTACAGGGAGCTGCTCCGCTCCTACGGCAACTCTATCATGTACACCTTTGCCAGCGTTATCATCAGCATTTTCGTCACCCTGCTGGCTGCCTATGTGCTGTCCCGCCCCAAGTTTAAGGGGAAAGCCCTGTTTAACCTGTTCTTCATCTTTACCATGTTCTTTGGCGGCGGCTTGATTCCAACTTTCCTTACCATGCGGGACATCGGCCTGTACAACACCCCTTGGGTTATTGTCCTCATGGGCAGCGTCAGCGTCTGGAATATGATGGTGGCAAGGACCTTCATCCAGACCAGCATCCCCCATTCCCTTTATGAAGCCTCCATGATTGACGGCGCGTCCCACTTCTCCTATTTCTTTAAAATCGTCCTCCCGCTGAGCAAGACGATTATCGCGGTGCTGGCGGTTTACTATGGCGTGAGCAAGTGGAACGACTACTTTACCGGGCTGGTGTACCTCCGCGACAGGAACCTCTACCCCCTGCAAACCATCCTGCGGGAGATCCTCGCCACCCTCCAGGTGGACAAATCCGGCGATTACATGATGTCAATGATGGACAACGTGGAATCCATGGTGGAGGCAACAAAGGTCGCGCAGGTTGCCAAATACTGCATCATCGTTGTAGCCACAGGCCCGGTGGTAATCCTGTATGCCTTCATGCAGAAATATTTTGAAAAAGGCGTTATGATTGGTTCGCTCAAAGGCTGATCAATCTAACATACATACATACCCACAAACCCAGACCATTCAGGAGGATTATTATGAAAAAGAAATCTTTAGCTGTTGTTTTGGCTGCGGCTATGGCGGCGTCCGTCATGGCAGGGTGCCAGAGTTCCCCTTCCCAGAGTTCATCCGGCAGCGCCGGCGGGAGCGCCGCCCCCTCCAAGGCGGATTCTTCCTCCACAGGCGGCGGGAGCGCGTCTTCCGCTGAAAACTTCAACGAAACAGGCTTCCCCATTGTCAACGAGCCGATTACCCTGAAAATCATGCAGGGCATTCGGGACGTGGATTCCCTGACCGCCCCCTCCGAAATGCCCGCCATCCAGCGGCTGGAGGAACAGACCGGAATCAAGATGGAATGGGACATGATCAAGGGCAACGATTGGAACACCAAGCTGAACCTGATGTTCGCTTCCGGCGACTATCCCGACCTCATCGTATCCCCTAATACAACCGTGGACCAGGAGGAATACGGCGTTACCCAAAAACTCCTTATCCCCCTCAACGACGACCTGACCAGCAAATATATGCCTACCTACACCGAACGCCGGGCGGCTGAGGATTCCGACCCCTGCGTTTCCCTTATCGCTTCCGACGGCAACAAGTATTCTGTCGGCTATATGGTAGGGCAGTATATCAACACCGACGCCCATTACTTTATCAACCAAGACTGGATGACCCGCCTGGGCCTGACCATGCCGAAAAACAAAGCGGAACTGCTGGACGTGTTCCGCGCCTTCAAGGCACAGGACGCCGACGGCGACGGCAATCCCAATAATGAAGTCCCCCTGGAAATCGGTTTGGACAGCAGTTATTACAGCGTCGCCTATATGCTCCCGATGTTCGGGCTGCCCGCTACCGGGAAATGGATCCATATTGACGATAACAAACAGGTTCAGTTTACCCCTGTCCAGCAGGGCTTCCGCGAGTGCATGGAATGGCTCCATACCTGCTATACCGAGGAACTTTTAGACCCTGAGATGATTTCCCAGGACGCGAACACGGTTGAATCCAAGCTGAAAGAAGGCAACGCGGGCTTCTTCCCTGCCTGGCGTCTGAAAGCAATGGGATGGGATGACGGCGTTGCTAAAACCTGCACCTTGTACACACCGGAAGCAGGCACATCCTTCTACCGTACCATTGAAATGGCAAGGAAAGGCGCATTCATTACTGTTTCCAACCAGTATGTCCCCCAGACCCTCCGCCTGCTGGATGCCATGATGGAAACGGAAACCATGTACTCCCTGTACTACGGCGAAAAGGATGCCACAGACGGCACCGGCTGGAAATACAATGACCAAGGCAAGGTTCAAACCCTGATGATGGGCGACATCGACGTGAAGAACTTCCTGGACTGCAACTGCCTGTTCTTCGGCCCTGGCAAATACATTGATTCTGTTTTTGACTGGCCGGAACAGAGGATTGAAAAGACCCAATACTGCCATATCTACGAGGATGCGGGTCTGATGCAGAAATATTCCAACAATTACCTTGACTTAGCGCCCCTGACCTCCGAGCAGCGGCAGGCGAATTCCCTAATTGAAACCGACATCAAAAACGCTGTAAAGGAAAAAATGGCGGCCTTTATTACAGAGGGTGTCACCGATGATTCCTGGAACGCCTTTGTCTCCATGTTCGACGGCATGAGGGTCAGCGAATATATCGCAACCTACCAGGCTGCCCTTGACACTATGACCCTGGAATAATTTTACCGAACCATACAGAAACATAAAGGGGTGCGCTGCAAAAGTTGTTCCTGCGCCTGAAAACATTCGGAACTGCCGCAAAATGCACGCATTTTGCGGCAGTTCTTCTGTTCTGTGCAGCGGCGGCGCAAAAGATATGGTACAATAGAACAGGATTATCCGAAAAAACAGGAGGTGCGGAATTTTATGTGGAATAAGCTGAGGCAGAAATATATGGATATGCCCCTGTCCAATAAGATGACAGCCGTGTTTATCATAATCCTGGTTGTTTTCTGTGTTACTTCCCAGGCAGTCCTGCAAATTTGCTTTACAGTATATGATGAAAAACTGTATGAAAAATCTATACAGGAGCTTGACTACTTTATCCAGGGAGTAAACCGTTCCCTGGCTGACATCCAAAACCTCAGCGTGGAAATCGCAATGGACGACGACGTCCAGGAGCAGCTTGTGGAAATGCGGGATACCCAGCGGGACGCGACTTATTTTTTGGGGGTTCTGGAGATGCGCGGCCTGATTACAGGGAAAGTCGGCGTAAACAACAATGTCCAGAGTGTCGCCTTCTACGACGGGAGGAGGGCGAACATTATCCAGATGGGAAAGGTGGTATATGTCCCGGAAGAAGTAAAGGAAGAACTGTCCGCCCCCCTGTTAAACGCCAGGGGCGGCTGCGTGACCCGCGACCCGGACGAAAAATGGCCCTATTTTATCGCGGGGCGGAATATCCTGGAAAAAGAGGACGCCCGCTTCGGGTACTTGGGGACGCTGCTCATCAACTGCGACATCCAGAACGTAATCCGAAGGAACATAAACAGCCTGGAGGCGGAACACGCAAACCTGTATGTATATTCCGACAACTGGATGCTCTACCAGGACGACTTAATAGAAGGGGTGGAGCTGCCGCCCTGCCGGGAGGACAAGGGCTACCGGATTATCCGCAGCGGGAGCCACCGGTATTTTATGTGCTACCTGTATTCCCGGCCTACCGGCTGGATGTATGTCAACATTTTCCCCTATACGGAAATATACGGAGTAATCCAGATGATACGCCTGGCGCAGATAGCCGCGGCGGCAGCCCTCGCCCTGTTCTCCGCCCTGGTGACGAACCGGCTGGTCAGGACGGTTATCCAGCCTTTGAACGACCTGACCCACTCAATGAAGATTGTGGAAACCGGCGACTTTGAGGGGGCAAGGAAATCCCTGCTGCTGGAGGAGCGCGGCGACGAAACCGGCCAGCTCCAAAAGGAATTCGACACCATGCTGGAAAAAATCGGGGAGCTGATCCAGGAAAACTATGAAAAGCAGCTTTTGATTAAGGACACCAGCTACCGGATGCTCCGCGCCCAGATCAACCCCCATTTTATCTACAACACCCTGAATACCATCAACTGGATGGTCAAATGGAAGAAAAACGACGAGGTAAGCAGGCTGATTGTGGAGTTTGGGAAACTGCTGCGTTCTTCCCTGAGCGGCGAGCCCTTTGCCACCGTCGCCGAGGAAGCAGAACTGACCGAGGGCTATATCGCCATCCAAACCTACCGTTACCAGAGCCGGGCGGATTTTATTGTGGAGAAGTCCGGGGAGCTGGAAAAATACCAGACCCCCAGGATGATTTTACAGCCCCTGGTGGAGAACGCCATCTATTATGGGATAGAGGATTCTCTGGAAAAATGCACCATCCGGGTGACGGTCAGGGAAGAACCGGGTTCCATCTTTTACAGGGTGGAGGACAGCGGGCCGGGCATGTCCCCGGAAACCTTGCAGGCAGTCAGGGACGGGACAGTAAAATCCAAGGGGAACGGCATCGGCCTTGCCAATATCCGGGAACGGTTAAAGCTGCTGTTTGAGGACAGCGAATTCACCATAGACAGCGTATCCGGCGAGGGCACAAGGGTAGAGATACGCATCCCAAAAAAGGAGGCGGAGAAGCCGAATGTATAAACTGCTGATTGTTGACGACGAGGATTTCGAGCGGGAAGGCATGGCGCAGATGATTGACTGGAAACAATATGACATAGAAATGGCCGGCACCGCCTGGAACGGCGTGGAGGCATTGCAGAAAATAGAGGCCCTGCGCCCGGACATGATACTCACTGACATTAAAATGCCGGTGATGAACGGGATAGAACTGATTCGGAAGGTTCGGGAAAAATACCCGGAAATAGAATTCGCGGTGCTTTCCGGGTTTGGGGAATATGAATTCACCTCCCAAGCCATGGAACAGGGGGTAAGGCACTACATCCTGAAACCCTGCGACGAGGACAGGATCGTCGCCGCAATCGAGAAGGTGAAAAAGGAGATTGACAAAAAACGGCAGAAAGAGGAATACCTGAACCGGGTCGCCCCCCAGGCGCAGAAACAGCTTTTCAGGAACCTGCTCCTAAACAGGGGAAACGGCAGCGCAAAGCAGATTTTCCAGATGCCGGAGGAAAAACAGAAACAGCCTTCCCAAACCTTCCGGCTGCTGGTGTTCAGGAGCAGGGAGCCTTTTGACGGGCTGGAGGAATTTGCCTTGGGGAATATGCTGGGCGAGCTGCTGGAAGGTATTGGGAAACGAGCGTTTGTCTCCACTGCCATCCGAAGCGATGTGGCAGTCCTGATCTCCGACATCCAGCCGGAAGAACTTGCCCCCATCGTCGGCCGGATCAAAAGGGAATTTGTCCGAATCAAAAAGGAACCGTTCCAGACTGCCCTCAGCGACAGCGGAACCCCCAAATCCCTGCCGGAAATGTACCGGCAGATGGAGGAGCTGTTCCGGTTTGGGGAAGAAGCAAAGGGGGAGCTTGTGTTCCATTCCAGGATGTTCGACGGGAAAAAACAGGATATTAATGTATTGGTGGATTTTGACATTGTGGGGAAAACCCAGGATTACGCGGAATTGCTCCAATCCCTCCAGCTCACCTTCCTGCGGATGCAGAAGCGGGGGTATTCCCAGCAGCAAAAAAAGGAACGGATGGAATGGCTGCTGCGCTGGCTGTATGGGGAAGCATTGGAGATAGGGGACGGCTGCCTGGAAGACGGGAGCGGGCAGTCCTTAATGGTATGCGCCGCGAGGCAGGTTTGGAAAAATTCGTCGGGGGAGGGTATTTTGGACAGCAGGGAAAATATGAGGTACCGGGAAGCACTGGAAGAAATTTACAGAAGGTTCCAGGATCAAAAATTGTGCCTGCATGACCTGGCATCAGGAACCCTTTATATGAACGACGACTATTTCGGCAGGTTTTTCCAGAAAATGAGCGGCAAAAAGTTTACTAAATTCCTGCTGGAATCCCGGATGAACGCAGCCGCGCAGATTATGCGGCTGGAACCGGATATTATGGTATACACGGTGTCGGAAATGACGGGATATGCAGCAGACGGGCAGTATTTTTCCAAGAGCTTTAAAAAAGTAACGGGGATGAAGCCCAGCGAATACCGGGAAAAGGTGCAGATGGGCGTTATATGAATTTCTGACTAAAACTGCGCGAAAAACAGCGGACAGGGTTTTACCGCAAACGGCATAAATGGTCAGCCAATGAAAGGAACGTGTAAGACAATGGATTTCCACATTCAAGCAGGCGGCAAAGCAGGGCTGTATTGCAGGAGTACGGAACCGGAAGCAGTCCAGACAGCCGTAAACAATCTGGAAAAAGACTTAAAGAAAGTCCTTCCGGGGATAGAAATTATAAGAAAAGAGGAGCTTCAAAAGGAGCAGGGCAAAGTCCCCGCCATTGTTGTACAAACTTTGCCGGGGCTTGATTGGGACGGGCATAAGGAAGCCTATCAAATCGAAGTCCGGGATGGAACATTATACTTAACCGGGGCAGACCGGAGAGGGACTGTTTACAGCGTCTATACCTTCTGCGAATGGATGGGGGTTTCTCCGTGGTATTTCTTTGCGGATGTGCCGATCCATCCCAAAACAGAGCTGGTTCTGGACGGGGGATACCGCAAAAAAGACTGGCCGTCAGTGGAATACCGGGGAATCTTCATCAACGACGAGGAAGAACTGGAAGCTTGGGTTCAGAATTACATGGGCGAGCCTACTATCGGGGTTAAAACCTATGAGAAAATCTTTGAGCTGCTGCTGCGGTTAAAGGGAAATTACATTTGGCCCGCCATGCACGTCAATTCCTTTAATATGACCCCGGAGAACGGCGCGCTGGCTGATAAAATGGGGATCGTTGTGGGAACCTCCCATTGCGATATGCTCATGCGTTCCAACAACCGGGAATGGCGTCCCTGGATTCAGAAAAAGGGCTATACCGACGCGGCTTATGATTATTCCATTGAAGGCAGGAACCGGGAAATCCTGAAAGAATACTGGCGGGAAAGCGTGGAGCAGAACCAGAATTATGAGGTCTGCTATACCCTTGGTATGCGGGGAATCCACGATTCGGGCTTTGAAACCAAAAACCTGGAAGGAAAGAGCAAAGAAGAAATCCGCGCCGCCAAATGCGCCCTTTTGGAGAAAATCATCGCAGACCAGCGGGAAATCCTGAAAAATACCCTGGGGCGGGAAACCATGATGACCTTTATCCCCTATAAAGAGGTTTTGGAGCTTTACGACAACGGGCTTAAAATCCCGGAAGACATGACCCTGGTATGGGCTAACGACAACTACGGCTATATCCGCCGCTATCCCTCCGAAAAGGAGAAAACCAGAAAGGGCGGCAATGGAATCTATTTTCACAATTCCTATTGGTCGCCGCCCAGTATGTCCTATGTTTTCCTGTGCTCCATCCCCCTTGCCCATACAAGGAACGAACTGCAAAAGGCATGGAATGAGGGCATCCGCAAGCTGTGGGTGTTAAACGTGGGAGCCATGAAGCCACTGGAACAGGAGATCACCTTCTTTTTAAGGCTGGCCTGGGAAATCGACAAGCCGGGAGCTTTGACCGAAAACGTGGAGAACTTTGTTAAGGACTGGATCGACCGTACCTTTACCGGGGACATTGGGGCGGAAGTTTCGGCGCTGCTCAATGATTTTTCTCAACTAACCAATGTGCGGAAAGTGGAAAATATGGATTACGACGCTTTTTCCCAAACCGCCTACGGGGATGAGGCAGCCCTGCGAATCCATCAGTATGAGAAGCTTTTCGCTAAGGGGAACCGCCTGTATGAAGCCCTGCCCGAAGATGAGAAAGCAGCCTTTTTCCAGTTGGTGCTGATGCGGGTACACGCGGCATATTTTACCAACCTTGCCTTTTATTACGGGGACAGGAGTACCTTGATGTATGACCGCGGGAATATGCAGGCAGCGGCTTACTATACCCAAAAGTCCAGGGAAGCCGAGGACGCGAGAAGGCATATGCTCCACTATTACAACCGCGTGATGGCTGGGGGAAAATGGAACGGGATGTTAAACCCGGAGGGATTCCCGCCGCCCCGCGCCGCTATGATACCCGTCTGCACCCCGCCGCTGAAAATCGGGGGAAAACCTTCCATGCGGCTGGATGCCTGGAATGATGGGAAAGAGCTGTGCTTTGTATCTCCCGGTGAAAAGTGGATTGATGTGGGCAATCTGGGCAGTGGGGAATTTGAACTGCGGGTTCAGGCGCCGGAATGGGTGAAGATATCCGAATATCAAACCACTGTCTGCACCGAAAAGAGAATTACCGTCCATGTTTCCGATGTTTCCCAGAACCGTACAGGGGAAATCCTGCTGGAAAACATCAGCGGCAGCGAGAGCAGGAGTATTCCCATAAAGATTGTAAAGCCCGATTATTCCTGTGCCGCCGAGGAAGACGGCATTGTAATATTGGAAGCAGAGCTGTCCGGTTCCGAGGACTTCCGGTATATCCCCCGTCTGGGCAGACTGCGGGGCGGGCTGATGGAATCGGCTGTCCAGAGAGAGCCGGAAAATTTGGCGGACGCGTATCCCCTGGGGTATGACTTTGCCGTCAGCAGTAGGGGTAAATTCCTGCTGGAAATCCACCGCTTCCCCTCCCTCAATTCTGTGGGGAGAATTCGCGTTGGCGTTTCCCTGGACAGCGGGCCGATGCAGGTTGTGGAATCCCTTTCCAACGACGAATGGCGCGGAAACTGGCGGAAGAACGTCCTGAACAACGTTGACCGGATGTATCTGGAACTCCCGGAAATTCAGCCGGGGAAACATCATATTGACCTGTGGGCAGTTGACCGTTACCTTGCCTTTTCCCGCATGGTGATTTATACGAAACCGCGGAAGGAAAACAATCTGGCAGGTATCAGAGGGCCGCAGCCCCTGCCGTCGGAATGGGATATGGGCGGCTGGCGCGATGAGTTTTACGGAAAAGCCGAGCTTCCGCCAAGGCCGGTTTATTACGCTGATTTTGAAAAAGGCGGGGATACCTTGGGGGCAACCTGCCGGACAGCCCAGGCGGAACATTATGGGAAATCCGTCGCGCCCGAATGGTATTTAGAACGGGGAAAGCAGATTTTTACTGAGGAAAAAGGGGCAGTCAGCATTGACGCGGCTGCGGCCCTGGCGCAAAGCGGTTTTGCATGGACGCAGGAATCGGAAAAGGGGCTTTGGCGGCACTGCGCCAGCGAATCCTTTGGGCGGAGCGGGCTCGCCATGTACATCCGGGAGCCGGAACTTTGTTGGAAGCCGGAGAACGCCCCCAGCCTGAATTACCGAATCCTGTGCGGCGGCGGGGAATATACGGTTTGGATGCTTTCCAAGTTCAACGTCCAGGACGAAGGGTATTTTTCCATGAGCGTTGACGGGGAAACCATCCCCCAGGAAAAATTGTACCGGAAGGGCGGTTTATGGCGTTACGAGGCAGAACAGATTTACCGCTGGGTTCCGGCGGCAGGGATAACGCTGGAAAAAGGGGAACATACCCTGAGCGTTCTTGCCCTGGCTTCCGGCATGAGGTATGACAGGTTTTATCTGACCACAGGGGACGGACAGCCGCCGATGGATACGGAATGGAGTGTAAAATGAAATATCAAAATCCAATTGTCAAAGGGTTTAACCCTGATCCCAGCGTCTGCCGGGTTGGAGAGGATTATTATCTGGTGACAAGCTCTTTTGAGTATTTTCCCGGAATTCCGGTATACCACAGCCGGGATTTGGTGAATTGGGAGCAGATCGGGAACTGTATACAGGACATAGAGGATTTTCCTTTTCAGAATGTGGCGGATTCCGGCGGGGTCTGGGCCCCAACAATCCGCTATGAAAACGGGACTTTCTATGTCACGGCAACATTTGACGCATACGGAAACTTTATGGTACATACAGAAAACCCAGGCGGGACATGGTCAAAGCCTGTCTGGGTAAAGGCCGGAGGAATTGACCCCTCTCTCTATTTTGAAAACGGAAAAACCTATTACTGCACCAACCAGAGCCTCCACCCTGGACAGGAGGAAATTTCCCTATATGAAATCGACCTGGAAAGCGGGGAGGTTATTGCCGAAGGAAAAGCCATCTGGAACGGCACTGGCGGCGGGCATTTGGAAGCGCCCCATATCTATCATATCGGGGAATGGTATTATCTGCTGGCAGCAGAGGGCGGCACCTTTTTCAACCACATGGCAACAGCGGCCCGGAGCCGTTCCCTTTGGGGGCCTTACGAGAGCTGCCCGGACAATCCTATCCTTACCAATATCCATGACACCAGCAAGGCCGTACTCTGCGCAGGGCATGGGGATCTTTTCTGTGACCATCGGGGGAACTGGTGGATGGTACATCTTGCCGTTCGGCTTTCCAGAAGAACCATGACCCATCTGGGGCGGGAAACCTTCCTTACCCCCATATCCTGGGAGAATGGCTGGCCCAAGGCGGGCAGCGGCAAAAAAGCGGCTCTGGAATGTGAAGGGCCGCTGTGGGCGGAACAAAAGGCATGTTCTGTCTGGAAAGCGGATTTTAACCGCGCCCAGTGGGAACCGGAATGGATTTTCCTGCGCAGCCCTCAAAGGGACAGGTACCGGAGAGGAAAGGGATATCTGGAATTATATCCATCCCCTGTCCACTTCCCGGACGGAAAAAATCCGGTGTTCGCGGCAATCCGGCAGCCGGATTTTGGCTGCGGGCTGGAAACGGCTTTTTCCTTTGAACCCTGTGAAATTGGGGATGAGGCAGGGCTGGCGGTTGTGCTTTCGTCCCAGTTCTATTACCGTTTTGTGAAAAAACGGACGGGGGAAGGGGATTTCCTTGTCCTCGAAAAAAACGCGGAGGATATGTATCAGCGCGCTTGTGAAATCTCTGTTTCCAGCGGCAGGCTGTGCCTGAAAATACAGGCTGATAAGGAGTTTTACCATTTCAGCTATTCCACAGACGGCGAAACTTATTTTGAAGCCGCCAAAGCCTCCACCCGATTCCTGGCCTGCGAGGTGTCCGGGCGGTGCTTTACCGGGACGGTGATGGGGCTGTATGCCGCGTCGGAACAGGAGACAGGGGCGGTTATGCGGGTATGCCTCTTTGAAAGCAGAAGATGATTTTTATGACAAAGGAAGATTGCCATGAAATTTGAAATTAAAGATACCTTTTATTTGGACGGAAACCCCTTTCAGATTATCTCCGGCGCCATCCACTATTTCCGGGTAGTGCCGGAATACTGGCGCGACCGTCTGGAAAAATTAAAAGCCATGGGCTGCAACACAGTTGAAACCTATATCCCCTGGAACTTCCACGAACCCGAAAAGGGGAAATTCCGTTTTGACGGCATGGCGGACCTATGCCGGTTTGTAAAGACTGCCCAGGAGCTGGGGCTGTATGTGATTCTGCGGCCCTCCCCCTATATCTGCGCCGAGTGGGAATTCGGCGGGCTGCCCGCTTGGCTTCTGGCAGAGGACGGCATGAAGTTCAGGCTCTCCTACAAGCCCTTTTTAAAGCACGTTGAAGAATATTACCGCGTCTTAATGAAGAAGCTCGCGCCGCTGCAAATCAATTACGGCGGTCCGGTAATCTTGATGCAGGTGGAAAACGAATATGGCTACTATGCCAACGATAAAGACTATTTAAACTGGATGCGGGATCTGATGCAGTCGGAGAGGGTTGTCGTTCCCCTGGTAACATCGGACGGGCCAAATGAGGAAAACCTGGCAGGCGGGACAATTGGCGGCGTTCTTCCTACTGGGAATTTCGGCTCCCGCACAGAAGAACGGTTCCAAACCCTGGAAAAATTTACAGGCGGCGGGCCGTTGATGTGTACGGAATTTTGGGTGGGCTGGTTCGACCATTGGGGCAACGGCGGGCATATGACCGGGAACCTGGAAGAATCCGTAAAAGACCTTGATAAAATGCTGGAGCTGGGTCACGTAAATATTTATATGTTTGAGGGCGGAACCAATTTCGGCTTTATGAACGGTTCCAACTACTACGACGCCCTGACCCCGGATGTAACCTCCTACGATTACGACGCGGTTCTCACCGAGGACGGGCAGATCACCGAAAAATACCGGCGTTACCAGGAGGTTATCAGAAAATACCGGGAAATTCCTGAGACGGCGGTTTCCGCCACCGCCAATATCAGGCGTGTTTCCTACGGCGAATTACAGGTTCAGGATAAAGTAAGCCTGTTTTCGGTTTTGGACGATCTTGTCAAGCCGGTTTTCAGCGTTTACCCCCAGCCCATGGAAAAGCTGGGGCAGAATTACGGCTATATCCTGTACCGCTCTGCATTAGATACAGAGGGGCATATAGAACGCCTGCGCTTATGGAAAGCCAACGACCGTGCCAACATTTTTGTTGACGGAAAACCGGCGGCAGTCCTTTACGACCACGAGCTGGAAACGGAGAAAAAACTGGATTTGTCCTTTGAAAAGGGGGCTTCCCTGGATATCCTGATGGAAAACATGGGGCGGGTGAACTTTGGCCCCCGGCTGGAAAACCAGAGGAAAGGCATCGGGCAATGCGTTGAAATCAACGGCCATATGCACAATAACTGGATGCAGTATCCCCTCCCTTTGGGCAATATCCAACAGGTGGACTTTTCAAAAGGATACCAGCCGGGGCTGCCTGGATTTTACCGCTTTATATTTAAGGCGGAGGAGATCGGGGACACCTTCCTGGATTTCAGCGGCTGGGGAAAGGGCTGCGCATTTGTCAACGGGTTCAACATCGGAAGGTTCTGGGAAATTGGCCCCCAGAAGCGGCTGTATATCCCCGGCCCGCTCTTAAAGCAGGGGGAAAATGAGATTATCCTCTTTGAAACAGAAGGGAAAACAAAGGAAACCATCACCCTTTGCGATGCGCCGGACATTGGGTAAAATTGAAAGGAAGCAGGTAGGTTGCGGTATGGCAAAAATTTACAATGGCATCCCCTGGTTTGACCAGGACGGGAATACAGTAAACGCCCATGGCGCCTGTATCCTGAAAGAAAAGGGCCGCTGGTATCTTTTCGGCGAGTATAAGACCGATGATGAAAACAAATACATAGGTTTTTCCTGTTATTCTACGCTGGATTTTACAAACTGGAAATTTGAAGGGCTTGCACTTCCCCCGCAGAAGGACGACCTGCTTGGCCCTGACCGCATAGGGGAGCGGGTAAAGGTTCTGAAATGCCCAAAGACAGGAAAATTTGTCATGCTGATGCACACGGACGATCTGAAATACTGTGATCCATGTATCGGTTTGGCAGTCGGGGACTCCATAAATGGAGAATTTACCTTTCAAGGCCCCCTGCTTTACCAGGGCAAGCCGCTGAAAATGTGGGATATAGGAACCTTTGTTGACGACGACGGAACCGCTTATCTCCTGACCCATGAAGGGAACATCTACCGGTTAAGTAAAGACTACACCCAAGCGGTGGAACTGATAGCCGAAAACATCGCGCCGGGCGGGGAATCCCCCGCCTGCTTTAAGGCAAAGGGGAAATACTTCCTTCTTTTCTCCCACAAGACAAGCTGGGAACGCAATGATAATTATTATTTTATGGCGGACAGCCTTTACGGGCCGTGGGAGTATAAGGGGCTGTTTTGTCCCAAAGGGAGCCTGACCTATAACTCACAGTGTTCGTTTGTGTTCCATTATGATGGGGAAAAGGGCAGGATTCCCGTATATATGGGGGACAGATGGTCATTTCCCCGGCAGGCGTCCGCGGCAGCGCTGGTCTTGCTGCCCATTGAGGCTGGGGAATCCGGCATGGAAATCCCACAGTATTTGGAGATATGGTCTCCTGATACTTTAAACACCATCCCCGCCAAACCGGAAAAACTGCTTTCATTCCGCTCCAATGTAGAAGGGGAAAGCTGCGTTATCCCCTTTCACGGCAGCAGGATCGCGCTGTTTGGCAGGACATTCCAGGAAGGCGGATATGCAGACATTGATATATTCAATGGTGAAGGAAAGCTGGTTCATAAAACAGCGATTGATTTTTACAGCCTGGTTCCCTGCGAGGGGCTTCGATATCTGTCCCCGATGGTGCCGGAGGGGGATTATACTCTGAAAGTTACGGTTTCAGGGGTTGGCGGAGTATGGTATAACAAAAAGGGGGATCGGTTTGGGAGCAAAGGCTGCTTTGTGGAGCTGACAGGCTGGAAGGCTGATGTAAATCTCTAGGACTCACATTGAACAGCCCACACAAAATATATAACGAAGAAAGAGGATAAACGCCCCAAAGGCGGATATCCTCTTTTTTGTAGGGTTCTCAAAATAAATGTCGGACTCGCTTTCAGCCTCACCCTCATTTTACATGAACTTTACATAAATCTGATAACAGATTTTACATCCAACTGCCAAAATAAGGGGGAGGATTATAAACCAATCGGAAAGAGGTGGAGCCTGATGGATATCTTTGACGCGCTTACGCTGGCAGGCGGACTGAGTCTGTTCCTGTTTGGCATGAGCCTGATGGGGCAGGCCCTGGAGCGCCGGGCGGGGGGACAGCTCCGCTCCCTGCTGGAGAGGCTGACCGCCGGCAAACTAACAGGACTTCTGACCGGCCTGGGGGTCACGGCGGTAATCCAGAGCTCCTCGGCCACCACGGTGATGGTGGTGGGCTTTGTCAACTCCGGCCTTATGACGCTCAAGCAGGCCATCAACATCATCATGGGTGCCAACATCGGCACCACCGTCACGGCGTGGGTTCTGAGCCTGGCGGGGATTGACAGCGGGAATGTATTCGTCCAGCTGCTCAAGCCTTCCTCCTTTACGCCAGTGCTGGCCGTGATAGGCATCGTCTTTTATATGTTCTGCAAAAGCGCAAAGAAAAAGGACACCGGCATGATTCTGCTGGGCTTCGCCACCCTGATGTTCGGCATGGAGACCATGTCCGGCGCGGTGTCCAGCCTGCGGGACGTCCCGGCCTTCCGGCAGATGTTTGTCCTGTTCACAAACCCGGTACTGGGCGTGCTGGCCGGGGCGGTGCTGACGGCGGTTATCCAGTCCAGCTCTGCCTCGGTGGGCATTTTGCAGGCGCTGGCCGCCACCGGACAGGTATCCTACGGCGCGGCTGTCCCCATCATCATGGGCCAGAATATCGGCACCTGCGTCACCGCCATGCTCTCCTCCGTGGGGGCCAACAAAAACGCCAGGCGGGCCGCCCTGGTTCACCTCTCCTTCAATGTCATCGGCACGGCGGTCTGGCTGACCGTATTCTGCCTGCTGCGGTCCCTTCTCCATCCCGCCCTGCTGGATGAACCGGCCTCCCTGCCGGGTATCGCTGTGTCCCATTCCCTGTTCAATCTTCTATGCACCCTTCTCATGCTGCCCCTGTCCGGATTTCTGGAGCGGTTGGTCACAGCCCTGGTCCCTGACGCCAGACAGCCGGAGGTCTTTGAGGTGCTGGATGAACGCCTTTTCGCCACCCCCTCCATCGCCCTGGAGCGCTGCCATGCGGTGGCGGCAAGTATGGCCGAGACCGCCGCGGCCTCGCTGAAGGAGTCTCTGGCCTCCCTGCGGGACGGCTCCCCGGATCTGGCCGCATCCATCCGGGATAAGGAGGACAGGACCGATCACTATGAGGACATTCTGGGAACCTATCTTGTGACCCTGAGCACACGGCAGATTGGCGAGGCGGACAGCCGGGAGGCAGCCAAGCTGCTGAAGCTGATCAGCGACTTTGAGCGGATTGCCGACCACGCGGTGAACATCCTGGAATCCGCGGAGGAGCTGAGGGAGAAGGAAATACGCTTCACCGACGCGGCTTTAGGCGAGCTTGCCACCATTTCCAGGGCAGTCAGCGACATTCTGGATCTGTCCCTCTCGGCGTTCCTGCAAAACGATCTGTCCGCCGCCGCCAAGGTGGAGCCGCTGGAGCAGGTGATCGACCAACTGAAGGAGCAGCTGCGCACCCGCCACATCCTGCGTATGCAGAAGGGAAACTGCACCATTGACGCAGGCTTTACCTGGCTGGACCTGCTGACCAACCTGGAGCGCACAGCGGACCACTGCTCCAATATCGCCGGGTGCCTCATTGACGCTGCCCATGACACCATGAATCTCCACCAGTCCCTTCGGGAGGTCCGCAGCGGCAGCGAGGCGTTCCAGGAGCGGTATCTGGAGTACCTGCGCAGATACGCGCTGACCTGAAAGGCTGACGCATCCCTATCAATTACAAAAACCGGGCCTTGGAAGCATATCACAAGCTCCTGGGCCCGGTTTTGATATATTTTAAGTCAGGGGTTCGTATAAAAAATCAGCTCTGCGCTGACGGGCCGCACTCGCTGCCCCACAGCTCCAGCTGGGTCAGGGCGGGAAACGGCGAGGGGTCGTCTGCCTTGACCAGCGAATCCAGTACCACCCATTCAACCTTCCTCGGCGGGAAGGAAAAGCTCTGCCCCGCCGCTGTCTTTTCCAGCTTCACCATAACCTGGGAGCCGTCGGAAAAGTGCAGGGTTCCCTCCTTCCACCAGGCGTCATGGGGGAAGTCTGCCCGGAGGTAAAGAACCGCCTCGTCCAACTCCACCAAACGCCCGAAATCCACCCGCAGGGCTGCCTTGGGGTCGCGGTTGATTCCCCAGCTGGTATACGGCCACCCCCCGTGGGAATCGTTCGCCTTGTATCCGTCGATGGCGTTCCTGGCCGCAAATACCGCTTCTCCCCGCGTCTCCACGTTGGCGGAGGCAAAGGGAAAGGCCCCGTCAAACCGGTGGGCGGCCCAGGGGTTGAGGGCAAGATTTTTCCGGGCGGCAATCTCCTCCCGCCGCGCCATCCGGGCATGGAGGTAGTGGCTTTCCCCGGCAAACGCCCGCTCCGAGAACACCCTTCTGTCCTCTTCGCTGGACATATTCCCTTGGCGAGCAGCCTTCGATTTTCTTAAACACCTTGCTGAAATAGAAGGCGTTTTCAAACCCTAAGCGCTCCGCAATCTCATAGAATTTGACACTGTCCTCCCGCATCATTTCCTTCGCGGCCCGTATCTTCTCCCTGGTGACGTATTCCACAAAGGAGCATCCCGCCTGCCTGGCAAAGAGCTGAGACAGATAGTTGGGCGAAAACCCGAATACAGCCGCCACATTGTTAAGGCTCAGTCTTTGATCCAAATTGGATTGTATGTACGCCTTAATCTGCCGGATAATCTGATCCTTGTATCCCCGCTTCTGGCTCCGCAGGGCCCGCACAAGTCCATCCCCCAGCGCAGAAACCCAGTCGGCAATTTCCATGGTGCTCCGCTGACGGTAGATGCAGCGGTATCCCTCCGGCTCCTGAGAAAATGTCTGGGAAATAATCTCCTCCCCGCCGGTAAACTGGCTCAGGCAGAGGAACAGCAGGTTGCAGGCCGCGTCCATGGCCTGGAGCTGGCGGGAAGGGTCGATGCGGATGCTGTCAATGATTTGGTTCATCAGCTGTTCCAGGGTATCCGCGTCCTGTTCTTCAAAGGCCCTTATCAGGGAACATTTGTATAGAGCCATATCAAATACCCTGGCCGGGTCCCCGTCTCCCAGCTTTCCGTCAAAAAAGGCAACGGCTTCATCCCTTCGCTGCTGGCTGGTAAGGCAGAGACATGCGGAATAGTAGGACTCACACAGCTTCATGGGGTGCTCTACCTTACAGCCAACCGCGCAGATCATCCGTACATTAAAATAATTATATACTACCTGCGTCACTTTTTCCAGGACGTCCTGCAAAACTTGAGGAAATGGGGGTTAATCTGGCGCAGCAGAATCTGGTATTCCAGCTCCTGCTGCGCCTTTTCGTCTGCCAGGCGCTTTTCCATCAATCCATGGACGCTCTGGGAGAGGTGATTGATTCCACGCCCGATATCCCCCAGCTCGTTGTTCCACTCAATGGATGGGTCCGCTGAAAAGTCCCCCTCGGCAATCACCGCCATCCGGGACTGAAGGCGCTGAATGGGACGGCTGATGGTCCGGTTAAGCATCCACAGCACCACCGCCCCGATCACAACAGAACTCAGGCATAAAAGCAAAAGCTGTTTTCCGTATAAAGCCCGCAGGTTCATCCCAAGGGCCTTGGAGGAAACCGTCTGGGTCAACCAAATGCCAGTATTCCCCACCGGGCAGCTTACCGCCAGTAGGTTTTCCCCCTGGGAACTTTCAAATTGTACAATCTGTGTGCCTGCATCAAAGGTTTCATCCCCAGTAGGGCTACAGGAAGCGGAGGAGCTTACCGGGGAAAGGTTTTTGTCCAGGGTAAAGCTGTTTTCCCCAATGGTCAGGTACAGGCTGCATCCAAACAGGTAGGCTGCCAATCCTGACACAGCTATTCGGGAAAAACAACAGAAACGACAGTGCCCTTGCCAACCTGGCTGTGCAGATCGATAGCGGCGTGATGGTACTGTGCGATATGCTTGACAATGGACAGTCCCAGCCCTGTTCCTCCGGAGGCCTTTGACCGGCTCTTGTCCACCCGGAAGAAGCGCTCAAACACCCTGGACTGGTACTCCGGCGGGATGCCGGTTCCGGTATCCTTGACCAGAACCATCGCCCCCTGCTCCCCATGAGAAACTGCGATTTCCACAGAACCGTCCTTCACATTATATTTAATCCCGTTGTCGCAGAGATTGTAGATCATCTCATGCAAAAAGCTGCGCACGCCGTTCACTTGTGCCTTTTCACCGGTGACGGAGAGACGAACGCCCTTCTCTTCTGCCTGAGCGCGCAGAGACGCCGCTGCGTCTCCTGCAATCTCCAGAAGGTCAACCTCCTCCCGTTCCGGCGCGACACCCTCGTCCAGCTGGGAGAGGTGGATGATATCGTCCACTAACGCAACCAACCGGGCGGATTCCCTGCGGATTGTTCCGGTGAACTGGGGAACATCCTCCTGCCTGACCAGCCCGTTCTCCAACAGCTCGGCACTGCCCATGATGGATTGCAGGGGCGTCTTCAGTTCATGGGATACATTGGAGGTAAACTCCCGGCGGCTGCGCTCCGCAAGGGCCTGCTCTGTTACGTCAAAGGCCAGCAGCACCGTGCCAAGCACCGCGCCGTCTGACTCGATGCGGCTGACATCAAACTGTATCTCCCTGCCGTCCCTTTCGACCCGGACCTCGCTGTGCCCCTCCTCCAGGGCGCTCAGGATGGCCTGGCTTATCTCATGGCTGCGGTCCACTGTCAGGAAATCCTTTCGGACACAGGAGCGGTCCGTGCCGAACAGCCGCCTTGCCGCCGGGTTGATGCTCAGCACCATCCCCTTCTGGTCCAGCATGACCAGACCCTCGTTCATGCTCTCTGTAATCTGTTCAAACTCATCCGTCCGGGCTCTCAGCTCCCGCAGCTGGGCGTTGATCTGGCCGCGCTGCTGCTGGATGCGCCGCAGGAGGGGGGACAGCTCCTCATAGGCATCGTTTTCCAGCGGATGGTCCAGGTCAAGGTTATTGAGGGGATGGATGATCTTCTTTGCCATCCAATGCGCCAAAACGGCGGAGAGAACCACAGCGGCAAGCCCGACCAGCAGGATAGGCTGGAGCATGGAAAGCACCAGCGCCAACGCCGTTGCCTGACTGATGGATATGCGCAGCACAGTCCCGTCGTTCAACGCCCGCGCACAGTACAGGGTCTGCTCGGTCAGGGTGCTGGAGTAGCGGATGCTGCCACCCTCCCCGTTGGCAAACGCCTCCCGAATTTCCGCCCGGTCTCCGTGGTTTTCCATACTCTCCGCCGGATCGGCGGTGTCAAACAGCACTGTTCCGTCTGGCCCAATCCAGGTCAGGCGGTAGTCCGGCGACCGGGGATAGCGGTAATCCTGGTCGCTCAGCTTTTCCAGATATTTCTGTCCCATTTCCTCCACCCCATAGGCCGCCAGCCGCAGCTCGTCCTTCAGCTGGCTCTTCTGCGCGGTGTTGTAATATTCATACAGGCTGCCCGTTACAATCGCGAGAACGGCTGCCAGGGCAGCCGATACCGCCAGAAGAATGGAACGAAAAATTTTCTTGGTCATTGTCTCGCCTCCATCCGGTAGCCGACATTCCGAACCGTTTCTATCATTGCACCATAGCTTCCCAGCTTCTGCCGCAGGGTACGGATGTGCATATCCACCGTTCGCGTTTCCCCACAGTACTCAATTCCCCAAACCTCCGACAGAAGCTGTTCCCTTGTAAACGCCATTCCGGGCCGGGCCAGGAACAGCCGCAGCAGTTCAAATTCTTTATAGGTGAGGGGAATCCGTTCCCCGTCTGCCGTTGCGGTGCGCTGCTCCAGGTCGATCTCCAGCCCTCCCACAGCCATTTTCTTTTTCTCCTGTTTCGGGGAATAGCGGCGCAGGACCGCCTTGACGCGGGACACCATCTCCATCATACCAAAGGGTTTGGCCAGATAGTCGTCCGCGCCCAGGTCAAGGCCGTTCACCTTGTCATACTCCGTCCCCTTGGCGGTTGCCATAATGACGGGCAGACCGGCGGTAGACGGCTGCCCCCGCAGCTTTTTCAGAATGGAAATGCCGTCCTCCCCCGGAAGCATAATGTCCAGCAGAATCAGCTGAGGTCTTTCGGTACGCAGAGCGTCAAAAAGACTGGTACCGTCTGTCAATCCCCTTGCCTCAAACCCGGCGGCATTCAGCGCGTACATCATCAGGCCGCGGATGGCATCATCGTCCTCTACGCAAAAAATCATACTGTGCTCCTTTCTGCCAGTATCAAAAGGTCTCCTCCCATCTTACCATACAAGCCGTCCTATCTCAATACTATACCGCTTCCTCTCGTTTCAAAAGACCAGAGAAAATAATGAGAGCGGCCCTGCTTCACTCGCCCTTGATATTTGACTTCAACTATAAAATACTGCCGTGCCGTAAAATTTAAAAGCGCGTTTTTGTAAAATTGAGGTAAAATCCTTTACTGTCTACAGATTGCAGGCTTGGCGGTCCTTTTCAGGCAATTGATTTTTCCGATGTTTTCTGATACAATTTGAATTGTCCATAGTGATGTTCCTCCCTGAATTGGTGTGACAGCTCAATTCTGCCCGGAATCATTGCTGTGGATTATTTTATTGCAATGGCTGCGGCTTCATTTTGCAATCAGTCGAAAAAATTTTAAAAAAGCCGCAACCAAACAGAAAAATTTCTGTCTGTAAAGATGAACGGCATCAGCCAGACCTCAGAAGGGAGAAGCAGGACATGGAAGACAGTGAAATCATCGCGCTGTACTGGACGCGGTCGGAATCCGCCATTGCGCGGACAGATGAAAAGTATGGCGGCTACTGCCGGGCAATCGCGTACAACATACTGGAGAACCGGGAGGATACGGAGGAATGCACCAACGACACCTATTTTAAGGTGTGGACCGCCATCCCGCCCCAGAAGCCAGGCATATTCCGGGCGTTCCTGGGGAAGATTGCCCGGAACACGGCGCTGAACCGGTATGAAAGGGACCACGCCGGAAAGCGGGGCGGCGGGGAAGTGGAAATCCTGCTGAGCGAATTAGAGGGATGTATCCCAGATACCGGTACCTCCGGCGTAGAGGAGGAATGCGAAGCGTCGGAGCTCAGCGAGGCGGTGACAAGGTTCCTGTCCCAGCGGGACGAGCAGTCCCGCGGCCTGTTTATCCGCCGGTACTGGTACGCAGAGAGGCTGTCCGCCGTATGCCAACGGTACGGCATCAGCGAAAGCCAGGGCAAAAGCGCATTATACCGGCTCCGCGGGAGACTGAAAAAATTTTTGGAGAAGGAAGGGCTTATGATATGAGCAAAGATACGAAAAAAGGCCGGAAAAGCCGGAAGCTGTTCCGCGCCATCGGCGATATCGACGAAAGGATGATACTTGGCGCGGACAAGCCCCAGCAAAAGCGGAAAAACAGGCGGCGGGCTACCGGTGGTTTTACAGAATAGCGGCGTGTGTTGTTTTCATCGTCCCCGCCGTTCGGGAAGAATACCTCAATATGCCGTGAACGGTTTGGCGCTTGGTCACATCCGCTTGTCATCCGTGGCGGGGTTGTCAAGCAGCGTCCCGTTTTCATCGAAGCGGGAGCCGTGGCAGGGACAGTCCCAGCTTCGTTCCTGGGCGTTGTACTTCAGGGCGCATCCCATGTGGGGGCAACGGGGTACTGTGGGCGTCAGCATCCCCAAAACCGATTCCAATCCATTGATTGCAAGCTGAGGACGACGCACCGTCCGGGAGGGGGAAAATAAATCCCGATAAGGGCTGTCCCTTCCCAGCACCATGTCCCGCAGCAGCAGCGCCGCCGCCATGGAGGAGGTCATTCCCCACTTGTTGAAGCCGGACGCCACATAAAGGTTGGGCGTTTTCCGGGAATACTGTCCAATATAAGGTATCCCGTCCAGGGACATACAGTCCTGAGCCGCCCAGCGCGCCGTCTCACAGGCGTTTGGATAATACCGCCGGACAAACCGCTCCACTCCCTGCCAGCCCTCTCCCTTTTTTCCGGTACGATGGCTTTCCCCGCCCAGCAGCAGCAATCCGTCATAATTGCGGAAGGACAGCCCCTTTTCCTGGGTGTCTACATACATCCCGCCCACATCAGGGGCGTTTTCCAGGGCAATGACATAGGAACGGATTTGATACAGCTTGATAAAATACCCGCCGTGTTTGTTGAGCATGGGGAAATGAGTGGCAATGATGATCTTTTCCGCTGTGACCGTGCCGCCGGAGGTAACCGCCCTGCCGGGCATCAGCTCCAGGACCTTGGTGTGTTCAAAAATGCGCAGTCCCTTGGCGATGGCGGCCGCGAATTTCAGGGGATGAAACTGGGCCTGGCTCGGAAAGCCAACCGCCCCCGCAACGGAAAAGGGAAGAGGCGGTTCCGCCGTAAATTCCCCGCGGAAGCCTATCCGGTCCAAGGCGGCCAGCTCCTCTTCTATCTCCCGCCGGCTGTCCAGAGAATAGACAAAGGATGTTTTCTCCTCAAAGCCGCAGTCCAGCTTTTGGCTCAGGGTGCGGTACACCTCCAGCGCCTGCTGGTTTGCTTCCAGGTAAAGGCGCGCCTTTTCAGTGCCGAATGTATCGATCAACTTATGGTAGATCAGCCCATGCTGGGATGTTATCTTCGCCGTAGTATTTTTGGTAATCCCGCCGCATATCCTGTCCGCCTCCGCCAAGGCGCAGTCCACGCCCGCCTGGGAAAGCTGGAAGGCGCACAAGAGTCCGGCCATTCCCCCACCGATTATCAATACATCCGTTTTCAGGTCCTTTTGCAGCGGCTCAAAGCCGGGCAGAGAACCGGTTTGCGTCCATACAGAATCCATTTCATCACCCCTCTTCAGAAACTAGACTCTCCTGGGCCGGTTTGTTTTATACCGGTATAAAAATTGGAAGGGAGCCAGCGGTCCTCTCATTTTTTACAGGCCCCCGCCTAAATCATTGACATCCCGTTTAGAATCTTTTATAATAAATATGTTCCCAAAAATATGTTCTTTCTTGGGCCTTTCTACGCAGAAAATGAAGCTATCTTTGAGGGGTATCAATGGACGGCACAAATTCAAACAGAAAATACGAAGCGTTTAAAATTCCAGGACGGCAGCAGAACGAGGACGGCAGTCCGCCCTCTCCAGCAAAGGCCTCCGAAGGGGCCTCCCTTGAGGCAGACGCGTTTTATGAGATTGAATATGACTCCTGCCCCATACCAGGGGTGGGGAAGTTTGTACTGAAGCCCCAAAAAATCGAAACCGCTGAAACGGATGAAATACGGGTTCTCTTTGGCAAAATGCGGGATATTGCAAGGGAGCACCGTTCGGCCCTCAATTACTCCAGGTTTTTTGACAGGCGCGTTCACTATGAAAACACCCTCATCTTTTATAAGCAGGGCCTGTTTATGAAGGACTTTACCGACGATTACGAGGGCAGCGCGCCCTTTTCCCAATACTTCCCCTATTACCAGATGATGGGCTATGAGCAGTTGAGAACCTATTTCACCTGGCGCACCAGGGTCCGGGAGGGGAAAGTCTCCGACACCTCCCTTTCCTACGCCTTTCTCTATATATACGAGCTGCTAAACAATATCGGGGTGAAGGACCCCCAGGACGGCCTGGATAAGCTGACGGCTTTTTGGGACGCCTTCCGCGGTTATCATAAGGCTATCGACAAGTACGTCGTCCGGTGGCTGAAGGACTATCATATTTATTATCAGCATCAGCTGCCCCGATTCTTTCAGAAATTTGTGGAACAGAACCGTCTGACCGAATACTATCCCCCCATGACAAATAGCGATGACCCGTTTGAGCTGTTCTGCGGGATATCCAGCTATGATATCAGAAAATCGGCCTTTTTTACCGATGAGACCTCTAAGCTGGTTACGGAGTGCTTTTGCTTTGTGTTAGACCGTCTGAGACAAATTTTAAGCGGCAAGGGCATCCCCTTTGACGAATCCGTCTTTCAGCCCTCCCAAAAAATATCCGAATGGAAGCCGTTTCGGGACGCGCTCTTCTACAACTGGATAAAGCAGCCGGACAGAAGGATTGTGCTCTCCAAAAATGAAATCTATATCTGCAAGCAAAACAAATGGGAGTTCAGCACCGTTATCACATCGCCGGGCGGCAGGCAGCTGATAGGCTATATCATGAAGCAGATGGAAGCCGACTTGAGGAAAGCCGTAAAATATAAATATAAATTGACCGCCAACCTCAGCGCGGTACAGCATGAGCTGAGCCACAGCCTGGAGGCGGCGGGGCTTTCTCTGAAAGAGATTATCAGCAGCGCGGTGGCGGAATTCTACCGGGAGGCCACCAAAACGGTGGTCAGGGTGGACCCGCGGGCCCTGTCGGCCATCCG
>Ga0073906_1002267_pt1 | contig 25807 bp, 27 predicted proteins | sample Inofromicrocosms_FD_65485 | JGI IMG/M metagenome (GOLD analysis project Ga0073906, IMG submission 65485) | Mouse cecum microbial communities from Vienna, Austria - Inoculum for glucosamine and mucus D2O microcosms | ecosystem: Host-associated > Mammals > Digestive system > Large intestine >...
TCTATTAATAGTATACCGCAAATTATTCTTTATGAATATCAATAAAGATAATTGGCAAAATGGGAATGATAATTGTAAAATGTAATAAATAAAAAAGGTAGGAGAATTTAGAAATGGAAGAAGAAATACGTCAGACTACTGATAAAGCTGAAGTTGTCATTATTAATGATGATACTAGTCAAAAGTTGACATTTAGCAACGGGGGAGTAGACGGCGAATTTGAGATTATCGTCACAGATAAAAAGCCGGTACCAGAGCTCTTCCAACCTGTTGGCATCTTACCAGATGGAAAGTATACGATTAAAGGAAACTATGCTGGTCAAGACTATCGGGAAATTAAATTGAATGGTGCTTATGAAGTCTATGGAAATCCAGAAGATGGAAATGTAATGATTACGGAAAGAGATGGGGGAAACTAAGTGTTTATTAACGTCGAAAAGAAAGCACAGAAGCTATTTAATACTTATCAAAAATCAACAAACAAAGAGAATATGGCAATGGTCTTAGCTAATCCGCTTTTTTCATGGCATGCTACTTACTATACTGCTAAACGTAAAAAGAACATGATTTTCTTAAATGATGCTACTACGATGGCAATTGTCTTATTTGATGTAAATGCTAAAAATAAACAGACAATTAAAGAGCGCTTTGAGAAACAACTAGCAATAATTTGGCAAGAATTGGGGTTGTCTGCCGAATCATTGGCAGATTACTTAGCCATAGGTGGGGATTGGCAAATCAGTAAAATGATTCACCCTTTGCAAATAAAAACTATAACTAAGTTTTACAAGAATGTCATAAAGCCACAAGCTAAAACCATAGTCAGTGAAATAGACTTAGCAAAAGCATTGGTTAAGAAGGTACAACAAAAAGGCAGAATTTATGTTGGTAAAGACGAAACAGTTAAGATAATCGAAATGGCTCAACCTTTTAACATTAAACACGTAAATTTTGAAGAATTATATTTAAAAGAAATTACTAATAAGTTAAGAAGATTAAGTCAGTTAGATGGAGAAGACCTTACTGCCGATGAGGTGGATAATGTAATCCAACAAATCCAAGATGAAAATAATCAACTCTTAGACCTTTTCCTTGTTGATGCCAAGAGTAATTATAGTGCTAAAACTGTTCGCCGCTATCGAGATAACTTGCGATTTTATCTTAATGAATGGGCTGCCTATCGTTTGAGCACCATTTTCAATATTTATGTTCATAGTAGTGTTGATGAATTAGAATTTCACGGAGTAGACAAAACAGAACGAACAAATATTAAGGCTTCCTTGAAGAAACTGGCAAAGTACTTAAAAGATAAAAATATTATTAGTGATAATGAGTACGATGACATTCTCGTATATACGCAAAAAGACTCGGTCGACCTTGATGAAGAATACGAAGATGAAGGTGAAGGTGAAGATCAAGCGATCGAGGATTTCCTCGCTTCATTATTTAGTGAATCAGAGAAGCTGCCAGTAGTATTTGATTCACAAACTGATAAAATGCTTGATAAATATCTTAAATCATTTGTTGCTTTGTATGGTCTTATTTCTGCACAACAAGCTTACCAAATTATTCATTCCCAAAATCCATCAATTGATAAAGAGCGCTTCGATCAATACATTCAAAATAAATTTGACGAAATGACGATGGAATACTGTATCATTGATTTTAGAGAAGCATTTCAGAATGTTAATATTGCTCCTGAAATTTTCATCTTTAGTCCACTTCTTATTAAAGATGGAGATAGACTACCTTCGTTTTATAAACATCAACAGGGCCTTCCATACTATATTCCAGAAAAAGAAGTCTTAATTGATAATAACTTTAATCCATTTGCCAATATCAGTAACTATCAGCAAGACTTGGAAGAGTTGCTTGCTAACCAATATGGATTATCTGGAGACGACCTTAAAGGTGCTGCTTTCCTATCCCTTTACCAATTGAAAATGAGTGATTATGAGCTCGAATTATCAAACGTAAATAAGGCTATCACTAAGGTCATTGTATTCTTAAACGAGGAGCATGGCCTTAGTGTAAGGCAGGATAAAGCTAATGAACCATTAATTAAACTGTTAGTATTAATTGCGACAAATATTCGACGCCCATGGAACCGGGGATGGACTAATTATGAAATGTTAAGGACTAAAGACATTGCTGAATTGGTTTCTGAAATGGAAATTAATTTGGATGATCCCAAACTGTCAAGTGAGATTATCGGTGGAATTAAAGCGGGAAGCATTAACCGTGATGAGTTACTAAACTTCCTTGAAAGTAGTAATTTACCGCCAAAAGTGATTTCAAAACTGTATAAGCAAGTAGAAGAATTATAAAAAAGATGGCGACGCGAGAAAATTTTCTCAGCGGTCGCCATCTTTTTACTTATGAAGAGTTTAAAGTCAATCGAATAACAAGAATTCTTCAAAATTCATTCTATTTCAATGTCAAATTTAGTTAATATCAGGATATAGATAGCTATTAAATTATGTTATCCGCATAAAACTTACTTAAATTCCTCCAAAAAAGCTGGCTTTATAATAATTTTTCTGTGATGGCGTTCTATCCAGCCTTTTGTTTCAAAATCCTTAAAACAACGGGAGAGACTTTCAGCACTAGTACCTAAATAACTTGCAAGGTCTTTTAGTGACATTGGGAGGGTAATAGGATTTTCTTCTTCATTATAAGTATCATTATAAAGATCTTCTAAATAGGCTACTAATCTGGCATCAATACGATAAAAAGATAGTAATTGCGCTTGCCTTTCTAATTCAACTGATTTTTTAGCGTTTAATTTTAAAAGATTTTGTCCAACTTGATAGTCTATTTTTAGTAATTTGTGAAAATCTGCTTTATAAAGAATGTATACTTCAGTCTTGGTTAGAGCAGTCCCATAAACTGATGTATTTTCCAAATCAAACAAATAATTTTCTCCACCATAATCTCCAGCGCCGATAATGCGGATAATATGTTCTTTTCCATCTTTATTCAACTTATAAACTTTCAGTTGGCCTAAAACAACAATAATTAGCTCATCTTGTGAATTCGGTGAAAAAATAAGATCTCCTTTATTAAAAGTTTTGTGATGTAGTAAACTTTTAAGATACTCCTTACCCTCATTAGATAAATCATTAAATAGTGGGACACGATGTATATAATCTTTATTTTTCATAGCTATTATTCCTTTATTAAAATTCCAAAAGTTGATGTTCATCATTTTTTGAATTTATTAATGAATTATAATTATCGCAGGAAATAAAATTGCATGTTTCAAACAGCTATGTATAGCAATTATGCGATAATAGAGTGAAAAAAGCAATGAAAAATTAAAAAATAATTAAGAGGGGTTGATAAATATTTACTAAGTATTTTTATTAGAAAACCTACGGGTAAAATGAATTGAGATAGGCTTTTTGATATCACTTATTCATTAGAGAATGCTATAAAATAATCAATTTAATTAAAATGTTAACTCCATTCTTAAATGACAATACTTTTACCCCAAAAATAAATTTAGAGTATTTGAATACAGTTCATATACTCCTTCGACCGTACTAAATAACTTGTAATATGCGTATAAAATAATTGTTAGTCTTAATATATAAAGTAGTTTATGATTAATAGCGCTAAATTAACAAAAATTACTTTCGGTAAGGTTACATTCTAAATTGATTTTTATTTATAGTTGATAAAAAAGATGCCTAAATTTCATTAGGGAAGATTTTGATGGATTTGAAGGTGCTCCATCAAAAATCACTTCGAGAATACTTGTTTTATTTGATTATTTATAATAAAACTCGTTATTAAGGATTCGAATCATCATCTGATTTGAATTTATGGGTGGTTTTTTAGTAAAAGTTCGAATATAGAGAATTGTAAGTTATTTTATTGATGTTTAAATAAGGGTAACTATAACAAGCGCAATAGAGATCTGATGGATGATGACACCCCTTACGGAAATGTGAAGGGTGTTTTTATATAATTAGTATATAAAAAAGCGGATATCTACCATCTTTTTTATTGAAGACGGACATTTTCTTCTTTACCAATTTCTTCGTCAAAATAACCTAATCCATTTACTTCGAGTGTTTTTAGATAAGCTATTAGTTCAATAGCGGAACTAGGACTCAATTCATTTACTGCATTCAAGCCAAGGCCAGTTGGAACCGTCTCACTCATTGCTGTAATTTGGTTATTATTCTCAATATGAACTTGTGAGCAACTAATTGCCCATCGATTATTGATATTTGGAGCAAAAACAAAGAAGAGGTTAAAATCAGTTGAAAGGTATACTGGTAAGAACCAAGCAACCTCGTCTAGGCGTTCTGGAATGAGGTTACCTTGTAGCGCAAACCGGTTAATATTTTCTTCGCGAGGCGCTATATTGAGCATAAACATAGTATTTTCAAATTCTCTTGTTCCTAGCTTCATTTCAGGTGTAATTTTGGGCTTCATTATAATCTCCTAACTAAAGTTTTCACGGTAGTAGTTATACTTGTTTTTGATATCTTGAAGTGGTTCATCCATCACGTGCATTTTCCCGTGGGCATCGAGCTTAAAATTCTTTACGATTACTTGATTAAATTGCGGCCGGAGACGAGGATATCGGATAAGAATTTTCTCAATGTTAGTTGACATAATATCGAGCGTGGCAAGATATTCAGGAACAAGAATTTTTTTAAATTCGTTAAACGTATCTGCAATCACTTCAGCATAGGCATGGTCAGCATATTTCAGTTCATTTTCCTCTAATTTATCGTAATACTCGTTGCTTGTCAGGCCACGTTCATTTTTGATGTTATATTGCTCATCGTATTGGTGAGTAAGGTAAGAATCCCAGTCACGGTAACAATAAGTAATCATTTGAATTACTAATTGTCGTCCTTCGGAATTAACGTTTTTTGGAACCATCTTCCCACGTGGATTTAACAAGTAAGGACGGATTAGTTGTCGCGTTACAATATCATAAAAGGTTCCTGGCACAAGTTCCTTATCTTGATTGTCCTCATACAAAGGGCCAGAACCCTCAAGTCCTTTTAATTCACGGAGGCTTTTACGAGTTTGGTTGACAGCATAGATAATATCTTCAATCTCTTGGTCAATTATTTTACGTTTACTAATCGTTTGTAAGAGGTTGGTATAGAGTCGGATTAAATTATGGAGTTCAGATTGTTGATTAGGATAGAAACCACCTTGTTGCTGATATTTTCTAGTTTCCCGTTCTAATTGTTGTTCGATTGCAAGTGCTTGATGCTCAATTTTAACCGGTAAGACTGATTGTGAAAAGCTATCTTTAGCAAGCTGCTGAACTGCTTCACGGATGATTGGGCGCATCTCACGAAAATCCGGAAAATCAAAGAAATTTTGAAAATCATTAACAAAATTTAGGTGTTTGTATACTGCTGATTTAAGATTTCGCTTCATAAATAATTCCTCCATTTTCTTTGATTTTAATATGAAAACAAGTAAGAAGATATTAGGGAATTAGATGAAAACCCTTATTTTAATTACATTTGCCTCGGCTATAATTGAATTTGGATAGCAAAATATAGGAGATCATAATGAAAAAATTATTGAAACTTTTAGCAATCTTTTTACTGTTTAGCAGTGTCGTTAGCAGTTCGGCGATGGCTAGTTCAACAAGAACCGTAACCGATATGACGGGAGAAAAAGTAAAGATCCCTAAGAAAATTAACCGAGTTGCCGACTTATGGCACGCTAATAATCAGGTTGTCTTGTTATTAGGGGGACAATCTAAGTTAGTCGCAACTACTCCTCTTGTTAAGAAGCAACATTGGTTCACAGTGGTAGATCCAAAAATTGCTAAAGTTGCTGCACCATTAGTCGGTAATCAAATTCAAGTTGAAGAATTGGTAAAGACAAAACCAGACGTTGTAATTGCCTCTGATCAAGCGCAAATAAAAGAATCTCGGCAAGCAAAATTACTAACAGTTAATGCAATGTATACCGATTTTGCTGGGTTAAAGAAGTCGGTCACATTAACTGCAAATGTTTTAGGTGGAAAATCTCCAAGGATTGCTCGGCAATACAACAAAGAATTAACAAACAACATTAATCTTGTTAAACAGCATTTAAAGAGCCGGAAATCAACACCAACAGTTCTTCATATTGTTAATTCAACAGATCTTACCAAGGTTGATGGGCAAAAAACAATTGTTAATGAATGGATTAAACTAGCTGGTGGAAAGAATGCTATTTCTAAAAAGGGAAATCAGATTTCGATCACGCCTGAAGAATTAATTAAGGTCAATCCTGATGTAATTATCGTTGGTAGTACGTCTACTGCCCAAGCGCGAAAAGCATTACGTGCCAATAGCCAGTTAAGTCACTTAAAGGCTGTGCGCGAAAATAAAGTATACGGAAATCCTCAAGGTACCTTCCCATGGGATCGTTATAGCGCAGAAGAGGCACTGCAAGTCTTATGGGCAGCTAAGACGCTTCATCCCCAAGAAATGAAGAATATTAACATGGTCTCTGAAGTTCAAAAATTCTATCAAAAATATTACCACTACAATTTAACAGCTAAACAAGCAAAGCAAATTTTAGCTGGTGAAAATTAGTATAAGAAAACATCCCCTAAAATGGATATTAATTATCCAAAATAAGGGGATGTTTTTAATTATAACCTAATCTGACAAGTGTATCGTTGAAGGTCAGATAAATAAGTAAGAGTTAGTGGAACTTGATAGATTCTTTTTAGCTGTTCAGTTGTCATTAACTCCTCACGCGATCCAGTAATCATGGAACCCTTTGAATCAAGAAAGCCAATTGTAGTCGGTAACATTAAAGCATGATCTGGAAGGTGGGTAGTAAGAATAATAGTGATTTTTTGCTGAGCTAGGTCTTGAATTAGTTTTAATATTTCGTACTGTCGACTTAAGTCAAGGGCAGCCATTGGTTCATCGAGAATTAACAAGCGTGGTTCTTGAAGCAGGGCTCGAATAATCGTAATTAGCTGTTGCTGACCACCGCTTAATGAAATAAAGGGATGATCACGAAAAGGCGAAAGATGAAATCGCTGTAAATAGTTTTCAGCAAGTTGAGCATCTTTCTGGTGCGGGGTTTGAAGAAAAGAAAGGTAGGGTGCACGGCCAGTTAATAGATAATCAAGCACTGTTAGATTGGAATTAATATGGTAATCCTGAGGAACATAGGCAACTTGTTGTGCAAGCGTTTTGTGCTTTAAATTTCCAAGCTTTTTTCCGTTAACTATTACGGTTCCTTCATTCGGTGTCAAAAGTCCGACTAAACAGTGGAGAAGAGTTGATTTTCCAACACCGTTAGGACCAAGGATAGTAAATACCTCTCCAGCTTCGAGGCTAAAGTTAACGTTGTGAAAGACTGGGTGCGTTTTTGAATAGGCAAAACTAAGGTTATTAACTTCGAGGACTTTCAATTTAATTGCACCTTCTTCTTAATTAGAATATAAACAAATAGGGGGGTGCCGATGAAACCAGTCAGAATGCTTAATGGGATTTCTCCTGCCGATAGAGATCGCGCCATTGTGTCGACAATTAATAAAAAGAGTGCGCCGATAACTGCTGCAAGGGGAAGGGTTTCTTTTGTATTATCACCAACTAAAAGTCGAGCAACATGAGGAATTACAAGTCCAATCCAGCCAATATTTCCGCTAAGACAAACTGTTGCAGCGGTTAAAAACGTACTGGCAGTGATTATCAGTAGTTGTTCCATGTCCACATTAATTCCTTCTAGACGTGCTTGTTGGTTGCCGAGCGAAAGAATTGTCATATGCCAGCGGAGAACAAACAGAATTATTGCCCCTACAATCAGAAAAGGAAGAACAGCAATAATATTTGAAAAATCGACTTTTGCTAAACTGCCTAGTTGCCAGTAGACAATGCTTTGTAATTGTGAATCTGGATCAGCAATATACTTTAGTAATCCAACCAAAGCCTGCATAAATCCAGAAATCACAATTCCAGCTAATACTAAAATTAAGGTTCCACGTTGATGAAGGGTATGAGCAATCAATAAAGTTAAACTAACCGCAATAATTCCACCAATAAAAGCAAAGAGTTGAGTAAGTCCAATACCATAGCCCAAGAGGATTGCACTAGCAGCTCCGGCAGCCGAACCATATGAGACCCCTAAAATATCAGGTGAAACTAAAGGATTATGAAAAACACTCTGGAAAGAACAACCAGCCATTGCTAGACCAGCGCCAATTAACAGGGCACTGATGATTCTTGGAAGACGAAGGTTAAAAATAATGTTTGCTGCGGCTGGATTATTTTGTGGGTGAAAGAGCGTTTGAATGATTATGGTTGGTGAATAATAAATCCGTCCACAAGAAAGAGCAAGAACTATTGCGATAATAACTAATAAAATCGCAGTAAAAAGGGTTATGTGATAATGATGATTAGTGATTAGAATCTCTTCCTTTTCTTAAGAAATTAGTGATTTCATCAGTAACTGTTTGCTGAGCAACTGGTAGGTCTTCGTAGTCAATTTTTAATGAAGATGCTAATGGTGAGGCGTCATGTTGACGCAATTGATGATCAAAAATATTTACCGCGTTTGCAAATGTTGCCGGACCAAAATTCTTGTCTCCTACACCTGCAATATAATACGTTAGTCTTATGGGAGAAAACTGACAAAGATAATTATAAAACTTTTCTTCAGGTGCTGTCAGCTGTCCTTCGCCATAAGTACAAGGACAGAGGATAAGTAAATTAATACTATCCAATTTTATTTGGAGGGCCTCCTTAAAAGAAAGAAAAATGGCAGATGGAAGTAAAGTCTGATAAATAAAGTTTCCTAATTCGAAGTTATGACCATAGAGTGTATCGTAGAGAATTAAAGTGTTCATTGATTAATCGTCCTTTCATTCAGATGCTAGTATAACAAGTCTCTTAAAATCCTATTATTAGGGATTTGACTAATTCTAAAGAACTATAATCGTGTGTAATAATAAGCATGATAAAGGCGGGTGATTATTGTTGCATTATTTACGAATAAGCGATGAGCCTATTGAGGTAAGTGAAATGTATAAACAGCTCGTTGCTCCAGAGTACGGAGGAATTGATATGTTTGTCGGCACTGTTCGTCAATGGACTGGCGAGATCGAGACTACTAAGATTGAGTATTCCGCTTATCATCCAATGGCAGAAAAACAATTAGAAAAAATTGCAGCACCGATTGAAAAACAAGGAGGACGCGTTGTTGTCGCTCACCGAACTGGCGAATTGGGTCTTACTGATATCGCGGTATTCGTAGGCGTGGCAGCACCGCATCGGGCAGAAGCATTCAAATGGTGTCAATATGTAATTGATACACTTAAGCATGAAGTACCAATCTGGAAAAAGGAATACGATACAGATAAGATAAGGTGGGGAAACTAATGGAAATTAACGTTAAATTATTTGCGTTTTTACAAGATCAGTTAGGGCCATCTATAACTCTTGATGTTACTAATCCTATTCGAGTAGACGCCCTTCTTAAGCAAATTAGCCAGCGTGCACCACAACTGACGTCAACTTTAGCAAATTCGCGAGTAGCCATTAATCAAGAATTTGTTAACGCTGATACAATTAACTTAGAGGCCGATGCTGAAATCGCAATCATTCCGCCGGTTAGTGGTGGCTAGATCATTCTAAAAGATAGTTAGAATTAAATAGGAGGAGGACTTGATTATGTCAAGTGTTAAAGATGTTGCTCATGGGAGTAGGCGAAATGCTTATACTGCATTAATCCTCTCCACGCTTGCAATGATTGTTTGTTTTATGTCGTGGTCTAACTTTGCTCCACTTGCATCCCAGGTCGCTGAGATGTTCAATTTGGATGTATCGCAGCGAACGTTATTATTAGCAACGCCTGTCCTTTTGGGGTCAATTATGCGAATTCCAGTGGGGATCTTAAGTGATCGTTATGGTGGGAAAAAGGTCTATTTGATTTTGATGGCTTTTATTTTGATTCCACTAATTATGATTCCACATGTCCATTCATTCGGGATGTTGCTCTTTGCTGCATTGCTCGTTGGGATGTCAGGAACATCATTTGCTGTTGGAGTTTCTTATGCTTCAGTTTGGTTCCCGCCAGAACAGCAGGGACTAGCTCTTGGGATTGTCTCAATGGGAAACATGGGGAATGCTGTAGCTGCAATGACTTTACCGTATATTTCTAAGGCGGCGGGATTTGATAGTGCTTATTACTTCTTGATTATTCTTACAGTGATCTTTGGCGTTCTCTTTGCAGTTTTTTGTAAGGAAATGCCAGTTGATAAAAGCAAGACGATTAAAGGCGCATTATCTGTTGCCACAGACAGTGGAACATGGTACCTATCACTGTTCTATTTCCTTACATTCGGTTTATTCGTTGCCTTTACAAATTTAACGCCGACATTCTTAACTGGGATGTTCCATTATACTCCTGTTACAGCAGGTCTTTATTCAGCCTTATTTGCCTTTGTATGTACGTTAGTTCGGCCATTTGGTGGTTACCTTGCCGATAGGAAACGACCGATGGCATTATTACAATGGGTCTTTGTAGCAATCGTTATCTTTGCTATTTGGATTATGCTTAGTTTCCACAATCAATTCATGTTTATCGCAGGAATTGTTTTGGTTGGTCTTTCTGCCGGAATAGGTAACGGGGTTGTCTTTAAAATGGTTCCGTATGTATCCCAAGGTAATACAGGAGCAGTTACTGGTTTTGTTGGAGCTGTTGGTGGCCTGGGGGGATTCTTCCCACCACTAATTATTGGTTATATTTACCAATGGACAGGTAGTTATGAGCTTGGAATTGCGCTTTTAGCGCTAACCGGTGCAATTTGCTGGTTTGCTCTATGGAAACATTATATTCATGGTGACGTTCATATCGTTAAATAAGCACATTAAAAAATGGAGATGAGGATAATTTCTTCCTTAATCTCCATTTTTAGTTTTAAATTATTTTTTTAATTCTTCAACTAGTTTAAGCAATTCATCCTGAGTTTGACCAGTCGGTAATACTTCAATATCAAGGATTAACTGGGAGAAGATGTCGGTGATTAGTTGTTTGACATCATCAGTGCGGCTAAGCACTAAGTTATAAGCTTGGTTAAATATCTCTTGTGAAGGACGATGATTTGAAGAGAAAAAATTATTAAACCATTGTGGATCTTGTTGACGAGCGAATAAAAGTGCCAGTGGATACTGCCCAGCCGTTATCATCTTTATAAACAAGTTAGGATCATTGCTAAGCTGTTGAAACTCATGTGTAATATAACTAGCGGTACCAAAGGCTTGACCAATCTGTCCTGCAAGCGAGACAATTTCATTTCCTGCTCCACTAAGGACGGCACTTTGTTTTGCGGTCATTGCTCCAAGTAATCCCCACCGTGTTTTAACATCTGCTAAATAATCAGCTACCTTAAATTGCTGATTATAGTTAAACTGCAGTCGTCGAACCTGTGCAAGCATCACATCCCCAGCGTCAGTTATCAACTCTTCAAGTACCTGTGGAGGATTACCTACAGTACTTAACGAATGGACAAAGCGATTCATCAAGTAGCTCGCAACATATGAATATGCCTTTTGACTAGCAAATTCCCCAGGAGTTAGGTTATTTGGTTGAAAAGAAGGAGGATTCAAATGAGTTGCTAATGCCAATAGTTCTGGTAATTGAGCAGCTGTGATTTGATCAATCGTAAGATCTCTTTCGCTGAGGTGACTGAAAGCTTCAAAAATCGATAATCTTAGCAGACGTTCTTTTTCACCGGCATTAAGATTAATCATTTCACGAACCATTGGAGGATATTGATAAATAATGGTTGTTAATGCATCTGCCAGCCGTTCATCTGGTGTTAAATTCACAGTATCAGTCCTTAAATTTATTTACTTCAGCAATTATTTGTTCAGCAACGGGGATGAAGATATCACTGAAGTATTCATTAAAATCAACCTTTTTTGTTTGCTTTTCAGTAAATTCTTGTGCACGGTGAAAAGCATCATTACGCATATTAACGATAAAGGTTTCTCGTTGATGTTTAAGTCGTTTATGAAGCTTATCATTGGCATTGCTCATGTAGAAGTAGTAGTAAATTTCGTAGAAGGTATTATCAAGAACCCAGAAGAGGGTGCTCCGTCGAATGTTATCGCTTATCATCTCAGTAAAGGAATTTTTACCAAGAAGTTCATGGTTAACGAAAGCACCAGCAGATAATACGACTGCTTGTACTTCATGCATATCAGCCATGTAACGGCAAAATTGGTTGATTTCATTTTCCGGAACACTAAACCCCAGCTTTTCTTTTCGTTCAGCCTCAGTCATTTTGGAAAAAGTAATCCGATATTCTTGCATCACATTTTGACTATCAGCAATCAAATCCTTTTCGATAGTCGTTAATAAAGCAAAATTATCCTGCATAAATTTCTTAATAATTTGCCATATTTTTTCAATTTGCTCGTTAAAGTTTGTAAAAAGATCTTGAACTGTACCTATTCTTTTTTTAACCACTTCTTTTTTCTCTGCATGAGGAGCATATTGGATTAGAAGAGGAATATCATCGTTATGTTCATCTAAACCATGCTTAGATCGTTGTTCATTTTCATATTTTTTAAGTTCATCAAGATCAACGAGGCCGAGGGGCATTACATTAATTTCGCCATTTGTAAGCATGATTTGTAAAGCAAATGGCGTTGTGGCTTCTTGATTCTCAACTAGTGATTTTAAGACATCAAATAATTTTTTACGATTTGCAAGGTCATTATCTGGGTCTGCGTAAAAGCCTGCAGTATAGATCGATTTATTTTCGTAATCTCGTTTTAGCTTATCTTGAATATCCATCTTAATTAATTCTCCTTTGCTGATTGGGTGAGAAGTTGTGCAAGCTTACTACGACCGCGATCAGTTAAAACAGCATTTTTAAAATTTATCTCTGCTAATGTTGAACTAAATGATTCGTCAATAACTGCTCCAGAAATATATTGGTTTTCAACTGCATATTTAGTTGTTAAAAACAGGTTGGAAACGGGATTAACTTGTCGACTATTAGTAAAGCGTTTGCGAGCAACATCACTGAGGATTCCCCGTAACTCATCCTCTCGACTGAGGTTCGTCGCCATTATAAATCCACTCCTTTAATCGTATTTCTTTTATTGTAAAAAAATATCGAAGTAAATAAAATCGGGGATTCTTCTTAATTCAGAATCCCCGCTAGTTAAAGGTCAATTAAATGGTGATGAATAGCATATTGTACTAGTTCAACCCGTCCATGTAAATGAAGTTTGCGTGAAATATTTGCTTTATGAGCTTCTACTGTCTTTGTTGAAATAAACATCTTTTGGGAGATTTCTTTATTTGAATACCCTAAAGCAATAAGTGGAAAGACTTCTTTTTCTCTTTTAGAGAGACCATTATAGCCCTTTAACTTTAAGGTATTACCAGAAGCATTTATTTCCTTAATGTCTTTCTTACTAACAATGATGTTTGCATCAAGGTATTTTTCACCATTTATAACATGTTTAAGGGCGTTAACAATTTCGCTGTCCGGTGAACTCTTCAAAATATAAGACATTGCGCCATTTGCCATTGCCTTATTGATATACTCCTGTTCTTCGTGCATCGAGAGAATGATAATTTTAACTTTTGGAAACTTGTCATGGATTCGCCGAGTCGTAATCAGACCATTTTCGCCAGGGGGCATACTTAAATCCATAATTAAAATGTCAATTCCACCTTGTTCAACTCGAATATATGTATCTGTTCCACTCGCTGTCCCATCAACCACCGTAAAATTCGGTTGAAGATCGACTAAATATGAAATTCCTGAACGAACGATTGCGTGGTCGTCTGCAACTAAAACGTTATACATTTGTTCTCACCGTATCCTTATTTAAATTATTATAGGGAAACTTCACCTTGACTGTCGTTCCCTTATTAATTTTTGATGTAATTGTAAAGGCCCCATTATATGCCTTAACGCGTTCATTCATATTCATTAATCCAAGTGAATGCCCATTAAATCTGCTATGCTGTTCAAGATCAAAGCCGATACCATTATCAAGGATCTCTAACTGAAGGTAACTATTATGGTTGGTAACAATAATAGTTATTTCTGTTGAATGAGCATGCTTAATTGCGTTATTAATTGCCTCTTGTGTAATTCGGTAAAGAACGTTTTGGATATTTTTTTGCAGTTTTTCGGCAGAGGTAAGGGCTATAACATTAATCGTGATTCCTGTACTATTTTGAAGCCGTTTTGCCAAAGCTTTGATTGCTGGAATTAAGCCAAAATTATCGAGCACCGAGGGGCGGATATCGAGTGCGAGCTCTTTAATCTCTTTAAGGGTCGTTTGTAACTGCTTTTCGATTGCAGCACTCATTGATTGAAACTGCTCAGTGTTTCTTTGATTTTGAACCGTTGCTAATCTTTGAATGCCCATTATTGCCGCGTAGATTCCCTGCGCAACACTATCGTGAAGATCTTGTGAGATTTTTTGCCGTTCCTTTTCATGCGCTTCATTGACATATTGATTGAGAATTCGTTGCTCCTCAACTTGAGAAAGGCGCTGCTGTTGCTCACGATTTTCAAGAGTTAGGGCAAAGACATTTTCTTTATCATCAAGAGGACGATAAACCATTGAAAAGTGAAAGGGATGAGTAGCATTGGAATGAAATGTTATCGGAACTGCAGCTCCTTTTAACCGCTTTTTAATCAGACATGACGCACAGTCATCATTTTCCAGTTGTGACCAAGCGTTCTTTCCAATTTGTAATAGGTAATTGACATCTAAATTAAGCATAGTAACTAACCGTTGTGCCGGCTCATTACTAACTAAAAGATCATCATTTTTAAATAAGAAGATTGCATCTGGTGATTGATTAAAATATTTTTGTATCCAATTAGCTGTTTCAAGCACGATCTGCTTCCTCCCCAATAAAATTCCCCAATTGCTATCATAATATTCCTATTTTATATATTAACGCTTTCTTTGGTTAGAAGCAACGATAGACAACTTAAAAGGCAGGGCTAAGAAAAGCTCTGTTTCTTTAGCCCTGCCATCTAGCTTTTAAGGATGTCGTGGTAACCCCATCGATGGTCCCTGGAAATACTTGGTTGCACTAAAATCAAATTCCGGATCTTGGAATTCGCGGTAATGATCAAAATCAGCTTGAATTTGTTGAATTTGGTCATCCAATTGCTCCAATTCAGCATCTTTTTCCAGTGAACTCATTTGTTGGTTTACTTCTTGTTCCCGATTTTCTAACATTGTTCGTCTGATTGTTAAGTCATTTAAGACAAGGGAAATGAGTTTTTGAAAATCAGGATTTGTCATTGAATCTTTACTTTTCATTTAAATCGACCTCACGATAGTTTAAATTTGAAAATTTGGCACTTGAGCGATATGCAAGGGGATGACACCCGCATTTATTAGTGATGAAACTACGTAATCGCCAGTCACTATTATTATCAACCCAAGTAGTAACTTGTTCATTGCTAATTGAAAAATGAGCTAATGAATAATGCTTATGCTGACTTGTCACAATATAAGAGTTGGATGTACGAGCAAGAATGGCAAGTGCATCTTTTGTGATATATGGATAATCAACAGCTAAAGTTAAATAGTCTTGAACAATGGAAAATTGACTAGTACAAGCAATAATTGCTGAAAGGGGACCATGATGATCATAAGGAGGAATATCACAGATAATCTGCACAGCCGGTACTTGACCAACTAATTCTATTATATGTGCACGATTTGTTTCATTAGCACAAACAATGATCTGCTGACAAAGGGGCATTAGTTTCTCAACTGCTAGCTGTACATTGGTAGCTGGTAATCCTGGAACATGATAAGTGGCCTTGTCTTTACCAAAGCGAATAGATTTGCCGCCCGCGTATACTAATCCAATCATCATGCATTCTCCTTTATTTGTTTTAAGTAGTTATAGCACCAGTTTACAATTGTATTTTTCCCTAGTAAGTCAGCATTTATCCCACTAAAAATACTACCGGTTTTAAGCGGCGTAGTAGGAGCAATATTAGTAGGATCTTCGCCAGGCTTTAATAATAAAATTTGCGGATATTGAGTGGCTTCCTTATGGCCTTCAATTAAGACAAAATCATTGTCGTCACTTAACAACTCAACCATTTCCGTTAAAGCCGGAACATTACTTTTTTGATGAAAGAAAAATTCAGTGGCAGATTGTAAGATAACCTGGTTTGCTCCAGCGTTACTCATTCTAGCACTGTCAGTAGTTGGCACATCCATTGTAGCATTATGGGCATCATGTTTAAGAGCAGCTACTCGATATCCTTCTTTTGAAAGCCTTTCGATTAAAGCCGTCGTGATAAGAGTTTTCCCGCTTTTCTTATGACCGATTATTTGAAGGGTAATAGCCATGCGTCAGTCTCCGTTCCGACCTTCATTGGAGTTGTACTATGCGGAATCAGTGCCAAACAGGTCGTCGTCTGGAGGTTAGCTAATGAGCCAGATCGGTTGATTCCATTTGGATAAACATAAAACTGATCATCTTTGAATTCATAAGTACAACGAAGGTAACGATCAAAGCCGTTAGTTTTATTATATGGGGCTGCTAATATTGCCCGTACTTGCTTAATTCGGCTTGCTTGGTGTTGATAACGTCGAATCAGCGGTTCCATGTAGAGATAAAAGCCAGTAAAACAAGCGCCTGGATTTCCAGAAAGAGCCATCACTAACGTATTATTTTGAACAAAGGCAGTCGTAACGCTTCCTGGTCGTTGCTTAATCTTATTAAACAGCAATTCATCAGCTTTACGTGCTTCGTCTCCAATGAAATCAAAATCACCGACAGAAACGCCACCATCAGTAATTACAATTTCATGAGTTGCTATTTGTTCTTCAAGAGTCTGCTTGATAAGATTAGCATCATCTGGTAATTGGGTTTCAAAATCAACAATCCCACCAGTTTCTTCTACCAGATTTTTTAACATAATGCCATTACTATTAAAGATCTTTCCCGGTTCAATTGTCTCATTAGGGCCTAATAATTCAGTTCCAGTGGCGATAATTGCAATCCGTGGTTTTTTATAAACTGTTACTTTTTGAACACCAAAAGCCGTTAAGACTGCTAAGCCACCGGGATTTATTTCCTGATCTTTTGCTAAAACGATATCACCGCTTTTTACATCAGTACCGGTTTCTGTAATGTTAGTTTTACTCTCAGTTGTAATAATTTGAACCTTATTTTTATCTTCAGCAGGACGAGTTTTTTCAATTCGAATTACTTTCCCCGCATCAGAAGGGACATATGCACCGGTCATTATCCGAACTGCATCCCCTGGCTGTAATGGTTGATCCCAAGTTGCTCCAGCTTGAATCTCTCCTCGGACATTAAACTCGCGGGGGAAGTCATGATCATCGCTGGCTAAAATTGCATACCCATCCATTCCGGCCCGGCGAAAATGAGGATAGTCATAATGAGCATGGACATCCTCAGCTAAAATACGATGGTTAGCTTCTGATAGGGGAATTGTTTCTGTAGTTGTTTTCAGGGGGATTTCGTTAATCTTTTTCTGTGCCTCGGCAACAGAGATTGGTGTCCTTCTAGTGAGCATGGTGGTGAACTTCCTTTCGTTGGGAACTGCTTTCAAATAATAAATGTTCATATTCTGGCAAAATTAGTTTACTTAGAGCTGTTTGACAGGCATTGTGGGAACCTGGCAAACAATAAGTAAGCTGGTTGCGGTAGTTAAATCCGGCTAGTGCTTGTGATGCAAGGGCTCGAGTACCGATTTCATCAAATGATATCTGGCGAAATGCTTCCCCAAAACCAGGAATTAGGCGTTTTAGAAGAGGGCGGATGGCTGGAATTGTAACATCTCGTTGGGCAATTCCCGTTCCACCATTAGTAATAATGATATTAGGAGATTGTTGTTCTAATTGGAGGTAGGCAGTTTGAATATTAACAATATCATCATTAACGATTAACCGATCAACTACTGATAAGCCCGCGTTAACCATCTTTGTAGCAATTAATTTTCCAGAAGTATCGCTATCTAATGTCCGGCTATCGCTAACTGTTAAAATTGCGATGTTTTTCATAATATATCTTCTTTCATCAAAGTATTTAACGACTTAAACTGTTTCTGGGCAATCGCCGAAGTGGGTAAGTCATACATAACAATCTTACCATTCTTGAATATACTTACTGGACGATTTTTCCATTTAAAATGAAGAAACAATCGATTTGCATTAACTAAGAGCTCTTTTTTAGCCAAAAATTCTTTAAGTCTGCCAAAATCAATAGGTTTCTCTTTGACCGTATAATATGCATTTTCCCCACATAACATATGTAATTCTGGTACTGATTCTTCTTCCAAAGAAATGCTGCTAGGATTAGCGCAAGCCGGACAATGGCTATTTTTATTAATGATAAATTTACTAAATTGGATTGACCAATTATCAATAGTGATCAATTCATTAAAGTTAACCTGTGTCTTATCAACCAGATAATGAAGCGCTAAAGATACTTGTACTCCCGCTACAATAGGAATTAAAGCAGTATTAACCCCAATTAAATCACAATCATTTTGCTTTAGTTCATTGATATTAGGAAAAAGGCAATTCAAACAAGGATAATTTTGTGGCGAAATCGCCATTACGTTCCCATAGGTTCCTGCACAGCTGGCAAACAGATAATCAAAATTTTTGATGATTGCCAATTTGTTTAATAGATCGCGTGCTTGATAATTATCAAGACAGTCTAAACAAAGGGTAAACTGATATTCATCAATAAGATCAGCAGTAATTGGCGCTGGGATTGCAGTAATTTGACATGCTGAATTAATTTTATGTAAATGTTCTTTAGCTGCTTCGACCTTAAGCCGTTGTTGGTTAGCATCTGCTTCGGTGAAAAGCGATTGACGTTGAAGATTAGTTACATCAACAGTGTCAGGATCAATTAAGACAAGTCTTTTAACTCCAGCACGGACAAGTTGCTCAGCTGTATAACTTCCCAATGCTCCTACACCGACAATCATAATAGTTGCATGACTAATTTTTTGCTGACCAACGACACCAATTTGATGTACCCTTTCTTGACGATCGTAACGATTCATGGCTATTAACACCTCATTTAGTTCGAAAATATAGGTATTTCCCTAGTCGTAGTATAGCAGTTATGGTGCTAATCTTTACATTAGGGAAAAGACTTACTTTATTTTTAATATTGGTAAGCCATTCAATAAAGGAGGTCAATCAACGATGAAGTCACGGTTCTTTAACAAGGTTGATAAGTTTAATGGAACCTTTACACAACTTGAAGAAAATAGTCGTCGTTGGGAAAAGCTTTATCGTCAGCGATGGGCGCATGACAAAGTTGTCCGAACAACTCATGGAGTCAATTGTACAGGCTCATGTTCTTGGAATGTTTATGTCAAGCAAGGAATTATTACTTGGGAACATCAAGCTACAGATTATCCATCATGCGGACCTAATATTCCAGGATATGAACCACGGGGATGTCCACGGGGAGCTAGTTTCTCTTGGTATGAATATAGTCCCGTTCGAATTAAGTACCCATATATTCGTGGTAAATTATGGGAGCTTTGGACTGCTGCCAAGAAAGAACATGAAAATCCCTTAGATGCGTGGGCAAGTATTGTCGAAGATCCAGAAAAGTCTAAAAAGTATAAAAAGGTCCGAGGACACGGTGGCTTAATTCGTGTTCATCGTTATGAAGCATTAGAAATGATTTCAGCTGCTTGCTTATACACAATTAAGAAGTATGGGCCCGACCGTATTGGTGGTTTTACCCCAATTCCTGCAATGTCAATGATGAGTTTCAGTGCTGGAGCCCGATTCATCGCCTTAATGGGTGGGGAACAAATGAGTTTCTACGATTGGTATGCTGATCTACCACCTGCATCTCCCCAAGTTTGGGGTGAACAGACTGATGTTCCAGAATCTGCAGAATGGTATAACAGTTCCTACATTATTATGTGGGGATCAAACGTCCCATTAACTCGGACACCAGATGCACACTTCATGACAGAAGTTAGGTACAAAGGAACAAAGATTGTAGCAGTTAGCCCTGATTATGCTGAAAATGTAAAATTCGCTGATGACTGGCTTGCACCAGAACCAGGTAGTGATTCTGCGGTGGCTCAAGCAATGATTTATGTGATTTTAGATGAATTCTACCAAAAGCACCCAGTCAAACGTTTCATTGATTATTCCAAGCGATTTACTGATTTGCCATTCATGGTTGAATTGGAACCAAGTACAGCAAATGATGATCACTATACACCAGGTCGTTTTGTTCGGATTAGTGACTTAGTTGACGATGATACGATTGTCAATCCAGCATGGAAGACGGTGGTTTATGACCAAAATAACCACAAAATTGTTGTTCCAAATGGAACGATGGGTCAGGAATATAATGCTAAAGAAAAATGGAATCTTGAATTATTGGACCAAAATGGCAATAAGATTGATCCGGCACTTTCTATTAATGATCAAGGTGGAGAAACTGAACAAATTATTGCTGATTTCCCTGCATTTAGTAATGACGGAAACAGCGTTGTTCAACGTCATTTACCAGTTAAAAAACTCAAATTCACAGATGGCCAAGAACACTTAGTAACTAATGTTTATGATCTGATGATGGCTCAAATGGGAATTAATCGGACTGGTAATGATGAACTTGCTGCTAAAGATGCAATGGATGCTGAAAGTTACTTTACTCCTGCTTGGCAAGAAAGCCGTTCGGGAGTAAAAGCAGAGCAAGTTATTCAAATTGCTCGTGAATTTGCCCAAAACGCGGCCGAAAATGAAGGTCGAAGTATGGTAATCATGGGTGGTGGGGTCAACCACTGGTTCAACGCCGATATGAACTATCGAAATATTATTAATATGCTGATGTTGTGTGGTTGTGTTGGTATGACTGGTGGTGGTTGGGCTCACTACGTTGGTCAAGAAAAGCTCCGTCCACAAGAAGGTTGGGCAAATATTACCTTTGCTAATGACTGGGAAAAAGGTGGTGCCCGGCAAATGCAAGGTACTACTTGGTATTACTTTGCTACTGACCAATGGCGTTATGAAGAAATTGATAACCAAGCTCAAAAGTCACCGGTTTGGAAGAGTAAACATTCTTACTTACATAATGCTGACTATAATCAAATGGCAATTCGTTTAGGATGGTTACCATCATATCCGCAATTTGACCGTAATCCACTATCTTTTGCAAAAGATTACAATACAACTGATATTGATGAAATTTCAAAGAAAGTTGTCGATGAATTGAAGAAAGGGACTTTGCATTTTGCTGCTGAAGATCCTGATGCTAACCAAAATCAACCCAAAGCCTTCTTCCTATGGCGTTCAAACTTATTTGCATCTTCTGGCAAAGGTGCTGAATACTTTATGAAACACTTATTAGGTGCTGAAAACGGATTACTTGCTAAGCCAAATGATCGAGTTAAGCCCCAAGATATGGTTTGGCGTGACAAGGGAGCAATTGGTAAGTTAGATCTTGTTGTTGATATGGACTTCCGCATGGTTTCAACACCTATGTACTCTGATGTTGTCTTGCCAGCTGCTACTTGGTATGAAAAGAAGGACCTTTCATCAACTGATATGCACCCATTTATTCATCCATTTAATGCAGCAGTCAGTCCGATGTGGGAATCAAAGTCTGACTGGCAACAATTCAAGCTCTTAGCAAAAACTGTTTCTGAAATGGCAAAGAAATACATGTCAGGAATAGTTTACGATCTTAAGAGTGCACCACTTGGCCATAATACCCAGGGAGAAATTGCTCAACCGTACGGGAAAATTAAAGATTGGAAGAATGGTGAAACTGAACCAATTCCAGGAAAAACAATGCCTTCCTTGAAATTGGTTACTCGTGATTACACCAAGATTTACGATAAATTCATTACCCTTGGACCTAATATAGTGAATAACTATGGCTATAAAGTCGATGATCAATATGATTATTTAAAGGGAATGAATGGAACTGCCAGCGAAGGCATTGGTGCAGGCTGTCCGTTACTTGATGAAGATGAAAAAGTATGTGATGCAATCTTACGGATGTCAACTGCTTCCAATGGTAAACTCGCTGACCGAGCCTGGGAAAAGAAGCAAGAGCGAACTGGTGAACATTTAACAGATATTGGCCGTGGTCATGCTGATGATTCAATGTCATTTAAGCAAATCACTGCTCAACCACAAGAAGCCTATCCAACACCAATCGGAACTTCTGCTAAACATGGTGGGGCTCGATACACACCATTCTCATTAATGACTGAGCGAAATATTCCTACATTTACTCTTACAGGTCGTCAGCATTTCTACATTGATCATGAAATTTTCCGTGAATTTGGTGAAAATATGGCAACTTATAAACCATCCTTACCACCAGTTGTAATGGCCCCAGGAGATGTTGATGTTCCACCAGTAAAAGATGAAGTTACACTTAAATATATGACTCCTCATGGTAAATGGAATATTCATACGATGTACTACGATAACCTTGAAATGTTGACATTATTCCGGGGTGGTCCAACTATTTGGATTAGTCCCCAAGATGCTGATAAGATTAAGGTAAAAGATAACGACTGGATCGAAGTTTATAACCGTAATGGGGTTGTTACTGCGCGGGCGGTCGTTTCTGTTCGGATGCCTGAGGGGTCAATGTACATGTATCACGCCCAAGATAACGAAATTTACGAACCTCTTTCTACCATTACCGGTAATCGTGGGGGCTCACATAATGCACCAACGCAAATCCACGTTAAGCCAACACACATGGTTGGAGGATACGGCCAATTGAGTTATGGTTGGAATTACTATGGACCAACTGGGAACCAACGTGATCTTTATGCAAATGTAAGAAAACTGAAGAAGGTGAACTGGAGTGAAGATTAAAGCACAAATCAGCATGGTCTTAAACCTCGATAAGTGTATTGGTTGTCATACCTGTTCAGTAACTTGTAAGAATACATGGACAAATCGTCCAGGCGCTGAATACATGTGGTTTAATAATGTTGAAACTAAGCCAGGTGTCGGTTATCCAAAACGCTGGGAAGATGAAGATCAATACCATGGAGGGTGGACCCTTAATTCAAAAGGTAAATTAAAATTACGTGCTGGAAGTAAATTAAATAAAATCGCTCTTGGCAAGATTTTTTACAATAATGATATGCCAGAGTTAGATAACTACTACGAACCATGGACCTATGATTATAAGACGTTATTTGGCCCTGAACAAAAGCACCAGCCTGTTGCTCGTCCTAAGTCGCAAATTACTGGCGAAGGAATGGAATTAACCACTGGTCCTAACTGGGATGATGACTTAGCGGGATCAACTGAATATGTCCAACAGGATCCTAACATGCAAAAAATTGAAGGGGATATTAAGAATAACTTTGAACAGGCATTTATGATGTATCTTCCCCGATTATGTGAGCACTGTTTGAATGCTCCTTGTGTAGCCTCTTGTCCATCAGGCGCAATGTACAAACGAGATGAAGATGGGATTGTTTTAGTAGACCAAGAACGCTGCCGGGGATGGCGTTTTTGCATGACTGGATGTCCCTATAAGAAGGTATACTTTAACTGGAAGACTCATAAGGCTGAAAAATGTACTTTTTGTTATCCGCGAATTGAAGAAGGTCAACCAACAGTTTGTGCCGAAACCTGTGTCGGTCGAATTCGATATATTGGTGCTATTCTATACGATGCTGATCGAGTAGAAGAGGCAGCATCAACTCCTGATGAGAGTAAGCTGTATGAAGCACAACTTGGCTTATTCCTCGATCCCAACGATCCTGAAGTTGTCAAGCAAGCACTCAAGGATGGCATTTCTGAAGAGATGATTGAAGCTGCACAAAAGTCACCGATCTATAAAATGGCAGTAAAAGAAAAAATTGCCTTCCCACTTCACCCAGAATACCGGACAATGCCAATGGTTTGGTACATTCCGCCGCTATCGCCAGTTATGAGTTACTTTGAAGGACGGGACTCAATAAAGAATCCTGAAATGATCTTCCCAGGAATTGATCAAATGCGGGTGCCTGTTCAATACTTGGCAAGTCTATTAACTGCAGGAAACGTTCCTGTCATCAAGAAAGCCTTATATAAACTTGCAATGATGCGGCTATACATGCGTGCTAAGACTAGTGGTCGGGATTTTGATAGCAGTAAACTAGAACGAGTTGATTTAACAGAAGAACGGGCAACATCACTTTATCGTTTACTGGCAATTGCTAAATATGAAGACCGCTTTGTTATTCCAAGTAGCCAAAAGGCAGAAATGGAAGATGCACAAACCGAACAAGGTAGTCTTGGCTATGATGAATGTGAAGGCTGTGCATTAGCTCCCCAACACAAGAGTATGTTTAAAAAGGCAGAAGCTGGCAAATCAACTAATCAGATTTATGCTGATAGTTTCTATGGAGGGATTTGGCGTGATTGATTTTAGACGATTGACAGATTTAAAGGATACATTTGCCGTTCTTTCCCGTTTGATTGACTATCCTGATACAGAAACATTTTCACCAGAGATTCGTCAACTATTACTTACAGATAACGCATTATCAACAGCAACGCGAGGAGAATTATTAAGCCTTTTTGATGAATTAGCCGCACTATCTTCAATCGAAGTCCAAGAGATGTACGCTCACCTTTTTGAAATGAATCGACGTTATACTCTTTATATGTCATACTATAAGATGACCGATTCCCGTGAACGAGGAACCATTTTAGCACGGTTGAAAATGTTATATGAGATGTTTGGTATATCAGAAGCGACCAGTGAACTTTCTGATTATTTGCCTCTATTGTTAGAATTTCTAGCATATGGCGATTATGCTAATGATCCGCGTCGTCAGGATATCCAATTAGCATTAAGTGTGATTGAAGATGGAACTTATACCCTTTTAAAAAATGCAGTGACAGATAGTGATAGTCCCTATATTCAGTTAATCAGACTTATACGTTCATTAATTGGTTCGTGTATTAAAATGGAGGTGCAAGAAGATGCATAATGGCTGGTCAATTTTCTTATGGGTTATTTATCCATACATAATGTTGGCATCATTTTTCATTGGAACATTTGTTAGATTTAAATATTTTCATCCCTCAATTACTGCCAAATCAAGTGAACTTTTTGAAAAGAAATGGCTAATGATTGGAAGCGTTACTTTCCACATTGGAATTATTTTAGCTTTCTTTGGTCACTGCTTAGGAATGTTTATCCCGGCAAGTTGGACAGCTTACTTTGGGATTACTGAACATATGTACCATATCTTTGGTTCATTAATGATGGGAATTCCAGCAGGAATCCTTGCATTTGTCGGAATTGCAATTTTGACTTATCGGCGAATGACTTGTTCTCGTGTTTATAAGACAAGTGATATCAATGATATTATTGTCGATTGGGCTTTATTGGTTACAATTGCATTAGGTCTAGCATGTACTATTACGGGTGCATTTATTGATTACAATTATCGGACAACAATTAGTCCATGGGCAAGAAGTCTATTCGTTCTTAATCCTCAATGGCAATTGATGCGTTCAGTGCCATTAATTTATAAAATTCATATTCTTTGTGGATTAGCAATTTTTGGTTACTTCCCATACACCCGGTTGGTTCACGCTTTAACACTACCTTGGCAATATATTTTCCGTCGTTTTATTGTCTATCGGCGCCGTGCAAGGGTTTATTAGTATATAAGAAGATATAATAAAAGCATCAGATTTCTTTACAGGGAAATTCTGATGCTTTTATATTACGATTATTCGTGATTTGTTCTTGTAAAGGTAACAATTGTACTAGCTAAAATTACTAAAATAGCTCCTAAAAC
>Ga0073906_1002268_pt1 | contig 25802 bp, 21 predicted proteins | sample Inofromicrocosms_FD_65485 | JGI IMG/M metagenome (GOLD analysis project Ga0073906, IMG submission 65485) | Mouse cecum microbial communities from Vienna, Austria - Inoculum for glucosamine and mucus D2O microcosms | ecosystem: Host-associated > Mammals > Digestive system > Large intestine >...
CCCCAGATACCGGGCCGCCAAAACGGGACTGGTGATAACGCAGGGACAGAGGAGGGGCAGCAGATGGGGAAGCCCCTCCAACAGTTGCCGAATGTCCACGCCCCGCCCGTCCTCCGGTGCGGCTTGAAGAATTTCCAGCTCCCCTTGGAAGATTTCTCCGGGCCGGGCCGGTATCCGTTCCCGGAGGCGGCGGAGGATTTCCCCCCGGTCCAGCTCCCTCTGCCTTTCCCTCAGCCGGGCAAGACGGGCGAGCTTTTCCTCCGGCCTGCCGCTGGAAAAGTCCTCAAGACCCTCCGCCTCCATGGCGAGGCGGGCCAGGGCAAGATATACCCCCTTGCGGTAGCAGGGGAGGACCTCCCTGTGGAAGATACCTCCCTCGTAGGCTTTCACCACCGGGCCGAGGCCCACATGGAGGGCCTCCCGACAAACTCCCTTCCAAAGGGTCCATTCCCGCAGCTGGCCGATGCCCTCCTGGAGGGTATCGCAGTGGGAGAGCTGACGGGCCATCCAGTCCTCCGGTTCCGGCGGGGACAGCTCCAGCAGCCGGTCCAGCTTCTCCGCCGCCTGCCGGAACCGCTGCCAGGCGGCGGAAAAGTCTCTGGCCGTCTCCACTGCTTCCGGAGAGGATGCGAAGCGCAGGCGCAGCTCCCTGCCCCCAGCGACGGCCTCCAGGTCCAGGGCGGTTTTTCGGGTCCGCTCCGCCTGGGCGATATAGGCGCTCCAATCCGTATGCTCCCCCTGATACAGGAGGTCGGCGTGTTCGCCGAAGCCGGCCAAAGCCGCCAGGGCTGCCAGTTGCTCCTTCTGGTAATCGGCCAGCCGGGCTAGGTGACGCTCCAGTTCCTCTGGGTCTGGCTCCTCCCGGCAGAAGACGCTGAGATACTTTAGCATCTTCTTCCTCCCCAAATGGCGGGAAAGGGTCCACTTGCCGGAAAGCTCTTTCCAGTCCGCCTCCAAAGTAAAGCCGTCTTGAGCGAGGAAGGAAGGGTTCCACTGCTCCAGCAGCTCTTCCTTAATTTGGAGCGTCCTTTCTCCGTGTGCCGTCAGCCGGTCCGCTGCCTCCAGCAGATTGTCCAGACTGGAGCTTTTCGCCCAGATTTCCGGGATGCCTTCCCATCGCGCCAGACATCCGGCGGCCTGGGCAAACCACTCCCAGTCCTCCGGAAGGTCCCGGAAGCTCCGGCCAAACAGGTCGGCTATCCGGCGGCGGGCGTCCAGGGCGTCCCTTCCCGCCTCGCGGAATTCGTCCATTACCTCTGGAAGCTGGTCCCTCAGCTGCTGGGTGTACTGGGAACGGTTGACCCCCTGGAGGGGGTGGCGGTAGGGGTGGTCCACTGCCGAGGCAGCCTCCACAAGGCGACGGACCATCTGCTCCTGCCGTTCCAGCGTCCCCTCCCCGATGCGGGCCGCCTCCTCCCGGCCAAAGCGGATGGCGTCCCCGGCGGAGGCGCTCTGTTCATAGCGGCCGATGATTTCGTACAGGGTGAGCCCGCAGGGCTGTATCCGTCGGATGCCCTCCAGCTTGCCGTTCAGCTCCTCCTCCAGGGTGCGGAGCTGGTCTCCCCGGAAGCCCTCCGCCGCCGGGACGGGGGAAACAGAGGAGGAAAAGGCGGTACGGGCCGCTTCCTTTAACTGCCTGATAATCCCCGCCCGCTGAGGGGATTGGGAGTGGAGGCTCAGGCAGAAGGGACCGAGGCCGAGCTGCTCCAGCGCCTCCTCCAGATCACAAAGCACGCAATTCTTTTCCGCGGACAGCAAAACGGTTTTTCCCTGGGCCAGGGCGTTGGCGGCAATGGCGGCAACGGTCCCGGTTCTGCCGGTTCCGGGCGGGGTGCAGAGGGCAAAGCTCTTCCCCTCCTGGGCGGCCCGGATGGCCGCAAGCTGAAAGGGGTCCATCTCCAGAGGGAGGAGGGAAACGCCGGAGACAGAACCAGCGGCTGTTGCGGAGCTTGTCCAGTTTGTCCCGCCGGTGAGGAGGTTCGCGGCTGCGGGACTTTCCGGGAGGCTGTCCCGGCGCTGCCGCAGATCATTCCACAGGGCAAACCGGGAATGGGGGAAAATCCCCAGAACCGCCCCCTCCAGCAGGTCCCACCGGCTCTGCCCGGCGATTGCCTGGCGCAGGGCGGAGAGAAACGGGGAAAGAATTTGTCCCCCACTGCCGGCGAGGGAGTCAGGAAGGGAAACGGTCAGGCCAAAGTCCTGGCGGAGCATCTCCAGCAGGGCTTGGTTGAGCTGCGGCTGATCGTCCCGCATTGCCAGGGAAAAGACGGAGCCGTTTCCGGCGGCAAGGCGGACCGGAAGCAGAAGAAGGGGGGCGTAACGGGGCTGTTCACTGACTCCGCTTTCATACCAGCGGAGCAGTCCCAGGGCCAAAAACAGCGCGTCCCCTCCGGACTCCTCCGCCGAAAGCCTGGAGAGCTCCAGGAGGCTGCGGGCGGCAGGGGCCATCTCCGGTTCCGGCAGGGCGGAATAGAGGCGCAGAGAGGAGAGCTCCGCTGTCACAAATCCCTCGTAGACTCCCAGGCGGTGGAAGGTCTCCAGGTCATAGCCCGTCCAGGGCGTCCGCCATTCCGCAGGGCGGGAGAGGAGGGAGAGCTCCGCCCCGGCGGACAGGATTCCCTCCAGCGTTTCCAGAGAAGAGGCCAAAATGGGAAGGCTCTGGGCGGAGAGCAGATTCAAAAGGGGATTGCCGGTCCCCAGCTCCAGCAGCTCCCGTTCCCACACAAGGCGCTTTGCCGCAGCGGTCAGGGGGGCCGGAGGGGGATAAGAGACCGCCTCCTTTTCGTCCTCTGCCAGGAGCCGGCCGTCCGCGCCCCGAACGGGGGCGGGCAGGGGGCGGATGTGGTTCAGCCGCGCCCTGCGCAGGTCGAGAATCCGCCCGTTCTGTGTGTTGGAGAGCTCCAGGGCGGCAATCTGCTCCGCCCCCTCAAAGCGGATGGCTTTCCGGGAGGCAAGGGCGGCACAGTCCGCCAGGGTCAGCTTTCCGGCGGAAAAGCACTGGGAGAGGAGGGCGCAGTTGTTCCCCAGCAGCTCCGGAAAGGTGGAATCCTCCAGCCAGACCCCGGCAAAGGCGTGTTCCCCCTTGAAGATAATCAGGGGGTTGAGGCCCAGTGCCTCCAGACAGGAGACATAGAGAAGGGTGAGCTCAAGGACGTTCCCGGCCCGCTGGCCGATGATATCCCCGCACAGGCGGAGCTCCGTGCCGGATTCCCCCTCCCTGGCGGGAAGCAGCTCCAGTCCCATTTCCTGGATGGCAGTGTAGACCGCCGCTGCCTGCTGCCTGGCCCGGACAGGACTTTGGCCCTGGTAGCCGTTGAGGGAGGCGTTTTTGGTCCAGGTATCCATCCAGACGGAGGCCCGCACAAGGACCGCCTCCACCGCTGGACTGCGGGGGGTGACGAACGCCGCCAGCAGCTCAGGGGGGAGTCCAACGTCCTCCTTTTTTTCCCAAAGGCAGCGGCTGTAGGGGAGAAAGCACAGGGGGAAAGCTTCCTCTGCCAGCGTTTCCCCGGTTCCCGATTCGGCGGTGATGCAGAGCCGCCCGGTCTGCTTTTCCGTGATACCGGCGAGAAAGTCCATGTTGAAGGAAAGGGGGATATTCCGCAGGACAGCCCTTTGGCCGGGGAGAATGTCTATTGTTGTTTGATAGGTCTGGGTCAGGGCGGAACCGCATTCAACCCTCAGGCAGACCCCTTCCAGGGGAGAGGGGCCCGTATTTTGGATGGAGATTTCCCGGAGGACCGGTAATCCGTTATAGGGGAGCGCAAAATGAACGGCGTCCGCAGCGACGGCGCGGAGCCGGATTTTTTCCTGGGGGTCCATTGCCGTTTCCTCCGTTTCCTGCTAATATGCTTCTATTATACTCTAAACAGTCAGATTTGAAAACAGAAAAAATCAAATGCCGGGACGCTAATGGAGATATGCGGACGGGCCGGAAATCTTACGATCCCCGGCCCGTTGTGTTCTTTTAACTGTGAACAATGGTTTTTCCTTCCATATCCTTTATGGTGAATACGCCATCTTCATGCACCATATAGCTGGGCGGGTTCCCCTCCTTGGGCAGGGATACCGATCCCGGATTGACCGCCAAAAGCTCTCCCCAGTGCTCTATTTTCAGAATGTGGGTGTGGCCGTACAGGAAGATATCCCCCTTTTTCAGCGGCGGGAGCTTCTCCCGGTGGTACAGATGCCCGTGGGTGCAGAACAGCATTTTGCCGTCAACCATCAGCCCCATGGAATCGGAGAGCACCGGAAAGTCCAGCACCATCTGGTCCACCTCCGCCTCGCAGTTTCCCCGCACGCAGAGCAGATCCTCCTTAGCCCCGTTGAGCAGCTCCGTGACCCGGACAGGGTCGTAGCCCTGGGGCACCCCGTTGCGGGGACCGTGGTACAGCAGGTCCCCCAGCAGAACCAGGCGCTCCGCCTGTTCCCGCCGGTAGGCCTCCAGCATTTTACGGCATCCCTCTAGGACGCCGTGGATATCCGAGGCAAACATCAGTTTCATGGCCGCAAGCTCCTCTCTGCTTTCTCTGGAAATTACGCCTTTTTCAGCCGCAGGGTCGCCAGAATCGGGTAGTGGTCCGACACATAGCGGTCCTCCACCTTTCCGCTGTCAATCTCCACCTGCATGACCTCAAAATCGTCCGACACAAAGATGTAGTCAATGGGGCTCTTGTTGGACTTCCGCTTTCCCTTGAAGCCGTGGTAGGTGTTGTTGAGCTGCCCCTCCCGGAGGATGGCGTAAACGTCGTTGAGGTGGACGTTGGGGTAGTCATGACGGTTTTCCCGGAGGATGCGGATGGGGCGGCTGTTCCGCTTGCAGTTCATGTCACCCATGAGGATGGTGGGAAGGGGGGCGATGCTGTTAAAGCGGCTCATATACTCCAAAATAATGCGCACCCCCAGTACCCTGGCGGGCCCGCAGATATGGTCAAAGTGGGTGTTGAAGACGCGGATGCGCTGGTTGGAATCCTTCAACACAACCTCCGCCACGGTGCAGATGCGGGGAAAGATGGAAAAGTAGGCCCTGGTACACCCTTCCTCCGGGTGCTTGGAGAGCCAGAAGGTCTTGTAGGAGGATACCGACATATCGTTGTTGTTGACGATGATGTCGGAGTGCTCGTCGCTGGAGGGCTTTGCCCCCTGGTATCTGCCCCACCCTATCACGCTGTAGTTGGTCAGAAGCTGTTCAACGTCCTCCTTCATTTTGGGGAGAAGCTCCTGCACTCCCACAATGGACGCGCCGCACCGGCGGATGTATTCGGCGGCATCCAGCCGGCGGTCGCACCAACGGTGCTTGTGGCCGAAGTGTACGTCGCATTTTAAATTGAAGGAGGCAACCTTTATGACTGCGGCATTGGAAACCATGGGAATCACTCCAAATTAAAATCTGATGCGGGGGCCGGTTTTGCCCTTTCGGGCGCGAAAAATTCCGGCGCGCCCAAATTCTTCCGCGCGGCCGTAAAACGGGACGAATTTTCAACACTTTTATTATAACACCCCGGAGGAGGAGATGTAAATAGAATTAAAATGAAATTTACAATTAAACACCAATTAATTTTTGGGGACAGTCCCTGAAAACCCCGGCGGGCTATCAGGGACCTTACAAAAAACTATCAGATCAACGCGAACAGCTTGAGCAGATAAATCCCCGCCGTGATGGTGAACATGGAGAGAAAGGTTGACACCAGGATGATCTGGCTTGCCAGGTCCCCGTCCCCGCCCATGTTTTTGGACATCACATAGCTGCTGACCGCCGTTGGCGCGGAGAACAGCACAAACAGCGCCCCCAGCTCGCTGCCGCGGAAGCCCAGCAGAATCCCCGCGCCGATGATGACACAGGGGCAGACCACTACCCGGCAGAGGGAGGTAAGCATCGAAACCTTGATGTCCGAGCGGAACCGCTTTACATCAAACTGCGCCCCCATGGTCAGCAGGGCCAGGGGGGTGGCCATGGAGCCGATATCCGCCACGGCCTTGTCCAGCACCGAGGGGAGCCGGATATGGAGCAGCGAAAACACCATGCCCAGCACCGCAGCGCAGAAAAGCGGGTTTTTCAGCACCTCCAGCAGAGTTTTCCGAACCCTGGCCCCCAGCACCTCCCCAGTGTGGTCCCCGGTGAGCAAGGTGAAAGCGATAATGGCCAGCACGTTGAAGGAGGGGATTGCAAAGGCCAGCAGCAGGGTGGTGGGACCCAGCCCCTCCTCCCCAAACATGTTCCGGGCCATGGGTACGCCGAGGATAAGGAAGTTGGTGCGAAAAATTCCCTGGACAATGGTGGCTGCCTGAGGGCGGCTTTTCACCAGCCGGGGCACAATCAGGCAGAGAAGCAGGAACATCCCGATAATTCCCGCCAGGGTGGTGATCACCAGCCTGGGCCGGAAGGTCTGGCTGATGTCGGTATTGCAGATGCTCCGGAAGAGGGAGAAGGGCAGGGCGAGCTTAAAGGTGATCTTCGCCCCCTCCTCGGCAAATTCCGGGCTCATAATCTTCATGCGCCGCAGGGCGTATCCCACAATGACCAGCAGGAAAATGGGCGTTACCACGTTGAGGCTGTAGACAAGGCTGTCCATTCGGATGGAAACTCTCCTTTCTAACGGGACGTAATCCGGCTATTTGGCGTGCTCCTGATAGTTCCCCAAAAATTCCAGAAAGTCCAGGCTTTGGTGCAGGCCGCATACGAACTCCAGCGTCCTTTGGTCGTAAAGGGAGCCCTCCACGTCCAGGTAAAACATGAATTCAAAGTCGGTATCGGGGATAGGGCGGGATTCCAGCTTGGTCAGGTTCAGCCGGTGGGCCGCCACCTGGGAGATGAGCTGATACAGCGTACCCACACGGTGGGGCAGGGTAAAGGCAAGGCTGATCTTGTCGGCCCTAGGGAAAATCCAGGGCTGTTTGGAGATGCAGATAAAGCGGGTGAAGTTGTTTTTGGCGTCCTGAATCCCCTGTTCCAGAATATCCAGACCGTACAGCTGAGCGCACAGGTCGGAGGCGATGGCCGCCGCGCCCCGGTCCGGGGTTTCGGAGACAAACTTGGCCGCCGCCGCCGTGTTGGGGTACTTTGTTTCCGTCCAGCCTGGATGTCCGGCAATATAGGCGGCGCACTGGGCCAGCCCCTGTTCGTGGGAATAGACGGTTTTGACCTCCTCCATCCGGACGCCGGGCTTGACCAGCAGGGCGTGGTCCACCTTGACGCGGGTGGCCTCACAGATATAAAAGCGGTGCTTCTTCATCAGGTCATACACGGCGGCCACGGAACCGGCGGTGGAATTTTCAATGGGCAGAACCCCGAATTCCGCCTCTCCCTGTTCGATGGCCCTAAACACATCGTCGAAGGTCTTTAAAAACCGGATATCCGGCCTTTGAAAGAGCTGGAGGCAGGCCCGCTGGGAATAGGCCCCCTCCACCCCCTGGCAGGCGACCTTTGCCGCCGCGGGGAGGCTCCGGCCCCTGGAGCGCTCCAGGGACTCTGTCAGGAGCTGGCGGTATTCCTCCGCTTCCCCCTCCTGGATATTTGTATTCTGACGTGATTTGCTGATGTTCATGATTGAGATGTACAGCGCCTCGGCGTATTTTCCGTACTCCGGCCCGGCCAGGCGGGAGACCCGCTCCAGTACCTGGGCCTCCCGGTCCGTCTGCAAAACCGGGAGGTTGTTTGCTTTTTTATAGGCGGCCACATCCTCGACCACCTTCATCCTCTCGCAGAACAGCGCGACCAGCTCCTCGTCGATCCGGTCGATGCGGCTGCGGCATTGCTGTAAGTCCATGTTTGATGTGCTCCTTTACATCTTTTTCCCCATAGGGGTGGGTTTGACGTCCTTGGGGATTGGGCAGTGGTAGGACGCGCCGTTCAGCTTTTTGCATTTTTCCGCCTTGGCCTGTTCAATCAGCTCCGGATTTTCCAGCAGATCGATGGCCGCCCCGGCCAGCACCTTTCCGGCGTACAGGGTGGACTTGTGGGCCAGGGGGCTCTTGCCCTGGGCCACAATCTGCCAGGAATGGCCAGGTGTGGCGGAGGCCCACGTCGCCGTGGTGATCTGGGCGGTGGGGCAGACCCAGCTCACATCCCCCACATCGGTGGAGCCGCCCCCGGCCTGCTCGCTGTGTATCAGGGGGATGATAAAGTCGTTGATATCCCGGCCCTCGTGCTCCCGCAGAAAGGCGATAATTTCCTCCGAGGGGGCCCGCTTGATCAGCCGCTCAAAAGCCGGGGCGCGGTTTTCCACGCTTTCGTTGATGGCTTTGGCAAAGGCGTAATCCTCCGGGGTGTAGTTTGGAAGGGGAATTTGGTTCATGTTGTCGAACAGAACTTCCTCCAAAACCCTGTTGAGCACCGTGTTGGAGCAGGCCTTGATAAACTTAACTTTCACCAAGGTGCCGGTCATCAGAGCCGCGCCCTTGGCGATGTCGTTGACCCGCTCATAAATCTCCTGTACCTGGGAGGTGACGGGCGCGCGGAGCAGATAAAGCACATCGGCGGTGGGCTGAACCACGTTGGGGGAGAGCCCGCCGGAATTGGTAATGGCGTAGTGCATCCGTGCCTCCGGAATCACATGCTCCCGCAGAAAGTTGACCCCCACGTTCATCAGCTCCACCGCGTCCAGGGCGGAGCGTCCCAGATGAGGAGCCCCGGCGGCGTGGGCGGATACGCCAGTGAAGGAGTAGAGAATCTGATAGTTTGCCAGGGAACTGCCAGAGGTGACGGCGTTTGTGGTTCCTGGGTGCCAGCAGAAGGCGCAGTCCAGCTCGTCAAACACCCCTTCGCGGGCCATGAAAGCCTTGCCGGAGCCCCCCTCCTCGCCGGGGCAGCCGTAATAGATTACCGTACCTGGTTTTCCCGTTGCTTCCAGGTACGCCTTTACGCCGATGGCCGCCGCCAGGGAGCCAACGCCCAGGTTGTTGTGTCCGCAGCCATGCCCGCAGCCGCCGGGCTGATCCGCCGCCTTTTCCGAAACGCCCGCCCGCTGGTTCAGGCTGGACAGGGCGTCGAACTCGCCCAGAAAGCCGATGACCGGCTTGCCAGAGCCGAAGCGGCCGGAGAAGGCGGTCTCAACCCCCGCGATGGGGGCGGAGACCTGAAAGCCCTCCTGCTCCAGTGCCTGGATGAGCACATGGGCGGAGGCGTGTTCCGTAAAGGCCAGCTCAGGATTTTCCCATATTTGGTCCGAAAGGGAATTGAGAAAACCGGCTTTTTGGTCGAGAAGCGCGGAGATTGTTTTTTTATCCATAGGGATTTCATCCTTTCTTTCTAAATCATGAATCATGCCGGGAGAGCTGTCTATGTAAAACATCGGAGGATGGAATCGAACGGGGCTTTTTGGGGCTGTCTCTTTTGCCCAAAAGAGGCGCGGGAGGAGCGCCGCACCAGCAGCTTCCCGCCCGCGCCTTCATTGGCGTATTTGCTTTACTGACCTCGGACTGTCGCGCCGTCTGCCCAAAGGAACAGGAAAATCACTTTTCCTCCTCCATGACAACAGGGGCTTCGGGGGCGTTTTTGCGGACGCTTTCAATGCCGTTCATGCAGGAGGCCTTGGCCTTGTACCCCTCTGAGACGGCGATAATCTCCCCGTTGCGGGCCTTCAGACGGAAGCGGAATTCCTCGGCTTTGTCGGTGTAGACCTCAAACTTGGGGTTGGTGACGGTTTCAAAGTCCTTGACCGTCTGGTCCTCCAGCTTGGCGATTTCGGCGTTTTTCTGTACGCTTTCAATGCCGCTGCGGCAGGCCCTCTCGGAGGTATAGACCTCAGAAGTGGCGATGGTCTCTCCGTTGCCCGCCTTTAAATCAAACTTAATGCCGCTCTTGACCGTTTTGATGACAAACTTTCCCATGACAAATAACCTCCTTGACTTTTTCAGCGGTGCCCTCTTGATACTGTATCACATAAAACCAGTATACCAGCCCGGGGAGGCGTCTGTCAACGAAATACCGAAAAAAGAGGCGAAAATGATTATTTTTGCAGCAGATATTGGTCAAAGAAGGGGATAACGCCCTTTCCGACCCACTGATGGCCCCCCTCGTGGACCGAGTGGACGATTCGTTCCGGCACGCCCAGCAGGCTGTAAGCCCCTCTGGCGATTTCCACCTGGGGATAGACGTTGCCCAGCCCCGGCTCTCCCTCCAGGTGGTCCTGCCGCCCACTCTCCACAAAGAGGGGACGGGGGGCAATCATAGCCCCCAGGTCGCCCATGTCCAGCAGCGTCCACAGGTTGGGGGCAAAGTTGCAGGAGCAGTTTCCGGGCAGGCGAACCAGGGATTCCTTAAATCCATAGAAGTATCCGCTGGTCACGGCGCATTTCACCCGGTCGTCCATGGCGGAAAAGTAGACTGTCTGCTGCCCGCCGCCGGACATCCCCGCGCAGCCTACGCTGTCAGGGTTGATCTCCGGGTAGGTCTCCAGCAGATAGTCCAGCAGCCGCATCAGGTCCCAGACCATCATGCCGATCATGGACATCCCGAAGCCCACGGCCATCTGGTTGATCTCCCGGTGGGAGTTGGAGCGCCAGTTTTCCGGCTCCTCCCCCTGCTCCCATTTCTCCCGGCGTTCTCCCGTGCCCCTGGCATCGGGACAGGCGACATAATACCCGGCCTCCGCCAGCTCCTGGGCAAAGGAGGGCTTTTCCCCGAATTTTTTTTGCATCTCCTGCACCCAGGGATTTTCCGGGTCGGCGACATTGTTTTCCTTGCCGCCGCCGTGGCCGTGGGGGTTGAGGATAAGGCCGCCGTTGTGGGGCTTTTTTGGCTTGAGGAGGAAGAAGGGCATCTCCACCAGGGGCTCGGTCTGGATGAGCCAGTGCTCGCGGGTGAAGGTTTCAAATTCCTTTATGTCCAATAATCTGGGGTTGGCGGGGGCGGGTTCGCACAGGTCCAGGCCGACGGTATCCCGCAGGCGGCGGTTGATGTCCAGCTTCCAAGCCTCATAGGCTTCTTTGCTGGACAGGTCGGCGCCGTGCTGGCGGCCTACCTTGTCGTAAAGGCGGGAGAAGTAATCCAGGGTGGTATAGTATTGCATAATGTGACCTCCTTAAATGTTTATATGTCAAAGCGGTGCTTTCACCGTTTTTGCACAATGGGGGATTGCTTGACACAACGGCGCAATTTGATTATACTAAAAGACAGGTTCGGCGATGCTCCGCGGCGGACCAATCATTCTCCGGGGAGGTGAGGTTCCCATGAAGCTATACGGAGTCCTGATGATCAACGAAGGCGTCTTCCCTCTGTACAAGGTCCAGTGACCGGACGAATCCTGTACAGAGGGTTTTCGGCAATTCGGAAAACGCCGGTAAAAGCAAGCACGCGCGTTTTCTCCATTCGTCCGCATTGGATTTTGTACCCTTATAGAGCTTCAAAAAATCTATAAAAGGGAGAAAATTCAATGAAACAACCAAGCTTTAAAAGATATGTCGTCTTCTGGCTGAGCCAGTCGGTGTCCCAGCTGGGCAGCTCTATGACCAGCTTTGCCCTGATTCTGTGGGCCTACGAGAAGACCGGTTCCGCCATGTCGGTTTCCCTGATGTCCTTCTGCCGGTATCTGCCCTACATTCTGGTGAGCTTGTTTGCCGGGGCGTTTGTGGATTCCCACAAAAAGAAATCCATTATGCTGGTTTCCGACGCCGTTGCCGCCGCCGGTTCCCTGGCCATCTTTCTCTGCGGCGCGGCGGGGATTTTGGACATCTGGCAGATTTACGCGGTAAACCTTGTGATAGGGTTTATGAACTCCGTTCAGGGCCCGGCCATGACCGTTGCCATCGGCAGGATGGTACCCAGGGAGCGCCTGGGCCAGGTCAGCGGCATGAGCTCCTTTTCCAGCAACCTGATCACCATCTTTTCCTCGGCCATCGCCTCGGCGGTGTACGCCTTTGGGGGGCTGAATGCCGTCATATTGGCGGACCTCTGCAGCTTTCTGTTCGCGTTTCTGGTGCTTCTTCTGTTCATCCATGTGCCGGAGGAAGAAGGGGCCCGGAAAAAGCGGATATCCCCCTTGCAGGGCTGTGCCGACGGGTTCCGTTTTCTCCGCGCCCACCGGGGACTGTGGACCATTGCCCTGACCATGTGGGTCATCAACTTTCTTTCCCGCCTCACCTATGAGAACATTCTCTCCCCCATGCTGATTGCCAGAAGCGGCGGAACCGCCGCAGTAGGGGTGGTCAACGCGGTGCTGGGCGTGGGCGGTGTTGTGGGCGGACTGCTGGTTTCCACCGGCAAAATGCCCAAGGACAACGTCAAGCTGATCTATTTTTCCACGGCCTTTTCCTTCCTGATGGGGGACATGCTGATGGCCCTGGGGCAGAACACCTTTGTCTGGGCTCTGGCCGCTGTCGCCGCAAGCGTGCCCATTCCGTTTATCAACGCGGGACAAAATGTGATCCTGTATCAAAACATCCCCTCCGAGATGCAGGGAAGGGTTTTTGCTGTCCGCAATGCCTTGCAGTACAGCTCTATCCCCTTGGGCATTCTTCTGGGCGGCTTTTTGGCGGACTCCGTTTTTGAACCCTTTATGGCTTCCGGCTCCGCCTTTGCGGGGCTGCTCCACCGGCTGGTGGGGTATGGAAGCGGCAGCGGCATGGCGGTGATGTTCCTGTGTACCAGTATCTGCGGGGCGCTGTTCAGCATTATCTGCTACCGCAGCAAGGGGATGGATGAGCTGAGGGGCTCCGCTGTAAAAGGCGGGGCGGAGAAATAGAGGGATGGAAAGGATAGAATTCAAGGCCACCGGCTATCCCACCGACCTGACCGACGCCCAGTGGGCGCGGTTGGAGGTATTTTTCCCCAGGGCCCCAACAGCCTCTACCATAAGAGGGCGCTGATTGATGCCGCGCTGTACCGGGAGAACAACCGGTGCGGGTGGAAGGCGCTGCCCCATGATTTCCCTCCGTATTTTACGGTACAGACCTTTTACCGCCGGGCGGTTTCCAGCGGGCTTTGGGAGAAGGTGAGGTTTGCTGTGCGGGAGAGATAGGGAGGTGGATGTGGTTTGCACGATATAGACTCCTTTTTTCAGAAAAAATTTTTGGCTATGGTTGATATTTATTTAAAATTCAGGTATTATATATACAGGGACAGCGGACGACATTCCGCTGGTGGGGCTGACATCTAAAATCCGAACAGATGCAGGGCATGGGAACCTGCGGTTGGCGGACAACGATAAAATCAGCCGTTAAGGGAGACGCACAGCATTACGATGTTGTGTGCCTCCCTTTTTAAAAACTACCATCCAAATATATCAGAATAACTGCCTGTTGCAGTGGCAGAAAGGATTAACGTTTCATTAGAAATTCTATAGAGTAACAACCAATCTGGTTCAATATGACATTCTCTAAGATTACAAAATTTGCCTGACAATTGATGATCTTTAAATTGAAAAGGAAGAGGTTTGCCTGTTGATAGCATGGTAAGAACGTTTGAAAGCTTTTGTAAATTCTTACCGCGCTTTTTCATTAATTTTATATCCTTTTTCATGTGATTGGTATATGAAATTTTATACATGGCCTAATCCTCTAACATAGAGGCAATAGCTTCCTCCGCAGTATCAAAAGGTCCGTGAAGATTTTGCTGGTATATGGTGTCATAGATAGCTTGCTGAAGGGAGGCAGGGATTGTTTGATGCTGCACTGAAAAGGGTATCCCGTCATTTTCCACAGCAGCATTTAAAAAAATACGTACTGCGGTTGAGGTATCAAGTCCAAGACTGGAAAATAACAAATCAGCTTGGCTTTTCAAAGAATCGTCGATGCGAATTTGTAAAGTAGCCATAATGCACCTCCATTTAATTTATAATACAATTATATTATATTAGCCATTAAAAAGCAATGACATTTTATGGAACTTTATTCTCTCCGAACCCCCACCGGCCCTATCAGCCCGCTGGCCGGAACCGGCTGGAATACCGAAAGTCGGTCGTGCTGATCGTATACCAGGGTGTTGGTGACCTCAATCACCAGTTTGTTTTCCTCCTTATGAATCTTTCCGTCTACAGAAACCCGGTAGGGGAAGCTGATACAGGTCCCCATGTCTTCCCCGTTTAACCAAACTTGGGCGGTTTCACCCACCGTCCCCAAATCCAGCTGCAGCGCACCATCCCCGGAGAAATCATCCCCGTTAAAGGTGGTTTCATAGCGAATGGTTCCGGAGAAGCGGGGGAGCATCCCCGGTGCGTTGAGGTTTTTCAGCTCCTCTAGGGAACGGTATGGGGTAAAGCGGGGGTATTCCTCCGCAGTGGCGGTGGAGAGGGCCCACGGCCCATGGAGGGGGTGGAATTCCGGTAAAGCCTCCCGCCAGGCGGGGAGATTGGCGGAAAGGGCTTCGTTTTCCCCGTCCAGGGTGATGATCATGGCCTCATAGGGCGCAAGGGCGGCGGGAATCCGCAGGCAGGCTTCATTATGGGTAAAGGGGAGGGAGTACAGACGGTTTTCGTAAGCATCGTACCGCAGGGGAACGCGGCTGTCACAGAGCTTTAACACTGTCTCTTGGCTTTGAACAACCGATTCGTTAAACAGCAGGTAGTGGTCGCTTTCCCCCTGGCGGTAGTGGTAGATACGCAGGTCGGGGACGGAGGGGGAGACGGTCAGGTCAAAGATTCCCAGGGCACGCAGCTTTTCCGCAAGCTGCCCCAGGGGGACTGCCTCGCACCCGGAGAGCAGCTCCGCCATCCTTTCGGAGCCGTTGGCGGACTTGTCCGTCAGCCGCCTGGGAAACTCATTGACAAACCAGACGGGAAGCCCCTGTTCGGTCAGCTTTTTCAAAGCGTTCACCAGGGATAGGGGGACAGCCTCCGCATAGGGGAGGATCAGCGCGCCGTAGCTTTCGCCGTTGACCGAAAGCATTCCGTCAATCAGCCCGGTGCTTTGCAGGATAACATCAATGGGAAGGATATCGCAGTCGATCTGGTCCTCCGCCAGCACCCGAACCGGCGTCTGGGACTTCATATAGTTTTCCCCCGCCCATTCCCCCTCGGCGTGGTAGAGCACCGCTGCGGAGGCGATATGAGTCCCGCCGCTGATCAGAGAGGAAACCCGGTTCATGTAGTCCATCAGGCGGAAGAAGTCCCGATACTGGGGATTTTTGCCCCGCGCGTAGAAGTGGGGCGGGCAGTCAGGGTCCGGGAACTCCTTGGGGGTAAAGGCATGGGGGACATAGCAGTTGATTCCCCGCACCAGCATAAAGTCGGTGAGCCATTTCATCTGTCGCAGCCCCTCCACCCAGCCATATGCGCCGAATATCTCGCACATGGCGCGGCCCTTCTTTTTGGGGTCGATGTGGGCCAGGGAGGAGCAGAGCCTGGCAAGGCCGTAGTAGAAGAATTCGTCGTCAGCCTCAAAGTCGCGGGAGGTCCAGGCGTGGGAGCTTCCCTTGATGCCGGGGATGATCTCGTGGAGCACCACGTCGATGCCGGACATATCCTGTCCCCACAGGGAGCGGAAATAATGGCCTGTCCCGTTGCCCAAACGGCCGTGGCAGTTGTTTTCCTCAATGACATGGCCGATGTACTCCACCCCGTGGGCCCGGCACCAGTCCCCGATACGGGTACAGAAATTTTTATCGTACAGGCGGGTTATGGCGTCCATATAGGCGTAGCGGACCTTCCAGGTATTTTCCCCTGTCTCATACCATAATCCCGGCAGAAGGGAGGCCATTTCCTCCCCAAGGGATTCTTTCAGCATGGCCTCCAGCTCGCCGCACCAGGGCATGGACATATAGGGCACCCGTCCGATGGAGGCGTGGTAGCCGTAGGCGTTGCCCATCTGGGGCTCGTCGGAGAAAAAGCCCTTGAAGGTTTTGCCGAATTCGCTTCCATAGTGCTGGTAATGTGCTTCATAAACCGTGTCAATCAAAACCTGTGTTCCCTCGGCGGTGAGGGGGTTCAGGTACTCGTCCAGGCGGGCGGAATGGCCGCTGACTCTGGACAGGGTCAGATAGAAGATGCGCCAGTAGCCCTCCGGAACCTCCCAGTAAATCTGTTCATCGGAGATGTTGCCGGTCAGGTCGATAAAATCGCCGGAGACGTGGTCCTGTTCCCTAGTTCTCCGGCTGGCCAGAACGCGGTAGAGGATATCCCCCTCCGGAACCTTCAGCAGGAAGGAGGTCCCGTATGTAGGGCCTATCACATCAATGTGGGTTTCCTTGAGGAACCACTTGCGGTGCTCCGGGAAGTCCCGCACCACCCGCCCGGCGGCATAGCCGGTGGGGAATTTCGCGTCGTCCAGCAGCCACACATCCATATCCCGCTTTTTGCACTCGTCCATGATGACGTCCATATCCCGCCACCAGGATTCCCCCAGAAAATCCGGGTGGGGCCGGGATTCCACGCACACCGCCCCAATGTGGGCCCGGTGGATTTTTGCGACAGTCTCCCGCAGAATCGCTTCGCTTTCGCCGTGTTGCCAGAAAAAGGGGAGAATGTGGTTTTCGGTTTTGCCCGCCAACATGGAGCGGATGACCTTTTGCATAGAAAGACCTCCTTCAAAGGTATTCTGTTTCCAGTATAAAAGCTATTGCGGAGATGGTCAAAGGTTTTTTGCAACTGGAAAAGAGATTGTAAAAAAATCCAGAATATTTAAAAGGCACACCCGCCCAACCGCCGTCATATGGACAAAATCCAAATAAGTGTCTGAAAATAGATTGCTTTTATGGGGTAAGGGCGTTATAATAACTGTAAAAAGTTCGCGTACCGAACAAATACAAGGGAAAAACCCTGGCAGACAGAGAAAGGATAACTTATGCAAAAGATTGCAATCATTACCGATTCCTGCGCGGACATCCCCCAGGAACTGATACAGAAATACGGAATTCATGTGCTCCCCCTCATCATCCGCACTGCGGACGGCAGGGAGTACCGGGACGGGGTGGACATTACCGCCGCCCAGGTGTACGAGCTGCTGAAGACAGAAATACCCAAAACCAGCCTGCCCAGCTCCGACGATGCCCTGGCACTGTTCCAGCGTCTCCGGGACGAGGGGTATACCCACGCCATCGCCATTATGCTCTCCAGCGGCCTATCCGGCACCGCCAATATGATGCGGATTGTGGCCCAGCAGGTTCCCGAACTGGAGGTGGCGGTGTTTGATTCCCTCAGCGGCAGCATCGGCTGTGGGATCAACGCCCTGGAGGCTGCCGCCGCGGTGGAGCGGGGGGAGAGCTTTACCGCCATCACCGCCCGCATTCCCGGTATGCTGGAGAACACCCATGTGTTCTTCTCGGTGGATACCCTGGAGTACCTGATGAAGGGCGGGCGCATCGGAAAAATCACCGCCTTGGCCGGGACGGTCCTCAACATCAAGCCCATCGTCAGCTTTATGCCCGACGGGCAGCTTGGCAGCGTGGAAAAGGTCCGGGGGGAAAAGCTGCTCAAGGAGCACCTGTGCAATCAGGTGAAGAAGTATGTCACCCCCGGCTGCCGGTACAATCTGTTGGTGGCGGACGGCGGCAACCCGGAGGGCGGCGCACAGCTCCAGGAGATGCTGGGCAGCATGTTCCCCAACTATGAGAAGTACATTTACGTCAACATGGACGCAACCCTCAGCTGCTATATCGGGCCTGGCGTACTGGGGGCAGGTATCCAAATTTTAGACTGACGGCAAGCGGAGGGATTTTCCATGCTGCGGATAGCGGTTTGCGACGACGACAGGGAGGCCGCCCAGGCCCACAGGGAGATTGCGGAGCAGTGTGTGAGGCAGTGGGGCGCCCAGGGAGAGAAAACCGCGGTGGAAACCTGCGTGTATACCTCCAGCGACAACCTGCTCTATGACATTGCCGAGGACCATTTTTTCTTTGACCTGATTCTGCTGGATATCGAGATGCCGGGGTACAGCGGCATGGAGCTGGCGGCGAGGATACGGCCCTGCCTGCCCAATGTTCGGATTATCTTTATCACCTCCCACATGGAGTACGCCATCGACGCCTTTGAACTGTCCGTCTTTCGGTATGTGCCGAAAAACGACAGGGACAAGCGCCTTCCCGCCGCCATCCGGGACGCGGTGCGGTTGATCCTGCTGGAGGAGGGGAGGACCTATACCATCCAGACCGGCAGCCGCCTGGAGCGGATTCCCTATAAGGACATCCTCTGCATTGAGCGGGAGGGCAAGAACGCCTCCATCACCTCCTCCGGGGGGATATCCAAGGTGCGGAAAAGCCTCCAGCAGGTCTATGAGGAGCTGGGGGCGGAGGAGTTTATCTACATTGACCGGGGGTGCATTGTGAACCTCATCCACGTCATGCAGGTGAAAGACGGCATGGCGGTGCTGAAAAACGGGGTTTCCCTCCCCATCAGCCGCTCCCATCTTCAGCAGGTGAAGGAGCAGATCAACCGGTACTGGGGGGCGCATATATGATGGAGCGGCTGGCACTGTTGTCCGACGCGGCAATGTCCTGGGTGCGGCTTGCCGCCTGCCTGATTCTGATTTTCCGCCTCCTCTCCACGGAACGGCCGGGGAGGAAAAGCGCCGCGGCGGTACTGGCCTGCGGAACTGTTGTCTCTGTTGCCCTGTATTTTGCGGGCCCCGGAGATATGGTCCGCATTGCCCTTGAGGCGGTTCTGGCCGCCGGCTGTGCCAGAAGGTTCCAGAAGGCGGATTTCCGGATGAGCCTGTTTGTCGCCGCCTTCTTTGAGATTGGGGTTTTTCTCTGGCGGTTTCTGTGCTCCGCCTGGCTGGGGGTGCTGTTTCGCGCCCCTATATTCCTCGCCGCGGACGCGTGGCAGGGGATGCTGGCGGGGTGGATTCTCCACCTTCTGCTGGGGGCCGGGGCGGCGCTTCTCTGGCGTCGAAAGCCGGGGGAGAAGGGGAGGACCCGGACCGCCTCTGTCATTGTCACAGCGGGACTGCTGGCGGTCATCTCCTTGTCGGAGCAGAAGGTGCTTCCCATTGACGGAGATATGCTGGAGATGTGGACAATCCTGTCGGTCGTGCTGATGATGTCGGTACAGATATTCCACATGAACCGTCAGTACGAGGCAGAGCGGGAGATTGCCAGGCTGAAATCCCAGCAGGCCCAGCTGCTGGAGCGGGATTATACCGCCCTCAGCCGCGTCTATGAGGTCAACGCCCGGCTTTTCCACGACCTCCACAACCACATCGGCGCACTGCGGCAGCTCCTTGTCCATCAAAAGGCGGGGGAGGCCCTGGGGTATCTGGATGAGCTCCAGGCCCCGGTGGGAAAGGTGTCCGGAACCGTCTGGACCGGAGATGAGGCCGCCGATTATCTCATCAATACAAAGGCGGCGGAGGCGGAAGCTGAGGGGATACAGTATCAGGTGCAGGTGGAGTTTCCGCGGAACAGCGATTTGCGCAGCGCCGATCTCTGTGCCATACTGGGGAATTTGTTGGACAATGCCTTAGAGGCGGTGAGAAGGATTTCGGAGAGGGAACGGTTCATAAGCCTTACGGTACGGAGAATCAACCAGATGCTGGTGATTAAGGTGGAGAACAGCGCCCCGCCGCCTGCGGCGGAAGAAGACGGGACCCTGAAAACCGTCAAGGAGCAGAACGGCCTCCACGGCTGGGGTTTGAAAAGCGTCCAGACCGCCGCCGGAAAGTACGACGGGTTGGTACAGACGGGATACTCGGAGGGCGTGTTCCGGGCAGTAGTTACCCTGTCCTTTCAAGGGGTAGAGCGTGAATAGTGCTTGTTTTTGGGTCCGCCCAGTGCGTTTTTGCACTAGGCGGACCTTTTCGCGGTCAAAAACCTACCGATTGCGGACATTTCCGCACAGCGTCTCTGAATGGTGTATCCTATAGACACAACATTCAGGGAGGTAATAGATAATGCGTCATGTATACATTCGTGGGATTTTAGGGTTGGTTTGGCTGGCGGCAGCTATAGCGGGGATCATGTCGGGCCGGGTTGAAACGGCGGCCTTGTACACGGTTTTGGGGGCCGTGTTTTTGTACTCCGCCTACGCCCAGTGGAAAAAGAACGGCAAGGGGGACAGATGACATGAAAACGCCCCTTTTGGAAATCCGGAATTTGAACGCCTGGTACGGCAAGGGCAGGCCGGTGCTCTCCGGCCTCTCCCTGGAGCTGGGCGAGCATGAGACCATCGGGCTGATAGGAGTCAACGGAGCGGGCAAGACCACCTTTATCAAAACTCTCTCCGGGCTGCTGGAGGGAGTTCGGTTGGACGCCGCCCTCTGGCAGGGAAAGCCGTTTCTGTTCCGCGACCGGGAATTTAAGAAACAACGGTATGTTGTCTTTGCCGAAGACCATTCCTTTCCGTTTTTTACATTCCGTGAGTATGCTTCCTATGTGGCGGCGTCTTACGGAAAAAATTTATCTGATATGGAGGAATTGATACATGGCTTTCACTTTGAGGAATACACCGGTGTTTTGCTGAAGGAGCTGTCAACGGGCAATCTGAAAAAGGCTTATTTAATCACAGCCTTTGCCCTGAAGCCAAAGCTGCTCCTGCTGGATGAGCCTGTGAACGGACTTGATTTTCAAAGTACCGAATACCTGTACCGGCAGATCAACAGCTACCGGCAATACGGAACCATCCTCTTTTCGTCTCATATTCTGGAAAGCATCTGCCTTACATCCGATCGGGTGGCGGTATTGGAACAGGGACAGATAAAAAGGTGTTTTGACGGGCAGGAGGTGGAAGCGGAGAAAATACGGGAGGCATTAAAACAATGATTATCTTACCAACTCTCTCAAAACAACTGTTCGGCGCAAGGTATGAGCGGGCTGTCAAAAGCCTTGTTGCCTGCGTTATCCTGTTCCTTGCTGTCCACAATGCAGGAATTAAAATAAAGATTGCACCGTCTATTCTCCTGCTGACAGCTACGGCTTTTTCAATGGGCATCATGTGGCAGACCATTGCTTCTTCGGGAAATGCGGACCGCATGACCGGGCTGTTTATGCTGCCCTTTCGGAACAGGGACATGACCTTTTCCATTGTGCTGGCGTTTACCGGCTATACGCTGATTACAAAAACTTTTCCTGTGCTGGCGCTGCTCTTTGCCGTACAGGAATGGAGCGGGGTGCAGATTGCCCTGTCTTTGCTCTGTGCATTTAATGGTTGTCTTTCGGTTGCCGCATGGTATATCATGGCAAAGAGAAAAATCTTTCTGCCGTTTATCATTTTATGGTGCGGGGCAATTTTCGCGCCGATATTCCTTGTGCGGGAAGCGGTGACTATCTGCTTCATTGCGGTTGCAAGTGTGCTTGTCTCCCTTTTAAGGCTACAGAAGGCAGACGCTTATGTATTCTATCGCCCGGTACCGGCAAAGCTTCTAATCAAACATAGGAAAGGAACAGGAAGCATATTTTTGTATTTGCTGCGCTATCTGACCACAAACAAAAGCTATCTTTTGAATACCGCCGGATTGTGTGTGCTCGCTGGTGTTCTGCCGTTCATATTAGGGCAATTTGAGGGAGTGAACGTCATGTCGCTGGGGTTTGCCGTTCTGTGCCTGAACACCCCAATCTGTATATTGCTTTCCTGTGACCCAGGTTTAGAGCAGGCAGTCCGGACATTACCGGGACAGACAAGACGCTTTTGCACCAACTATTGCTTTTTTATCTTTTCGGTCAATCTGGCGGTAAACGGCGTGTATCTGATTAGCTGGCAGATACAGCGCGGGGGAGTGGGCGGCATGGCGGTACTGACCGCGCTGCTGATTTCCCTGCAAAGCGCTATTCTTTCCGCTCTGCTGGAGTGGTTCTTTCCAGTCCGGGGCTGGAAGACGGAAAGCGACCTGTGGCACCATCCGAGGAAGTACGTGGTTCCGCTTATCATGATGCTGGCGGCGGGACTTGCGGGTATGAGTCCTGTCATCGTATGGGGGCTGCTGGGCATTGTCACGGCTGAATGCTTCGGATTGCTGCTTATCACAGGGAGGAGATAGCGGAATGAAAAATACGAAAATTTGTCCCAAATGCAATTCACAGAATATCGTCCGTGTTCCCGACAACGCGCACCGTTACTTGGCCAACAGTATCTGTATTACCAGGCTTGCAATCGTAAAAAGAGTGCCGGTAGCGCGTTATATCTGCTGTGAATGCGGATATGTGGAGAACTGGGTGGAGACGCAGGACGGACGCGGCGAGCTAAAGCGCACATTTGGGTAAAGGAAATGCGAACCGCAAAAAACCGGATAACTGAATTTTGGAGTTCAGTTATCCGGTTTAAGTACTTTTACCTTTGGATTGATTGATGTTTATTTGTAAGCGGCCATGTATCTGTCGTACTGTGCCTGCTTGATCTTGATCAGTTCTTCCACGTTCATGCTCTTGAGGGTCTCCAGGTAACTGTCAAAGGTGGACAGATCGTTGGTGCCGGAAATAAAGGCTACGTTCATCTGCTCCACATAGGTCTGAATGTCCACCAGGTACTGGTTGAGAATCCCGGCCTCTTCGTCGGTGGCATAAACCTCCGGGAAGGGGGCCTTGATGTACTGCTCCAGCTCCTTGTCAACCTCGCCGTGCCACTTGGCAAGGAGGACGTCGGTGGCGGGAACGCTCTGCTGGGAGGGCATACAGGGGGCGTTGATGCCCAGCTGCTGATACCAAACGGTATCCTCGGTGCACTTGGGCAGGTATTCTCTGCTGCCGTCGGCCTGCTCGGTGTAGGTGACGTCCTTCAGGCCCCAGACATACAGGTCCTGGCACTCTTCACTCATGATGTAATCCAGGAATTTAACCGCCAAGTCCACGTTCTTGGAATTCTTGGTGACGCCAAAGATGCCGGATACCGGGTTTCTGCCCACATAGTTGCCGGTATACTCGCCGGACAGCGGTCCCACCCCCTTGAATACCGGGGTGGTGCCGTCATAATCCGGGAACTGGGCGCTGTACAGGGTGGACATCTGCCAGCTGAAGTCAAAGGTGACGCCGGTGATATCCTGGGCGCAGCGGGAGGTGATCTGGTCCCGGTTCAGGGAGGTGTATTCCATCTCCAGCAGGCCCTCGTCGTACAGGCTCTTGACAAATTCCAGATATTTCTTGTAGTTTTCGGAATCGTAGTAGGCGTAATGCACCGTTCCGGCGTCGTCCGCGTAGAAGCCGCTCACCAGGTCAAGGCCAAAGGCAGGCCCGAACAGGTAGGGGACAAACTGGGAGGTCAGGCTCATGGGGATTTCGTCGGTGGCATCGCCGTTGCCGTTCATGTCGTTGTCCCGGAAGGCGCGGAGCATGGAGACAAACTCATCCAGGGTCTTGGGCTCGCTCAGGCCCAGCTTATCCAGCCATCTGACGTTGATCATCATGCAGGGCTGGTAGTTGTTGGTGACAACCGTCTGGGGGACATAATAGATGTGACCGTCGGTTGCGGTGAGCATTGCCTTGATGTTGGGATTTTCATCCAGGAACTTCTTGTAGTTGGGCATGGAATCAAAGTATTCGTCCAGGGCTACAAACATTCCGGATTTGATGTAGGACATGGTGGGGTCCTTATCCGGCAGCTCCACAATATCCTGGAGGTCAGAGCCGGCGGCCAGCATGGGGCTGACGGTGTCGGCGTAGATGGTGGGGTCGATCATGTTCCAGTTGATGGTGACATTGGCCCGCTTCTGGATTTCGTCCAGAATCTGTGCGTTTTTGCTCAGGTCAACGGTGGAATACCAGGAATTCATAGCCAGCATGCTGACGGTAGCTCCCGCTTCCTCGGTGACAGGGGCCGCGCCGGTGTAGGTACTTCCCCCGGTGCTTTCGCTTGATGCGCTGCTGCTGTTGGTACTGGCACTGCCGCTGTTGCTGCTGCTTGTGCTGTTTGCGCTGCCGGTGCTGCTGGAAGTTCCGCTGCAGCCCGTCAGCGACGCGGCTGCGAAAATCGCAGCCATTGCAGCCGCTGCTGCTTTTTTCATCATTTTCATCGTAATTCCTCCATAATGATTTTAAGAGATCTATTCCTTCACCGCGCCGAGCATTGTCCCCTTTACCAGATATTTCTGGATAAACGGACAGATGCAGAGAATCGGCACTGTGGATAGGACAATACATACATAGCGTATCTTGAGGGTGGACTGGGCCGCGGCGGCGGCCGCCGTTGTTCCGGAGGCCTGGACGATTTCCGAGGAGGAAATAATCAGGATGCGCCGCAGGAACATCTGGAGGGGCTGAAGCTCGCTCTTTCCCAGGTACAGCATGGCGTTAAAGAAATCGTTGTACCTTGCCACCGCGTAATAGAGGGTGAGGACCGCAAGTGTTGGCTTGATTAAGGGGACCGCAATTTTGTACAGTATGTAAAAGTCGTTTGCGCCCTCAAGGGTTGCGTTTTCAAACAGGTCCTCCGGAATGGCCTCCATGGCGGAGCGGCAGATCATCACATTGTAGGCGCTTAAAAGGGTGGGGATGATCATAGCCCAGCGGGAATTGTAAAAGCCCAGGCCCGTGACCACCATATAGGTGGGAATCAGACCGCCGGAAAAGTACATGGTAAAGGCCAGCAGAAAGTTCATCTTTTTCCTCAGGAAAAACTGCTTCCTGGAAAGGGGATAGGCCGCCAGGCAGGTGAATACGATGTTGAACGCCGTTCCCACAATGGTGTACAAAAAGGTGTTGCCGTAGGAAACCCATATCTGCTGGTACCGCGTCACCATATGGTAGGCCTCCAGGTCCCAGCCCTTGGGCAGGAACATAACCTCCCCCTTTGCCACCGCCATGCCGTCGCTGACCGAAATACTGGCGACATAGAGAAATGGGTACAGCGTCACACATACGGCCACCACTACAATGACCCATACGCAGATATCAAAAATTTTATCGCGGGTGCCCTCGTTTTTAAACTCCGAAAGGCCGCTTTTTTTCTCCTGCATTGTCAATCCCTCCCTTACCATATGGACGAGCCGCTGAATTTACGGCTGAACCCGTTGGAAAGACATACCAGAGAGAAGCCTACCACCGAGTTAAACAGGCCGACAGCGGTTGCGTAGCTGTAGTTTTTATTGTCGATGCCCTGGCGGTATACATAGGTGGAGATGACGTCGGCGGTTTCGTAAACGGCGGTGTTGTACATCAGGTATACCTTTTCAAAGCCGACGCTGAGGATATTGCCCAGGGACATAATCAGCAGCAGCAGTATGGTGGGCTTGATCATGGGCAGCTCCAGGTGCCAGACCTGCTGGCGCTTGGAGGCCCCGTCTATCCTCATGGCCTCGTACAGGTCAGGCGAAATCGCCATAATGGAGGCGACAAAGATGATGGAGTTAAAACCAAAGGACTGCCACGACCCGGAGATGACATAAAGCCGCCTGAACCAGGAGGGGTCGCTCATAAAGTTGATGGGCTTTCCGCCGCACATCTCAATAATCTGGTTGACGATTCCGGTGGAGGGGGACAAAAAGTTTGTCATCATGCCAACCACCACCACGGTGGAGATAAAGTAGGGCAGATAGGTTATCACCTGGGCGCTGCGCTGAATCGCCTTGTTTTTAATCTGGGTGATGCAGACGGCGAACAGGATGGGAATCGGGAAGCCGAAAATCAGGGAATAAAAGGAAAGAAGGAAGGTATTCCGCACCAGCTTCCACGCGAACACCGAAGAAAAGAACTGCTTGAACCACTTGAGCCCGACCCAGCTGCCGGTGTAGATACCCGCCAGTCCCTTGCCGGGAATAAATTCCTGGAAGGCCATGACCAGCCCCGTCATGGGCAGGTAGCTGAATATCAGGTAGTAGATGAGAACTGGGAGAAACATCAAGATAAGATATTTGTCACGGCTGATGTTTTTTCTAAAGAGGCGTCTCTTCTCCTCTTTGGGGCTTTGTCAAGTGAAGTGTGTAATTAATTTTTTGGGGATAGGTTTGCAGCGAATTTACCGCTTGGAGGGAGGGGCGTAGCCCCGAACGGAAAGCGGTAAATTCGCACGGCCCGA
>Ga0073906_1002275_pt1 | contig 25751 bp, 22 predicted proteins | sample Inofromicrocosms_FD_65485 | JGI IMG/M metagenome (GOLD analysis project Ga0073906, IMG submission 65485) | Mouse cecum microbial communities from Vienna, Austria - Inoculum for glucosamine and mucus D2O microcosms | ecosystem: Host-associated > Mammals > Digestive system > Large intestine >...
TATTCGGGCGACAAGATGAAGTTCCGACCCGTCGAGAACGCCGATATCCGCCTGTTTGAAAACGGCGCGCAGGCGTTCGAGTGCGCCGCCTCGCCCGACGGCGAGACGAAAACGTCGTTCCGAGCCGCCGCGGGGCGCGATTACCGATTGGAGATCGACGTGGCGGGTTACGGCAAACTAACGGCCTCGACGACGATTCCCGAGCCGCCGACCGCGCGGTTGGACGCCACGAAGGAGAAGGGCTACTATCGCCACTTCGAACTCTCGACGCTCGATGCGCCCGCCGAGGCGAAGTCGATATGGATCAAGGGCACGGAGACGGTCGATCGCGGCGAGTATTGGGAGAATTCTCCCGAAGGCCGATATCAGGTCTCCGATATCTCGGAATATTACACCACCTCGCCTTTCGTCGACCAGATCAACGGCGTGAACGACACCTATCATGCGGAGGACAAAGGCTCCACGGTCGATTTCGAAGAGTTCCTGCGCATTCCCTATGAGAATCGCGAGGCGGTGCTGCCGTTGCGTTTCTCGGTCTGGGGCAGCAGCGACGGCATGACAAAATACAGCCACTCTTTTCGTATTATTACGGCCTCGGATGCCTACGACCGCTACATGAAATCGCGCTACAAGCAGGAGCAGAACTCGGGCTGGAACGGCGAAGGCAATCCGTTCATCGAGCAGATCACCGTATACTCCAACATCGAGAACGGATTGGGAATCTTCGCAGGTTACAACTTCCATAAAACGCCCGAACTATGAGAAAAACGCTCTTCTTCATTCTGTCGTGCCTCCCGACGGCCCTCGCGGCGCAACAGTCCGACAGCATCTACCGCACGCAGGCCATCGACTCCGTTGTGGTCACGGCGCGCAAACCGCTTATGGTCTATCGCCGCACGGGCAACATCGCCGTGGATGTCGAACAACTTAAATTCGCGCCTCTGTTCGCGGGCGAGAAGGATATCTTCAAATTCCTGCAACTCCTCCCGGGCGTTACGGCGGGCAAGGACGGCATGTCGGGCCTGCTGGTGCGGGGCGGCAGCAACGACCAGACGCAGATCCTCTACGACGACGTGCCGATCTACAACCAGTCGCATGCGTTCGGACTGCTTTCTATTTTCAGCGGGGAGACGGTGCAGTCGGCCGAGGTGTCGAAGGGTTACATATCGCCCGCTTACGGTTCGCGGCTCTCGGCGCTGACGCAGATCCGCACGCGCGAGGGCGACCGCGAGGAGCATCGGCAGTCGCTCACGGTGGGAACCCTTTCGCTGGCAGGCACGGTGGACGGCCCCATTGTGCGGGGCAAAGGCTCCTATCTGCTCTCGGCGCGTTACTTCTTTCCCGAAGCCGTGCTGGCCGCCTTGAAGAACGACATACGATACGGCTTTTACGACGTGACGGGCAAGCTCTCGTACGATGTTCACCGCAACCATACGCTCTCGCTGGGGCTCTATTCGGGCGACGACCACCTGAGCAACCAAGAGACGGACGCCTTCAACCGCTTCGGCTGGGGCAACACGACGGCTTCGCTGCGGCTCGCCTCGCGCTGGAGCGACCGCCTGCGCTCGACGGCGGTGGTATACTATACCTATTTGCAGAATCGTCAGGAGGCCGAGTATCGCGATACCGACACCGAATCCCGCGGCAAAACGACATTCAAAACGCACGAGCTGGGGGCGCGCCTCTCTTTCGAGCAGCGGGTGACGGCGGGTTATTCGCTCGATTACGGCGCGACGCTCTCTTTCCAGCAGTTCCATCCCATGCGGACGCGCGCTGTGACGGATGGCGTTACGACCGAGCGCGGCTATCCCGCACGGGAGCTGTTGTCGGCGGCCGTATTTCTGAATAATCGCTTCCGTCGGGGAGCATGGAGCGCCGACATCGGCGTTCGCGGCGCGATGTACGACAACGGCAAGGAGACCTCGTTCGCCGCCGAGCCGCGCGCGCAGCTCTCGTACGATTTCGGCGGCGACAACGCCATGTGGCTCTCGGCCACGATGAACTCGCAGGCCTTGGTGCAGTTCAACCGCTATTACTATTCGAAGCCCATCGACTTCTGGACGCCGTTCCAAGACGGCAAACTGCAACACGCATGGCAATTGTCGTTGGGAGGGCGTACGCGGCTGCACGAACGCCTGACGCTCTCGGTCGAGACCTACTACAAGCGCATGCGCAACCTGCCGCTCATCTACGACAGCGACGACTACCTGCTGGGCCGCGGCGGATTCGTCTACGGCACGGGGAGGGCGTTCGGCGTCGAGACGATGTTGCAGTGGCAGACGGAGCGGCTGTCGCTCACGGCTTCGTATGCCTATACGAACTCGCGCCGCAGTTCGGACGGGGCGACCTATCCGTTCGAGTACGACATCCCGCACGACTTCAACGCCTTCGCGAGCTATGACGTAGTGAAGCGGGCGGGGCGTCGGCATACCTTGTCGCTCAACGTGGCGTGGCGTACGGGACTGCCGTACCGCCTGACGGACGAGGCCTATCCCGACACCGAGGGCAACCCGATCGTCGGCATCACGACCTACCCGTCGATGCGCATGCGCAACTATTTCCGCTCGGACATAAGCTACTGCATGGAGCGGCAGAAGCGCAACGGCGTGCGCACGTGGCAGTTCTCGGTCATCAACATGACGTGGCGCGACAATCCCGTCAGCATCTATCCGCACCAAGGGGTATACAAGGCGACCGTGTTGATTCCCATTATGCCGTCCGTCTCTTATACACGAACTTTCGGAAAGGGGCGGCGATAGGTTTTGTCGATAATTCACATGCGCCGGCAAAATGCAGTTCGCAGAACTGCGCGGGCCGCAGCCTCCGAAGATAAGTTTTGAAGAAATACACATGCGTCAGCCTATCCCGCGGCAGGAACGATTTCGGAGAAAGGGCGGTCGCGGCGACGGAGCGTTAAAAATCGGAGACCTTTTGATTGCTTCAAAAGTGCCGAAGGCATCCGATTTAGCGTAGTCGTAAGACCGACCCCGAAATCGTTTCACCGCGGCGGATTTTCGGTTACCTTTTGGCCGCGCAAAAGGTAACGTATATCTTAATAAAGGTATTGCGGTTCTTCGAACCGCGCAGTTCGCCGCCGCCCCACTGCGGCGGACTGCAACTCGCTTTACGCTCGTTTGCGTCCTCCGCCGTCGGCGAACAGCCCTCTGTCATTCCGCATTCCGTTTTCGATACCAATCATCGGAGTATCGCAGCGGCATAGCGGATTATTCCTCTTTAGACGGGTAATCCATCGGTGCGAAAAACTCGGCAAGAGATATTTTATAAAAGGCGCATATTATCGAAAGCGAAGTCACATTCGGGAAATTATCTCCCGCCTCCATATTCGCGATATTCAACCCTGTTCCCTCTTTCAATTCTTCTTGCGTATGACCATGAATACCACGAAGTTCTTTGATTCGCAGCACTATTTTTTGCAATAGGATTTCGTCGCGTCGTTGTTTTTTTCGTACCATAAATATTAAGAGGTCGTATTGCCTGCTAACAATCTGCTACCACGACACGACGGTCAATTCAAGATCAATAAAAAACTCCGATAAAGAAATACCGTAATATTTACAGAGGACAGCAATAGAATAGACAGATAAAGAACGGATTCCACTCTCCGCACGACTTACATTTATCCCCGTATCCATCGTTACGCGCATTTGAGACAATCCTCGCTCATTGCGCAAGGTCTTTAACTTTTGCGCAATCTGTTTGTTAAATTGTATGTCTATTCGAGGACTACTCATACTTTTATACAAAATAATGTAGTCTCACAACAAATTTCGCCCACCGATCGGTATGTAAAATCAAAATAATAGCTATATTTGTCCCTGCATTAATTACTGTTAATTACACAAATTATGCTACCTTTGCAATTGAACAGTTCGGCATAGCCCGACAGACATAACATTATAAAGGGTACACAACTCTTTATACCTAAAGCGAACTTGGAGACCTCCACGGAGGATGTTTTAGCATGGTATAATGGTTGTCAGTCCTTGTTATGTCCTGCTTGCGTCGTGCGAGCAGGGCGACAAGGGCGTGGGACAGCTTCATGCTAAAGGTTTCTCCAAGGCCTGCTTTAGGAGCTGTACCTGCGCCCTCTTTTTTTTCAATTCGGGCGCATCTTATCTTTCACTCTGCCCGAAACAAACCTCATGAACCGTAACAATCGCGAGTTTTACAACGACATCGTCGCGAAGATCATCGAACAACTGAAAAAACGCCCCTATGCCGAGATAGTAGAGGGCGATTTGTTCGTCGGCGTAACGAACAAGCATTCCGACCGCACTGTCGACGTGCTGGTCGACGGCGCGGCATACGTCGACGACGAGTCGTTCCGCATCGACTATTCAGAACCGAGGCGCAGCCGCCACGAACAATTCCTCCGCGACGGCACGTCGGAGGTCGAGATGGATGCAGAACGCGTTCCCGACCGCTCGGGATCGGTCGTCGTGCGGCCATATTCGGAAGCGACCCTTTGGTTCGTCGCTCCGCGGGATCTGGTCGCGCTGCTGAATATGTTGAAATTCACAAACGAATCCGATGAATCTCCGTTCGGCGGCGATTGCGAACTCTTGGCCGAGCCTATGAGGATATTGCCATATTCGGAGATGATCGACACCGAACGTCGAGCCATAATGTTCGAAAAATATCATGTCATAAGCGTGCGGGCAATCGTGGACAGCCTTAAGGAACACGGTGCGTTCGACTTCGCGGGGCTGGATTTCGTCATTTACGTGTCGGACAGAAATATGGTCGAGATGCTGAACGATTGCATGATAGACGTCGACGAGAGTTGTTACATAGTTCGCGTCGACAAAGTGAGTTATCGCGACGAGAGCTCTTTCTTACTCGAGTGCGGTTCGCATTCGCTCGTCGTTCGCGGCGACGACCGCGCGGGCGCGCCCTGCGTCATGCTGCTGGATATAATGCGGCTAAGGTACGCCGTCGAGTGCATAATGCGCACGGAGAAACGCGAGGCGCTGCCGCCGATAGATGCGGAGGGGTGGGAGATCGAGCGGATCCTGCGACACGAGGGGTTGCAACGCGAGGCGTTGAAGGATATCGTCGAGACACGACAGCGGATTGCGAGGAGAGCCGCGGCGGCGGAGCGTTGATATTCGTCGGATCACCGCTTGTCGGCGAAGAGTTGCGACGGGCGCACGCCGTCGAGGTATTTGCGTTTGAAGATGTGGACGAAGAAGACGAACATCGCAAGCACCAGCGGCCCGAAGATCACGCCCATGAATCCGAACAGCGGCAGGCCGATGACCACTCCGAGAACCGTCACCAACGGATGGGTGTCGGCCATCTTCTTTTGCAGGATAAGGCGTATTACGTTATCCGACTGGGTGATGACCAAGGTGCCGTAAACGAGCAGCCCCACGGCCGCGCCCCAACTGTTTTCGAGCGCGAGCACGAACGCCAGCGGCACCCACACCAACGCTGCACCGACTACGGGCAGGATGGTGGCGAAGCAGGTTATGACGGCCCAGAAGAGGGCGGCGGGAACGCCGCAGATCACGTAACCCACATACGCTATAGAGCCTTGGACGATGGCTATGAGCGGAATGCCGATGGCGTTCGACCGCACGATCATGTAGATCTCCTTCATCACGTTGCGTGAGACGGTGGAGTTGAACGGCAGGATGTCGCGACAGTAGTGCTCCATGCGAATGCCGCCTATGAGCATGAAATAGAGCACGAACAACAACATGATGAGGTTCACGCCGAAGCTGAAGATCCCTTGCAGGAACGCGTGGCCCATGCGTGTTATCATCGTCACGATCGACGAGATGTTCTCCTCCTGCAACAGATCGTAATGCGTCTTTTCGCGGATGCGGTCGGCGAGACCGCGGATAGCGTCCATCGACGACTGCGGGTCGAGCGTCATATCCTGAATCTTGCTTACGAACATCCACACTATGAGGCTCAGCGGAATGAGAAAGCAGATCACCGCCTCGACCAAAAGCACCGAAGCGGCCAGACTGCGCCGCCAGCGGCGGCAGGAGGTGAGATAGCGCATCTGTCGGCGCAGAAGCACGTATATGGCTGCGGCCCCGAGCACCCCTCCGATGTAGGGTTTCAGCTCGACCACGATTATTATGCCCAAAGTCAATATGATGACGAAGAGCGAGTAACGCCAATATTGCTCCTTGAAATTCGCCATGCGCATCTCCCGTTTACCGCATCTCCCAGCGCAAGGAACGTGCCGAACGGAGGATGGAGGGCGGCGGCGAAGCCGCGCCTCGCGACGTCGTGAAAAACGGGACCGCCGAACGCGGCCCCGCCGTCGTTACCTGCGTCGGGAGCGAGCGTACCGAGCTCGCCTGCACTCGGCCGAGGCCAGTCTGCGCCGCAAATCCTCGGGCAGACGATTCGCGCTGCGCGGAACTTTCACCATCTCCCACAAGCCTATTACGACATACGTGGGAATCTTCACATCGTCGAACGGTTCGTTTTCGACGTCGAGATAGGATGAAAACGTCTCTTGTGTCACGTCGAACAGATGTCGGACATAGTTGCGGTGAATCCAATTCAGATTGCGGGTCGAGTTGCGGCCATCATAAAGCATGTCGACCGGAAGACGATTTATCGCCTTGCATCCTTTCTTTGTTTTTGATTTCACCATCGATTTGAATTTTATCGAGTTACCGATCGGAAATATTCACGGTCGGGTTCAACGATCAAAATCGACGATTATCGCGATCGAGCGGCGATCGCGCTCCTATGTTGATTGCCCGCGGAGCGGCGTTCGAAGCGCAGTCGCTTCGTCCGGCGTGGCCGAGGCAAAACGAAAAGACCGGAACTCCGCGTGGAATTCCGGTCGACGAACAGTGCGACGCACTACTTCGTAATTCGCTTCTCCTTGATACGAGCCTTCTTACCCGTGAGCTGACGGAGGTAGTAGATACGCGCGCGACGCACGATACCCACCTTGTTCACCTCGATCTTGTCGATGTGGGGCGAGTAGAGGGGGAAGATACGCTCGACGCCCACTCCGTTCGAAATCTTGCGGATAGTGAACATCTTGGTCTTGCCCGAACCCTTGATCTGAATAACCACACCGCGGAAGCTCTGCAAACGCTCCTTGCTTCCCTCGACGATACGGTAAGTAACGGTGATCGTGTCACCGGCCTTGAACGACGGCACATCGGCGTCGGTCTTGGGCCACATCTGCTCGTTCACGAGCTTGATGATTGCATCCTTGTTCATTGTTGCAACAAAAATAAAATGGTTATCCGTTCAACATTATCGCTGCGCGCGATCTACCATACGTGCTCATTGGCCCGTAATCCCGACGTGCGCGGAGCGAGGCGGCAACCGCCTGCTCCCGAAGCCTTTCGGCCGCCCGCGTTCGATCTTACGCCCTATATAAGAGGTTGATACGGGAGCGCAAATATAATCAAAATTCGGTTAATCGCCGCCGCCGCGACGAAAAAACAGCCGCAAAGGCCGAAAAACGCTCTTTTTTCGTACCTCCACGGTTTCATTTCGAGTAAGAGATCCTGCTTTGCGTTTATCGATCGCGGGTCACACGGGGCGAGTTGCGCCCCGCCTACTCCCCGCCCAGCACGAAGTCGAGGATGGCGTCGGCGGTCTTCTGCGGCTCCTCGATGAAGCCCATGTGGCCCGAATTTTCGAGCCACACCACCCGCGCCTGCGGATTGTCGGCGACGATCTTTTCGGCCGCGGCGAGAGGGATGTAGTTGTCGTGCTTGCCGAGTATGAAGAGTTGCGGCACCTTGCTCGCGCGCAACATCTCGTTGCGGTCGGGACGCTCGATCATGCCCCCGAGCAGGGCCACGATGCCCTCGTCCTCGGTGATGTGCACCTGCTCCACCAGATCGTCGATGTATCGCTTGAGTCGGGCGCGGTTCGCCTCGGCGAAACCCGTCTCGGGCGCCACGCGCGCGAGCACGTCTTTCTTTCCCGCCCGCACCAGAGCGATCTCGCGGCGGCGGTTCTCGCGCTTCACCTCGTCGTCGGGGCTCGGCGACGAGCTGAGCAGCACCACGCCGTCCAGCCGCTCGGGATAGGCGGCGCAGAAGGCCAGCGAGACGTATCCGCCCATCGAGTGGCCCACCAGCGTGGCGCGTTCGATGCCCAAGGCGTCGAGCATGTCGCGAACGGTCGCGGCCATCATATCCATCGTGTGCACCTCGCCCTTCACCTCCGAAATGCCGTGCCCCGGGATGTCGAGCGCGATGACGCGCACCGAGGGGGTGAGCAGGGGCAGAAAGTCGTCCCACACGTACATCGATTCGAGATAACCGTGCAGCAGCACGACGCAGCGGTCGCCCTTGCACGAGTCGGCTATATGCAGGGCCGTGGATCCGGCCATTATGAACTTCTCTTTCATAAGATTAAGGTATGCTTTAAATTCTGTCGCGATACGGACGCGCGCCGTATTCGAAGCGTAAAATTAACAAAAATTCGACAAAGACGCGTCGGCGGGGTCGATATTTCGTCCGCAAGGTAGCAGGAAAAGAGCGCGGCGCGAAAATATATTTGCGCGGCGGATGAAATATTAGTATTTTTGAACGATATTTTCGGCAACGAAACGCAATTCACACGAAGATGCTTACTGAGATAATAAAATGCCACGGCTCGGGCAACGAGTTCGTAATGATCGACCTCACGGCCGAGAATGCCGCCGCGCCCCGCGATTTGGGCGCCTTCGCCCGCGAGCTGTGCGGCCGCGAGGAGTCGGGCCGATGCGACGGAGCGTTGTATGTCGCGCTCGTCGACGGGCTCTATGCGATGCGGATGTTCAACCCCGACGGCTCGGAGGCCGAGATGTGCGGCAACGGCATACGCTGCGTGGCGCGCCTCGTCGACGAACGCTATCTGCGTGCCGAGAGTTTCACGCTGCTCTCGGGCGGACGCCGCTACCCCGCCTGCCGCGCCGAGCGGATCGCCCCCGAGATTCCGACTTACGGCGTCGACATCGAGGTGCGCACGTCGAGCGACGATTTCGGGTTCGCCCGCGGAGCCGAACGCTTCGTTGCCGAGGTTATCCCGTCGTTGGAATCGCCGCTGCGTTTTACGGCACTCAATTTGGGTAATCCGCACATCGTGGCCGAGGTCGAACGGATCGACATGCGGGAGTTGGAGCGCATGGGCGAGGCCGTCGCGCGGCTCGGGGAGGATTTTCCGCGCGGCATAAACGTGAGCATGTACGAGCGTCGGGGGCCGCAGTCCTTCTTCGCCGCCACCTTCGAGCGCGGAGCGGGCATAACCTATTCGTGCGGCACGGCCATGACGGCTTGCAGCACGGCGGCGACGCTGACGGGCGCATGCCGCGAGGGCGAGCCGATCGAGGTCTACAACCGCGGCGGCATGGTGCGCTGCCTCTGCCGCGCGGGCGGCGGGAGGATCGTAACGCGCCTCACGGGAAACGCCACTTACGAATGGTTCGGCGCGGTCGAGCACGACGCCTCGGGCATCGCGGCGGTGACCCGCACCGAGAACCGCGACGACGAGACGGCCGCATACGACCGCTTCGTACGGAGTATCAACGCACAATAATTCGGTAACGAATGCGCATCACGGCAAGACGAACAGCGATAATAGCGCTCATGAGCACGGTGTTGTGCTCGGCGTGCAGCGTCACGCGCAGAATCCCCGAGGGAGAGTACTTTTTGCAAAAGGTCACGGTCGAGGATGACAGGCAGGCGCCCAAGAGCGAGCGCATAAGTTCGTCGCGCCTCGAACAGTACGTGCGCCAGACGCCCAACAAACGTTTCCTCGGCACCAACTTTTACGTCTGGGCCTACAATCTGGCCAATCCCGACAAGGACAACTGGTGGAACAACTTCAAGCGCAAGGTGGGGCAGCAGCCCGTGCTGCTCGACATGTCGCTCACGCACAAGAGCGCGCAGAACCTCAAGACCTATATGGATTCGCGCGGCTACTACTCCTCGACGGTGGAGTACGAGGTGGACACCACCCGCCGCCGCAAGCGCGCATACGTCACCTACCGCACGCATCAGGGCGAGCCGTACCGCATAAGCAGCATCTCGTACGACTTCCGCGACAAGATGCTGGGTCCCCTGATCGACGCCGATTCGCTCTCGTCGCTGCTGCACGTGGGCGAGATATTCGACATAACGACGCTCGACAAGGAGCGCGAACGCATAGCCTCCTACCTGAACGACCGCGGATACTTCAACTTCTCGGTCAACAACATCGAATACCGCGTCGATACGCTGCTCGGCGATCGCAGGGTGGGCATCAAGATGATCGTGAAACGCAACCTCGCGGGATACGACGAGCGCGGCCGCGCCATCATGGACAACAACCGCGTCTACCGCATCGCCTCCATCGACGTGATGCCCGACTACAACCCCACCGTCGACCGCATGCAGCTCAACCGCAGCGAGCGGCTCGACACGGTGCGTTACCAAGGTCTGAACATCATCACCGAAGGACGCCCCAACGTGCGTCCCGCGGTGCTCCACACCGCCATACCGCTCACCCCCAACACCGTTTACAGCGCCTCGCAGGTCGACCGCACCTACAACGAAATAATGGCTTTGGGATACTTCAAGAGCGCGCGAATAGCCTTCGAGGAGGTGCCCCGCGACGAGAGCGACACCGTTTACGTCCACTACGCGGGCGAGGGTCGCGCGGCCTACACGCCCGACAAATTCGAAGACATCCGCGAGGGGTATCTGCACTGCTACATACTCGCCACCCCCACGCTCAAGCAGGGTTTCAGCGTCGAGCTCGAGGGAAGCACCACATCGAGCTTTTACGGCATAAACGCGACCATAGGATACCAGAACCGCAATCTGTTCCGCGGCGTGGAGACCCTCAACACCGCCTTTACGGTGGGTTACGAGTATATGAAGGCCCACGGCACGGGCAAGCGCAGGGCCAACGAGCTGGGCATCACGGTCGGACTGTCGTTCCCGCGCTTCATCCTGCCCTTCAGGCTCTCGACGCGCAAGATCAACATGCCCCGAACCAAGGTCGAGCTGTCGTTCAACTATCAGGACCGTCCCTACTATCGCCGCGACCTGTCGCGCGCGACGTGGACCTACTCGTGGCGCAGCATAAACGGCCGCTACAACTACCAGATACGTCCGATCGACCTCAACTGGATCAACGTCGGTTACATAAACCAAGACTTCTTCAACTCGCTCAAGAACGAATATCTGCGGCAGAGTTACATGACCCAAGCCATCGTCGGATTGTCGGGCTCCTACGCCTACAACAATCCCAACAGACAGATAGGCATGCGCATCAACTTCGAATCGGCGGGCAACCTGCTCAACCTGTTCGAACGCGCCTTTTCGAAAAAGACTCCCGAGGGCTACTACAACATCCTCGGCGTGCGCTATTCGCAATACGTTCGCGGCGACATTAGCGTCAACCGTCAAATCATGCTCGGCGAGAAATCGTCCGTCGCGGGCCGCATATTCGCCGGCGTGGGCGTGCCTTACGGCAACTCGACCGCGCTGCCTTTCGACCGTCTGTTCTATGTGGGCGGCAGCAACAGCATGCGCGGATGGACTCCCCGAACCCTCGGCCCGGGCAGCACCCCCGCCGAAGATACCCCCTATCCCGTGCAGATGGGCGATATGCGTCTGGAGGCCAATCTCGAATTCCGATTCCCCATCTGGGGCATGTTCCACGGCGCGACCTTCTTCGATCTGGGCAACGTGTGGTATCTCGGCATGGACAAATCGAAGGTGCCCGACGACGGAATATTCCGTTTCGACAGCTTCTACAAACAGTTGGGATTCAATACCGGCGTCGGTCTGCGCCTCGACATCAAATTCGTGATCCTGCGTCTCGACTGGGGCGTACAGATTTACAGCCCCAACCGCGTGGGCGAATCGAAATGGATCCACAACCTCCGATGGAAAAACACCGCCCTCAACTTCGGCGTCGGATATCCGTTCTAACCGAATGCCTAAAAATATACGTTATCTTTTGCGGGTTTTGCTGGCATGCGTATATCGCAATCCGAGAGCTTGAAAATCAAGGGACGGGATCGTAACCGCTGCCGCCCCACGGATGGCAGCGCGACAGACGTTTGAGCGTAAGCCATCCCCCTTTCAGGGGTCCGTGCTTGCGCAACGCCTCAACGGCGTATGCCGAGCAGGTGGGGGTAAAACGGCACGACGGGGGCGTGAAAGGCGATATGCAATATTGGTAGAACCGCACCACGGCCAACAGAGGCAGGGCGCACGCATACTTAAATACGCTCGCCGATCTGCTCCAGAATCCGCCGCACGGCATGTTCGATGGTTTTATAGCTGTGACACTCCTTGGCCGAATAGATCAACGCCGCGTCGATCTCGGCGCCCGACGCGACGACGGCGCGTCGCAACTCCTCGCGGCCGAGGCGATAGGCTTCGCGGGTGCGTCGCTTGAGCAGGTTGCGGCGGTTGGCCCGTTTGTGGAATTTTTTGGGAACGGAGAAAAGCATCTCGATGGATCCGTCGGACATCGGAACGGCATCCTTCATCGCGCCGTCGCGTCCGACCACGAACACGTAACGGAAAGGATATACGAACCCGCCCTGCCCTTCGCCGAACATTCGGCGTATGGCCTTCATCGAACGCAGGCGTTCGCTGCGGGGCAACGTGAACGATCTTCGAGGCAGTGCAGAATCCGCGCGTTCCATCTTCTATCTCTTTTCGGTGGTGTTACTGCGCGTACGCGTCTTCTTCGCGAGCTTGCTCTGCTGCGATCGGATGAACTCCTCTTTGGCCGCGTCGCTCACCAGCTCCACGTCGCCGATCTCCTCGCCCTTCTTCACCTTGGCGATATAGAGGTCGAGCGCTTTCACCATCGACGGAGCCTCGGGCGAGGGGGCCGACGCCCGCACCTTCATGCCCGCCTCCAGAGCGGCGCGCAGGGTGCCTTCGCCGAATGTCGCCACCACGGGCAACTCCTCGACCTTGAAGTTTTCGAGTACGCTCTTCACGTCCGACGGCGAATAGAGCGCCAACACGTCGTAATCGGCGGGGCGCATGTCGCTCATGTCGGCGGCGACGGTGAGAGCCAGAATGACGGGGTCGAAATTGAGTTTCAACTTGGCCAGCGTCTCGGGCAGCTCGGGTTTGTGGGGTTCGCTGAGCGCCAGCAGGAACCGTTCGCTCTTGTGCTTGATGATAAGCTCCAGCAGCCCCGTGAACGAGCCGTCGGCGAACGATATCTTACGCTTGCGATAGACGATGTATTTCTGAAGATAGAGCGCCACGGCCTCGGTGTTGCAGATGTATTTCATCGTCTCGGGAACGGTGATGCGCGCATCCTCGCACACCTTGAAAAAGCTGTCGACCGTTGTGCGCGAAGTGAAGATGACGGCCGTATGGTCCAGTATCTCGATTCGCTGGGCTCGGAACTCTTTGAGCGTCACGCCGACCACACGGATCAAAGGTCTGAAGTCGACCTCGACCTTGTGCTTGCCCGCCAATTCATAAAAAGGAGATTTCTCAATCACCGCAGGACGCGGTTGCGATATCAAAATTTTTTTTACCATTCTCGAAGCGTTTTTACTGTCTCAATCCGATAGCCGCCCGCCATAGAAAACTCAACGGCATGATTTCGATTGTGCAAAGGTACAAAAACCAATGCAAAATCGAAATTTTTTTAGAAATAAAGAGCATGAGACTCTCGCGCAGGAAGAAAAACGCCGCCACGGCCGCCGAGAGGCAACCCGCGGCAAACCACGCTTCGGCGGCCGTTCCCGCCGAGATCTGCGCCACGAGCATGGCGGGAGCCACCATCACGGTGGCCAGCGCGAAATAGACCAATCTTATCCGCACCAGCGTCGCCACGTCGGCGAACGACCGTGTGACCAACCCCACGCCCGCCAACATGACATATTGCGCGACCACGACAGCCAAAAATACGCCCACCGCCGCGAGCGGAACGTAAAAAATATTCAACTCCGCGAACTCCCCGCGGCGCAACGCCGCCTCCGACGCCAGCACCCCGACGAACGCCGCGCCCAACAGGAACAGCTTGCCGAGGAACCCGTAAAATATCTCGCTGCGGCGACGCTCCACCACGCGCCCCGACGACATGACGTTGCGGCGGAAGACCGAACGGAACAACGCCACCACATCGTCGAAATAGCGATATATGCAGAACATGTAGACCGACACCACCCCTATCACCAACAGATTCACCGCCGCCGCGGCCCACACGCCCTCCTCGCCCGCCGCCGTCTCGGGAACGCTCTGCTCGGTCGCGACAGTGAACATATCGCCCGCGAAGGTTTCGTCCTCCGAAGCGACGCCGACGAACGTTTCGCCCGCGACGAGCTGCGACTCGTCGCCGAAGACCGCGGCGGCGTCCGTCCCGCGGCGGGTCACGCCGTCGAGCAGCCACCGATCCGTCATGCCGCCCGCAATACGATCGGGCGCGAGGCAACTGTCGGCAACGCCGCGCGACGAATCGCGCGCGACCATGGGCGCGTCGTCCGCGAAGCGCGCCGAGACGGTCGCGGCGAGGCTGTCGGGGCGGGTATCGATCGGCCGAAGCATCATTCCAGAACGCGTTTAAGAGTTATGCGGAACGTGGTGCCGCGCCCCACCTCGGAGTCGACCACGGCGATCTTGCCCTCGTGGTAATCCTCGACTATGCGGCGCGAAAGCGACAGACCGAGGCCCCAGCCGCGCGTCTTGGTGGTGAACCCGGGTTCGAAAATCCGTTTCCAGTTGCTTTTGGGGATGCCCTTGCCCGTATCCTTCACGTCGATCATGACGGATTTGTCGTTCGACCACACCTTCACGTCGATCGCGCCGTGGCCCTGCATGGCGTCGAGCGCGTTTTTCATCAGATTCTCGACCACCCATTCGAACAGCGCGACATTCAGATTGGCCTGCACGGGGGCTATCGCCAGACCGTTGTAGGATAGGGTGACGTTGCGCGGGATGCGCTTGCGGAAATACATGACCGACTCGCCCACCACCTCGTTGACGTTGTTGGGCGACAACACCGTCTCCGACCCGATCTTCGAGAAGCGGTCGACGATCTTCATCAGATGAGCCAGATCCTTGTTCATCTCGTCCACGACCGTGGGCGCGACCTCCTGCGTGCGCAGATACTCGATCCACCCCAACAGCGACGAGGTGGGCGTGCCCAGCTGGTGGGCCGTCTCCTTCGCCAGACCGATCCACACGCGGTTCTGCTCGTCCTGCTTGGTGGACTGCAATGCTATATAGGTAAATATCAAGAATATGGCTATGATGCCCCACTGCGCGTAAGGGAACCAGTACAGAGCGCGCAGCAGTTGCGACTTGCCGTAAAATATGATGTGGCACTGGTTGCTCGTCCACATGATGCGCACCGTGCGGGGAGTGTTCTCCTCGGTGAGCTCGTTGATCTTGCGTTCGAACTTGTCGGGATCCTGAATGATCTCGTTCGGGATGCGGTTGCTCGACACGTAATTCAGATTCTCGTCGGTGATGATGAAGGGGATGTTGTTCTGCGAGCTCACGATGGCCGATATGAGCGGATCGACCAGATAGTTGCCGAACGTCTCGCGGCTCACGCGCTCCATGGCGGCCACCCACAGCTCCACGTCGTTCTGCTCCTTCTGCCTCAGCACGTCGGCCAACTTGTTGGTGTAGAGCAGCGACAGCACGGCCAGCACCATGCCGACCGTGAGGATCGACAACCTGCCTCGGAACGAGAATTTTATTTTGCTCGAGAATTTCATCGCCCTGCCGCCGGTCAATTGCGCTCGGTGTCCTGCTCGCGCAGAATGCGACGATAACGCTCGCCGTCGCGCAGCAGCTCCACAGCCTTCATCACGGTGCTGTCCGACACGAGGTTGTGTTCGATCACGCCCTCGTAATAGTTGTGGCGCAGCACGATGTCGTTGTCGAGCAGCTCCGATATCTCGGCGCGGTAGTGGCGCAGGTTATCCGTCTTCCGGTCCTTGAGCTTCGACTCTATGCGTTGCAGCTCGTCGGCGAACTCCGCGTCGTAACGCTCCTCTTTCGAAGTGCGCTTCAGCAGATCGAGAGCCATGCGCGTCTGCGACTCGTAAGGCACCTCCTTGTCCTCCATGAACTTCACGAAATCCTCGTAATCGGCGTCCGATATGGCGAACGTGGCGTTGTCGACCTTCATGTCGGGATGGCGGCGCATGTAATCGTCGAGGAACTCCTCGACATATCCCAGATTGTATATCATCACGGCGAAGGTGCTGATATACTCGGGATCGGTCTTCACGTCGGGCATCAACCCCTTGCCGTCGTACACCTTGCGGCCGTTGCGCGTCGCGAACTCGCCGATGAGCGAATCGGGGATGATCTCCGCCGCGCCCTTGTCGTTATGCGCCGAGTAGTTGATGCGCTGCACGCAACGCCCCGAGGGGATGTAGTATTTGGCCGTGGTGAGCTTCAGATAGGCGTTGTAGCCCAGCGGCACCAGCGTTTGCACCAGCCCCTTGCCGTAAGAGCGCTGCCCCATGAGCACGGCGCGGTCGGTATCCTGCAACGCGCCGCTCACGATCTCCGACGCCGAGGCGGTGTTGCCGTTCACGAGCACCACGATGGGCACGTCGGGCAGCACGGGATTCGATTCGGTGGCGTAGGTGTGCGTCGAACGCTCGGTGCGCCCCTTCATCGTCAGCACCTCGGTGCCCTTGGGCAGGAACATCGAGAGTATCTTGATCGCCTCGGGCACGCTGCCGCCCCCGTTGTCGCGATAGTCGAGAATAAGTCCTTTCAATTTGCCGTCGGCGCGCAGACGCTCCACCGCGGCGCGCATCTCGTCGTAACATCCGTCGGTGAAGTCGTTGTGGCGTATGTAGCCGATGCTGTCGGCCACGAAGCCCGCGTACGGCACGCCCGGGATCGAGATGCGGGCGCGCGTAAGCTCCATCTCCTCTATCTCGCCCGTCATCAGACGCTCGACGGCCAGTTTCACCTTGGTGCCCGGGTCGCCCTTGAGCTTCGACGAGATCTCGGCCGTGGTGCACTTCGTCACGTCCTCGTCGTCGATGCGCACGAACCGATCGCCGATCTTCAGACCCGCCAGATCGGAGGGCGAGCCTTTGTAGGGCTGCGCCACCACCACGCCGCTGCTGTCGCGCCTCATGCGGATCGTGGCGCCCACGCCGCCGTATTTGCCCGTCGCCATCACCTCGAACTCGTCCATACCCTCCTCCGACATGTAGTTGGTGTAGGGGTCGAGGTTGCGCACCATGCCCGCCGCGCCGTCCGACATGAGTTTGTCGGGCGACACCTCGTCGACATACTGCGTCGAGAGCTCGCGCATCATGTTGACCATTATCTCCATGTTGCGTCCCAGCCCGAAGTCGTCCTTCACGGCCCACACGCCCGTCGCCACGACCGCCCCCGCCGTAAGGAGGGCGCCGCCGCGCGCGAAAAATCTTATGATCGCTCTTTTCATCTTCTCTTGTTATCCATATACCACTCCAACCGATAGGCCGCGCGCGCCACGGCGCGACGTATGCCCGTTATCTCGACCCACTGCCCGTACTGCTCCACGCGCACCTCGTCTTCGAAGAGCAGCAGCAGGCGGCGCAGCGGATTGCCCGCGCGAAAGATCATCGCGCCGTCCTCCTCGGCCGCGAGGCCGAAACCCGAGGTCTCGAAAGCCGTCACGATACGTTCGCGGTCCTCCTCCGTCGAAGCCTCCACGCGGCGCGTGATGAATCCGAACTTGGGATAGGCGGCCGAAAGCAGCGCGACCGCCACCGCCAGCGCGATGCCGCGCGGGGTGCGCATGGCGGCCAGCACCGAATCCCGCACCGATACGTCCAGCCCCGAAGCGCGCAGGCTGAGCCACGTTACGGCCAAATATAAAACGACGAAAGCGACGAAATATTTTATCGCCCTTACTGCATATCTCATAGTAACTTATTTAATGGCAATTATACGTTTCAATGGCTCAAGTTCCGTTGACGCAACATCAAATCCGCAGGTCGTTTACCCGCGTCCTTTGGACGCGTTTACAAATCCTACCCACCCCTAAATCCCCTCCTCGGAGGGGACTTCGGTCGCTGCGCTCCGAATAAGGCACTAAAATTATAATCGCGTTATATCAAAAGTATTCGCTCTACGCGAAGCGTTCGCGCACCGCCTCGGCCACGCGGTTCATGAGCCACGCGGGGGTGGAGGTGGCGCCGCATATCCCCACGCTCGCGCAATCCTCGAACCACTCGGGCCTCAACTCGCCCTCCTCCTCGATATTATAGCTGCGGGCATTCGCTTCGCGGCACACGTCGAAGAGCACCTTGCCGTTGCTCGACTTCTTGCCGCTGACGAACAGCACCACGTCGAAACGCCCCGCGAACTCCTCCAGCGCACGCTCGCGGTTCGACACGCGGCGGCATATCGTATCGTCCACCGTGAGCATCCTCTCGTCGCCCAGCAGCTCCTTCATTCGCTCGGCCAGCGTCCAGAACAGCCCCACGCTCTGCGTGGTCTGCGACAGAAAGAATATCGGACGCGTGAAGTCGATCTGACCCAAATCCTCCTCGTGCTCCACCACGACGGTGGGTTCGGCCACCTGACCCGTGAGTCCCACGACCTCGGCGTGACCCTTCTTGCCGAGGATCACCACCTGTCCCTCCACCGACTTCATCTGCTCGTGGGCAGCCACCACCTTGCGCTGCAACTGCGCCACCACGGGACACGTGGCGTCGATCACGCGAATCCCCAGCTCGGCCGCACGCTCGAAGGTCGAGGGCGGCTCGCCGTGCGCGCGGATGAAGAGGTCACGCCCCCTGAGAGCGGGCATGTCGTCGTGCATCACCGTGCGCAGCCCCATGTTTTCGAGACGCTGCACCTCCATGCGGTTATGCACGATGTCGCCCAGCGAATACACCTCGCCGCCCGACTCGGCCAATGCCGACTCGGCTTTCGAGATGGCTCGCACCACGCCGAAGCAAAAACCCGAATTACCGTCTATCTCCACGTACATGTCAAAATAATAAAACAATCCCCATAATTTCGGCGGCCTGATCCCGCATCCGACGGCCGTTACCCGCGGCCTCCGGCCGCGTTTGCAATTCTGCCCCACCCCGAAATCCCCTCCTCGGAGGGGACTTCGGTCGCTCCGCTCCAATCGCAGGCGATCAAGCCATCTTTTCGTAACGCTCCATAAACCACGCCATCTGCTCGTCGACGCTCATGCGGCTGTTGTCGAGCACCACGGCGTCAGGGGCCTGACGCAGAGGCGAGATCGCGCGGTTCATGTCGGCCCGATCGCGCGACACGACATTCTCCAGCACCTCCTCCATGCTCACCTCGTCGCCTTTGGCACGCAGCTCGGCATAACGGCGTTCGGCCCGCACCTTAGGATCGGCCGTCATGAAGATCTTCATTTCGGCGTCGGGGAACACCACCGTGCCGATGTCGCGGCCGTCCATCACCACGCCGCGGTCGCGTCCCATGCGCTGCTGCATGGCAACCAGCTTCTCGCGCACCTCGCGGATCGAACTCACGCGGCTCACGCAGTTGCTCACCTCGATGGTGCGTATACGCCCCTCGGCCAGATCGCCGTTCACGTATATGTCGCTCGCGCCCCGCTCGGGGTTGAAACGGAACGTGATCTCGATATCCTTCAGCAGAGCCGCCACGGCCTCCTCGTCGACCATGCCCGAGCGGATGGCTCCGTGGTCGAGCGCATAGAGGGTGACGGCGCGGTACATCGCTCCCGTGTCGATGAATATGTAGCCCAGCCGCGCGGCTATGGCCTTGGCGAAAGTGCTCTTGCCGCACGACGAGAATCCGTCGACGGCTATGACTATCTTTTTGCCCTTGCGGGCATCGTCGTTACAACGCTCCATGATCCGGAAGAATATTAAAAAAAGTAGAAATTATGGTGTATATGCCCAAAACGCCTATTATGACGCCCGCCACGTGGTTTATGGTGAGCATGTGGCGCGGACGGAACCGTTTGCGGAACAGATCGATGGTCAGCGTCAGGGCGAACCACCACAGCAAGGCTCCCGCGAGGAAGCCGAGGATGGTCATGCCGCTGCGCAACGACGAGGCCATGCCGTCGTCGGACTGCATGCCCACGTTGAACATGGCGAAAAAGGCCAGCAGGTAGGGGATCACCACCACGAAGTTGGCCAGCGTAAAGACGAACATCGACGAGTAGTCCTGCCAAAGGTTGGTCTTTCCTGCACGGTTCTTGCGTATCTGGGGTACCGGGTTTTGGAAGAAGATGTAGACGCCCACTATCACCACGAAGATACCGCCCGCGACCTGAAGCACCACGCTGTACTCCTCGATGCTCGACTGTAGCATCGAATAGAAGAAAAAGGCTATGATCGCCATGAGCATGTCGGCGCAAGCCACGCCCATGCCAGAAGCCAGTCCCGAACGGCGGCTTTTGCTCAGCGTGCGCTGAATGCACAGCACGGCGACAGGCCCCACGGTGATCGAAGAAGCCAACCCCACGCACATGCCTCTGAGCAGTATATCGATTACATCTACAAACATTTCAGGCGATTCGGTTTTTAACGAAAAGCGGTCCGCATACGTTCGACCCGACGACGCGGCGGTCACGAGGGACAAAGTTAGGAATTTAATACGGAATATTAAAACACGCCCGACCATTTCGCCCGATTGTTAATAATTTATGGAAAACTTTGCGGCCGTTCCGACGCCCCGCGCAACCGAAAAGAGTATATTTGTAACATACTTAAAACACTCTCTTATGGCAGAGCTTCAAACTCAGGGATTCGACATCGATCTTTCGGAAGAGATCGCTCAGGGCAACTACTCCAATCTGGCGATCATAGCCCACTCGACGTCGGAGTTCATCATCGACTTTGCCGCCATGCTCCCCGGGCTGAAAAAGGCCAAGGTAAAGAGCCGCGTTATCCTCACCCCCGAACACGCCAAACGGCTGCTCTTTTCGTTGCAGGAGAACATAACCCGTTACGAAAGCACCATCGGCAAGATAGAGATCCCGCAGCCGCACACGGGCGAGGATCCCGTGCTCGGCCTCGGCATGAAGTCGGGAAAGGCCTGACACCGCAAAAGCGCGGCCGACGCGCCGCCTTCGACATATTATCGATGCTGTGAATAGCGAGGAAAGCGCTGCCCGACGTTTCGGACAGCGCTTTCCGTTTTAACGCATCCCGCGGCGCGGGGGATGCCGCAGGCTTTGCGGAACCTACTCCAGCAGGCGACGATAGAGCTCCACTTCGGCGGGATCGCCCATAGCCTTGCCCTTCACATCCGAGAGCTTCACGCACTTGCGAACCTGCTGCTTGTCGTTCATGCGGCACGTCGAAAGCTTCATCACGATATTGCACGGGGCGTAACCCGTGTCGTTGGTGATGTTGGTGCCGATTCCGAACGAGCAGCGTATGCGCCCCTCGCACGCGCGCTTGATCTCGGCCGCGCGGGGGAAATCGAGCGAGTCGCTGAATATGATGGTCTTGGTCATGGGGTCGATGCCCAGTTCGCGGTAACGCGCTATGGCGATATCGATGAAACGCAGCGGATCGCCCGAATCCTGCCTTACGCCGTCGAAGAGCGAGGCGTGCTTCTTCGAGAAGTTCTTGAAGAAGACCTCCGAACCGAAGCTGTCGGTGAGGGCGATGCCCAGATAGCCGTCGTAAACCTTCACCCACTCCTCCATGGCGAGATAGTTGGCCTGACGCGGACCGCCGTTCACCGCCGCGATGAACATCGGCAGCTCGTGAGGATAGGTGCCGATCATCTTCATCCCGAGCTTCATGGCCAGATAGCAGTTCGACGTGCCCGCGCAGTGCTTCGCCTCGGCGCGGATGTACTTCATCACCGCCTCGTGCACCTCGAACGAGAAGCGGCGGCGCGTACCGAAATCGGAGAAGAGCAGCCCCTCGCGGTTCGACAACTCGATCTTGGCCCGCAGACGGTCGAGGACTCCGCTCATGTCGACGGGATTGCCGCTGTTGCGCAATGCCGAGACTATCGACAGGATCGGGATCTCGTAAAGAGTCACCTTGTACATGAAATCCGACGCCTCGATATGCAGGTGCCGCTCGTCGTCGAGCCACACCATTATGCGCGAGGGATCGAAGCGGAACCCGCGCAGCCATTCGAAATAGTTCTGCGGGATGAAGCGGCAGTTGCCCACCATGTAGGCGAACTCGTCGTCGCCGAGCGACAGACGCGACAGATCGTCGAAGGCCGCGCGCAGACGCGCGACGAACTCATCGTCGTATTCGGTCAGGTCACGGTCGCGGAACTGAAAGGTGCCTTCGGCCTGCGGAAATGCCTTGAAGTAGGCGTACGACGTGGTGAACTTGTAAAGGTCGGTGTCGAGAATAGATTGGACTATCATGGTCGTATTCGTTTATGAATTCATCTTATTCGAGAGCTTGTCTTCGGCGGCTGGGGGGGGCGCACCGAAGGTGCGAGCCGCCGAAGACAGCAATGCCTTAAGGCATTGCGACGCTAAAAATCATCTCCTGCCCGAATCGCGCTTCAGTTCGTCGTACAACATGCGTATGGCGTATGCCGCCGCGCGGTTTATCACCTGCCCGCGGTCGGTACCCGAGTCGCGCATCACGCTCACCGTGCGATGCGGGGTCGCCACGGCGAACCACACCGTGCCGACGGGTTTTTCGGGCGTTCCGCCCCCGGGTCCCGCTATGCCCGTGGTCGCCACGGCGTAATCGGCCCCCGACACGCGTCGCGCACCCTCGGCCATCTGCCGCACGACGGTCTCGCTCACCGCGCCGTAACGCATTATGTCGTCGTAATCGACGCCTAACACATCGCGCTTGGCCTCGTTGCCGTAGGTCACGGCCCCCAAAAGGAAATAGGTCGAGGCTCCCGCCATCGCCGTGAACCGCGACGCTATCGCTCCGCCAGTGCAACTCTCGGCCGTGGCGAGCGTCAGGCCTTCGGCGCAGAGCATCTCGTGCACCAGAGCCTGCACCGAGGCATCCTCGAAACCCACTATGTTGTCGGGAATCAACCCGTACAGCTCGGCGAAAAGGGCATCCATCCGCGCGCGCACCGCCTCGGCATCCTCGACGTCGTACGCCGAAAGGCGCAGCCTCACCACGTTGGGCGAGGGCAGATAGGCCAGCTTCATGTCGCGCGGCAAGGCGCTCTCCCACTCGGCGATGCGGGCCGCGAGCATCGACTCGGCCATGCCCGAAGTAATCATCGTGCGGTGGACGTTGGCGTGCGGCGCGAAACGGCTCGCGAGACGCGGCATCACCTCGTCCTCCATCAAATGCTCCATCTCGAACGGAACGCCCGGCAACGACACGGCCACGCTGCCGTTCTCGGCCTCGAACCACATGCCCGGGGCCGTGCCGTGGCGGTTGAACAGCGTCGTGCAGCATTCGGGCACCAGAGCCTGCGAGCGGTTCAGCTCGTTGAACTCTATGCCGCGACGCGCCAGCATCGCGCGCACGTGCTCCGCGACCTCGGCATTCTCCACAAGCCGCGACCCGAACATTCGGGCGAGCGTATGTTTGGTTATGTCGTCCTTCGTGGGGCCGAGACCGCCCGTCAGGATCACAACCTGCGTACGGTCGAGCGCGCCCCGCACCGCCGCCGCTATCCTCTCGGCATCGTCGCCGACCGAGATGCGTTCGTCGACCGTAATACCCGCCTCATTGAGGCGTTTGGCGATGCCCGCCGAATTGGTGTCGACGATCTGCCCTATCAGGATCTCGTCGCCGATGGTTATAATCGTGGCTTTTATCATCTCTCCGTCTCGTTTAAATCTCTCTCGGGCGAGGTTCGCTCACGCCCCGCCTCGCGCGCCTTGCGCATCTCGATCTTGCGGAAACGTTCGTTCAACCCCATGCGTATGTCGCGCAGCGACTTGCCGCCGCCGTATATGAATTCGGTGCATATCTGCACCAATGTCGCTCCCGCCTCCAGCATCGCCAGCGCGTCGTCGGGAGTGGATATGCCTCCGCAGCCGATGATGGGATAGGCGCCGTGCGAACGCTCGTATATGCGGCGCACGATCTGCAAGGACCGCTCGCGCAGAGGCCGCCCGCACAAGGCTCCCGCCGTGCGGCCGAGCGAGTGCATCACCGCCGACGAATTCTCCAATCCGTAACGTCCCGAGGTGCCGCCGCACGCCACGATGCCGTCCACGGGGGTCTCCAGCATTATGTCGATGGCGGTATCGATCTGCTCGTCGTTAAGATCGGGCGAGATCTTCAGAAGGATGGGGCAATATCGGTTCTGGCCGCGTCGGAACTCGAACAGCGGCTCCACGATGGCCATTATGCTCTCGCGGTCGCTCGGCACATAGATGTCGGATGTGGTGTTGTCGCACAGGTTGACCGTGAAGTAGTCGGCGTATTGATAGAGCGAACGGAACGAACGCAGATAATCGGCAGGCGCCTCGTCGGCGGGCGTCGCGGCGTTCTTCGCCAGATTGCAGCCCACGACAGCCGAGCCGCCGCGCCGCTTCAGGTTCCCGATCACCCGCTCCACGCCCGCGCACTCGATCACGGCGCGGTTGAGCAACGCCCTGTCGCCCGCGAGACGGAACAGATAGGGATGCGGCGAACCGCCCTGCGGACGGGGAGTGACCGATCCCACCTCGACGAATCCGAATCCCGCAGCATCGAGCGCGTCGATAGCAGCGCCGTCGCGGTCGTACCCCGCGGCGATACCCACGGGCGACGAGAACCGCATCCCGAACACCTCGCGTTCGAGCTTGTCGGCGGCAGGCGCATAGAGTTTTCGGAGAATATATCTGCCTGCGGGCATAGCGGCCAAGAGCCGCATACGCCAAACGGACAAACGCATGGCGAAATCGGCGCCGCCGAAGCGGGCCAAAGGTTTCAACAGGGATTCGATCATAATATCAACGGATGTCGTCGGATCGGCGCGGCCGAAGCCCCGCCGAAGCGTTCCGCACGACGCTTACCTCGCGGCAAAGGTAGCAAATAAAACGCAATTATGTCTTAACAATGCGGTTATTCGGCCGAAGAGACACGACAAACAACGTGCAAATCATCGGCATCGAGTCGCGCGATGCCGCCGTCCAGCGCGGCGGGCGGCAAATCGTCCGCAGGCGTCGCTTAAAAATACTCCTCGCGGTAGTCGTAACCGTTGCGCAGCGATTCGAACGCCTCGGGGCGGCTTTTCAGCGTCGCGCTCTGCGCCGCGAGGTCGCAGTAGTCGCGAACGGTGGCGCACATCTCCTCCCACGAAATAGCGCGGCGCGCGGCGGGACGCACCTGCGGCGGATACCACCCCGCCAACGGCAGCCCGAAGCGGCGCGCGGCGGCAGCGACCGCCGCCGCCGTGGCATTCGCCTTGCCCTGCGCCGAGTAGCCCGCTATGTGGGGCGTGGCGACGACAGCTTTTTCGAGCAGACGACGGTCGATATCGGGTTCGCGCTCCCACACGTCGAGGAACAGCCGTTGCGGCGCGTCGAGCAGAGCGCGGGTATCGGCCACCTCGCCCCGCGAGGCGTTGACGATCATGCCGTCGGGCCGCATGAGTCCTATCGCGCGGCTGTCGATCATGTGGCGCGTCGAGGCGTCGAGCGGAGTATGCAGCGTCACGATATCCGACTCGGCCATGATCTCATCGAGCGAAACGAAACCGCCCCCTTCGCGCGCCGCGCGCGGCGGGTCGCAGCGCAACACGCGGAAGCCCCAATCGCGCGCGTAACGCTCCACGAGCGAGCCGACATGTCCCACGCCCACGATGCCGAGCGTCGTGCTCTCGGGCCGCATGCCGTCCGCGGCGGCCGACATGGCCAAGACTCCCGCGACCCATTGCAGCACGCCCGCCGCATTG
>Ga0073906_1002278_pt1 | contig 25717 bp, 30 predicted proteins | sample Inofromicrocosms_FD_65485 | JGI IMG/M metagenome (GOLD analysis project Ga0073906, IMG submission 65485) | Mouse cecum microbial communities from Vienna, Austria - Inoculum for glucosamine and mucus D2O microcosms | ecosystem: Host-associated > Mammals > Digestive system > Large intestine >...
GAAATGCGGGCTGGATACCTGCGTCGAATGTGCGCCATGCCTGGAGGAATCAGAGATAAAGCACTTTTTTTTCCGGCTGGGGATTCAGCTATTTATATGTTACCTCACGGATACATCGGACATCCACGGGGAAAACCTGATCGCAAATGGGGAATTTCCGGAGCTGATTGACCTGGAGGCGATGCCGGGAGCCGCCGGACATAGGAAGATGCGCTCTGATGGCCAAGAAGGATGCCAGGGCAGAAATGCTTCCTGCCTGGATCACAAAGATCTCTGTCCTAAGAGTCGTGAGGCTTCGGATATCGCGATGCTGCGGGAATGGGTGGAGCGTTCTGTTATCCATACAGGGATTCTTCCGACAGCTGCATGGGGAAGCGGAGCTGCCCAGGGGAGTGTGAATGCCTTACATTCTGTGGAAACATGCGTCACGCCGTTTCAGCTGCCGACCATAACCAATCCCAAGTCCTCCAGGATCAAACTGGGCTACGAAAGCAGGGAGATCAATTTAAAAGAGAGTGTTCCAGTGTACCAGGGGAAACCGGCCTCTGTGCAGAAGTATGTGGAAGAACTGTGCGGCGGATTCCATTCTGCCTATGAGATCGCCCTGCGTGAAAAGGAGCAGATTACGTGCCTGATTGAACCTTTATATTTACAAGAGGGCAGATACCTTCTACGGCATACCCAGCAGTATGGCATGTATATCAATACGTCACTGGCACCGGAGTTTATGAAAGATACGATAAACCGGATCTATTTGCTGCATATCCTGAGAAAAAAGGAAAAAACAGACGCAGGGTACGCACCGCTGTTTGCTTATGAACTGGAAGCGATGATGAATATGGAAATTCCAATCTACCATTTTAGGGGGAAGGAAAAAAGCCTGTTGGATGGGAAAGAAACAGCTTATCCGGAGTATTTTGAGCAGAGTGCGTATGAACGTTTCCAGAAAAAGCTGCGGCAGTTATCGGCGGTAGATCTGATGAGCCAGCAGATGCTGATCCGGCTCTCGATCGGGTGCAATCTGCCCCAGATGGAAGAGAGCAGATATGTCCCTACAGATTTTTTTGGAGGGGAAAACAAAGAAGCGCTGCTTCATCTGGGAAGGCATATGGCGGGTCTGCGGATAGAATCAGGGGGTAGACAGATATGGACCAGACTGGATTTTTCCAGGCAGACGTGGGAAATGGAGACGGCAGGAATGAACCTGTATGACGGGCTCCCAGGGATTGCGGTTGCTTTTGCGTCCATCATCTCAACGTGCGGCGTCCGGGAGTTTGGCGGACTCTTTGAGAGACTTACAGAAAAATTATTCTGTTATACACAAAAGTGTTTAGCGCAGAAAGAGGCAGCTGTTCCCCATCAGACGGGGATGTTTGTTGGAGAGGGATCTATGGTCTATGCGTATCTGCTCCTGTACAGGCTGACAGGCCGCAGACAGTATCTGGATCACGCATGTAGGCATGTTGGGATCGTTCAGGATGTGGAGGAATGGGATACTAGCTATGACCTGCTCTCAGGCAATGCAGGGTGGATTGTGGTCCTTTTGAAACTGTACCGGGAAACGAAGGAAAAAGCGTATCTTACCCACGCCGTCAGAGTTGGGGAACTGTTGTGGGAGAAGCGCGAGAATATGGAAAAGGGCTGCGGCTGGCTCTGTGCGTCGGAGAAGGTCCCTTTGGCTGGCATGGCACATGGAAACAGCGGTGGAATCCTTGCTTACGCAGAGTTGATGAAATATACGGAGGATTTGAAATACGTAGGCAGGATCCGTCAGATCCTGGAATATGAAGATTCCTTATATTCGCAAGAAGAAATGAACTGGCGGGATCTGCGAAGCCAGGGAAACCGGGGAAGGCATACCAATGCATGGTGCCATGGCGGGAGCGGGATTTTATTGTCACGGATGCGTCTGCTTGAACTGGATATGTTTCAGGATGACCAGAAGGTAAGGCAGGATATCGAAAGAGGGATAGCATGTATTCTAAGATGGACAGATGACAGCAGTGTCTGTCTCTGCCACGGGCTTGCGGGGAAGTACCAGATTTTGCGTAAAGCGGCAGACATACTGGACCGAGATGAACTAAGGCAGGAGAGCGCTAAGATAAGGCAGAAACTTCTGGGACTGGAAAAGGTGCCGGTGCAGGAATACTACAGCACATCTTTGATGGCAGGCATTCCAGGAGTGTCTTTGGCTTTATGCGCTTCGGATGTGGATTTGCTGTATTGAAAGCTTGAAAGAGTCTCTGGCAAGAGAAGGGTCATATAATGGAAATTGTAAAAAGATGGGATTACGCAGACAAAAAACAATCCTATGTAGGGCTCTTTTGAAATCAAGATACTAAAGCGTACCAGTGCGCTAACAGATGGATGGGCAGGTAAATGTGATAAGATTCCATCTAAAGGGAGATGCGCATTGGCCAGAAATTATTTTTGACGGTTAAGGCAACGCAACCGCAAAGGATTCAATGGTAATGTAGGGAAGGAAAAGGATAAAAAGATGTCCGCCATTTCATAATGTATAAAGTATTTATGAAAAGAAGGAAGTAAAAATGGGCAAGATAATCGTATTTGCAGTGTCAGGAGATGAAGAGCAGATTTTGTTCCGTATGCAGAAATATCTGCAGTCAAAAGAAAACTGTATGCTTATTAGCGAAAGCGAAAATAAAAAGTTATCTTTTCCTGACCTTGAAATTGATCTATATCTCCGAGAAATCAGACAGCAGAAGAGAGTGATCAAACTGACAGATTTGGAGTTTAGGATCTTACTGTATCTGGCAGAACAGCCGGGACGCGTATTTACATACCGTCAGATTTATGAAGCGATATGGGGAGAAGAGTACACCTACGAAAAAGGAAACATCATGTCCCATATACGCCATATCAGGGAAAAGATTGAACCGGACAGCAAGAAACCCCGTTATATTGAAAATATAAGAGGGGTGGGATATTGTTTTAAAAAGCAATAAAAATGATTGGAGCATAACAGGCGGAGAAGCGCTTATTATTTTTCCTGCGCCCAGCGAGTGCATGTTCTAAAGGTTGAAAGTTCCTGATACGTCCAGTAGTAGGAAAGATATTCCTTAAACAGTTTGAGATACCCCCAATACCTACATCAAAGATAAAAGATATCAGACGGCAAAACAGATATCATTAAATATCAATCAGTATCTACAAATCGCTTGAAAGATGTATGAAGAAGTGCTAAAATACAAAAGAAATTTTATGTCTTTTGGGAAATTTGGGAGATTATTAATGAGCGAAAGAATAGAAGATAGTTATATCAGCCTTGAAGATGCGGCAGAATATTTAAATATTAAGCCAGTGACACTTCGAAAGTGGGTAAGGCAAAAAGCGGATATTCCAGCCCATCAGATAGGGAGACTGTGGAAGTTTAAAAGGTCTGAACTTGATGAATGGGTAAACAGTGGAAAGAGTGCGGTACAATAATAACAGAGGAGCTGACCATGTAGGTCAATATGAAAATGAAGATATTGTCATTATTTAGTGGTGCCGGGGGACTTGACCTTGGATTAATCCAGGCAGGGAATACTGTAGTCTGGGCGAATGATATAGATGCAAATGCCGTGGAAACATATAAGAGAAATATAGGAGGCCATATTGTTCTTGGAGACATCAAGGATATAGATATTAAAGAATTGCCAAAGGCAGAGGTTGTGGTTGGAGGATTTCCGTGTCAGGGGTTCAGCCAGGCGAACAGATTCAGAATGCTTGATGATGAAAGGAATGCGCTTTATAAGTTCTTTTATGAGGTCATTCGTGAAATGCAGCCGAAATTCTTTATTGCAGAGAATGTAAAGGGTATCCTGTCATTGGGAAAAGGGGAGGCAATCAAGCAGATTATTTTTGATTTTGAGAAGGCTGGGTATTATACAGATTTACATCTTGTCAATATGGCTGATTATGGAGTGCCAGAGACGAGGCAGAGAGTGATCATAATAGGGCAGCGCCAGGACTTAGGAGAAAAAAGACTATTCAATTTTCCGTCACCTACACATGAGAAAGACGGAAAGGGCGGTTTGGCTAAATGGAAAAGTATTTCGGAAGCCATATCCAGATTTCCTGATCCGGATAAGCCAAATAATGTATTGAACCATGAGTATTCAAAGTATAAGGTGGAATATCGTGATTATACAGCTCATCGGCAAACTGACCCGGATAAACCATCACCTACGATACTTGCGAGGGGAAATGGTGGAGGCGGTGTGTGTGCCATCCCACATTATAATGGCAAAAGGCGTTTAACTGTGCGGGAGAGCGCTGCAGTGCAGACATTCCCAGATGATTTTGAATTTTGTGGAGTCAGGGGTTCATGCTATAGACAGATAGGAAATGCAGTGCCGGTTCTGTTTGCAAAAAGGCTTGGTGAAGAACTGGTGCGGATTGAAAAGGAAGAAAATCTATGAAAGTAGTTTCGTTATTTAGTGGTGCCGGCGGATTGGATTTAGGATTCAAAATGGCCGGCCATGATATTGTTTGGGCAAATGATTTGTATGAGGATGCTGTGCATACATACCAAAAGAACATAGGAGATCATATCGTGCTGGAGGATGTGAGGAATATCCCGGCAGATGCGATTCCTGATTGTGATATTGTTATTGGTGGTTTTCCCTGCCAGGGTTTTTCTGTGGCTAACACAAAAAGACACGTTACAGATGAAAGAAATGAATTATATAAGCAATTAATCCGTGTGATAGAGGATAAGCAACCTAAGTTTTTTTTGGCAGAAAATGTGAAAGGACTAACGAACCTTGGAAAAGGAGATGTGTTCAAAATGATACTTTCCGATTTTGAACAGTTAGGATACAGGGTTCAGTATAAGATATTAAATGCTGCTGATTATGGCGTGCCGCAGACACGCTTGAGAGTCATCATAGTAGGGGTTCGAAATGATATAGGATGGGAGTATGAGTTTCCAAAGGAGACACACAGTCAGGGCGGGCAGGATGGCCTTCCTGTATGGGTAAGTGTTTCGGAGGCTTTGAAAGGACTCCCAGACCCCGATAGTGAAAATGATGTACCGAATCACACTTATTCAAAATATAAGTTAAACATTAATGGCTATTTAGGTCACCGGCTCCTTGATCCGGATAAGCCGGCTCCCACGGTTACTGCCAGAGGAGATAATCGTGGAGGGGTTGTGATCCATCCACATCCCAATGGGCAGCGGAGAATGTCATGCAGGGAACTTGCATCGGTACAGAGTTTTCCAATTGACTATGAATTTTCGGGGAATAATTCGTCTATTTACAGACAGATAGGCAATGCCGTGCCTCCGCTTTTGGCATATGCCGTGGCCAAGCAATTTAATCAATACACTGAGAGTAGTCTCGGAAACTAATGAATAAAAGCTGAAATCTCATGCAAAAAGTGATGATATGGAAAAAAGTGAGAGTTCCATGTAGGATCATGCCGGAAGCTGATACGAAGAACTTAGCGGAAGGCATGCTTTTAAAACCTCCCAAAAGGCAGGCTTTTAAACAGAAGATTCTATATAGAGATGATGGATCAGATTATGTTTGATGTTCTTTCCATTGTAGTTTTTTTAGCCGGGCATCCAAATGAACATTGATCCCGGCAAGGATAGCGAAAAAGGTATACCTTTTTCGCCTGTGGATGCCCATCTGATGCAGGTGATAATCATTGAGGATCCGGTCATTTACCCGTTCCGAACTTGTCCGGTTGTTATAGATTTTTTTGTATTCTGCCGTTCCCCTGGGAACCGGAGGATAAAGCCGGATATCCCAACTGGGTTTCGTGTAGACACAACGGCCGTAGGGCGATGGGGAGCACGAACCTTTGCAGGAACAGGATTCCTTTTTGCCGCAGACAACCGGGTAGCGCCATTTACAGCGGCTGCGTCCGGAGCAGAAGCCCCAGTAGACCATGCGGTATCCAGCCTGGCAGATGGGAGTGCCATCAGAGTCAATGGTAATGTCACCAGGAATGGAAGCTGGACGTCCCCGGTTTTCATTGAGGTCAATGAAAGGCCGGATTTCCCATTTTCCACAAAGCCGGTAAGTCGGATAATTATCATGTGCAGAATCCAGACAGAGGTTGCGAATCTTAAGGGAAGGGAGCAGGGAACGAAGCTCCTTGAGGTCAGCAAAGATACTGACACTGTCATGCCGCCTTGCGTCAAGAAAGCGGATGTGCAGTGGAAGATTCACGTGGTCCTCAGAATTATGATAGGAAAGCATATACAGGGTGTAGCCAAAATAATAGCAGCCCAGGTCACTATCCCAACCCCAATGAGCATCCAGATCCGAATAATGGCGTGGACATTCACAATGGGAAACGCCTTTTTCAGAGCAATCACATACTTTGTGCCCGTAAGGGTTGGAATGGGTATGTACGCAGGTGCCGTCTCCAGCCAGAGTGATTCCGTCAGAAGAGATCAGCCTAGCCTGTATCGAGGGGATGACAGCAGCCAGGACAAAGAGTTTCTGCATTGCTTTTTCATAATGAAAAGGGAAATCCCTGTCAGAGAGCGCAAGGCGTTCCATGAGTTCCGTAATACCGGAGTGCCGGTTAGGGAGCTTTTGCCCTTTGGCAAGTTTTTTGAGAGGCTTCTTATTCTTGCGGGAAGAGAAAAGATCCTTCCGTCCCGATTTTTCGAGTTCGGGTTTATGCAGTCAAAGCCGGTCGATAAGATCATAATAAGACCCAAGCGGCGGAAGGGAATCTGGGGAGCAGCCGATCAAAAAAGCGAGCAGGTCATTGTTTTGAAGTTTTTGAACCCAATCCGTCACACTGGTCTCTCCCTGATCGAGCATAAGGACCAGGGAGCGCAGGATCTGTGGTTGGTTTTGAGCCGGACGCCCAGTGGAAGAATAAAAGGGAGTCAGAAACTTCATAACAGGATCCAGATTCAGAAGCCGAAGTTTTTCCCTGGAAGACGCAAAAGTAGAGGAAAGTCTACTGCGTTGGGAAGAATCGAAATGAATTTTTGCCTCATGCAGGAAGAAACGATATTCCTGTTGAGACTGCCAGTAACGTAACATATGCGGAACCCTCCTTCGATTGTGATGAAAAATGATAATGCCTTAATCGAAGGGTCGCGCTCGTTACCTCTAAAAGAGGATAAACAGCGAGCGCGACCGCATAAACTGGCAGATATGTCAAGTGCTTTTTTGAAAAAAGTGAATAAAAATTCAGAAAAAAGGAATAGAAACAGAGGTAAAGAAAAAAAGAGGGGTATCGGAAACACTGAATTTTAGAGGCTTTCGAGTTTCCGATACCACTCACTGATAAAAAGGAGGTGTGACGGTGCTGCAAAAGAATTTTATACCTACCAAGCCATTTCCCGACTTTAAGTGGAAATGGGCAAGTCTCCAGTGTACGGAAAGATTGAATGACCCGGTAGTCCTGCTGGGGGTATTGTTTCGTATGAGAAAGCTGGAGCTGCTCAATCGCGATTTGAAATATAGCTCGCAGGAATTTGCGCAGGAGATGCTTGATCTTTCAAACGATTTATCGGATTCAATAAAGGTCAATCTTGGCGGCCGTGTCGGAGAGAGAAACATTATTAGGAACAGCAGCCAGTATTGGAGAGCGGTTGGCTTGATTCCAAGTGACCGATCCGGGAAAATACAATTGACAGAATTTGGACAAAAAGTCGCCGACCGTGATATTTCACAGACAGAGTTCGCGGCAATCACGATTCAGACGTTCTGTCTGCCGAATCCTCGTATCCAGAGCCAAGAGGAATGCAAAAAATGGTATGCTGCAGGAATCATGCTTCATCCATTAAAACTGCTGATGGAAATAACGTGCGAACTTACAAAACTGGATCAGCTACAAGGATACATTACCCCAGAGGAGCTTGTCCGGATAATTATTCCTTTGTCGGGCGCAAAAGCAGAATTGAGGGACTATGTTGATTTTATCCTGCGATACCGTGCTGGAGAGGTTACTCTTACGGGCTGGCCGGACTGTACTGAAGGGGCAAATGATTTTAGGATTGCGAGAGAGTATCTTTTGTTTTTGAGCAATTACGGGTATCTTTGCAAATCTGATGCCAGAAAGAGGGAAGAGGAAGAGTATCACATTAATATAAACATTTTTGCTGAAATTGAAGAAATCATCCACGAGCAGCCCAAAGAAGAGTCATTGCTAAAAGCATTGGATCAGATTCGTGCAAGTGAAGTGATCTCGGAAGTTGAACGGAAGAGGATTCAGACAAGGGTTGCGAGACCAAACCAGGCAGCTTTTCGGAAAGATGTCCTTAAGGCGTGTGAGAGGTGTGTGATTACAAATGTTATGATGCCGGAAATATTGGAAGCGGCACACATAAAGCCCTTCAAATATAATGGAGAAGATACTGTTGCTAATGGGTTTGCAATGCGCGTTGATATTCACACTTTGTTTGATGCGGGACATCTTAGAATATCTCCAGAGGGTGATATAGAACTTTCTAACCGTGCAAGGCTGGATTATGGCGCGAGCATTCCACCGCGTATTGTCATTCCACCGTTTACAAACAGGGAGTTTTTACGTTGGAGATGGGAGAACTATAACGGTCTTTGATGCTTGGATGGTAAAAAGGTCAGGATATATAAATGGTGGCGGAGGAATTAGCTTTATGAGGAAACGTGATAAGCATCAGAATGGTAAGAAGGCAGCATGGCTGTCCGCCGTTTTTGTGTTGATGGCTGTGTTGTTGTACATAGTGGTCTATGGCTGTTTTTGGGGTGATGGGTTCTTATCACCGGGAAGAGAGCTGGAAAAGCGGGATTGGCTTAGTTTTTTGGGAGCATATTTGTCGTTTATAGGCACGGTTGCTGTCAGCCTTATTGCAATATTGCAAAGTAGCTATTTTAATAAGCGGGAAAATGAACGGAGATATAATGAGAGACTTGAAGAAATACAGCCCATTTTTTCTGTTTCCATTTCAGAACAAAATAGCCATGTAGGGAATTATGCGGTTCCTTTTAATCCGAGTGATCCATCCACATATCCTAAATATGATAATTTTACCATTAAGATTGAAAATATTGGTGAGTATCCGGCTATGCACATATGTGTTTTTGAGAAGTATGTGTTTCCGGCAATAAAGACAGGGGAATCCAAAACAATACAGGCAGCATTCAGTGATTCAGAAGATGTTTGGAAATATCCGAAAGGCCTAAAGGTTGTGCTGGATAGCAGTGAACCAAAAGATGAAAAGCAAAGACTGCCTTTGGAGTTTAATATATGTTATGACGATATAGACGGAAATTCTTTGTTCCAAACATTTAGGCTTATGGATTTTGACGGTGTGAAATATTATGCACTCAAATATAAGGAAATCACTTCCACGGCAAGGGACAGGGGGGATAGTTGTGGATGATAATAGACGAAAGAATAAAGTTAATCTGACACAGATTTCCAACGAATTATATAGCAGACAGCAAAGACGGGAAGGAATACACGGGAGGACAGAAAAAAGCAAATTATCAAATTTCATGTCCAAAAACAGCAGATATCTTTCGGAAATTATTAAAACGTTACAGCTTTCGGAATATGTCAAATATATTAAGCCAGGGTTTGATGTAAATGAAAACGGTTATGAATTTTCAGTAAAGAGCCAGGAATTCCTGATTGAGCTGTTAGATAAGTACACGGAGCCTAATATGCTTGAAATGCGGAGAGGGCATTGGGATAAAGTATCCGACCGATATATTATATGGATTGTGGAAGGAATGTACATGGTTTTCAAGAATAATGATATTCCAAAGGATGACTTGGTACAAATTGGAATAATCATGTCAAATCTGACGGACTATCCTGTGAGGGAACGCTATGGAAAGATTTTGAGGATGACTTTTGAATTGGAGCAGTTAGCCGGAATGACATACTGGCCCAAATGGAAAAGCGGCCTCGGAGGGAATGAAAACTGTGTATGGCTTGATGCAATGGCAGAGGATTTTAAGCATTTCCTTGATAAGTGGAGATTCATTTATGATAACATGGGCGAAATCCGGCAGATGGAAATAAATGATATTGCTGAAAAGTGTGCTGCGGATTTAACCGCCGAGCAAGTATTGCGTGCGGAAGTAGAATTTGCATTTGCCGAACAAATTAATGAAGCCCTAAATTCTGATGAGAAGTTACAGAATAAAATGAAAGAGATGAGAAAGGAAATTTATGAAAAAAAGACAGGCTCATATATAGAAAGACAGGAGAATTATGAATACTTGCGGAAAATAGTTTTTAAACGCAGGACAGAGGTAGAAAGAGAGGTTTTCGAAAAATGCTGTCCGGATATAGAAGTTCCGCCAGATGAGGAAATAGTGAGTGAAGAGGATTTCTCTAACATGAAACCGGTAGAAGAGATACTTCGCGAATCCATAGATGATTATAAAGAGAGCCTTGTACCATTTCCCAAAGTTGACTTGCCTGATATGGATATTGATGCGGTAATCGAACAGTTTAGGATAGAGCATGGACTACAGGGAGATGGAAACGGTGTCAAACAGGAGTAGTTCTTTGACACCCCGATGACAGGATGGGCGGCCATATGATATGCTGTAGGTGCAGAAGCGGAAGGGCCCACGATCTGTAGAAAGGGTGATTTTGATGTCAAAAGCATCAAAGAATGAAGAGATTGAGAAACAGGTGAAAAGAAGGATCAAAAAACTTGGATATGGGAAGAGGTTAGTTATGGACCCCATACCCAATACATTTAAGCGCCGGAGACATTTCACGAGGTCGGCTAATGGAACGTGTGTTTTCACAGCGTTTATGTGGCAACTCAATTCCCTTGAGGGGAAAGAGTTAAAACGGGAGATTGACCGCAGAATTCTGGAGGCGGCTGATTACTTTGGCCTTCAGAAGGAATAAAATGTTGGCGATGGTGTATCCTTCTCCGTATGTGGAACTAAAACGGTAGACGGTAGAGTGACGGTAGAGGGAAACAATAGGGTTTTTGATAAAAAGAACATATGTTTGTATAATTGCGTTATCGTTTCCTTCTGATACCCCGCTGTTTGCAGCGAGATATCAGAAGGGGCGGTCTCGTTTCACTTGGTATCAGTATGCTGCACAGCAGAATAGCGGGGTATTGTACCCAGAGAGATGATGCGCATGAAATTTGAAATCGGTTCAATAGCTTATATTGTTGAAAGCAATCGGATTGTGAGTGAAGTAACTGTAGTTAGACAGAGCGGCGATTTTTACACAGTTCGGTTCGGTACAAATGGCGGCATTCAAGTCAGGAGTAGCAGATTATTTGTAAGCCGGGAAGATGCAGAGGCGAGTTTGACAGAAAAGAGGAAAGATTAGAAAAGATTCAATTCTCCATATAATTATCCGCATTAAAGGGAGAAGATAAAACTTTTTTCAAAAAGTAATTGACAACTTCTCCCCTTTTTCGTATATTGATATTATCAAATTAGCGAACAAGCAAGCGTGCTAAACTGTTAACACCTATAAAATGAGAACACGAAGAGAAAACAAAAAGAGAAATGAAGAAGAGAGAAGAAAAGGTGAAGAATATGATGTATGCGAATTTTGGAGAATTTATAAGCCGGAAGAGAGTTGAGAAACAGATCACGTTAAGGAAGATGGCAGATACGCTTGGCGTGTCCGCACCGTTTCTGACGGATGTGGAAAAGGACAGGCGTAACCCGTTTGACATGGAGAAACTTACCCAACTCGCAAGGATATTAAATCTGTCAAAAGAAGAAAATGCGCTCATGCTTAATCTGGCTGGTAAAAAAAGGAACGCAGTGGCACCCGACCTCCCCGAATACATCATGGAGAGGGATTACGTCAGTGCTGCCTTGAGGACTGCCAGGGACTTGGATGCAGGAGAAGAGGAATGGAACCAGTTTGTGGAAGAACTGAGAAAGCGAAAGGGGTAAGAGCCTGTATATGTATAGACTGATTATTCTAATGCTTGAGAGCCACCAATTTAAAGCTTGAGAGCCACCACTATATATAGTGGTCAGCCAAATATATTGCTTAAGATATCATACCTCTTTTAAGATGAGTTTATGAAAAGTTCCTATGCTTTTCAAATACATCTTAAAGGAGGTTTTCTATGTTTAAGAAAACAAAAGTAAGACAGATCCTTGAACTTCTCCACAAGGATCTAAGCGCCAGAGAGATTTCTAAAACTTTAAATGTCTCTCGCAATTCTGTCGCACATGTCAAGGAATCTTACGACAAGTGTGACAAGGACTGGGATGAAATATGTCTGATGAATGATGACGAAATCTATCAGCTTTTTTATCCCCATACCTTCAAACCCAGAAACAGGTTTGCGCCTGTGGACTATTCGTATGTTCACAGTGAATTGAAAAAAGTCGGAGTTACGGAAATGTTGTTATGGGAGGAATATTGTGAAAAGTGTAATGCAGAAGGAATCCCTCATTGCTGTTATGCAACATTCACAAATGGCTACAAACGTTTTATAGCTGATAAAAACTATACCAGCCATATCGAACACAAACCAGGTGTAACCCTGGAAGTTGACTGGTCAGGTCCGGCCATGAGCTATCTGGATCCCGACAAGCAGAAACAGAGGACGGCATATCTTTTTGTTGCGACCTTCCTCTATAGCCAATACACCTATGTAGAGGCTGCGACTTCTATGAACCAGTCGGACTGGCTGTCATGCAATGTCCATATGCTGGAATTCTTTGGTGGTACACCCGTAAGGATTGTCTGCGATAATTTAAAGACTGGTGTTATCGCACACCCTAAGCATGGAGAGGTGGTTCTGAATGATTCTTATTTGTCCTTTGCGGAACAGTAGGGCCAACCCCCCACATATGATTCCATAAAGGACAATACTCTGTTCCAAGCAGTTATATAAACAAATATGTTGATGTGCAATATAACAATTCACAGGTTGCCATATGCATCACATAAGCTGATTGCTGAGCATAAGCGTCTTCCATCAGGCACCAGAAATGCAAAAAGAACAGAGACATCACATCTTCCGTATCCAATATATACTCCGGATACGATGGAATCAACAATGAACAGAGCCGAAGCAATCGGTAATCATGCAAAAACTGTGATAGGAAGACTGTATGATAATGCCAAAGTAAAAGAGCAGGCTCTTGTAGATGCAAAGTCCGTATTGGATATCGCAGACATATATGATAGTGAAGTTCTGGAAGAGGTCTGCCGCCTGGCACTTAAAGATTTTTACCTGATCACTTATAACACACTTGTTCCCTATGTGAAAAGAACTCTAAAAAGCAGAAAAAATGAACCGAAAGGGAAAAGCATAAAGGAACAGAAGCAAGGACTGGTAAGAGGTGCGGATTATTACAGTAGAAAGGATGATTAAAATTTATGAATACAGAGATTAAAAAACAGTTATCAGTATTGGAACTCAGCGATTTAGTAGCTGTGATTGAAGCTCAGGAGAAAGAAGTATCTTTTGTTGACCTGACCTATAATGAGAGACTGGAACATCTGCTATGTGCCTTGATAACAGAACGTCAGAACAGGCTGATTGCCAGACTGACAAAGAATGCAGACTTAAAGTATCCCAATGCAAGCCTTGAAACTTTGGATTGTGACGCACGGGATATCAGCAGGGAGAAGATTACAAACCTTGCAACCATGGGATTTGTAGGAGCTGCAACAAATCTGATCATTACAGGTCCTACAGGTGCTGGTAAGACATATCTTGCATGTGTCCTGGGCGTAGAGGCATGTAAACAGACCCTCCGGACATGTTATGTAAGAATGCCGGATATGCTGGGACATTTCCAGACCCATAAAGATAATCTTAGGGAACAGGTGTGGTACCGTAAAAAGCTGGGAAACTATAAAGTACTGATCATAGATGAATGGCTGAACTACAAGATCAATGAGAAGGAATCAAAATTCATATACGAATTAGTGGAAAAGCGCTGCGGGAACAATCCCACAATCTTTGACGGGCAATACGACGTGTGCGACTGGCATGAGAGGTTAGGCGGCGGAACCCAGGCAGACTCCATTATGGACAGGATCATACATAATTCCTACTCCATCCCCACCACGGATCATAACCTTAGAAAGCTGTATGATTCCCAAAAAGCCAGGAGGCTCGTGGAATCTTTAAACTCATAAAAGCGAATTCTTTTTATCACAAGGAGATTTTCAATGAAAATAAAAATAGATGAACCATCTATCCCCATGTATATACGGCAAAAAATTCTAAACCTACAGATACTGCTTGAACAGGCGGACATCCTGAGGGATGAAATCCTGGTATGGTATAACGCAGAACTCAGATCTTATGACGATAAGGCTGATGCGGAACAGGAATTATTTGATCCCGGAACAGGGAGCAGCATAGAAGGGATATCCGAACTTGCTATCATGGAAGCGCTTTCTGTACTACAGACATTTAATGAAGTTCGATTCCAAAATATGAGATGAATTTTATCAGGCTCTGATCGGGATAAATCTTTGCAAACCTAACCCAAAGGATAGCATTGATGATTCGGTAGCAATCAAGAAGAGGGAGGATCTTTCAATCGGGATTCTGCCCTATTTTCTCAAGGAAGGCTCTGTTCATAAAAGGGTAAGCATTCAATCCTTGAAGCATCTATCATCACAAATGATTGGATATTTTTCATTATATGATTCTACCACTATTATTATCCAAAAGACATACTAACTATGATCAAGCAATTCTACTATATGTTGTATCTGGAGATGGCTCTCAAGCTTTAAATTGGTGGCTCTCAAGCATTAGAATAATCAGTTATCGGATAAGTAAAAAAGCGTAAAATTTGTTATTTAGTTATAGAAAGAAAATTTTTGTTAAGTCGGAGACTTTGGAGTTCTCCGGCTTGTTTTCTTGCGGGAATTTGACGATAAATACAGTATAGTTATTTTTAAGTATGTGAAACTGAATACAATCGGAATTTATTCATATGGTTGGCATAAGAGAGAAGAGATTATGATTAAACGGACATGGAGGAAGTTAAATCGAATAGTATCTGCCCCAATATTGTGTTATTTAACACTGCTATTACTGTCATTTATTTTGATTGGAGTATCGTTGGGGCTGTCAGAAAATAATACATTTGGTAATATTTTGGTTAATTTTGGATATGGGATATTTGGCTCTACTTTTGTAGCAATTTTAATTGATTACGGTGCGACTATAAGGCAGAGCAAAAATGATCAAAAGGATTTTTTTCTTTTTACAAAGGATTTAAAAGAAGCGATTAATAACCTCATTGCATTCCGTAATGAATATAATCATGTGCTTGGAGAGAAATATAGAGAAATAGCATATAATAAGTGGATATACAAGATTGCTGCTGTTTGATTTGAATTTGATGGGCATGATTCGTCATTGCTTGTAGTAATTAAAACCTATTATAAAATCATCTTGGAAATGGCCGAATTACTTGATGATAAGTCAAGTATATTGGTTAATAATCTTTATTTACTGGATGACTTTATTTATAATTTGGGCCAACTAATCCTTTATACAAAAATGGCTTTGGGTGATGAGAAAGGAAATAATTATACTGCTTTCAAATTGGGAACAAACTTCATGCTTGCTAGAATTCCTTGTTTGTTTCCTGAATATAAAAGCATTTTGTTTGAAATATGGGATGATTCTACGAGACAGCAGATGGATAAAGTTGATATGACAAAATTGTCCTAAGAGAGGTAAATAACCAAAGATGTATTAAAATGAAAAAATGGAGGTAACACATATATCATCGAATTTTGGGAGAGAATTATTGGGGGCAGTATGGGGTGATAGCAAGAAGCTATACGGAAGCTTATCGATGAAGAAACCTCACTTGGACGATGTTGCTCGTCCATGCCAGCGTCTATACCAGAGGCGACATTCGATTTACCTTTAAGACTGGGAACGAAGTGAAAGGTATCGGATAGGTAAAAATATATAATATAGAAAGGAAATTATTGTTAAGCTGAAGACTTCAGAGTTCTCCGGGTAGTTTTCTTGTGGGAATTTGACGATAAATATGGTATAATTGAATCCAAACATATAATTGAAATTTAGGGTGAAGATTATGAAACGATATCAAGTATTTATTAGTTCTACATATACGGATTTACAGCTGGAGAGACAGGCAGTTTTGGAGAGTGTTCTTAAACTTCGTCATATTCCTGTTGGTATGGAACATTTTGTTTCAACAAACGAGGAACAATTTAATTATATTAAACGACTTCTTGATGAAACAGATTACTATATTATTATCATAGGAAATAGATATGGGTCGCAAGCTGATGATGGTATTAGCTACACTGAAAAAGAGTTTGATTATGCTGTAAATTTAGAGATTCCAGTAATTGCATGCATCCATAGCAATCCTGATTCTCTTCCTGTTAACAAATCTGATATAGAACCAAATGCAAAACAGAAACTCAATGAATTTAGAAATAAAGTAATGCACCATAGAATGGTGAGTTATTTTAGTTGGAATAATCCATCAGATCTTTCTGCCGAGGTTGTTGTTGCTTTAATAAATACTATTAATGATTATCCAAGACCTGGTTGGGAGAGAGTGACATCTTATGAAAATTCAGATTTACTGAATCAAATAAACGATTTGAGAATTGAAAATGATAAAATGAAAGTTCTGCTTGATAGCGAAAGGCAATCAGAAAAACATGAACAGCTCATAATGCAGTTTCCATGGAGTGAAATTCGCACTTTTATGGGTTATTCGAAGTGGGATGATTACAAGAATATTTCCATTCCAGTTTCTCTGACATGGTCGCAAATATTTTCAATCTTAGGTCCTATTTTGTTGGTTAAAAACAGTACCAGCTTAGTTCACTATGCGCTTAATCATGCACTGTTTTTAGATCATGAGCCTTACTTTTGTGTTCCTGATGTGGAATTTCAGTTAATAGTAGCAGAATTTTTGAAATATGGAATAATAGATATTGCTCAAGATAAAATTACATTAACCAAAGCCGGAAAGCAAGGCTTGTATACAATAAGAATTTCTGTCGATAAAGAACTTGATATAATTCATGCAAAGGTGATGGAGGTATTGAGTAGTATTCCTCAAAAATCGAATAAAGAAATCTCCGAGTACATAAGGCGGCTATCAAATTTTAATTCGAATCCAGAGGCAACAAATTATATTGGAGAAACTTTGCTTAGTTTAAGAGTGTTTTTGGGTAACCAGACTGAATGGGATAAGGAACAGGTCGAAAATGCACAAAAAGAAATCGAAGATATTCTCAATGAAGCATCTGAAAGTGAAAGAGTAGAAATGGGTACTTTTGATCCTATTTTCAATCTTTCAAAAATTATGCGGTTAATTGATTTTTTAAATACAAAATTACAAGAGATAAAAACAATCAATAATTAAGACATATGGTAAATTCAGAATTTGTAGGGGTAGATATGTTATGAGATGATGATGAAATACAGAACGGCATTCAGGAGGTGATACAGGAGCGGATAAGTGCTGAAGTGTATCGAATCCGATAAATGGATATAACAAGGGCGGTAGCAGTTCTGCTTGATGCGGACGTCAAAGAAGAAACCATCGAAAGGCTCTTGTGTAGATATTGGGATTTGAGACCAAGTGAGACACACAGGTTTATCCGTGATGGTGAGAAGGAACGAAAGATACAATGGGGAAATGCTGAAATGGCTGAAAATAAGGCGTTTGGTGGGTTTGGCTTTTTTATTTTTTGGCTTTTTGTGCCTGTTTTCTGTTGCGGGAGCAGCTCCGTTTTCTGATTTTGCACCTCTTTTTAACGATAGCAGTAATCGTTAAAAGGTTAGAATACTGTTACAACCCACATTTTTACACAGGAGTGAGCCATGATAACGAGAGAAGAATTAAGAGAAGTGACTGGGGACTATTTCGAAGTATTGCAGACAGGAGCTTTTGCAGTCACCTTGCGGTCAAAAATTTCTTGGGTGCATCTGCCATTCCCAAAAGTGTTGATTTCAGAGCATTTGCGCGGTAAAGGTAAAAACGATAGCACCCACGCAAAAATTGTATCAATTTCGACACGCAATATGGTATGGGAGGTCGGTAGATGAACCAATCACCGGCCTTCTATTCGATTGCTCTGGCAAGAAGATAGTCTGCGTTGACTTTAAAATAATCCGCGATTACAGCAATCTCATAATCTGGGACAAATCTCTCTCCGCGTTCAATCCTCAAAATTGTCAGATCACTAAATTCAACGCCGCTTAAAGTAAGCCTGGCTACCAATATGCGTTGGGAAATGTTCTGTTGCTGCCGCAGCTGCTTTAAGCGCTTTCCGATTATATTCTTAGATTCTCCGTTCCAATATATTTTCATAAAACGTCTCCCTATAAACTTCTAAAGATGAAGTATTTATGGATTTGTATAATGTGAATACGCGAATATAAAAAATACAGTAAGATGGAAAAGAACTGTAAAAATTTTATTTCACGATAGGAGAAAGGAGAAACAAATGGAAAAATTGGTATGGTGTAAAGTAAAGCAGTTTTTGGAGGAACTAAGAAGTGAAGACACGGACAGGGAAAGTAGGGTGGAGACCTGTGAATTCCAGACAGCAGAACGGGTTCTTCTCGAAAAAAAGGTAGAGTATCAACAGGCGATAGCAGGCATGCATGCGGACTGTCAGGAAAAGGTCAAGGATTATGTGGAGGCGCTAAAGGAATGCGCTTTTGAGGAATGTCAGCAGTCATACCTGCAGGGAATGCTTGACGGCTTGTTGGTATTATGCGGTTCCGGCATTTTAAAACCGCGGAAGGAAGTAGAAGAGGTGCTCAAAGCGTTTCGGCAGCCATAAAAAGAAAATGATCCCGAAAATCTCTTCGAAATCATCTTTCTTGTGATAATTCAAGTAAAAATACAGAGAAGCTCAAGAATCTGCGTTTATAATTATTTCTTGAGCTTTTCTTCTCTGTTTTCCAGCAATGTCCGGGCATTCTCCAGAAGGATCAGCTGTTCCCTGGGAGTGCATTGGGAAAGTAACTGGACAAGCTGAAGACAGGAATCACTTCCGGAACGATGCCCGGGATAAATAAAATCATCCGCTGAGAGATTGAGGGTCTGCACGATTTTACAAAACATCTTTAAGCTGGGTGTGTTCTTCCCTCGTTCAATATTGCCTAGATAGGACAGGTTGCAGTTCAGTTTTTCCGCAAGCTGTTCCTGTGTAAGCTTTAAATCTAAACGTCCATTTCTGATAAACATTCCCAGTCTGTTATTTGAAAAGCTCATATGTTGTATCCACCTCCATTGAATCTAGTGTAGTACACCGGATTTGAAATGTGAAAATGACAATACACCACAATAAATCTGGTGCATGACAGCAGATTTGTTGAGGGAGGTCAGTTTAAAGGATGTGTTTGCCTCTTGTTGGATTTTACAGGTTATACGCCGTTTTTCAGTGAATCGTTAAAAAAATAGCAGCTTTTTATGAGGAACAATATGGTATGGAATGTGGTCTGATACACCACATGGAATCCATAATCGGTTTCTTCTCAAAAACAACCGGGCATCATCATAAACAAGGGTCTCATACTTCCACTCGAAAGAAATGTAAATATGGCATCAGGTCACCCCCGCAATCCGGGCTGATTTTATGAAAACTCAGATTAGGGGAGGCATTATATGAACTTAGATGAAATGGGGAAAGAAAATATTGCTGTGACTCGGAAAATACTATTTCTGTCATACCGTCGGGATCTGTATGAGAAATTTTGTTTCTGCCTGGCCGGGCAACATGATATTTTGTATCATAGAATCAGGGACAAAGACAAGGATTCATTTCCGGCGTGTTACAGGGTCGGGCTTTCTGTCATTGAAATGCTCCGTTTTACAGAAAGGAGCGCGGAGTGGATTCATAGCGTAAGGAAGAAACAGTATGCCCCGATCCTGTTTATATCTGGAGCCCAGATGGAAAAGACGAGAAAAGAAGAATCAGTGCGCGCAGTGAAAAGCGGCGCGGATGGATATCTTTCCAGTATCCAGTCTATAGAAGAAATGGTGGCGGAAGCGGAGGCTTTAATCCGTCTGCAGGAACGAGCGCAAAAGTGCCAGGAGGTATGGGAGTATCAGGAATTGAAACTTATACCTGATACAAGGCAAGCATTCCTTAAGGAAAAAGAAATTCTACTGACACGCATGGAATTTGATATCGTGTATTATCTTGCATCTCAGAATGGACGTGCTGTCCCATATAAGGAACTATATGAGGCCGTCTGGAATGAGGAATATCTGCTCGATGACGCAAGCATCATGGCACATATCCACCGTATCCGCCTTAAGTTGGAGAAAGGTCAGGAAAAATCGTTTTATATCCAAAACGTATATGGCATCGGATATCGCTTTGGATGCGGTTGTACACAGAAACGTTTACTGAAAAAAGCTATATAGTGATGTGGGACAGCATCCGGATACAGATTTGGAAATATCTATAATGATACAATATATATAGAAAATAAGATTGACTGATACTATATATTGTGTTACTATTGAAAATGAAATTAGTGTTTGTATTCATCTTAAAAGATGGGTAGCGTATTTTGGTTTCGGATCGTACCGGAAGAAAACTATGAGGGGTCAATGGATTCCTGTCTTTCACAAGAAATAAAGGCTGAAGGCATTTAGAATGAATTTTTCTAAGTGCCTTTTTTGTTTTTTAAAAAGGTTCTAGATTCACATGTTTTTTGTGGAGGCCATATGGTGAGATGGGCAGATACAAATATCAGTTTTATTATTTAGAAGGGTAAAAAAGGAGGTGCCCTGATATGAAGCAGGAAGGAGGAAACGGATAAAGGAGTAGGCTCATAAGTTGAAGAGCAAAAGAGGCGGCATTTAGAAAGAGAAGTTCTAAATGCTTTTTTTATGCGAGAGGGAAGGCAGATGAAAAGCTTTTTTAAAATGCCTTCCGATGACATGCCCTCAAACGGATATGATAGGGCGCTGCATGGATTAAGGAGGAGAATGTATGAATCAGGCAACGATGATGGGACGTTTGGTCAGAGACCCGCAGGTAAAGTATGTTGAAAATGACAAAGGCAAAGAGATGGCAATAGCGAATTTCCGGCTTGCTGTCAACCGAAGATACGGTGAAGAAGCGGATTACTTCCCATGTACGGCTTTTGGCCGTCTGGCGGAATTTGTGGAAGACTATTTGTTTCAGGGAATCAAGATTATTGTAACGGGACGTGTGGAAAACGACAATTATACGAACAAGACGGTGAGAAAGTATACGGCGTATGCTTAAAGCTCAATGACATCGAATTTGCGGAAAGCAAGAACGCGCAGGGAAATGAGGATGACGATGGAGACGATGACAGCGGCAGAAGCTCTGGCGGCGGAAACAGGTCATCTAAGAATAGGGGAAACTCTGGGAATTCCCGTTCCTCCAGAGGCGGTTCCGGGCGTTCCGGCAGAAGTTCAAATTCTTCATCCGGAAGAGGCAGCCGGAATCACAATAACTCTTCCAGAGGCAGCAGATCCTCGAACCGGCAGGTAGACGAAGAGTTTGAAAACATGGATGACAATTACATGTTTGATTAAAAACTCCAGGGGAAAAGTTTCCCCTGGAAGAAAGAAACAGAAGCAAATGCGAAGCATTTTTCAGATGCTGTAAACGACTCGTCCCCAGCCAAAGTGACGGACGGCATCTTAAGAAGAGAGAGGAATATTATGGAAGACGCAAAACAATGGATGATAAAAAATAAAGAAATGTTGATCTTAGCAGGCGTAGTTGGAATGATACTATCGCCTTTTTTGTGGCCGTTTTTTCTTGCCATCACTGTCCAGACATTAGGTTTTCTGATCCCGATACTGATTGTGAGGACGATCATGAAAAAAGTGCAAAAGAAGAAACAAAAGGAGAAAAAACGGATTTATGAAGAATTATATAAGGAAAGCGTGAATTGCAATTCCAGAAGGAACGTATCCGGCCAAAGCAAAACAGACGGCCAAAAGGTTCAGGAGACGAAATCCGTATCAAAAGGGAACAAACAGAGTAGTGCAGAGCCATCTAAGGACACAGTGAAAAAAGGTCGGGAGATGAGCGATTCTTCCTGTGCCGCCCTGATGTGGTATCAGCTGGAGGGGCGTGAGCGGATATTCCGTCTTATGAAAAGAATGGAAAAGGAGGATAGATGGAGTTTTTCCATCAGCCCGGAAGGAATCTGTACCGTCTGTGAGGAGAAGGGATACAGAAGAATCGGCGCGCTTAAGTCTTTTCCAGGCAGGGAAATGAAGGTTCTGGAAAAAGAACTTCGGAAAGACTGTATCCGTGCAGTCCAGAGAGGAAAATTTTTATGGCTGTCCTGGGGAAAGGAGTACAGACAATGATACACTGTAAATTTATGGACCGGACTTTTTATAATCCGGGGAACGGCTATACGGTGGCCTCCTATTATACGAAGGAAGAACTGCCTGTAGAAATCACCCGGCAGAACGGGAATGCTCCGGGAATCTTCCAGGCATATGGAATTGAACTTCCAATGGGTAAAAATCTGGAGGTGGAGTTAGACGGTACATGGAAAAAGGGAAAATACGGCCTGCAGTTGGATGTTTCCTATTTCCACGTGAATGTCCCGGAAACAGCGGCAGGGATCGAAGCCTATCTTTCATCTGATATGATCAAAGGAATCGGGCCTGTGACTGCACGCCGTATCGTAGAGAAATTTGGAAAGCGCTCACTTTATGTGTTAGACCATACACCGGAAAAGCTACTGGATATTTCCGGAATCTCGGAGACAAAGTTAGAAGAGATCTTAGATGGATACCATAAGAGCAAGGACATGCGGGAACTGATGATCTATCTGGCGCCTTTTGGCGTGACCACGAAGAAAATGGAAAAGATCCAGGAGCATTTTGGAGATGGAGCATATCACATCATCCATGAAAATCCCTTCCGGCTCTGTGAGGTTAAAGGATTCGGTTTTTTAACAGTTGACCCCATTGCCATGAAGGTCAAAAACTTTCAGCCGGACGACCCCATGCGCATTAAGGCCGCAATAGCGTATGTACTGGAAAAAGCAGAGAAAGACGGGCATTTATTTTTAACCAGTGAGGATATTGTAGAAAAGGCCGGGAGTCTCTTAAACAATAAAAAGAAGAAGTGGAGTGTTTCTGACTGCGCGATCAAGGATGCGGGAAATGAAATGATCCAAAAAGACCAGACTCTGGTTGGAAATGGAGGCGGAATTTATAACAGGAAGGCTTTTGAAGCAGAGTTAGACGCCGCAGGCGATCTGATACGCCTGATGTCCCAGGAACGGGAGAAAGGGAATATACAGACGTTTTTAAAACAGGTTTTAAAAGAGGAAGAGATCACCCTTAGTAAAACACAGGAACAGGCGGTATTTCAGGCATTTGTGTATCCGGTATCGATTATTACAGGCGGTCCCGGAACCGGAAAAACGACATTGATCCGGATTATCTTAAAGATTCAGGAACTGTTAGATCCGGATTCCATGATCATGCTGTGCGCGCCTACCGGAAGGGCAAGGCGGCGTATGTATGAAAAAACAGGTTTTCCGGCGCTGACCATTCAAAAAGCGGTGGGCATGACAGGCGCTGAAGGGGAAGATGGCTGGAACCAGCCGGACAGGCTGCCGGATGACCTGATCATTGCGGATGAGTTCGGCATGTGCGACATGTACTTAGCGCAGCGTTTTTTCTACTGCATCAGGCAGGACGCTACCCTGATCATGATCGGGGACAAAGACCAGTTGGGAAGCGTTGGCCCCGGCAATGTATTTAAGGAAATGATTGAATCCGGCGTGATTCCAGTAACCGTTTTAGATGCCTGTTTCCGCCAGGAGGAAGGCAGTACGATTGTGGAAAATGCCAGGCGTATCAACCGGAACCAGACCCAGCTCGTATACGATGAAAATTTTCAGTTCCGGGCGGCTTCCAAACCGGAGGATGCGGCTGAAATCATCCAGGAAATCTATGAAAAGTACTGGCGTGAGAACGGAAAACGGACAGAAAATATCCAGGTGCTTTCCCCATTTCGGAAAAACACGGCCGCCGGTTCTGACGCTTTGAATGAAAGCCTGCGGGAAATGGTCAATCCGAAACGGAGAGGCATGGCAGAAATAAAAAATGGGAACAAACTCTTCCGTGCAGGGGATGTTGTCATGCAGACTGAGAATAAGGATGATATCTCCAATGGTGACTTAGGAGACGTTTTGGGTATCTACCGGAAGAATGGAAAGATGGTCATGCAGGTTGACTTTGGGGATGACCGGGTGGTGGAGTTTGCGGATGATGATTACTGGCCGCTGACCCTTGGCTACGCAATGAGTGTCCATAAAAGCCAGGGGAACGAGTGCCCGGTAGTGATCATGCCCCTGTTAGGATGCTTTTGGCGTATGCTCCAGAGAAATATTTTGTATACCGGGATTACCCGTGCTACCCAGAAAGTCATTTTAGTCGGAAGTAAGCAGGCGATCGCAAAGGCCATCCATAATAACAAGATGGCAAAACGCAATACCAATTTTGCCAAGCGTCTGAGGCAGATTTACAAATCGAAACAGGAATTGTATAAAAAGTCGGCGTAGTTCTATGATCCCTTCCCCATAGGCAATGGGGAAGGGGAAATCGTTGTAAGTAACACTTCTTCCATAGCAATCCAAAAAGCGCAGGCCGCTTTTACCGGGGCTGCCGAAACTATAGGCATTTCCAGTGAGGATGATATTCAGGCGCTTGTAGACGAAGTACGTTACGAGGAAAGATGATATGCGGATATTGGTTGACACAACAGTCATCAAAAATTCTGTATCTGAATTTTTGATGGCTAAATTTGTACCCTCCTATTAGATTTAAAATCATATAAGGTATCAAATTTAATGATAATAGCAATATAATAGAGAGAAGTCAGGGCATTTGAATGCTCATAAATGAGTATTGTTTCTAACTGAACTTGACATATAAGGTAAAAAAACGTTATACTAGATATGTCCATTTTGATATATTCTTCTCAAAAACAGCTGGAGGTGATTATATGCTATTGGAATATTTGAAAGAAAACTACAATACAAACGAGCCAATTTTCTTATCGGATATAAACTTACCAGTTACGGATACAAATTTGCGTCAGATGTTTAAAATCCTCTGTGATAGCGGGGAAATTATGAGATATGATGCAGGGATATATTATCTGCAAGGCGTGTCCAGGTTAAAAGGCGGAGTATCTTTGTCGGCAAATGAAGTGGCTAAATATAAATATATTTCCAGAAACGGACAGATTATTGGATACTATTCCGGATATACATTTGCAAATCAGATCGGTATCACGCTCCAGGTTCCTTTTACAATTGAAATTGTAAGTAATCATGCAAGCGCGAAATGCCGCAGGGTAAATGTCCGAAGCCAGAAAATCATGCTGCGGAAACCAAGAACAGAGGTAACAAAAGAAAATTGCAGGATATTGCAGCTGCTGGATCTTCTTAAGGATTTGGAACAGTATGCAGATGAGGATATCAATCAGGCAGCAGAACGGATAAATACTTATGTAAAGGAATTAAATCTGAGCAGAAGTGAAATAGATAAGTATATCGGATTTTATCCTGACAGGATCTATAAGTATATATATGAAACGAGGTTATATAATGCTTTTGCATAAAGATAAAGAATTATTTCGTGAGGTAATTATTTCTACAGCGGAAAAATCAGGAATTGTGATTCCAATAGTAGAAAAAGACTATTATGTGACAATGATTATGAAAAAACTGTCCATGGAAAGCCATGAGTGCGTTTTTAAGGGGGGTACGTCA
>Ga0073906_1002284_pt1 | contig 25632 bp, 14 predicted proteins | sample Inofromicrocosms_FD_65485 | JGI IMG/M metagenome (GOLD analysis project Ga0073906, IMG submission 65485) | Mouse cecum microbial communities from Vienna, Austria - Inoculum for glucosamine and mucus D2O microcosms | ecosystem: Host-associated > Mammals > Digestive system > Large intestine >...
GGGTTCGATCTTCCATATATAACCATTATAATATATGTTGATATAGTGATATTCAAATCCAATATGTCGCGCGCCTGTTTTCTCTCGATCGCTGTTGTATTTGTTTTTATATCGCATTTCTATTACTTCGACTTTTCGCCCGTGCGATAATATAATTACATCATTGTTATTTTTAAGCATGTCGAAAATTTGGCACATGCGCAAATCCTTTTCGAGTTTAAGACCTGCATAAAATAATTGTTTCATTGTTTTTTACTCCTTATTATAGTTGACTTTTTCTTGTGCCTGCCTTATAATAAAGAGGCACACGGGGCGCGGCAAGCTTGCGCCCTCGTGGCTCTGTGTTTCCGCCGTCCGTGGATTTTGGTCGATCGTTACGGGCGGCGGGCTTTTTTATTCCGACTTATTGCCGGGCACTTTCTCGCCGAGTATCTCGGCAAGAGCTGCGCGCAGTTCGTCGAGCGTTTGCGCCTTGTTCGCCGCGTACATTATCGCGCGGGCGAGTGCGCCAAACTCTTGGGACGTCATGCCGTCATGCTCCTTTTCGTTGTTGTCTTGCAAGTTTTTTACCTCCTTTTTAATGCTTGCCGTTAAGGTTCTTGCGCTTGCCTTAACTGTATATATTATATCACATTTTTTGACCGTTTGCACAACAATTTTGCAAACGGTTTTATTTTTGTAACAAAAACGCAAGCGAGCCGCCAAAGACCCGCCCCCCTTATGTGAAAAAATGTGTGAGCCGGTGGTGGAACGCGAGCCCACTCTTTCACACGAAAAGTTTGATTTTTTGAAAATTTTGAAAAATCAAATGAATTAGGCGTATATAATGAAAGCAAAATCGTGTTAAAAAAATCAAATAATATTCAAATGTTTTAGAAAAAATCAAATAAAATCAAATTAAACGATTGTCTTTTTGAATAAAGTACTTTATAATAATCAGAAGAGGTGAATTTATGAAAATTTTGTATAGACCGCACTGCGGAACTCTATCTGATGCAATGTTGCGTGTAAAAGAGTTCTCGACACTAAAAGAAATGCTTGAGTATATCGTAAGCGAGACGGAAGAGTTCCGCGGGAAGCACGCTTTTGACATTGAAGATATATTTATTAGATACTATGGATATGACAAACGTATCGATTGGGAAACGTATATTGTCTGTGTTACTCGAATGTTTAACGAACGGTACGATCATCCACAAGGCATAGGCTTTATGACGTTCAAAAATAATTAGTAACAAAAGTTAGTAACAAAATCAAGAATACTGCACAATAATACAGAATAATACAGAATAGTTGCGTCTATATATAGTAATAAAAATAGCCGTATACCACAATATATAGTGATATACGGCTTTTGGCAGGGGCGACGCGATTCGAACACGCAACCGACGGTTTTGGAGACCGCAACTCTACCGTTGAGCTACGCCCCTTTGCCTTAATATCTTATCACTTATCGGCGGATAAGTCAATAATTTTCGGAGTGTTTATGAAAAATAAAATCAAAATTGCGTTTATCGGCTGCGGCAAGCTTGCGCGCGCTATGATCGAGAGCATGACAAATAGAGCGTCTGTTTCGGTGCTTAAGTCCAACGGGTATGTTTTTTCGATAACGGCGAGCAGCCGCGGCGAGGCGAGCTTGATGCCCGTAAAGCATTTGTGCCACACAACGCTCGATAACGCCGCGGCGTGCGATCAAGCGGACTACGTTATACTCGCAGTCAAGCCGCAGAATGTCGGCGACGCGCTCGGCGGACTCGATCTAAAGCGCAAAGTGGTTATATCGGTAATGGCGGGTGTGCCCGTGAGCGAGCTTAAGAGACTTACGGGCAGCGGTAAGATAGTGCGCGTTATGCCCAATCTGTGCGCGGCGGCGGGCGAATCGTTCAATCCGTATTATGCCGAAGGTTTAAGCTCCGACGAGGAACAAGTTGTTTTGCAAATTCTCGGCTCGTTCGGAACGTTTTGCAAAACGGACGAGCGTGCGCTCGACGTGGCGGCGGTGGTATCGGGCGGAGGTCCTGCGTATGTGGCTATGCTCATTCGCGCGTTCGAGACCGCGGCGGTCTCGGGCGGACTTGACCCCGCGCTCGCACGCGATATGGCTGTGCAAACGACGCTCGGCAGCGCGTTGTTGTACGAGCGCATGAGCGGCGCGCAAGAGGTGATCGACGCGGTTTGCAGTAAAGGCGGTATGACCGAGCGCGGCGTGAAATACCTCGAAGAACACGACTTCGACGGTTTGTTCAAAGGCGCGTTTAATGCCGCGCACGATCGAGTAAGCGAGATGAACGATGAAAAACGTTGATATTTATACGGACGGCGCGTGCAGCGGCAATCCGGGGATAGGCGGTTGGTGCGCCGTGCTTTTGTACGGCGGACACGAAAAGCGGCTTTCGGGCGGAGAAAACGAAACAACAAATAATCGCATGGAAGTGTATGCCGCCATTGCGGGACTTTCGGCGTTGAAAGAAAAATGCGCCGTTCGACTGTATTCCGACTCCGCATATCTCGTCAATGCAGTCGAGCTTGGGTGGCTCGACGGGTGGAAGCGCGGCAGATGGATCAACTCGCAAGGCAAGCCCGTTAAAAATCGCGATCTTTGGGAGGAGTTGAGCAAGCTGTCGGAGTTTCATGACGTTAAGTTTATAAAAGTCAAAGGACACGCCGATAACGAATACAATAATATCTGCGACAAGGAAGCGCGCGCCGCTATCGAGAAAATCAAGGGTTTTTAATTCGATTTCGTTACAATTTTTTGCTTAGCAAATCGGGTATTTAACGTTTAGTGCGCATTATGTACGGCGTTTAAGCACATATTATATATGTGAAACAACAGATAAAAACAATGTTGACGGGGAGCGTCGTCGGCGTGTGCGCGTGCATAGGACCGGTATTGTGCGGATTGTTTCTTAACGACGGAGGCGCGATTTATTATGTGTCGTGCGCGGCGATCGTTTTATCGGCGGCGGTTTACTGCTTTATCGACGAGCAGTATACTCACGCGCATCGCACTTCGCTCGTTGCGTTTGTCTCGATAATGCTCGCCGTATGCGCATACATACTGTACGAAAAAACCGGACTGTCTCAAAGGTTTACCGATTTCGATGCGCTTAAAAAGTTCATACTCGACAGCGGGTTTTGGGGCATAGCTATATTTTTGGGGCTTACGCTATTTCAAGTGGTCATACTGCCCGTGCCGGCTGCGCTCACTATCGTGCTCGGCGTGGCTATATACGGACCGACGTTGAGCTTTATCTTATCTACTATCGGTACGATCGCAGGCTCGCTTATAGCGTTCTCGCTCGGTAAGATATTCGGCAGACGCTTGTGCAATTGGATGTTCGGCGAGGAGAGCACGGATAAGTACGCGCGGCTGTTGGACGAGCGCGGCAGATGGCTATTTGCGATAATGCTGTTGTTTCCCGCATTTCCGGACGACATGCTGTGCACGGTCGCGGGAATAACGAATATGTCGTATGCGTACTTTACGATCGTGTGCGTAATAACTCGCCCCGTCATGATAGCGGTAACCGCATATCTCGGCAGCGGGATAATCCCGTTCTCGGGTTGGGGCATACCCGTGTGGATAGGCATAATCGCGTTGTTCGTGTTCATGCTCATTGCCATAGCGCGGTTCAAGTCGCAGCTTACGCGAGGGAAATCGGATCGCAGCGCGCGCAAAGAACGCGGCATGCGCAAAAAACGTACGGCGTGAAATGCGTCAAAACACTTGACAAATATACCGTGCGGGTTTATAATCTAAACAATGTGAATATTCCCGTGCGACGGACAAGTAGCCGCGGGCGGCTTTTCAGAGAGCGAGGGGCAGCTGAAAACCTCGTAAAGCCAAGCGCACAAGCGAAACCACCGTCTCGAATGAATTTTCGCGGGGAACGGCTTGCCGTTATGCAAGTAACGAGGCGCGCAAGTATAAGCGCGCGAAGTAAGGTGGAACCACGGTATACATCGTCCTTATGCTTTAGTGTAAGGGCGTTTTTTATTTGACTGTCGCGCATTCCTTTGCTTTTTGCCCGTTATACGCGCGACTGTATTTTCAAAGGTTTTGACAAGGAGACTATTGACAATGAACATCACACTCAAAGACGGAAACGTTATCGAAGCCGAGGTCGGCGTAACGGCGCAGGAAATAGCGCGCAGGATAAGCGAAGGGCTTGCCCGCGCCGCGCTCATAGCCAAGGTCGACGGCGAGCTTGTGGATCTTACTTATAAACTCGAGCACGATTGTACGCTCGAGATCCTCACGTACCGCGATCCCGACGGCGTAGCGGCGTACCGTCACACGGCGGCGCATATTCTCGCGCAAGCGATAAAAAACGTGTATCCCGCCGCACAGCTTGCGATCGGTCCGGCGACAAACGTCGGGTTTTACTACGACATAGATATGCCGTTCGCTATCACTATGGACGATCTTGCCGCAGTCGAAAACGAAATGAACGATATAATTGCCGCCGACTTGCCCATAGAGCGGCTTGTTGTGACGCGTAAGGCGGCTATGGCGCAAATGCGCGGATTTAATGAAGTGTACAAAATGCAGCTCATCGAGGAGTTGCCGCGCCGATCGCAGATTACCATGTACAAGCAGGGCAGCTTTATCGATCTTTGCAAAGGACCGCATCTCACGAGCACCGGCAAGGTCAAGCATATAAAGCTCGTTCAGATAGCGGGCGCGTATTGGAAGGGCGACGAGCACAATAAAATGCTTACCCGTATTTACGGTGTGGCGTTTGAAAAGAAGTCGGAAGTCGAGGAGTATCTCACGAAACTCGCTGAAGCGAAAAAGCGCGATCATAACAAGCTCGGTCGCGATCTCGGTTTGTTCATGACCGAAGAGCGCATCGGGCAAGGCTTGCCGCTGTTCATGCCGAAGGGCGCAAAGATAATGCAGACCATGCAGCGTTTCGTCGAGGACGAAGAGGAGCGCAGAGGATATATGCTCACCAAAACGCCGTTCATGGCAAAGAGCGATCTTTACAAACTGAGCGGGCATTGGGATCATTACCGCGACGGCATGTTCATAATCGGCGACGAAGTGATGGACGACGAAGTGCTTGCGCTCCGTCCGATGACGTGTCCGTTCCAATATATGATCTATAAAAACGGATTGAAAAGCTACCGCGACTTGCCGTGCAGATACGCCGAAACGAGCACGCTTTTCCGTAAGGAAGCGAGCGGCGAAATGCACGGATTGATACGCATACGTCAATTCACGCTTGCCGACGGTCACATCATATGCACGCCGTCGCAATTGGAAGAAGAATTTAAGGGGTGCTTGGACCTTTGCGAGTATATGCTGAAAGTGTTCGGCATGCGAGACGATATTTTCTTCCGATTCTCGCGTTGGGATCCGAAAGACAAGGAAAAATACATCAACGAACCGAAAAAGTGGAAGCAAGCCGAGGACACCATGAAACGCATACTCGAGGACCTCGGAGTGGAGTATATCGAGGGTATAGGCGAAGCCGCGTTCTACGGTCCGAAACTCGATATTCAGTCGCGCAACGTGTACGGCAAGGTCGATACTTTGCTTACGATACAGGTCGATATGTTCCTCGCGGAAAAGTTCGATATGACGTATATCGACGAGAACGGCGAAAAGAAAACGCCGTACATCATACACCGCAGTTCGATAGGCTGCTACGAGCGCACGCTTGCCATGCTCATTGAAAAATTCGGCGGCGCATTTCCGCTGTGGCTGTCGCCCGAACAAGTGCGCGTTCTGTCGCTCACGGAGCGCACAGCGGAGCAGTGCAAAACTCTCGCCGACAAACTCAAGGCATGCGGCTTGCTCGCGACGGTGGATAACCGCAACGAAAAGATCGGATATAAGATACGCGAGGCGCAGGTGGACAAAGTGCCGTACATGCTCATAATCGGCGACAAGGAAGCGGCGGAAAACGTTGTTTCGGTGCGTCACCGCAACGACGATCTCGGAAAAATGACGTTCGACGAGCTGGTAAACAAACTCAAAGCGGAGATCGCGGACAAGACGCTGCCGATGTAATTCGTGAATCGGCGTTTTCGATTCGTAAATAATAAGCCGAAAAGCGAAGTTTTTTTCGGAATCCGCATTAAAGTTGAGATTACTCGGCACGCAGAAAATGCTCGTAATAGCCTGTGGCTGCTGCGTAGGACAAAAAACAAGCTACGCTATAAGCTGCGATTTTATTCGTCATCGTCGCGGAGCTTGATCTTGTTTACTACGTCGCGGCGAATATCCTCGCTCATGGCGGCGTAGTGTTTGCGTGTGGTGTTCACGTCCTTATGTCCGAGCACGTCCGCCACAACGAAAATATCGTGTGTTTCGCGATAGAGGTTAGTGCCGTACGTGCTGCGCAGTTTGTGCGGCGTTATGCGCTTGAACGGGGTAGTGACCGACGCGTACTTTTTAACCATCATTTCCACGGCGCGCGGCGTTATGCGTGTGCCCTTGCTCGAAACGAACAGCGCGTCCTTATCGGTCACGCGCAAGCCGAACGGCGTTTTTTCGGCAATCTCGCCGTCGAGCCAATCGAGATAGCGTTTGAGCGCGTTTGCGACCTCGTCCGAAAAATACAGTATCGCGCTGTCGCCGCCTTTGCGCGTGACTACGAAACTGTTATCGTTAAAGTTTACGTCGTCGCGGTTCAGCCCTACGCACTCGCTTATGCGAATGCCCGTGCCCAAAAACAGCGACAGCATCGCCTCGTCGCGCACGGAGGTTTTTTTATGAAACGCTTTTTGCCGTCCCGTCAGGTTCTCGCCGTTTTCCGCCTCGTCGAGTATTTCGACAACCTCGTCCACGTCCAAGCGCACGATAGGTTTTAAGTGCGTCTTGGGCGAATCGACTTTGCTCATGATGTCCGAGGAAAGCTTTTCTTTTTTATAGAAATACTTGAACAGCGCGCGCAGCGACGACACCTTGCGCTCTTTGGCATAATCTTTGCACGAGTACTTTTTGCCGTCGAGCGTATACGCCGAGAGATAATCTATATACGCCTCTACGTCGGTGGGCGTGAGCCTGTCGAGATCTGATACGGAAATATCCTTGACCGTTTTTTTGCCGAATCTGCGTTTTACGAGATAATCGCAAAAGACCCGAATATCGCGCAGATATCCGAGCCTTGTCAGCGGCGTGGTGCGCATGGATATGCCCACGTTGAATTCCCAAGCAAAGTCGGGGAGTTCGCGCAACAGTTTGTCTATAGCCGCTATGTTTTTTTCGTTTCTTTCGTCGAAGTACGTGCTCATATCATTCCACGGCGTATTTATTCGATTTTAGCAGCAGCATGAATATCACTTCGCTTATCGGTATAAACAGCGCGTATACTGCGGGGATGACGAGCGTAGGCACATAGTGCGCCGAGAACGATACGGGCATGCCCCATATGAGGTTGCAGCAGTATATAACCACCAAAACTTGCAACGCTATTATCGAGCGTATTATATACGAAAATCTGAAGTTGACGTTTATGCGTTTTTTTCTGTCCGGTTCGGATGCGAAGAGAATGACCGCTACGATGAACATGACTATAGGCAACAGTCCCGCAAGCGTGTACAGAATATAATCGTACTTCATGCGCATGCCTGCGCCGACATAAAACGTGAGAAACAGCGTAAGCCCCAACAAGAACATTATCGCGCACATGGCGGCGTAATGATTGAGCATCAGCCTGCGCGAATAATAGTAGTATTTATGCGAGTATTCCTTTGCGGAATCGTTGTGCGTGCGCACGGTAACGTCGTTGCCGAGTTCGCTCATCGCTTGCGTCACTTGACCGAAGTTTTTGGTTTCCTCTACGTTCGCCGCCTCTTCCTCGCGGCGTTTCTCGTTGTAGCTGTTGATGGACTCGCTGTTTTCCACCATGCCGCGAAGTACTTCCTTGTACTCGATGCTCGCCGCGCTTTCGCGAGCGGCGGGGGAGAGGTCTTGCGGCGGTGCGTAAGGCGCAGGCGCTTGCACGGGCGGCACGTACGGCGCAGGTTCCGGCTCGGTGTGCGTAAGCGGCGCGGGCACGGGCGCGATCGGCTGAACCGCCGCGGACTCGTCGTGCTCGTCAATGTCCGTATAGAACTTGCCGCGCGCGGACGAATAGCTTTCGTTAGTCGCGGTGGCGGACGCAAACAACTCGTCCAAAAGCGCGCGGGGGTCGGCGGCTTCCACGGTTTGCTTTTCGGTTTCCTCGGCTGCGCCGCTTTCGGCGCGCGCGTCGGTATACCCCTCGCGGGAATCCGCATTTTCGAGCCGCTCCATGCGCTCGGTATAATCGGTCTCGCTCGTTTCGAGAAAATTATCCTGTATGTATTCGCGCACGCTTTCCGTGTCGATCTCGTCTGTGCGTTCGCTTTGTTCGGCTTGAGCGTTCGGCTCGTCCGCTTGTTCTCGTTCGTCGATAACGCTTTCCGTGCTTGCTGGCTTGTCCACCGTGTATGTGGGGAAGCTTTCTATATCGCTGTCGAACTCTATGTTCGGCTGCGCGTCGTCCGTTTCCGCCTGAATTTCGGCGTTATCGGCAGTTATGCTCTCTGTTTCTTGTTCGTCGACGGCGGGCGCGAGCTGTTCGGGCTTGGGCGAACTGCGCTTTTTGCGCTGCGGTCGGCGTTTGGGCACCGAATACGACTCGTCCTCAACGTCCGAAAAATCGTCCGCGGGAAGGATCGGGTCGTCCTCGTTTATAAGCCCGCCGAAAAGATCGCGCGTGCGCTCCCAATCCGCTCGGTATGCGACGAAAACTTCTTTGCCGGTCTCGGTCAGACTGTAATACTTGCGTCTGCCGCCGCTTGCGGACTCGTCCCAATACGACGCGACAAAGCCCTTTTTTTCCAAGCGTTTGAGGCATGCGTATAGCGTGGGTTGTTTGATCTCCCACTGCCCGCCGCTTCGCGCGTTTATAAGTTTGATCATATCGTAGCCGTAACGATCGCCTTCGTATAATACTTTGAGTATTACGGTATCGATATTGCCGCGGATCAAGTCGCTGTCAGACATATACACCTCTGTCCGATTTCAACATCGGGTACGAATATTATACAATAGTTTTGCGTCCGTGTCAATGTTTTTTAGTATTTTTGCAAGCGTATAAAGTCTTAAATTGTCGACACGCCCCTATATATTATAATGAAAAGCAGCCAAAGTATAAAAATTTCGGACTTTTGCTATTTTTTGTCATAAAAGTATTGACAAATTATGAACAAATTGTTAATATAAAGATGTATAGGCATATAAATGTGAACAAATTATTAACAAATCGTATACAACGGGAGTCGATATGAAAAACCACGACAACAATATACATAACAAAAGGATCGGACGTTTCGTCGTTTTTGCGGTGAGCGCGGTTATAGCCGTCGCTTTGGCTTTGACGGGCGCGCTTTGTCTTACGCAAAGCAAGGGCGTAACGTTGCCGGATATTTCGAGCGGTTCGGTGCAGCCTTCGGCTACAAACCGCGGCGCGATCACGGGTACGACCGCGGTAGCGAATATCAAAAGCGGCACGTATGTCGCAGGCGATTATTTTGAATACGGTTATTCGGGTTCCGTGGTCAGCGTTCAGCTTGTTCCCGGAAAATATAAGCTCGAAGTTTGGGGCGGCGCCGGCGGCGGACTTGCCGCAGCGGGCGGAAAAGGCGGATATGCGACGGGAACATATACGATAACGTCCACGTCATACTTGTATATTTGCGTCGGCAACGTTGGAACTAATTCGCAGAATTCTATCGACGGTAGTACGGACTATTCATATGCCGGCGGGTATAACGGCGGCGGCGCAGGCAGCGGCAGAGCGGGACCGGGCGGCGGCGGCGCTACGCATATTGCTACTTCGAGTTTTACAGCAAGTTCATATTCGAGCAAGTTAAACGATCTTCTTGTTGTTGCCGGCGGCGGCGGCGGCGGTAACAGCGCGACATATACCGAAGTATACGGAACCGGATCCGGCGGCAGCAATACTCCGTATACATCGTACGGTGTTGGTCAAAGTGGATGCCATTCCAAACATAACGGATCGTATCTAAACGACGAAGGCGGCGGCGGCGGCGGATATCGCGGCGGCGGCGTGCGGCACGGAGACGACACTAAAGCGAGCTATGCGGGACAAAACTATGTAAAGAGCGGTCTCGAAAGTGCGAGCAACTCGTACGGACAGCGCGCCAGCAGCGGACTTGCGAGAATTACTATCGTATCGTTCACAAACTCCGCGCCTACGACCAAAAGCTTAGCGCTTACGGGTAAAACGCTCGGCGCTACCACTCAAACGATAAACGCCAATCAGATAGGACAAGACCCCGACGCCGCAACTAATACCAACGGCTCGGCAACGACGGTTTATTTTCAAACGCAACAGTTGTATTTGGATTCCGCATGCACGACCACGGTCGCGAGCGCAGGATATTTTTCGTACAGTTTTTCAAACTCGTCGACGTTCTCGATCTCATCGTACAATAAACTGCCGCGCAGCGGAACAAACGGTCAGGCGAACAATAAAATCACCGTATACTGTAAAATAAAGGATAATTTCACGCAGAGCGTAGCGACGAGCACTCTGTCGTTTACTATATCGTTTAACGGCGTGTCCACGGCGCATAATACGAATACTACGGGCGTGGCGACGGGTACAGGCAACGCCAATAAATACCGATACGGCAAAGCCACTACTACGGACGTAAATCAAGCCGCAAACGGAGCGTTGTACGGCTCTGCTGTAAATGCGTGGACCGTTACGGTGCAAAAGCCTATAAAGATAGGCGATTATGTAAGTATAGATATTGCAAAACTGATGACCAACCCTAACACGTCGTATTATGCCGTGTATTTCGTGCCGACGTCGACCATGGGTGCGGCGTATAACTATACGGGCAGTACTACGGCTACCATATACGATTTTTCGTCGGGCAGCACGTACGCGAGCAAAACGGGCTATTCGGTACTCAAGATAAACGGCATAAATCCCTCTGCGTCGTGGCAGAGGATAACGGGTACTTTGTACTTGGTGGAAAAGAGTTCTGTCGGCGCGACCAACCGCGAACCTACGACGGTCTCTTACGATTCGCAGTCGGTAGAGATAAACTTCCGCGTGGATAATACCCGACCCGTATTGAGCGGCAACAGCGGAGTAGTCAACGTGGGCGTAGGCGGGAACGCCACGATCAGCATGGCTACGCTTCTCACCGACGCCGACGAGACGATAACCGCCTCGACGCACAGCATAAAGGAAGTAAAAGTTCCCGCTAAAGAGTTCGTTCAACTCGATAAATACAACAACGTAGTTTCCGCAGTGCAAAAGAGCGGTGCGGCTGCGAATATTTCGTATTATAATATCAAGGGCGCGTATGCGGGAGCAAACACGAGCGGAATGAGCGACGTGACGACGGGATTCGATCCCAAAATAGCGTCTACGGGCGTAACGAGCGATGCGTTTGTCAAATATTCGTTTACGGGTATAACGCTTACGCTCACGGGATTGCGCCCGAGCTATTCGCTTTATAAAAGCGACAGAATAGGTAAAGGCGCATATACGGGCGGAACTATGGCTGCGCCGTCGGGTACCGCTACCGTGCAAAACCCGGGGCACTTCTATCTGCTCGTTCGCATACAGGACAACAACGACACTGCCGACACGGGCATTTGGCGTCCCGTTGCGGTTACGGTAGGCGGCTCTGCGTTTAATACCGCGCCCGTCAATACGGGCACGTCCACCGGTTCCGTCAGTTTGCAAGGTACCGTAGCCAATCTTCCTACGATAGAAGGTTCGGCTAACGATAACAAAGAATACTTGTTCGCGCCCATGGCGATAAACGTCGGCGGCACGCAGCACATTATAGGCAGCTACAAAAACGCGAGCGGCACGCTCACGCAAGACGGACTGCAACCGCTTGCGCTCGACGCCGATAACTTTTCGACGTCAACCGGCATTGCTTCATGGAGTGGCAAGTTTAACGAGTTTCTCACGCTCAACAGTACCGCGGCGCAGGTAGTGCAAAGCATAAACGCGTCGGAAGGCGGCAAGTACATCGAGGCGAGCTTGTTCGATCTGTACGTGTCTGCTTCGTACTTCGGCGGAAGAGTGCGCGTCGGCACGGGGAGCGTTGCCGGTGTTAAATATATCACGTTAGAAAACAGCGATGTAAGCGGATATTACAAGTTCAGCGGACTTAAGATCAAACTCAAAAACAGCACGCTCAACAGATATTTCCAAGCGACGGTAAACGTAAAGGATACGAGCGGCGCGTCGGTGGCTACGCATATCGCGATACGCATCAAAAACAGCATGCTTACGGCAAATACCGCCGATAAAGTTGCTACGTATTCGTTGAACGAGGATGCGTACAGCACTTACGAAAACAGCGGCACTCCGACGCTCAAGTACAGAGTTCCGCTCAACTCGAGATTTTTCGTTACGCCTTACGACATCATATCCGACTATAATATGTCGCAAGAAAGCGGCAACAACGTGTTTACTCCGTTCACGCTCAACGGCATGAGCGGCTCGCTTACGGGCAGTACGTTTACGGTAGGCGGCACGAGCGGCACGGAAATAATCTCTCCGCTGTTCGGCACTGCCGCGACCGCGGATTACCGTACCGATCAATACAAAACGAATATCAAAAACATGCTCGGTGCGGTCAACGGCTCTACACCGATAGGCAGACTGTCCAACGGCAAGACGTTTGCTACGTCTGCGACTGCGAGCAACGTCTATCACGACAGGCTGTTCTTTGCGCGCAGTTCCGATCCTACGGGCGCATCCGCCGATCCGTTTACGTATAATCCCACGAGCACGGGCTTTAACGTCAGTTCGTCCGCGCTCAATGGGTATATCAATCTTGTGCAGGGCAATACCGTAAATATCGACGGGAAAAATTACGCGCTCGACTTCTTGTTCTTTAAGGCTATCACTCGTACCGTTCAGCCCGGTATAGTCACGCTCACCGTCAGAGACCGTTCGGGCAATTCCGTAGACGGCAATTCTACGATCACCGTGCGCATCGAGATAGAGGTTGTAAATACCGCGCCTATAGTGAACGATCCGTCTGCGGCGGAGCTTAAGACGGGCGCGGACGACGGCGCTATAATGAACAGCGTTGCGGATATATACATCAACAACGTAATGTCGGACGCGGACGGCGACACGCTGTATTTGATAATGAACCGCGGACTTATGGTCGCGACTACGGACGGAATAACCGTTGCCGATCTCAAGGATGCGAGCGGGAACATTTCGTTCGATAATATAGATCAACGTTATCTTAAGGACAGCTACGGCAATCCGCTCACAAACAGTTACGTTACGGCGCAAATGCTGTCGGCGGATGCGTTCACCGTTCGCGCGCTCGGCTCTACCAAGAACATCGAGGGCGGCGTGTTCGTCTACTTCTTCGTCACCGATAACCGCGGCGGCGAAACGCTCGGATACAAGCAGATTGAGGTAGTCAACACTTCGCCCACGCTCAATATAGGCGACGGCGGGTTCGACGGCAACGGCAATCTTTGGAATATAGACGTTGCGCGTGCGTTCGACATAACGCGCGACCGCTATATCGTAGGTTCGGAAGAAGCCAAGCGTCTGTTAAAGGCGAACCATGCCGCTGTAGATGCGGACATCAAGCTCATCGCGACCGATGCGGACGCGCTCTCGGGCGTGTTGCTGTCGCCTCGTGCGGGCGACGATTATGTGCGCTTGAATACCGCCGCGCCCGATTATGCCGAGGCTGTGCCCAATTATTCGGTCGCAACGTCGTTCTCGGGCAGGCTCAATTCCGCGACGGCCGTTATACTGTTCTCCAAAACGGGCGCGCACGACGCGGTTGCGGAGATCCCGAGCGATTACTTCGTGGAAATGCTGTTCTTCATCGACGGCGCAACGTATACTCGCGCACAGCTTATAACGGCGCTGCAAAACGATACCGCAGGCGTTCGCGCGGCGTGTTTCGACGCAGAGGGGCGTTGGATACTGACCGATTTCGCGGTCAGACTGCGCGCTACGCAGGGCTTTGTTTCCGGCACTAATATAGGCGTTACGCTGTCTATAGCCGACGAGTCGAAATACGGCGGCGACACCGCGGGGATTGCAACCGCTTATGCGAGCGCGCGCAAGGACGCGAGCGGCAATTACCGTCGCGAAGCGGTAAACGGCAGAGTTCTGTTCACCGTTTATCAGCACATAGGTCAAACGGGTATAATCACAAAAGACGATTTTGCGGCGTACGATAATTATTACGTAGTAGACGTTCCCACAGGCTCTACGGGTACCGGCGACGACAAGGTCATATCTTACGAGCAATACGTAACGACTTACGACGGAAATGTCGATTCGGTCTATCCCGCAGGACAGTCTGCGCTGTACTATGCCGACGTCAACGGTAAGCTCGTTCTTTCGAGCACGGGCACTGCCGATACGCTCATTAAAGCGGGCGAGGGCAATGCCGACGGCACGAAGGCGGGCGTGCACTCGGGCACCCCGTACGCATCGTGGAACAGCGTAACGCTCGATACCGCGAGCGGCGAGAGCGCGTTCCGCTATACCGATACGATAATAGTTCCGTCCACCAAGACGGGCGATACGTTCGACACCGTTTACGTGCCGATGAGTTTCTTCGGTATGCTTTCGGGCGATACCATAGCGACCGCGGACAGCAACGGCAACGTTAAGTATTCCGACAACTACGTCACGTTCGATACGCGCACGCAAAACGATAACGTCAACGTGGACGAGAGCGCAACTTCGGTCATCGCCTCGGCTATCACGCTCACCGACGGCAACGGCGGCGAGTGGACGGGCAATACTCTTGCAAACAATCCGTATATCAATATAGGCGCGATAGGCGCGCGTACCGCGACGAACGGCGCGAGCTATTTCGCTCAGAACTACAGCAGAGCATATTACAACCGCGCTATCTCCGTTGCGTCCGTAGACGACACCGGCGAACTCGAGGATTACATTATTCAAGCGGATAAAGCCAACCACAACAGCTATGTCGGCGACGGTAAAGTATTGTATCTCGAGCAGCAGGAAACCAAGCTTAAAGAACATAACTTCGGCTTGTCGTTCACCAAAAAGAACATGCGCACGGGCGCGACCAATCTCACGCTCACCGTCAAGCTCGTAAAAGCCAAAGACGGCAGAACCGCGTACGAGACCGAGGCGGACGCCAAGACCGTAAGCGTAGAGATCCGCATCGATAACAGCAAGATCGATCTCGTGGCGGGCACGGGCGACGGTATGCAAGACAACGATATACTGCACGACGGCGATACGTATTACGTAGACGTTGATATGCCCACGGCGGCGTCGCGCGCGTTCATGCTCGTTCGCAAGGGCAGTCGCGAGGGCGATGGCGTTTCCGAAGATACGGGCAGACTTTACTATACCGACGAGGACTACGACGCTGCCGAAAACGACGGCAGCAAGTTCCGCGATTATGCGTACTTCGGTTCGGAAACGGTAAACAAGCTTTCCTCGTGGAAAACGGATAATACGCGTCCGAGACAGACCGACGGCGGCAAAACAACGTTGCTCAACGTAAATCCGTCCAGCAACAATATAAGCTCGATCGAGAATTTCTACGGTGTTTCCGATATTGCGGGCATAGCAGACAAAGCGACCGATTATCAGCCTAACGGCGGTAAGTACGGCACTAACAACGGCACAGCCGGCAGCGGCGCGGAAGGTTTCAGCAGTTACTTCTCGCTCTCGTATGCGGATAACGGGCGCACCGTCAATATCATGGCGTCGCGCAAGACCACTATAAACAAAGCCGAGCTTGAAAAGATCAAAGGCAAACCGTATTCGCAGCTTACCGAGCAAGACGTAAGAGACGCTTATGCGGAGCGCGGGCTTGTTGCCGAGACCGTTCTCGAAAGCGGCGAAGTCAAGATCGCGCGCGTATATTATCCGCTCAAGATCATGATTTACGACGATTGCGGCGCGGGCTGGAACGAGGCGTCTTATACCGCTATCGAGTTCAGAATAACCGTTACCAACGCTACTCCCAAGTACAGAAGCGGCATAGGCGACGTGAACAATACCGAGGGCGAGCACAAAGGCGAGCTTGAATATCATTTCAGCCTTGCCGTGAACGGCTCGACCACGTTCAATCTTTACGACTTTGTCGAGGATGCGGATATTTACGCCACAGGCTCGGGCATGTACAGACATCTTGCCACGCAGCAAGACTTGCTCGATGCGAGCGATCCCGTTATACGCGAAACGGGCGACTATCTGAAATCGCCGTTGAGCTATATCAATTTGGAAGAAGCGGGAACCGCTCAGGACAGACTGTTGGCGGGCACGGCGGGATTTTCCGAACGTTATTCCAAAGACGCCGACGTCATCATGTGGATGAACTTGGCGCAAGGCTCTTCGTTCGGGCATGACGCTACTGTAGCGAACAACGAGATAGGCTTTACCGTAAACCGCAGAACCACGCTGTCAAACGGCAACCCCGTCAATTCGTTCAGGTTCAAGCTGTATTTTGCGGACAACAACGACACGACGGACGAACTGTCGCGCACGGGTTACATCACGTTTGTAGTGAACATAATCAACCAGTCGCCGCGCATTTCGACCAATGTGAACAGCGTGACTATGCGCGCCGGCGATTCGCTTACTGTAATGACCGCATATTACGACAAGTTCGTAGGCGGCGAGAATTATACCGCAACGCCCGAGTTCAAAGAGCAGAGCGGCGCGGACATTGCCGACCACGACGGTTATCTGCCCACCAACCACGGTACTACGGCGTATAAGTATTCGCGCACTCGTTCGAGTTGGAACAGCAGATCTTCCGTAGATCATACGGCGTTTTCGAGCCGGAACTATCACGAGCTTGTTTCTACTCATCCCGATTGCGGCGACAATAATATCATACGCGACACGACGTCGCAAGCGGGGCGCGACGTGTTTATGGGTTATCTCGGATTAGCCGAGGACGATACGCCTTGGGCTATGCGTATCGACAGCGTAAACACCGACAGAGGGCGCATAACCGTTCAAAACCACGATAACGTCAAGTACGAAAACAGCAACGTTCTGCGTCCCGTAGCGGTCACGCTCACCGCGGTGAGCGCGTGCACCAATCAAGCCGTTACGTTTACCGTGAGCGACGGCGAGGATACCGCGGTATACACGCTGTACGTAACGGTAGTCAGCGCGCCGCCCGTGGCGCGCGACGCGAACAACGTAGACGACAGACTGTCTCTTGCCGGCGCGCATCTCGAGGGCGTGCAGGAGAACGGCTCGTATAAAGAGGCTACTTATCGCACGTTTATCATTCCTTCGGCGGATAAGGACGTGGACATAACGGGTATCGGCGCAAAACGCGCTTATAACAGCACGACCGTGACCATGCAGAGCGTGGCTACCGATCCCGACGGCGTTACCGAAACCGCTAACATGGCTTTGTATAACGGCGGCATGTTCAACCTGAACGGCAACGCCATGACGGGCGTGAACGGTACGTATACTTCCGAGTATTTCAATATAACGGTCGCTGCGGACGGACGCTCGTTTACGATCAAGTGCAAGGGTTATAATCCGGAATCGCCGTACGAAACGCTTACGTTCATGATAGGCGACAGCGGCAACAACGTTCGGGAAAACGCGTTGACCGTTACCGTTCACGTATACACCGTGCATTCGGATATGAGCAATCCCGATGCCGCCGCGCTCACGGGCGCTGCGCTCGACGCATACTTTGCGGGCAGCGAAAAAGTTCGCGTCAAGTCATACGACGAGTACTTCGGTATAGGCGAATTTGCCGATACTGAAGTAGTGGGCGAGCCTACGCGCTTTGCTTTCGTCGATCTCGAGGGCAACGAAGGCACGGACGGCAATAATAAAAATCCCGTAGTCGATGCGGACTCGAGTTTGCACGGGTCTGCTATGTACTCCGCGCGCATATTCGCGTTTATCGAGGACGACGGCGCGCCTATAGAAGCGGACGTATCCGAATGGTTCGACGTATCGGCGCGCACTGGCGTGTTCAAACTTAAGGACGAACACACTACTTCTTCGTCGTCGGTCTACAACAACTACCTCATCGTCGGAGTGCTCAACAACGGCGATGCCACCGTCAACCTTGCGCCGAGCAGCGCCGCGCGGCTCAACGTCGTAAACAGGTACGTCAACTTTACAATGGCGTCGGACGGCACGAATATTTCGTTCGTACCCGTCGCCGCAACGTTCGATAAAAAGATACTTCTGTATATCGAGGTGGAAAAACATCTCGGCACGGGCAACGTTCGTAACGACGGCATACTTCGCGCGGGCGCGCTGTTCACGCTCGACGTGGAAGATTCCGCGCCGAGAAGCACCCGTACCGCCGACGAAAACGGTTTCGAGTTCGACGGTAAAAAAGGCGACGCGATAACGTACAACATATTCGACCCGAGACAAAACTCCGTGTCGCTGTTCACCGATTCCGACGCCGACGACGCGATAACGCTCGTATTCGATCCGACAGACGAGCAAAGCTATACGCGCGCGCTCCGCACCGCGCTCGAGCAAGATCCCGATCTCGATTGGGCTGCGAACGTTGCGAGCAAAAAAGAACGCGCGTTCGATATATCGGTATCCGGCAGCGACGTTACCATAAAGATCAACCGCCGTATGGATAAGCTCGTAAACGGAAAGTATGCGGAGAGCGTAACGTTCCCGCTCGTGCTTACGGGCAGAGACAAAGGCGGTAAAGAGTGCGACGTTACCGTGTCTGTTACGGTGAGAAATTCGCCGTTGTCCGCGCGTGACGACGTTTACACCGCATTCGATCCCGAAACGCGCGTCGGCTTCGAGTTCCGTCCCACGGCAAGCGCAGACGGCGGCGACGACTACGACTGCACCGTCGAGGCGCGCGTATTGCAAAACGGCACGCTTACCGTAAACATCGCGGACTTTTTGACCGACCCCGACTATGTGCGCGGCGAAGATTCCGATTCGTATATGTTCGTCGGGTTCGTCAAGGATACGCGGTTGTATAACACCCTTATCAAAGATCCCGTCACCGCGATAAATATCGGCGACAGTTCTACGGGCGAGGCGGAAGACGTTGCGCTCGTGAGCGCGCTGTTCGACGACGATTGGCATTTCACCGGATTTACGGTCAAGTCGTTGTCCACTAAACGCGAACTTACGGGTACGGTGTATCTGCGCATAGTCGACCGTTCGTGCGACAGCGACGTTCCGGAGAACGGTATCACCGTGCGCGTAGACATAACCGTAATGAACGACCGTCCGTTCGTAAAAGACGGCATGAGCGCGACTACGCTCACGCTCATCGGTACGGAAAGCGAGGTAGGCAGCAACAACGATCCGAGCAAAACTTTCTCCATTGCCGATTTCGTAGACGATAACAACGATACCGACGTAGTCGGGGAGGAAAGCAGCCGCTATCCTTCCACGTACTTGCGCATATATTCGTTGTCTTATCTCAACACCGAAACCATTTACTCAACGTCCGATCCCGATAAAGATATAGGCGACAGCGGGCTTGCGTACGATTCGTCCGAGCTGTTTACCGTGATAGTGGATATACAAAATTACAATCAGTTGTTCACGATCACTCCGCGCCAAGGCTTTTACGGCAAGGGCGCGATCGAGATAACCGTAGTCGACGGCGATAAGAGCACCGATGCGTTTGCGCTCGACGTCACTTTCCGCATCAACGTCGAAGTGGTATACGATCCGCAAGACATCAAATCGCTTAAGTCGGTCACGACGCATCGCGGCAAAAACGTTACGCTGTCCGTCGATTCGATCATACCCGATATTCAAAGCACGATCTCCGCGGACGGCACGGAAAATCCGTCGTTCAATCCTTCGTCTGCGTATATCCTGACCGCGCTCGAGTTTACGGCAGGCGTGTCCGATTATCTCGACAAAGTTGGTTCGGGACTCGAAAACGGCGTTTGCGTTCTCCGCGCGAAAAAGCTCACCGAGCTTAGCGGCGCGCGCATAAACGTGCGGTACGCGCTCAAATCCGATCCGACTAACGAGTTCTCCGGATTCTTCTATATCCATATAGCGGAAAACCTCAAACCGTCAATCAAGTACGAGAGCTTAACGTTCCTTCGCAATGACAGCGGTTCGGACGATCCGCTGCGCGTGCTCGACACTACGCAGACCATACATCTCCGCCCCGATCAGCTTTTGACCGATCCCGAAAACGACATCATGCGGTTTGTAAGCGTAAGCTCGCAAAAGCCTTCGCTCGTAAACGTGTCGCTCAACGATGATAAGACGCTCATGTCGATAACGTTCCGCGGCAAAGGCTCTGCCAAGATCACAATGGTAGTCATCGACGAAACGGGCGAGGAGTGCACGCGTACGTTTATCGCCAAGAACGAGGACCTGCCGAATCCCGACGCATGGGTGAGCATTGCGGCAAGTTTCGAGGGCAACAAACTCATATGGGCGATAGTCATCTGCTTGATACTGCTGCTGTTGATAATAATGATATTGCTCATTTCGCGCAGCATCAAGCGCAAGCACGATCAAGAGGAACTCGAAGCTCTGCTCGTTTCCGAAATGGCGATCGAGGATCAAATGGCAAAGCTTGCCGCAGGTCCCGCGCCGACCGACTATATGAGTTACGGCTTTATTCCGCCTCCGGACGTGCCGGTCAGCAACAATATCGGACCTGCCGTGCCGCCTATAGATCCGTCGACTGCGCTCGGTCAAGGTCAAGGCGCGCCCGCGCCCGAGAATATAGCGCTCAACCCCGGTACGGAAAGCGGCGATCCAGATAACGGTCAAATGTAAACTGCCGACGAAAAACGGACTGTCAAAAGACAGTCCGTTTTTGCTATCTGCGTTTTGTATAATAATACACATTTATAAGTATTTTTGTGGAAAAATGTGAGGTTATTTGCTTTACAATGCGACAGCGGTGCGTTATAATACATACATAATAAAAGACCTTGGAGGGTAACTATGAAGAAAAGGGCAATTTTAACAACCGTTGTAGCCGCTATGTTGGCGGTTTGTATGTTTTCGCTCACAGCTTGCGCGGGAAGCGTAGAGGGCAAAACGTATAAGTTCCACGACATTACTTATAAGTACGACGGCGAAATGACCGAAAATGAAAAAATCTATGCCGACAGAGCGGTGGAAACAATGAAAAAAATCTTTGAATCTCTCGAATTGACTTTTGAAGAGGGCGGGAAGGTTAAATCCGGCAGCATACCCACCGGAACTTGGGAACAAGACGGCAGTAAGCTCGTAGTCAAAGCCGTAGTCGGCAGCGGGGAATACAAAGTGAGCGGCAGCAAGCTTATCATGTCGAATAAAGACGATAAAGACGCCAAGCTTACCATTACGATCACGTTAAAAGCGGCATAAAGTAAATATCAAAAAACCTCTCGAAACAAATCGAGAGGTTTTTTCGCGCAATAAATTCAAAAATCCGATCAAAGAAGATTGTCGAGAACGTCCGTTACCGTCTCCGTTGCTTTGCTGCTCAACCGTTTGGTGTCGTTGATAGAACCGACTATTATCAAAAGATCGTCCGCGAGCAATGTGCAGTCGCCGCCCGGGGAAACTATCACGTCGTCGCCGCGCTTTATCATGATAAGCGTTATATGCTCGGTATTTCGCAGATTGAGTTCGGCAAGTGTCTTGTCTTGCCACTTCTTCGGCGTTTTGATTTCGACCATGCGGTAACTGTCGGTCAGGTTCATAATATCGACCATGTTCGGCTTTGTCAGTTTAGACGCGAGCCGTTCGCCCATGGTCTCTTCGGGTATGAACGAAATGTCAACGCCTATCTTTTCGAGAACGAGTTTATGCCGCTCGTCCGACGCTTTGGAAATGACGGTGTTCACACCGAGTTGCTTACACATGAGACTGATGAAAATACTCGCCTCGAGGTTGGACGCAACGCAGACTATTGCTGTGTCCATGTTTTCTATGCCAAGCTCTGTGAGCGCGCGTTCGTCGGTAGCGTCCGCGCAGACCGCATGCGTGCAGTACGGCTCGATGTCGTTTATCTTTTCTTGATCGATGTCCACGACGAGCACGTCCGCGCCGTATTCGTACAGCGCTTTTGCGAGCGCAGTGCCGAATCGTCCCAAGCCGAACACTACGTATTGTTTTTTTACAAGCGGATTCTTTTTCATGAGAAGTTCTCCTTATCCTATCATTAAGCTCGATGCGGGGTATTTGAGCGTCGAGCGGTCTTGCTTTGCAAAAATCATTCCTACGCTCAAAGGGCCGAGCCTGCCTATAAACATGACTACGCTCAAAACGTAAAGTGCTGTATTCGATATATTCGGGTTGAGCGTTGTCGTAGACCCCATTGACAACCCTGTTGTGGTAAACGCGGTGAGCGTCTCGAAAAATACGTCTTTGATCAAAAGATACGAATCGCTCGCCGATATTATGAGCGCGCCCGTAAACACTACTATCAGCGCCAAAGCCGCAACGGCGATCGCGCGCAAGCCGGTTTTGATGTTTATGCTATGCTTGAACATAATTATTTCTTCTTTACCGCGCAGACCGGATACCGCCATCCAAAAGAGCAGGGCGAACGTAGTGGTCTTTATTCCGCCGCCCGTGCCGCCAGGCGACGAACCTATAAACATAAGGATGCACGTGTATATCACGCCTGCGGGCGACAGTTTGGTTTGATCCAGCGACGAAAAACCGGCGGTTGAACTTGCCATGACCGATTGAAAAAGGCTGTTCAGCAGCTTTTGTCCGCCGTTCATCCCCGCAGTCGCGTCTGCGTTCCATTCGGACGCCAAGAAGAAGAACGTTCCCGAAAGCATAAGTATGGGCGTTATGAGAAGCACGAGTTTCGTATGCAGTCTGTAACGCTTGAAGCGAAATTTATTACGCAGTATGTCGTTTATCACGGTAAAACCGAAAGCGCCGAGTATGGACAGCAACGATATTATCAAAAGTACGCCCGCATTGCCGTTGTAATCGGAGAGCGATCCGTAGGGATTGCTCGATGTGCCGCAAACGTCGAAACCTGCGTTGCAGAATGCGGAAATCGAATTGAACAGCGCTTGCCATACTCCGATCGCGCCGTTCTTGACGCAAAAGAATGGGATAAGCATGAGCGTGCCCGCCGCTTCTATCACGGCAGTCATTATCATAATGTTGCGTACCAAACGCACTACGCCCTTAGTTTGATTTTCTCCGAGCGCCTCTTGTATCGCCACGCGGTCTTTGAACGTTATGCGCCTGCGTATCAATATAAATACGAACGTAGCGAGCGTCATGAACCCGAGCCCGCCGAACTGTATGAGTATAAGAAGCACTGCCTGACCGAATCCCGTCAGCTCGAGCGCGGTCGGTTTTACGATCAGCCCCGTACCGCATACGCCGTTCATTGCCCAAAATACGGCGTGGGTAAACGACATCCACTTGCCGTCCGTATTCGAGATGGGCAGCGCCATAAAGAATGCGCCGACAAACATGACGGCGAGAAATCCCAAGAACACTATGAGCGGCGATTTGATGCGCACGCGCTTTGCAGTCATTGCGTTTTTCTTTTTCATGACGATATTATTTGACGTTAAGCAAGCATACGGCGCTCGCAGCGATAGCTTCGCCTTTGCCGATTATGCCGAGGTGTTCGGTAGTGGTTGCGGAAACGTTGACGTTAGGTTCGTTCATGCGCATCGCACAAGCGAGCGAACGTTTTATGATGTCTATGTGTCCTGCGAGTTTCGGCTTTTGCGCTATCACTACAGCCGACACGCTCGATATTCGCAGATTGCTCTCGTCGAGCCGATCGAGCACGTTTTCCAAAAGTTTCATCGATGATATTCCGTCGGTCTCGGCGGAATCGTCGGGGAAAAGCACGCCTATGTCGGGTAGCCCCGCCGCGGACAGCAATGCGTCCATGACCGCATGTGTGAGTACGTCCGCATCGGAATGTCCCAAAAGCCCGAGGTTGAACGGAATATGTACGCCGCCGAGTATGAGCTTGCGCCCTTCGACGAGGCGGTGCACGTCGAATCCCGTTCCTATGCGCGCGCCTTGCGGCGCAAAGCGGAATAGGTCGGTCTGAGACGTTATTTTGATATTGCCGTAATCTCCGTATACGACGGTCGGCGTGTTGCCCGCTGCCGCATATACAGCCGAATCGTCAGTATAGTCTGTTTTGCCGTTTGATATCGCGCGCTCGTATGCAGAGAGTATGTCTTTGTAATAAAATGCTTGAGGCGTTTGAACGTTTACGAGTTTGTCGCGGTCGAGTTCGTTCACTATGCGATCGCCCGATACTATCTTGACGGTATCTACAGCCGGCACTGCGGCAATACCGCTGCCTCGCAGCTTTGCCGAACGTATACATTCGTCTATCACGGTCGGGGAAACGTACGGTCTCGCTCCGTCGTGTATGAGCGCGATGTCGCAGTTTTCGAGCGCCCGTAAGCCGTTGTACACGCTGTCGAACCGCGTCGCGCCGCCGTAGCACAGTTTAACATCGGGGTAGGCGGATACGAGTTCCGCAACGCGCGCCTCGTCCTGTGCGGATATTACGACGACAACGCTTTGCGCTTTGCCGACGAACGCATCGAGCGTGCGCTCGAGCACGGTCTTGTTTCCGACGCAATGCAGTATCTTGTTATAGCCCAGCCCCGCGCGCGAACCTTTGCCCGCGCATACGACGACTGCTCCGACTTTGCGATTATTCGATGATCTCATACAGCGTTTGCGCCTCGTCCTTCGATGCTTTGTCGTTCAGCGACTTAACGGTGAATCGAATGGGTTGACCGAGCCGCATCTCCACGGTATCTCCGACTTTAAGCACGCACGCCGGCTTGACCTTTCTGTCGTTGACGAATATCTTGCCCGCGTCGCATGCTTCCGCAGCGACCGTTCTGCGTTTTATCAGTCTCGATACTTTTAGGAATTTGTCTATCCTCATAGCTTACATATTATATCACCGTTTAATATAAAAAGCAAGGATTTGGCGGAGGTGTAAAGAGCCTGCATATAGGAGTTTGCATATATAATATAGAATATAAAAGAGCGTATTTTGCCTGTTTTCGGTAAGAAAAAATTTTTTGAAAAAAATTGAAAAATCGGCAAAAAACGCTTGACACTATAAAGGATATGTGGTATCATTACTAAGCTGTCTCGCAAGAGTACAGCGCAGCACATTAACAAGTGAATAGATTTTAGCGAATTATAACTTTGAAAAAACAAAGTCAATGATTTATGTCAGTATGTTTTTGAGAAGGAATCGATACTTTAATTTAGATAGCTAAAAGAGAAATCTTTGGTTATACAATTTTTTTAGAGTTTGATTCTGGCTCAGGACGAACGCTGGCGGCGTGCTTAACACATGCAAGTCGAGCGGAATATGAGAGCTTGCTCTTATATTTAGCGGCGGACGGGTGAGTAACGCGTGAGCAACCTGCCTTCAACTGCGGGATAACACTTAGAAATAGGTGCTAATACCGCATAAGACCACACTCGGGCATCCGAGAGGGGTAAAAGAATTTCGGTTGAAGATGGGCTCGCGTCCCATTAGCTAGTTGGTGAGGTAACGGCCCACCAAGGCTATGATGGGTAGCCGACCTGAGAGGGTGATCGGCCACATTGGAACTGAGAAACGGTCCAAACTCCTACGGGAGGCAGCAGTGGGGAATATTGGGCAATGGGCGCAAGCCTGACCCAGCAACGC
>Ga0073906_1002288_pt1 | contig 25591 bp, 39 predicted proteins | sample Inofromicrocosms_FD_65485 | JGI IMG/M metagenome (GOLD analysis project Ga0073906, IMG submission 65485) | Mouse cecum microbial communities from Vienna, Austria - Inoculum for glucosamine and mucus D2O microcosms | ecosystem: Host-associated > Mammals > Digestive system > Large intestine >...
GGGGAAAATGGATAGTTGTGGTGCACGGCCTTTTTAGGGGGCCTGCTATGCCTTGAAAAAAGCGGTTTCTGCGTGTTCCGGTTAAGCTGCTTGGTTTCAGTTTAACTTTTTTTATGATGTGTGGAAGAAACACACGGCGCAGTGTTCAGTATTTGTCGTTATCCCGTAGGAAAAACTCAAGGAGGCGATGAAAGTGGCAGTCAAGGAGAAAATCAGAATCAGACTGAAGGGTTACGATCATCAGTTGGTGGACGCGTCCGCGGAAAAGATCGTAGAGGCAGCCAAGAGAACCGGCGCCGCCGTTTCCGGCCCCATTCCTCTCCCCACCGAGAAGGAAATCGTTACCATCCTGCGCGCCGTCCACAAGTACAAGGACAGCCGTGAGCAGTTTGAGAGAAGAACCCACAAAAGGCTCATCGACGTGATTCGTCCTTCCGACAAGACCGTCGAGGCCCTCACCAGCCTGGAGCTTCCCGCCGGCGTAGAGGTTGAAATCAAGCTGTAATTTCCGGCAGCTTTCAACCGCCGAAAGCGGCAGAAGGTTCCCAAAACAACTCAGAAAGGCCCTCGCGCCTGCCGGGGAACCGGCGACAGCGAGTATTTACCAGCCTCTGGCGGATTTGCGGGAAACCAGCGGGGCATCCCGGATAAAGGTCCGGCAATTCGTTCAGTTTTTGGTATAAGGTCATGTTGGCGCGGCGGTTCCCCTGTGAAAAACCGGCCACGCGTCAACCAATAACCGAAGGAGGTAGCTACTATGAAAAAATGCAGCATCGGCAAAAAGATTGGCATGACCCAGCTTTTCGATGAAAAGGGCAGGATCATCCCCGTCACTGTCGTGGAGGTCGGCCCCTGTGTCGTCGTCCAGAAGAAGACCGTCGAAAACGACGGGTACGAGGCCGTTCAGCTCGGCTTCGGAGACGTGCCTGTCAAGAAGGTCAACAAGCCCCTCAAGGGCCACTTCGCCAAGGCGGACGTTGCCCCTAAGAAATATTTGAAGGAGTTCCGCCTGGAGGATATGTCCTCCCTGGAGGTGGGCACAGTCGTCAAGGCTGACGCCTTCGCGGTGGGAGACGCCGTTGACGTCCGCGGAACCTCCAAGGGCCACGGCTATGCCGGTACCATCAAGCGGTACGGCCAGCACTCCCTGAAGGATACCCACGGTACAGGCCCTGTTCACCGCCACGCCGGTTCCATGGGCGCCTGCTCCGATCCCTCCAGAGTCCGCAAGGGCAAACGCCTTCCCGGCCACTATGGCTGCGCTGGCGTGACCGTCCAGAACCTGGTGGTCGCCAAGGTGGACGCGGAAAACAACCTTATCGCTTTTAAGGGCGCTCTTCCGGGCCCCAAGGGCGGCATCGTTTATATTACCGATAGTGTGAAGGCGTAAGGAAGGAGGAATACACCATGCCAAAGATTTCTGTTTTTGATATGTCCGGCGCCAGCGTCGGCGAGATGGAGCTGTCTGACGCGGTGTTCGGCATTGAGCCGAATGTCAGCGTGATGCACGCTTGTGTGGTGAACTACCTGGCCAACCAGCGCCAGGGCACTCAGTCCACCCTTACCCGCACTGAGGTCAGCGGCGGCGGCCGCAAGCCTTGGAGGCAAAAAGGAACCGGGCATGCCCGCCAGGGCTCGACCCGCGCCCCCCAGTGGACCCACGGCGGCGTTGCCCTCGGCCCCAAGCCCCGCGATTACCGCTACAGCCTGAACCGCAAGGTGAAGCGTCTGGCGGTCCGTTCCGCCCTCTCCAGCAAGGTTTCCGCCAATGAGATGGTGGTTCTCAGCGCCCTGACTGTGGAGGATTACAAGACCAAGACCATCGTCAACATGCTTTCCGCCCTGGGCGCGGACAAGAAGGTCCTCATCGTCACCGACGGCGTTGACCAGAAGGTGGTCAAGAGCGCGGCCAACATCCCCGGCGTGAAAACTGCCATCGTTGGTTCCCTCAACGTTTACGATATGCTCAACTGCGACAAGATTGTGATTGTCAAGTCCGCTGTTGAAAAGCTCCAGGAGGTGTACGCGTAATGAAAGCTCCTCAGGATATTATCCTCACCCCCGTAATCACCGAGGCCTCTATGGTTGGCATCGCCGATAAGAAGTACACCTTCTATGTGGCCAAAAATGCCAACAAGATTGAGATTGCCCAGGCGGTCAGCAAGCTGTTCGGCGTGGACGTTGCAAAGGTAAATACCTCCATCGTCCCCGGCAAGTACAAGAGAATGGGGCAGCACGGCGGATACAAGTCCGACCGGAAAAAGGCGATTGTCACCTTAAAGCCCAGCTCCAAGGGAATCGAATTCTTTGAGAGCATGATGTAACCGGAAAAGCCCCCTGGGCTTGGAAGGCGAACAAAGAGTATGGGAACTCTCATAATCCCGCGAATTATTATGAGGAGTGTGAATCCGCAATGGCGATTAAGAGCTATAAGCCCACCAGCGCGGCCAGACGGCAGATGACAGTCACCGATTATTCCGAACTGTCCAAAGTGGCGCCGGAGAAGAGCCTTCTCCAGAGCCTGAAAAAGACCGCAGGCCGTAACAACACGGGCCGCATCACCGTCCGCCACCACGGCGGCGGCAACCGCAACAAATACCGCATCATTGATTTTAAGAGGGACAGGGCGGAGGACGCCAAGGTCCTCACCCTGGAATATGATCCCAACCGCTCCGCACACATCGCCCTGGTGCAGTACGCCGACGGCGAGAAGCGGTATATCATCGCCCCCGTGGGCCTGAAGGTTGGCGACACCATCCAGACCGGCGTACACGCCGATATCAAGCCCGGCAACACGCTGCCCCTGGCCAACATCCCCGTCGGTACCTTTGTCCACAACATCGAGCTTTACCCCGGCAAGGGCGCACAGCTTGCCCGCGCCGCAGGCATTATGGCGCAGGTGATGGCTAAGGAGAACGGGTACGCTCTCATCCGTCTGCCCTCCGGCGAGCTGCGCAACGTTTCCATGAACTGCAAGGCCACGATTGGACAGGTTGGAAATATTGACCACGAGAACGTATCTCTGGGCAAAGCGGGCCGTACCCGCCACATGGGCATTCGTCCCACCGTCCGCGGCTCGGTCATGAACCCCAACGACCATCCCCACGGCGGCGGCGAAGGCAAATCCCCCATTGGCCGTCCCGGACCTGTTACCCCCTGGGGCAAACCTGCTCTGGGCTATAAGACCAGGAAGAAACACCACAGCTCTGACAAGTTTATTGTCAAGCGCCGCAACGCCAAGTAAGACAGGCTGAAAGGAGGCAGTTAAACCATGGGAAGAAGCGTTAAGAAAGGCCCCTATGTGCAGCCTGTACTGCTGAAAAGGGTCGAAGAAATGAACCAGTCCGGTGAGAAGCGGGTCCTGAAGACCTGGAGCCGCGCCTCCACCATTTTCCCTGAATTTGTCGGGCATACATTCGCCGTTCACGATGGCCGCAAGCATGTCCCGGTATACGTCACCGAGGATATGGTAGGGCACAAGCTGGGAGAATTCGCTCCCACCCGCACCTACCGCGGACACGCCGGAGCCAAGAAAACAAGTTAATCGAGACGGGAAGGAGGAGTATATTATGGAAGCAAGGGCTACCTTGAGATACGCCCGCATCGCGCCTCGGAAGGTTTCCATCGTTCTGGACCAGATCCGCAACCAGCCTGTGGAGATGGCAATGGCGATTTTAAAGCACACCCCCAAGGCCGCTTGTGAACCGCTGGAAAAGCTTTTGAAATCGGCCATGGCAAACGCCGAGAACAACCACAACATGGATAAGAATTCCCTTTATGTTTCGGAGTGCTTTGTCTGCCCCGGACCGACCCTGAAGAGGATCCGTCCCAGGGCCCAGGGCAGGGCTTTCCGGGTACTGAAGAGGACATCCCATGTAACAATTGTTCTGAATGAAAAGGAATAAGCCGAAAGAGGAGGTAAACTATGGGCCAGAAAGTGAATCCCCACGGTCTGCGTGTGGGAGTAATTAAGGATTGGGACTCCCGCTGGTTTGCGAAAGACAACGCTTTCGGCGACACTTTGGTCGAGGACTACAACCTTCGGAAGTTCATCAAGAAAAACCTGTATGCCGCCGGCGTGCCCCGCATTGAGATTGAGCGCGACGCCGCCAGAGTGCGCATCCACATCCACTGCGCCCGTCCCGGTCTGGTAATCGGCAAGGGCGGCGCGGACATCGAAAAGCTCCGCAAGCAGTGCGAAAAGCTCATCAACGCCAAACGGGCGGACAACAAGCTCAGCGTGTATATCAACATTGTTGAGGTCCGTCAGCCCGATAAGAACGCCCAACTGGTGGCGGAGAGCATCGCCTCCCAGCTGGAGCACCGCGTTTCCTTCCGCCGCGCCATGAAGCAGTCTATGGGCCGCGCCATGAAGCTTGGCGTAAAGGGCATCAAGACGTCCGTTTCCGGCCGCCTGGGCGGAGCGGAAATCGCCCGTACCGAGCACTACCATGAGGGCACTATCCCCCTGCAGACCCTGCGCGCCGATATCGACTACGGCTTTGCCGAGGCCAACACCACCTATGGTAAGATCGGCTGCAAAGTCTGGATTTATGCCGGGGAGGTCCTGGGGGACGTCAAAAAGCCCCGTAAAACCAGGGAAGGGGGCAATAAGTAATGCTTCTGCCGAAAAGAGTGAAATACAGAAGGGTCCAGAGAGGCCGCATGAGGGGCGTAGCAACCCGCGGCAACTTTGTATCCAACGGTGAATTCGGGCTGCAGGCCCTGGAGCCCGGCTGGATCACCTCCAACCAGATTGAGGCCGCCCGTATTGCTATGACCCGTTACATCCGCCGCGGCGGACAGGTCTGGATTAAGATTTTCCCCGACAAGCCCGTAACCGAAAAGCCCGCCGAGACCCGCATGGGCTCCGGTAAAGGCTCCCCCGAATACTGGGTGGCCGTGGTAAAGCCGGGCCGGGTTATGTTTGAGATTGCCGGTGTTTCCGAGGAACTCGCAAGAGAGGCAATGCGCCTCGCCAGCTACAAGCTTCCCATTAAGTGTAAATTCGTCGCCAAAGAGACAAAGGAGGGTGAAGCGTAATGAAAGCAGCCGAAATCCGGGAGCTGTCATCCGCGGAGCTGGATCAGAAGCTTTCCGACCTGAAATCCGAGCTTTTCAACCTCCGCTTCCAGCACGCCATCAACCAGCTGGAAAACCCCATGCGCATCAAGGCTGTGAAAAAAGACATCGCCCGTGTCAAGACCATCCAGCGGGCGAGAGAGTCAAGCGTGCAGTAATCTAACGAAGGAGGACGAAAGCTGTGAGCGAGAGAAATCTCAGAAAAACCAGGGTTGGCAAGGTCGTCAGCGATAAGATGGATAAGACCGTCGTGGTCGCCATCCAGGACAATGTCAAGCATCCTTTATATAAAAAGATCATCAAGCGCACCGTAAAGTTTAAGGCACATGACGAACAGAATGCCTGCGGCGTCGGCGACACCGTGATGATTATGGAAACCCGCCCCCTCTCCAAGGATAAAAGATGGAGAGTCGTGGAGATTGTGGAAAAGGCTAAGTAATTTGGCACTCATGCCGAAAGGAGGAACGCTCTGTGATACAGATGCAGACCTATCTCAAGGTGGCTGACAACACCGGCGCCAAGGAGCTTATGTGCATCCGCGTGCTGGGCGGCACCCGCAGGAGATACGCAAACATCGGCGACGTAGTGGTCGCTTCGGTTAAAAAAGCAGCACCCGGCGGCGTGGTCAAAAAAGGCGACGTAGTCAGGGCTGTCATCGTCCGTTCCCGCAGCGGCCTGCGCCGCGAGGACGGCTCCTATATCCGCTTCGATGAGAACGCGGCTGTTATTATCAGGGAAGACAAGAACCCGAGAGGTACCCGTATCTTTGGGCCGGTGGCTAGGGAGCTGCGCGACAAGGATTACCTCCGGATATTAAGCCTCGCTCCAGAGGTGCTGTAATGGAGGTGCTTTGAATGAATACCCTACACGTTCGGAAAGACGATACGGTCGTCATTCTGTCCGGCAAGGATAAGGGGAAGAAGGGTAAGGTCCTGGAGGTTTCCCCGTCCGAGAGAAAGGTTATCGTAGAGGGCTGCAACATGGTGACGAAGCACGTCAAGCCCCGCCGCATGGGCGAGCCCGGCGGTATCGTAAAGGCGGAAGGCGCGCTGTACGCCAGCAAGGTAATGGCTGTCTGCCCCAAATGCGGCAAGCCCACCCGCGCCGCCCATAAATTCCTGGCCGACGGAACAAAAGTAAGAGTCTGCAAAAACGCCGGCTGCGGCGAAACTTTCTAAGGAGGAGGAGAAAACATGGCCAGACTGAAGGAAGCCTACACGTCTGATGTAGCGCCTGCCCTGATGAAAAAATTCACCTACAAAAGCGTCATGCAGATCCCCAAGCTGGAAAAGGTCGTCATTAACGTCGGCTGCGGCGAAGCCAAGGACAACACCAAGGTAATCGACGCCATCGTTTCGGACCTTTCCAAGATCACCGGCCAGCGGCCCGTGGTCTGCAAGGCGAAGAAGTCTGTCGCTAACTTTAAAATCCGCGAAGGCATGCCCATCGGCGTAAAGGTGACGCTGCGCGCCGACCGGATGTATGAATTCGTTGACCGCTTTTTCAACGTGGCCCTGCCCAGGGTACGCGACTTCCGGGGCATCAACCCCAACTCCTTTGACGGCCGCGGCAACTATAACTGCGGACTGCGGGAGCAGTTGATCTTCCCCGAAATTGAGTATGACAAGATCGATCAGGTGCGCGGCATGGACATCACCTTTGTCACTACCGCCAAGACCGATGAGGAAGCCCGCGAGCTGCTCAGCCTGCTTGGGGCCCCATTTGCGAAGTAAGGGAGGTTTCTTTGTGGCTAAAACGTCAATGATTATCAAGCAGCAGCGGGACCCCAAGTTTTCAACCCGCCGCTACAACCGCTGCAAAATCTGCGGCAGGCCGCATGCCTACCTGCGTGATTATGGGATTTGCCGCATCTGCTTTCGGGAGCTGGCCTACAAGGGCCAAATTCCCGGCGTAAAGAAAGCAAGCTGGTAAGCCGGCAAGGCTTAAGCCCACAGGGATTGGAACGGCGCCGCGCATGTGACGACAACCTGAAAGGTCCTGTTAGAAGAAACCATCGGGGAACGCGCGGCACACAGTTGAGAACAAAGGAGGAGAACTCATGCATATCACCGATACCGTCGCTGACATGCTGACCCGCATCCGCAATGCGAATTCAGCGAAACATGAAACGGTTGATATCCCGGCCTCCAATATGAAAAAGGCAATCGCCCAGATCCTTCTGGACGAGGGATATATCAAGAGCTTCCAGGTGCTGGAAGACAATAAGCAGGGCGTTATCCGCATCGCCCTCAAGTACGGCCCCAACAAGTCCCAGGTCATCACCGGACTCCGCCGGGTATCCAAGCCCGGTCTGCGCATCTACTCCAGCTGCGAGGATATGCCCAGAGTGATGAAGGGCCTGGGGATCGCCATCCTCTCCACCTCCAAGGGCGTTATGACCGACCGTCAGGCGCGCAGGGAGAAGGTAGGCGGCGAAGTCCTGGCATTCGTCTGGTAAAGGAGGGTAAAGGATATGTCTCGTATAGGCAGGAAACCGATTGAAATCCCCGCCGGCGTGGAAGTCGCCGTGGACGGACATACCGTCACCGCCAAGGGGCCCAAAGGAACCCTGACGGAATCCTTCCACCATGATATGGATATTTCGGTGGAGGCCGGCCATGTGGTCGTAGCCCGTCCCACCGATGGGCAGATGCACCGCTCCCTTCATGGTCTGACCCGCACCCTGGTCTCCAATATGGTGACAGGCGTCTCCAAGGGCTTCCAGAAGGAGCTGGAGATTAACGGTGTAGGCTACCGCGCCGCCAAGCAGGGAACCAACCTGGTGATGAACCTGGGGTATTCCCATCAGGTGATTGTACCGGAAATTCCCGGCATCACCATTGAGGTGCCGGCCCCCAACCGGATCATCGTCCACGGGGCGGATAAGCAGCAGGTAGGCCAGTTCGCCGCCGAAATCCGCGAGAAGCGCCCGCCGGAACCCTACAAGGGCAAGGGCATCAAGTATATCGACGAAGTGATCGTCCGCAAGGAAGGCAAGGCCGCAAAGGGCGGCAAGGGCGGCAAGAAGTAAAGTAAGGAGTGAATCAATACCATGGTGAAAAAGCCAGACAGCAATAAAGCAAGGCTGAAGCGGCACGCCAGGGTCCGCGCCAAAATCAGCGGCACCGCCGAGCGTCCCCGCCTGAACGTATTCCGCTCCGCCAAGCACATCTACGCCCAGCTGATCGACGACGTAAACGGCGTTACCCTTGCCAGCGCGTCCACGATGGATAAGGGCTTCGAGGGCTTTGGCGGCAACTGTGACGCCGCAAAGACCGTCGGAGAGTCCCTGGCCAAAAAGGCCGCCGAGAAGGGCATCACCGAGGTCGTTTTTGACCGGAGCGGCTATGTGTACCATGGCCGGGTCAAGGCACTGGCGGAAGGCGCCCGCGAAAACGGGCTGAATTTCTAAGAAGGAGGGAGACACCTTTGGCTAGAATAGACGCGAATTCCCCTGAGCTCCGGGACAGCCTGAGCGAAAGGGTTGTTGCCATCAACCGCGTATCCAAAACCGTAAAGGGCGGACGTATCTTCAAGTTCGCGGCCCTCGTAGTAGTGGGCAACGGCAACGGCATTGTCGGCTACGGTCTTGGAAAGGCTTCCGAAGTCCCCGACGCCATCCGCAAGGGCATTGAGGACGCGAAAAAGAATCTCAGACAGATTGCACTGAAGGATACCACCATTCCCCATGAGGTGGTGGGCATTTACGGCGCAGGCAAGGTACTGCTGATGCCGGCCCCCGAAGGTACCGGCGTTTTGGCCGGCGGCCCGGTGCGCGCCGTGCTGGAGGTCGCCGGTATCCGGGACATCCGCGCAAAGTGCATCCGTTCCAACAATCCCTGCAACGTAGTAAGCGCCACCATCGCGGGACTTTCCTCCCTGCGCAATGTGGAGGATGTCGCTGCAATCCGCGGCAAAGCGGTTAAGGATATTAGATAGGAGGAAGCGGCATGGCTTTCAAAATCAAATTAGTCAAGAGTCTGGCAGGCCGCCACGACAAGCATATCGCTACCGCCTATTCCCTGGGCCTGCACAAGATCGGGGACGAAACCACCCAGCCGGATAACGAGGCGACAAGGGGTAAGATCAAGGCGATTTCCTATCTGGTAGAAGTAAAGGAAGAGGCCTAGTCCGTTTCCCGGATATTCCCAGACTCCGTGCCGGTTTCAACCGGCTGCACGAATGTAAGCAAGGAGCGATTTGCTATCCCAAACAAGGAGGCGCGAAATCAAATGAAACTCAATGAACTCAGTCCAGCCCCCGGCTCCAACCACAAGGCGTTCCGCGTTGGCAGGGGCCACGGCTCCGGCAACGGCAAGACCGCCGGTAAGGGCCACAAGGGCCAGAACGCCCGTTCCGGCGGCGGTGTACGCCCCGGCTTTGAGGGCGGCCAGATGCCTCTCCAGAGACGCATCCCCAAGAGGGGCTTCAACAACATTTTCGCAACCCATTACGCAGCAATCAACGTTTCCGCCCTGAACGCCTTTGAGGACGGCGCTGTCGTCAACGCCGAGGCGCTGGTGAATGCCGGTATTCTCAAGAAGACGCTGGACGGCGTAAAAATCTTAGGTAACGGCGAGCTCACCAAAAAGCTGACCGTTGAGGCTGCGGCTTTTTCCGCGTCCGCGAAGGAGAAAATCGAGAAAGCGGGCGGGAAAGCTGAGGTGAAGTAGGGATGATCGAGACTCTTAAAAATGCGTGGAAGATCGCGGATTTAAGAAAGAAGCTCCTCTACACCCTGCTGATCATCTTTATTTTCCGCATTGGTTCTGCCATCCCCCTGCCTTACCTGAACCCGGCGGCGCTGCAAAGCATGATCAACGCCAACGGAAGCCTGTTCGGGTACCTGAACATCCTCTCCGGCGGGTCCTTTGGTCAGGCTACCCTATTCGCCCTGTCCATCTCCCCATACATTACGTCAAGCATCGTTATTCAGCTCCTTTCGGTCGCCATCCCTTACCTGGAGAGGCTCTCTAAGGAAGGGGAGGACGGCAGGAAAAAGCTGAATAAGATCACCCGGTACACCACAGTGGGTCTGGCGCTGTTTCAGTCCATCGCCTACTATTTCATGTTCCGCAACATGAACGCAGTTTCCTACCGGGACGGTTTTCAGGGAGTGTTCGCCGCACTGGTGATCATTCTTGCGCTGACAGCCGGAGCCTGCATTGTGGTGTGGCTGGGAGAATGCGTTAACGAGAAGGGAATCGGAAACGGCATTTCCATTCTGCTGTTCGCGGGCATTGTTTCCCGCGGGCCCTCTGTGGTGGTGCGGATGATTACCTACCTCCAGTGGGGCTTTGAGGGCAACACCCAGTATCTCTTCTTTGTACCCCTGATTCTTGTCATCTTCCTGGCGCTTATCGCGTTCATCATCGTGATGACCAATGCGGAGCGGCGCATCCCTGTCCAGTACGCCAAGCGTATGGTGGGGCGGAAGATGTACGGCGGCCAGAGCACACACATCCCCATCAAGGTCAACATGTCCGGCGTTATGCCCATCATCTTCGCCAGCTCCCTGCTGGCCATCCCCGGAACCATTAAAGGCTTCGTGGACCCCGACGCAGAACGGTGGGTGGGCAAGTTCCTGGGACTGTTCGACTATAATCAGTGGCTGTATGCGGTGCTGTATTTCCTGCTTATCATCGCTTTCAACTACTTTTATGTGGCGATCCAATATAACCCGTTGGAAATTTCCAACAATCTGCGCAAAAACAACGGTACCGTCCCCGGCTACCGCCCCGGCAAGCCGACCACCGACTTTATTTCCAAGGTCATCTCCAAGGTCACTCTGCTGGGCGCCTTCTTCCTGGCGGTTATCGCCATCCTGCCAATCGCGGTGGGAGGAATCACCAAGATGAACATTGCCCTGGGCGGCACAACCGTTATCATCGTAGTGGGCGTGGCGATGGATACCGCCCGTCAGCTGGAATCCCAGATGATGATGCGCCACTACAAAGGGTTCCTGGAGTAACGCTTTGACCGGGTTTACCAGGTCTGCCAGGTTTACCTGTAGACTCCAGACCTTGACAGAAACCGAAACGCAATCCCCCGAATCCCTGTATGCCTGAAAGCAAGACGATACGTCGGAAAGGAAGGAAGCACCCTTATGAAAATCATCCTTTTGGGAGCGCCGGGCGCCGGAAAGGGCACCCAAGCTGAGGTTATCTGCAAACACCTGAACATCCCGACGATCAGCACCGGCAACTGCCTGCGGGAAGCGGTAAAAAACGGTTCCCCCCTGGGCCTGCGGGCCAAGGCCGATATGGACAGCGGCCGCCTGGTGCCGGATGACGTGGTCATCGGCGTGGTCAAGGACCGCATTGCCAAGGACGACTGCGCAAAGGGCTATATTCTCGACGGCTTTCCCCGCACAGTGGCGCAGGCCGAGGCGCTGGAAGCCATGGGCGTGGAGATTGACAAGGTGATCGACCTGGAGGTTCCGGACGAGACCATCAAGCGCCGCCTTTCCGGGCGGAGAGTCTGCGAGGGCTGCGGGGCATCCTATCACCTGGACTTTAAGCCCCCCAAGCAGGAGGGCGTCTGCGACGCCTGCGGCAGGGCGCTGATCATCCGCAGGGACGACGAGCCCGCCACCGTGCAGGACCGGCTGGACGTTTACCACAGACAGACCGAACCGGTCAAGGCGTTCTACGCCGCCAGAGGTAAGCTGTACCGGGTGGAGGGGCAGGAGCAGGTGGAGGACACCTCCGCCCTGGTCCTGAAAGCACTGGAGGCGGGAGGCATTAGCGAGGAATGATAACATCATGATTACTCTGAAAACGCGCAAGGAGCTGCTGGCCATGCGGGAGGCGGGACGGATTTCCGCCCAGGCCCTCCGGACGGCGGGGCAGCATATCCGCGCCGGCATGACGACCAAGGAGCTGGACCGGATTCTGTATGACTTCATCCGCTCCAAGGGCGCGACTCCGTCCTTTCTGGGATACGGCGGGTTTCCCGGCACTGCCTGCATCTCTGTCAACAACGAAGTGATCCACGGCATCCCCGGCCCCCGGAAGCTCCGGGAGGGGGACATTGTCAGCATAGACGTCGGTGCCCTTTACAAGGGCTTCCACGGGGACAACGCCTACACCTTTGCGGTGGGGAAAATCTCCCCGGAGGCGCAGAAGCTGCTGGACGTCACCCGCGAAAGCCTCTACCGGGGCATCGCGGCGGCCCAGTCCGGCGCGCGCATCGGCGATATCGGCTATGCCGTACAGAGCTATGTGGAGCAAAACGGCTTTGCCGTGGTGCGCAAGTATGTGGGACACGGCGTGGGCCGGGATATGCACGAATCCCCGGAGGTCCCCAACTTTGGGAAAGCGGGCCGGGGCGTGCGGCTGACTCCGGGCATGGTTATCGCCATAGAGCCGATGATCAACGCCAAGGGGACCGACGTCCGGGTACTGGGCGACAAATGGACGGTAGTGACCTCCAGCGGAGCGCTGTCCGCCCACTTTGAGAACACCATTGCCATTACGGAGCACGGCCCGGTGATTTTAACCGATCCCCTGGAAGGGGAGGAGATTTCCCAGACCCCTATCCTGTACGACAGGGAAGGGGCGCGGAAATGAGGCTGGGTACGGCAGGGATGAAAAGCGCCGGAAGGCCGCGAATCCAAACGCCCCAGGCGGGACAGGTGGTGCTGTCCCTGGCGGGCAGGGATGCGGGACGCCTGATGGTGGTGCTGGAGCGGTCTGTGGAGGAGGGCTTTGTCCTGACGGCGGACGGCAGAAGGCGGAAGCTGGCCAACCCCAAGCGCAAGCGTGCCAGGCATCTGCGCACGGTGGGAGCGGCCCTGAAGCCGGAGCAGTACGCCACTGACCGCCGGCTGCGCCAATCCCTTTCCAGCCTGTATCAACCGGAACAACACCGCCGGGAACCGGCAGAGGATAAGGAACTGTTCAAAAATGATTTTTAAAATCATTTTTGAAAAACCGCAATATTTCCCAATTAGAAATAAATCTATAAAATTTCTTTCTAATTTCTAAACAGTTCCTAACAGCCGACGCGTATAGAGGAGGTATTTGCTTGGCGAAAGACGACGTGATCGAGATTGAGGGCACCGTCCTGGAAGCCCTCCCCAACGCCACCTTTACAGTGGAGCTGCCCAACGGGCACAAGATACTGGCCCATATTTCCGGAAAGCTGAGGATGAATTTCATCCGCATCCTGCCCGGCGATAAGGTGACGGTGGAAATGTCCCCCTATGACCTGACAAAAGGGCGCATTACCTGGCGGTCCAAATAAGGACAGGACAGCCGTCCGGCAAGGCGTTCCATCCCATAAACTATAACGGCATCCAAACCAATCCGCATCAATAAACCAATACGATGTGCGAAGAAAGACGGCGCAATTGCCGCCAAGGAGGTAATTTCAAATGAAAGTAAGACCTTCCGTAAAGCCCATCTGCGAAAAATGCAAGATCATCCGGCGCAAGGGGCGCGTTATGGTAATCTGTACGAACCCTAAGCACAAACAGCGCCAAGGCTGATGGACGATTGAAAAATGGAGGTGCAAAAGAAGTATGGCTCGTATAGCTGGTGTTGACCTGCCCAGAGAAAAAAGGGTGGAGATTGGCCTGACCTATATTTTCGGCGTGGGCCGCAAGACGGCCAACGATATCCTGAAGGTGACCGGCATCAATCCGGACACCCGTGTCAAGGACCTGACCGAGGAAGAGGCGGCCAAACTGCGCGAACACATTGAAAAACACCTGATTGTGGAAGGCGATCTCCGCCGGGAGACTGCCCTGAACATCAAGCGGCTGGTGGAAATCCAGTGCTACCGGGGCGTTCGCCACAGGAAGGGCCTGCCGGTACGCGGACAGCGCACCAAGACCAACGCCCGTACCCGCAAGGGACCTAAGAAGACCATTGCCAACAAGAAGAAATAAGGCAAGGAGGGAACAGAAGAATGGCTAAAGCTTCAAATGGGAAAAAGGGAGCCGCGGTACGCGTGAGAAGACGCGAACGCAAAAATGTTGAGCGCGGCGCAGCCCATATTCAGTCCACCTTTAACAACACGATTGTCACCATTACCGATACCCAGGGCAACGCCCTCTCCTGGGCCAGCGCAGGCGGCCTTGGATTCAGAGGTTCGAGAAAATCCACCCCTTACGCAGCCCAGACAGCCGCTGAAACCGCGGCCAAGGCCGCCATGGAGCATGGCCTGAAGACCGTGGAGGTTTATGTAAAGGGACCCGGTTCCGGACGTGAAGCGGCAATCCGCGCTTTGCAGGGCGCCGGCCTGGAGGTAACAATGATTAAGGACGTTACCCCTATCCCCCACAACGGCTGCCGTCCGCCTAAGAGACGCCGCGTATAACCGATACGAAAAGGAGGTAAAAGCGAGATGGCTAAAAACAGAGAACCTGTACTGAAAACCTGCAAGACCCTTGGGCTGTCCCCCGCCGTCCTGGGCGTCATGAAGGAAACAACCCGCAATATGAAGCAGAAGCGCCGCAAGCAGAGTGAGTACGGCGTGCAGCTCAACGAGAAGCAGAAGGTTAAATTTATCTACGGCGTGCTGGAGAAGCCCTTCTTCCACTACTATGAGATGGCGGCCAAGGCCAGCGGCATCACCGGTGAAAACCTGCTCCAGTTCCTGGAGAGGCGTTTGGACAATGTGGTGTTCCGCCTGGGCTACGCCAGTACCCGCCGGGAAGCCAAGCAGCTGATCAACCATGGGCACTTCACCATAAACGGACAGAAGGTAAACATTCCTTCCTACCTGGTAAAGCCGGGAATGGTCATTGCCGTCAAAGAGGGCAGCCGCAGCTCTGCCAAGTTTAAGGCACTGGCGGAAGCCAACGCAGTGGCAGTCGTTCCCAAATGGCTGGAACGGGATGTGGAGCATTTCACCGGTAAGGTTATTGCCATGCCGGCGAGAGATGATATTGACTATGACGTTCAGGAACACCTCATCGTGGAGTTGTACTCCAAATAATGTGGATAGCAGCCGGCAAGGGAATGCGGATATACTGGCCGGGCGTCTGACGCCCGCCGCATAAGGAGGGTTACTTGTGAACGAGTTCAAAAAGACGAAAAGTCCTGAGATCGAGATAGCCGAGATCGCGCCGGACGGATCATATGGCCGCTTTATCTTTGAACCCCTTGACAGGGGCTTTGGGATGACCATCGGCAACAGTCTGCGGCGCGTGCTGCTCTCCTCGCTTCCTGGCGTTGCCGTCACATCTGTAAAGATTGATGGGGTACAGCATGAGTTTTCAACCATTCCGGGGATTAAGGAAGATGTGACCGAAATCGTCCTTAACCTGAAGGGGCTGCGGGCAAAGCTATACTGTGACGCGCCGAAAAAGATACGCATTGAGGCCAAGGGCGAGTGCGTGGTGACGGCGGGCTCCATCATCCCCGATTCGGACGTGGAGATACTCAATCCGGATATGCACATCGCCACATTGGGAACCGGCGCGGAGCTGCATATGGAGATGACGCTGGGGAGAGGCAAAGGCTATGTTCCTGCGGAACAGAACAAGCTGCTGGACCGGGATCAGAACGTGATAGGCGTGATTCCCATGGACAGCATCTATACACCTGTTCTGAAGGTTCATTATGCTGTGGAAAACCAGCGTGTCGAACAGAAAACAGACTATGACAAGTTGATTCTTGAAGTTTGGACAGACGGCACCATCGCCGCCGACGAGGCTGTCTCACTGGGAGCCAAGGTCCTCAACGACCATCTCGTGAAGTTTATGGACCTCTCATCCGAGGTTTACAGCACCGAGCCTATCGTAGAGAAGGAAGACAGCGGTAAGGATTCTATCCTGGAGATGACCATTGATGAGCTTGACTTGTCTGTTCGCTCCTCCAACTGCCTGAAACGCGCTGGGATCAACACCGTCAAAGAATTGATCAGCAAATCCAAGAGCGAAATGATGAAGGTGCGCAATCTGGGCACCAAGTCCCTGGAGGAAGTAATTTCCAAACTGGTGAGCCTTGGATTCCAGCTCAATGACGAAGACGAACAATAAAAACCATGGTAAAGGAGTGAATTTCGATGCCAGGTACAAGAAAGCTGGGCAGATCCTCCGACCATAGAAAAGCGATGCTCCGCGCTATGGTCACATATCTGCTGGAGACCGGCAAAATCGAGACCACTGTGACACGGGCCAAGGAAGTCCGTTCGATGACCGAGAAAATGATCACCATCGGCAAAGATGATACACTGCACGCCAAGCGGCAGGTTTATTCCTTTGTGACAAAGGAAACGGTTGCCAAAAAGGTATTTGACGAAATTTCGCCGAAATACAAGGATATCAACGGCGGTTACACCCGCATTGTCCGCATCGGACCGCGCCGGGGCGACGCCGCTGAGATGGCGATTATCGAGCTTGTGTAATTTTTTCCCATAGATAAAAAAGACGGGCCTGGAAAGCTGGAGAACCGCTTTTCAGGCCCGTTTTTTGGCTGCGTTTTTGATATGTTGTCCTTTATCCGCTGGTTGAGGAGCTCTCTGCCGCCCCGGAGCTTTCCGGTGTGGACGGCGCGGATGTATTTCCGGAGCTACCAAGAGAATTTCCGTCTGTATCCATATAAACCCACTTGATGGAGTATGTTTTGCCAACGACATTTCCAATATTGGTCACATAGTTTTCAAGGAGATTCTGTACCTGCTGCTGTGCCTCCGCCAGAAGTGCCTTGTTGTTCGCCGCGGTCTGCTCCAGTTGGTCCTGGGCCTCTTTAAAGGCCGCCACCTCATCCTCGGCGGTGATTTTGGCAGAATCCTTATCTACAATATAGGATTCCTCGTTGAGGGAGGAGGAATCCACCTTGCATCCCAGAACCTTTGCCTCTGGTATGGTAATGGTCACCTGGGTGTCGTTTACCTCCATATTGACCAGGGAGGCATCGATTCCCAGCCGTACAATGCCGCTGTATTCTATCCAGAAGCTCTTGTCCTTCTGCCAAAAGAGGATTCCTGTGGCGTTTTCTTCCTTGAACTTCGCGACGTTGTGGTAATAGCAGTCCATAACGGATAATTTGCAGATGGATTTCATCTGTGTCAGCTCAGGCTCCATGTTGATGGGTTCAGGTTGCTTGGCGCAGCCCGTTGACACAGCCAGTATAACAACCGTCAGGAATAAAATAAATGCTTTTTTCACAATGCTCCCCTCCTTACTCAACCACTAAGCTGTAGTCAGAACCCGCTTGCTCAATAAAAGGAGCCAGCAGTGCCTTTACGACGTTGACAGCGTTTTGATGTGCCAAATCCAAAATCGCCTCATGTGTCTTGGTTTCTTCATCCACGTCCGCTTCACAGGCCGCATATGCCTCCTGGGTTACGGACGAGGTGTTGGCCTTGTCGTTGTAGAAGATGAAATCCATTGTATGGATATCCACAGTGCTATCCGTAATGCGGACCCCCGGTATGGTTACAGTGACGGTTTTGGTTTCAGCGTCCATGGTGATGTTTACCTGATCAAGGTCGATTCCGGCCTCTACCGTTGCTTCGTAGGATACATAGTAATCCACTTCTTCCGGCTTCTTCTCATTCATTACCTTGGCGATGCCGTTGTACACAGCCGTAAAGGTGGAAAGCTCGCTGGTGTTGACGATTTTTTCCAGGGTTGAAACAGTGATGACGCTGGTTCGGTCTGCTTTACTCCCTTTGAATAGGAGAGGAACAGCGATAAATACCGCCAGCACAATGACAGCGATACCAACCGCTGCCAGAAGGATTCGCTTTCCCCCATCCTTCTTTTTTGGAGTCTTTTGCCTTTGCCTTTTGATTTTTTCCATACTCATGGTTTCTTGTCTCCCTTTTTACATATTTCGGCAGTACCTTAGCCTTTATCGAGCAAAGGTGGGTGCCCATTATAGGCTTTGTAAATTTTGCGACCCATCCAATCGGAAATATGTGTCCATCCTCCTTAGTATAGCGTTTTTGGTCTAGGTTTGCAAGGTTGAGAGACGCTAAAAAGGTCGAAATATATAAAAATAGAGTCGAAAAACTCGAAATGATTGGTTTTCGACCCTATTGACATGGATGGATTAAGTTTTTTAAGGGATACCCATATATGAGAGGAAAATGGACTTATGATGTTAAGGATTTTTACTTCTTCTTTGCCTCCTGAAAGGAGATCCACCCCGGATAGGGCGTAAAATGGATGTCCGACACGCGGGGAGATACGGAAAAGTAGTGGCTTTCAAAGTACAGCGGTGCTACATATCCCCTTTGCAGCAAAAGCTCCTCCGCCTTGGCAAACCACTGGGCCGCCTCCGCTGCCCCTCCGCTGCCCGCCAGACTCAGGTAAAGCTCCAATGCCTCTTTATCTGCTTCCGTGGTAGAATAGGGCTGGGGGGGCTGTGTATCTTCCTCTGAGGAGGCGTTTGGGTTGGTGTCGGCTGTATTGGCTGTTTCTTTTTCCTCCTCCGGCACCTCTTCCTCTGTCTCCTCTGGGGATGTGTCAGGCAGATACTGGGCAATCCGCGTCAGCATGGTTCTGGGGTTGGACTGGTCCAGGCTGACAGGGAGGATGGCCAGCTGATAGTCCCCCCTGCTCAGGCGGGAGTAAAACTTCTCCTCGCTCAGCGGCTCCAGGTTGATGTATAGGTTCAGGTCCTTCTGCCACTGCCGCTGTAAATATCCGGCCAGAAAGCGGTGCTGGCCGGTCTCCAGGCATATCATGCTGGAACGGGGCAGCTTTGACAGCTCCAGACGGTTCAGGCCGGTTTCAAACAGCCCCTTGGCCTCGTCCCGCTGGTACACAAGCCCCGTTACCCGGTTGGCAAGGCTGCGGTAGGATTGGCCCAGGATAGCGGCGGCGGGAGGGATAAGAAGGTTGGTGATTTCCAGATTGTCCGGGATGTCAGACTGAAATAGCTGCCGGTTGATGGCGGTACACATCCCCAGGCGGATGTCGTTGTCCTGGAAGACGGCCATATCCGGGTTGAAGACCAGCAGGTGGACGGTGTTCTGAAAGCTGATGGTGGAGAAGCCTTCCAGGCTTTCCAGGTCCTCAAAGAGCACTGGTCCCCCGTCGCAGCGGTCCTCCAACAGCAGCTGGGCGTTTTCCTCGGCGGGGCGGACTGTGTACAGGTTGACTGCCGCCGTAGGCAGAGAGAGGGGATCATAGTATTCCTTGTTGGGACGGAGTCCTATGTACCGGCCGCTTTTCCAGGTAGTCATAACATAAGGGCCGTTGAAGAGCAAAAACTTTAAAGAAAGGCCGTAGCGCCCGTTGCAGCTGAGAAAAAAATCCTCCCGGCAGGGCATCGCCGCCGGGGTGGCCAGCAGTTCCAGGAAAAAGGAGTCCGGCTCCGCCAGGCGTATTTCCAGCGTCCGGCTGTCCAGCGCCCGTATCCCCAGCCGTGAAGCGGCAAGCTGACCGGAGAGGATGGCATCAGCGTTTTCCATGCTTCGGAAGTCCCTCGCGTTGGGGGAGGGTGAATCGGGATTGAACAGGCGGCGGAAGGCGAAGACAAAGTCGCCGGCAGTCAGGGGTTCCCCGTCCGACCATTTCAACCCCTCCCGCAGGTAAAAGGTATATACCTGTTTGTCCTCGGAAAGGGTATAACGTTCCGCCAGGGCCGCAATGGGCTGCCCGCTGGCGTCCAGCTTCATCAGCCCCTCAAAGCAGTTGAGGATCAGCAGGGTTTCGTTGGCGGTTGAGATGTACTGGGGGTCCAGGTTGTCAACGTTGACAGAGATGTTGTAACGTATCAGATTATCGTCGCTTCCCGGCAGGCTGCATCCTGTCAGGAATATCAGCAGTGTCAATAAAACAGAGTAAACTCGGACTTTCCATGAATTCATCCGAACAGATTCCCCCTTTCGCGCTGGGAAGAACTCTGTCTTTTATTGTATCACATTGCCGCGCCCTATGGCAATTTCCAAAAGATGAATTTTAAGTGAAATCCTTTGGGGCGCGGAAATTGTGGGGTGTCACCGTTTCCGGCGGTTCAGGGCCTTCAGGAGAAGGTAGAGCAGGGAGGCGTCCAACGGCAGCTTCAGAGCGTTTTTAATCAGCCTCGTGCTGCTGAGGAAAAGGGCCTGTCCGTACAGTATATTCAGCCACAGCGGGGTGAGAAACAGGTTGATTATCAGCACCGCCGATAGACAGGCGGCAAAGGTCCTCCTCCAGGAGAGGGGCTTTTTGTACAGCCAGCAGCCGTACAGGAATCCCAGGAGAAACTCATTGAGGGTAAAGCCGGGAAAGAACCCCCCGTTGGGCCGCAGAAAGTAGCCAATCAGGTCAGTGACGATGCCCATCAGCCCGGCCATCCAGGGGCCGAACAGGAATGCGCACACCCCCGCGGCCAGAAAGGTGAAGCCAATCTCCAAAAACTGGCTGACAGCAATGGTGAACTGATTGAGCACAAGGGCGACGGCGGCCAGCATGGCGGCGGCGGTCAGAGACGGGACGCGGTGAAGCTCTTGGGCCGAGGCGGCCAGGCGGCGGACAAGCTCCTGAAGCTTCTCCTTGATAGTGTGCAGGACCATAAATAAAAACCTCCTTTGTAACAGCGTTGCCGCACAAAGGAGGGCATCCGCGGCCCAAAGGCGCGGAATATCTCGGACATTATGCAGCAGCGGGATGCGGAGCCGGTATCGTAAGCGCATAGACAGCGCTTTTCCCCCGCCCCGCAACTCCCCGTCGGGACGGCTATGACAGTCGGTGGATGCCGGTAAAGGCAAGCCCACGGACCAACGCACAGGCTCCTACTCTGCGAACAATGTCAGTATATACTGGATCGGCAAAAAAAGCAACAGGTAAAAAAATTTTTTTCCTTCCGCAAAAGGCATGAACAAGCGATTTTCTATTCTTTTCCTGTAAATCAGGAGAAAATTCGATAAAAAATGTGATTGACAACCAGCAGAGTATCTCTTACAATAGTAATTGCCCGTTGCAGAAAAGCACATTATCTAGTGGAGAAATTTGTCATTAACACAATATACTGTACCAAGCCGGCGGCATTGATAAAATGTCGTTTTGTCAGATAATCCCAGGAATCAATGAATCAGCAGTTCAGGAAGGAAGTAGTGAAAGATGTTGGAGACGATTGTAAAGCGTGACGGACGGGAGGTTCCCTTTGAGCTGGAGAAGATAGCGGACGCCGTGTATAAGGCGGCCCAGGCCACCGGCGGAAGGGACTACGAGATGGCCAAGGAGGTCGCCGGACAGGTGGAGGAATACCTGGAAAAGACCTGTAACAGCGGGCATCCGTCGGTAGAGGAGATACAGGACGCGGTGGAAAAGGTTTTGGTGGAACGGGGCCATGCCCGCACCGCCAAGGAGTACATCCTGTATCGCGCCAACCGCACGCGGGTGAGAGAGATGAACACCCGCCTGATGAAAATATACGAGGACCTCACTTTCCAGTCCGCCGCAGATAACGACGTCAAACGGGAAAACGCCAACATCGACGGCGATACCGCTATGGGCACTATGCTCAAGTACGGATCTGAGGGCGCGAAGCAGTTTAACGAGATGTATATCCTCTGCCCGGACCACGCCAAGGCCCATATCGAAGGGGATATCCACATCCACGACCTGGATTTCTACACCCTGACCACCACCTGCTGTCAGATCGACCTGCAAAAGCTGTTTAAACGGGGCTTTTCCACCGGCCACGGCTTTTTGCGGGAGCCCAACGATATTCAAAGCTACTCCGCCCTGGCCTGCATTGCCATCCAGTCCAACCAAAACGATCAGCACGGCGGACAGAGCGTGCCTAACTTTGACTATTCCATGGCGGAGGGAGTCGCCAAGACCTACCGGAAGCATTATACCGCCAACCTGGGAAAGGCCCTGGAGCTACTGGCGGGAGAGGAAGAGGGCCGCGCTGTGGCGGACCAGATAACCGGAGAAATCCTGAAAGGCGCTGGACTGTCCCCAGTTCTGGCGGAGGACAACGGATACGAGCAGGAGGAGCGCAAGCCCCTGGCGGAACGCTATGGACAGGAGCTTGCGGAGAGGATACAGAATTTTACCCGCAAGTACGCCGTCCGAGAGACGGATCGAACCTGCTACCAGGCCATGGAGGCCCTTGTCCACAATCTGAACACCATGCACTCCCGCGCGGGGGCCCAGATTCCCTTCAGCTCCCTGAATTACGGCACCGACACTAGCGCGGAGGGGCGCATGGTGGTGAAAAATCTGCTGCTCGCCACCGAGGCGGGGCTGGGGAACGGAGAAACCCCCATCTTCCCCATCCAGATATTCAAGGTAAAGGAAGGAATCAACTACAACCCTGAGGACCCCAACTATGATTTGTTCCAGCTTTCCTGCCGGGTATCGGCCAAGCGGCTGTTCCCCAATTTCTCCTTCCTGGACGCGCCGTACAATATACAGTATTACAAAGAGGAACATCCGGAGACAGAGGCCGCCTACATGGGCTGCCGCACCCGCGTGGTGGGCAACGCCTATGACCCAGAGCGGCAGATTGTCAACGGCCGGGGCAACCTCAGCTTTACCTCCATCAACCTGCCCAGGCTGGCCATCCGTGCCAACGGGAACGTGGATTTCTTCTTTGAGGAGCTGGAGAAAAAGCTGGAGCTGGTTATCGAACAGCTGAAGGCCCGGTTCCGCATCCAGTGCGAAAAGAAGGTAAAGAATTACCCCTTCCTGATGGGGCAGGGGATATGGCTGGATTCGGAAAAGCTAGGACCGGAGGATACCCTGGAGGAGGTTTTGAAGCACGGTTCCCTGACCGTCGGCTTTATTGGACTGGCCGAGTGCCTGAAGGCGCTGATTGGCAAGCACCACGGGGAATCGGACGAGGCGCAGAACCTGGGCCTGGAGATAGTCGGCTTTATGCGCAAGCGGATGGATGAGGAGACCAAGAGGACCGGACTGAACTTCACCGTGATTGCCACCCCCGCCGAGGGGCTTTCCGGCCGGTTTGTGCGGCTGGACAAGAAGAGATACGGCGTCATTCCAGGGGTGACGGACCGGGAATACTACACCAATTCCTTCCACATCCCGGTTTATTATGAAATTTCCGCCTTTGACAAGATCAAACGGGAGGCCCCTTATCATGAGCTGACCAACGGCGGACACATCACCTATGTCGAGCTGGACGGGGACCCCACCCAGAATTTGGAGGCCTTTGAACAGGTGGTCCGCTGTATGAAGGAAAGCGGAGTGGGATATGGCTCGGTGAACCATCCGGTGGACCGGGACCCGGTGTGCGGGTTTACCGGCATTATCGGGGACACCTGCCCCAAGTGCGGCCGGTCCGAGGAGGACGGCGGCCCGAAGTTTGAGCGCATCCGGAGAATCACCGGATATCTGGTGGGAACCCTGGACCGGTTTAACGACGCCAAGCGCGCCGAGGTAGAGGACCGCATTAAGCACAGCGTCAGCAAAATGGAGAGCTTTTCATAATTATAGGGGGACTGGACAGGTCCGGTCCCCCGTCAATACAGGCGGAAAGCCGCAGGGTTAAATTCCCTGCGTTCTTTTTGGCCGTTTAAGGGGATTGTAAAAATGGGAGAAACAAGGACGGCCCTGGAGGGCGGATGCACCCTGCGGCTTGCGGGAATTGTGCGGGAATCCATTGTAGACGGACCGGGTATCCGGTTTGTGGTGTTTGTCCAGGGGTGTCCTCACCGGTGCCCTGGCTGCCAGAACGCCCAGGCCCAGAGCTTTGAGGGAGGGGCGGTGTTTACGGTGGATCAGCTTTTGCAGGAGATAACCAAAAATCCCCTGCTCAAGGGAGTCACCTTCAGCGGGGGAGAGCCCTTCTGTCAGCCGGGGGCGTTGGCAGAGCTGGCGCGGAGAATCCACAGCCTGGGGATGGATGTGATGTGCTATACCGGGTACATTTATGAGGACCTGGTGAGAAAGGGCAGGGAGGAGCCGGAGATACAGGCGCTGCTGGAGAACTGTGACGCGCTGGTAGATGGGCCCTTTTTGCAGGAGGAGAAAAGCCTGATGCTCCATTTCCGGGGGAGCCGGAACCAGCGGATTCTCGATCTGCCCAGGAGTCTTTCCTGCGGGCGGGCGGTATCGGTTCCGTGGCAGGACTATCCGGCTGCGGGCTCGTAAGGGATGCCGTTCCAACCAATCAGTATGCCAAACAGCCGTGGGAGAGCTCAAGATAGCGGACGTTATCTTGAGCTCTCCCACGGCTGTTTGGCGTTTCCGCCATAAATGATGAAGGTTTCGTAGAAAAACCTTCCCGGAACGGTTGACCTTTTTTGTATCAACTGTTACAATAGAAACAGACAACCGGCGGGGAACCCGCAAGGAGGCGTTTGGTGGGATGGCCAATAAGAGAAAATGGATTGCCATGGGGTATAATGTGCCCATCAATCCATCGAAAAACAGGGTATATGTCTGGCGAAAGCTGAAGGAGGCCGGAGCCGTTTACTATAAATCCGGGGTGGCGGTCCTGCCATACCGGAAAGCGGAGGTGGAATTTCTACGCCGCCTTTCCGAAAAAATCAAGGGCATGGGCGGGGAAGCGTCCATCATTGAGATAAGCTTTATCGACCAGAAGGACGAGCGGGAATTGATTGAGCGGTTTATCCAGCAGACCAGAGAGGAATACCGGGAGATATTGGCGGAGTGCGGCAAGCTGCACGATATGCTCCTCTCCTCACCGATGGACCGTGAGGAGCTGGAAAAGCTCCATGAGGCGACCCTGATCAAGCTGGCCAAAAAGTACAAGCGCATCCGCTCCCGCGATTTTTTCAAGCTTCCTCTGGCCCAGGAGATTGAATACGGCCTGGAAGATATTGGGGCGATTTTGCGAATGTCCGCCAAGGACCTTTCCCAACAGGTGAAGCGGATTCTGGATGTGGAAATGGATTGAATGGAATATTGTGGAACTGGGTTCCGGTTTTGCTGTTTTTGTGCTGATAATTTGATTTATATTGCTTTCTATGTTTTTCTTTCATTTTATGGTTGACAAAAACAGGGAAATGAGTATAATTAAGATAGATGAAGGGTTCTGCGGAATGGCAGACCGTTCATTGAAGAAAAGAAATAACCGTTGACAGGGGGGCTTTGAGACGGTTATTTCTTTTTTTGCGTTTTATGGGAAAGCGCGGCGGTTGAGCAGCTTTCAACAAAGCCTGTTGCTCATGACAGATAGCTTGAGCGCTGGATTGTCTCCACTTCCTGTGGTGTGAGGCCTGTGGCCTGTATCACCTGCTGAATGGGCAAGCCCATCCCGATAAGCGTTTGTGCTACTTTTGAAACACCCCTGGCCTCTCCTCTAGCCTCTCCTCTGGCCTCGCCTCTGAGCTCCGCTGCGAGCAGTGCCTGCGCCTCGTCGTGTTTGGCCTTTTCACGGAGCCGCTCCAATTCCCGGTATTCCGGGGATGCTGTTATTATGCGATAGGCGTTGATTGCTTCACTCATGATTGATCCCTCCGTTCGATTCAGCTTTTCCAAATCTTCCTCTGTCCTCGCGTTGAACAGGGACAGCCACAGCAGCAGCTCGTCCTTCTGGTCAAACTCTGCAGGTACCTTGGGCAGCTCGAAAAAGTGAAAACCCATCTTATCCGAAAGCAGTGTGTGCCGCGTCACCTCAAGGGG
>Ga0073906_1002295_pt1 | contig 25509 bp, 18 predicted proteins | sample Inofromicrocosms_FD_65485 | JGI IMG/M metagenome (GOLD analysis project Ga0073906, IMG submission 65485) | Mouse cecum microbial communities from Vienna, Austria - Inoculum for glucosamine and mucus D2O microcosms | ecosystem: Host-associated > Mammals > Digestive system > Large intestine >...
AGCGTTGTCCGGAATTACTGGGCGTAAAGGGAGTGTAGACGGCTTGTCAAGTTATGTGTGAAAGCCCGCGGCTCAACCGTGGAACTGCACATAAAACTGACTCGCTAGAGTGCAGGAGAGGTAAGCGGAATTCCTAGTGTAGCGGTGGAATGCGTAGATATTAGGAGGAACACCAGAGGCGAAGGCGGCTTACTGGACTGCAACTGACGTTGAGGCTCGAAAGCGTGGGGAGCAAACAGGATTAGATATCCTGGTAGTCCACGCCCTAAACGATGGATACTAGACGAAGGTGGCTTGCCCATCTGTGTCGCAGCTAACGCATTAAGTATCCCGCCTGTGGAGTACGGCCGCAAGGTTAAAACATAAAGAAATTGACGGGTCCCCGCACAAGCAGCGGAGCATGTGGTTTAATTCGATGCAACGCGAAGAACCTTACCAAGACTTGACATTGAGTGATCGGGTATGAAAGTACCCTTCCCTTCGGGGCACAAAAACAGATGGTGCATGGTCGTCGTCAGCTCGTGCCGTGAGGTGTTCGGTTAAGTCCGTCAACGAGCGCAACCCTTATTTCCAGTTGCCAATATTCATTTAGGGACTCTGGAAAGACTGCCGTGGATAACACGGAGGAAGGTGGGGATGATGTCAGATCATCATGCCTCTTACGTCTTGGGCTACACACGTGCTACAATGGGCGCTACAAAGAGTTGCAGAGTCGTAAGGCCGAGCCAATCTCAAAAAAGCGCTCTCAGTTCGGATTGTGGGCTGAAACCCGCCCACATGAAGTTGGAGTTGCTAGTAATCCCGGATCAGCACGCCGGGGTGAATGCGTTCCCGGGGATTGTACACACCGCCCGTCAAGCCATGGGAGTTGGGGGTACTCGAAGTCGGTCACGCCAACCCGCAAGGGAAGCGTCCGCCTAAGGTAAACCCAATGACTGGGGTTAAGTCGTAACAAGGTAGCCCTACGAGAACGTGGGGCTGGATCACCTCCTTTAAGGAATCTGCAATTAGAGCAGATCCAAAAATTTATGTTCTCAATCGATTCGATTTGCTGAAATCTTTCACTTAGGTATGTGTGTAACGAATTGCGTTGATTTATAATCGGCGCAATTTTTTTTATGCTGTGAATTAGTTTGTGCGGCGTTATTTCTGTCGTTATGCGCGTTTGTGCGTTGACCGCGCCAAATAGCGTTGTTACGAACTCGACGCGGCGTTCTGTCCGCGCAAATATCCGACGCGATTGCGCTCGCGTCGCTTAATCATCGAGTCTATAGCCGAATTATGTTGGTTAATGCTCGAAATTTCCGTATATTGAAATATAAATTTCGCCGTGGGTATTGACAAACGGCGCGCGTTAATGTATAATGTATATAACAGCGATACGGCGGGGTTTATGAAAAACATTGCTATTGTGGAAGATGAGGACGAAGCGGCGGCACGGCTTACGGGCTATATCGATCGCTATGCCGAGCAGAACGGGCAAAAGTTCCGTGTCGAGCGTTTTAATAATGCGGTCGATTTTCTCGCCGAATACAAGTCGATCTATTCCGTAGTTTTCATTGATATTCAAATGCCGAACATGGACGGCATGAGCGCCGCGGCGGAATTGCGCAGAATCGATAAAACAGTGTCGATAGTATTCATTACAAATCTCATACAGTACGCGCAAAAGGGTTACGAGGTCGATGCGGTTGCGTATTTGCTCAAGCCCGTTAAGTATTACGATTTTGCGCTTAAGTTCCGCAAAGCGCTCGGCATATATGCCATGAACGAGGAACAGGATATAACCATAAACATAGCGAGCGGTATGTGCCGCGTATCCACGGATAAGTTGATGTACGTCGAGATCGTGCGTCATAAGCTTTTATACCATTTCGTGGACGATATACTCGAGGTGACGGGCGTGTTGCAAAAAGCGGAAGACGAGCTTAAGCGGTACGGATTTTTGCGTTGCAATCAGTGTTATCTCGTAAATCCCAAATTCATAAAGAGCGTAAACGGCATGACCGTGCGCGTCGGCAACGACGAGTTGGCGATCAGCCGCCCGCGCAAAAGCGCGTTCATGACCGAACTTGCAAATTGGTACGGGGGGGGGTTATAGCATACCGTGACCTTTTTACAAGTTTTATGGACATACGGCGTTATTATACTTGAGTTTATCGTCGAGCTGTATATATTTTTGGTTTTGTTTTTGCGCAAGCTCGAGCGGCGCAACGGATTCGTATTGCGCGTATCTCTGCTTTCGATAGCCTATGCGGCGATAGGCTTACCCGTCGCATGGTTTTACGCTGCGTTCGGCAATACGGTTTGGGGCCGAATATCGGTTTATATCGTATTATTCGGCATAGCCACGGTGTTTGCGTATTTGTGTTTCGACGAATCGTACGTTACGGTGTTGTTTTGTTGCAGCATGGCGTATGCGTCGCAAAACCTCGTATACAAGCTGTTTTTGATATTCTGGACGTTCGGCGAAGTATTCGATTTATACGAGGGTTGGGGCGAGCATTTCGATCTGTTTTACAGACTGACGTATTACGTCTTTTACGCCGCGTGCTATACCGCGGTATGGTTCGCATTCATACGCGGCGTCACGACGCGCGTACAGACGCATGCTATCGACCGCAAAATGCTCGCCGTCACAGTCATTGTGCTTGCGGTAACAGTGATACTGTGCTCGTTCGAGGACGTGTATTTTGCACAATTGAGCGTATGGCGCGAAAACAGATTCGACAATCCGATTTATTACGTGCTACGTCAGACCGGGAATATATTCTCTGCTGTTTGCTGCATCGTAATTTTGCTGTTTGCGTCCAAGACTATAGTCGAGCATAGCTTGCAACGCGAGGTGGATTATCTGAAGCACGTAGTGCGTCAAGGCAAATTGCAATACGAAATATCGAAGGACACGATCGATTTGATAAATATCAAATGCCACGACATAAAGTACAAACTCGAGGCGATGAGCGCAGCCGACGGCGTATCCAAAAAGGCGATGGACGATCTTCGCGAGAGTATTTCCATTTATGATTCCAAGATAAAAACGGGCAATCGGCTGTTGGACGTTCTGCTTACCGAAAAGAGCTTGTTTTGCGAGCAGAACAAGATAGCGCTTTCTTGCATGACGGACGGCGAAAAGCTCGGGTTCATGGAATCGGGCGATCTCTATTGCCTTTTCGGAAATTTGATAGACAACGCGCTCGAAGCCGTGCGCGCCATAGAAAAGCAAGAACGCCGCGTGATAAATCTTACCGTAAAAGAAAAGGGCGGGATAGTCTTGGTACAGGAAGAAAACTATTTCGACGGCGAAATAAAGTTCGAGGACGGACTTCCGCTCACTACCAAGAACGACAGGAACTATCACGGGTTCGGCATGCGCAGTTTGCGCATGATAGTCAAAAAGTACGGCGGCGAGCTTACGGCGAACGTGACAGATGATATTTTCAGATTGAATATTATTTTACCTATTCCGCAGGGCGATATTACAGCAGAATAAGTAAAAATTTTACAATATAGGAAAAACTATTGATTTCATTATTTATGTTTGCTATTATAGCAATATGAAAGCGACAAGAATATTCTCTATATTTTGTGCTCTTGCGGCGTTCTCGTTTCCGAGCGGATGTATGGCAAACAAGCCGAGCGTTCCGACCGGACCGGACGATGAAATCGAAAATCCGCCGATAGGAGAGACGATCGCGCCCGATTACATAACCGCCGACGCGGATAAGATAGCCGATTTTTCCAAAGGCGAGCCGACAAGCGGTTTTCATAAAGCGAACGGATATTCAAACGGCGGAATGTTCGATTGCATGTGGTCGTACGACAACATCTGGGTGCAAGACGACGCAATGCAAGTTGTCGTCAGAGAAAGATCGATCGGCAATTATAAATACACGGGCGGCGAATACCGTACCGACGGCAAGTATTCTTACGGATATTTTTCTACTTGCATGAAAGCTGCCAAATGTTCGGGCGTGGTGTCGTCGCTGTTTACATATACAAATCAACCGCGTTGGGATGAAATCGATATAGAGTTCTTGGGCAACGATACGACGAAAGTACAGTTCAATTATTATACAAACGGCACGGGCGGACACGAGTTTGTTTACAATCTCGGCTACGATGCGTCGACGGAATTTCACGAGTACGGGTTTTCATGGACGCAGGACGCAATAATTTGGTACGTTGACGGAAAAGCCGTGCACAAGGCGACTAAAGACATTCCGCAATACGCGGGGCAGATAATGACTAATGTGTGGAACGGCAAGGGCGTCGAAGATTGGATAGGCAAATTTACATATCCCGGTCACGACGTAGTCGCGCAATATAAATGGATAGGTTATAAATCTGCGTAAGCAGATCAACTATAAGGAGTGAAAAAGATGAAAAAAAGTCAAAAAGCGATGCTTGCGGTTTTGACCGCAACGGTTACGGCGGGCAGCATGTTTGCGCTCACGGCATGTCAAAAGCCGTTGAAGGACGAGCCGTTGAAAGGCGACGCGCTCGCCGTCTTTTCGGACGGAGCGTCCGATGCGTTTTTCGAGTCCGACGGATGGTGCAACGGCGACGTTTTCAACGTGACTTGGAGCTCGGAAAACGTCACTTATGCGGACGGTGCGGCAAAACTTTCGATTTCCGACGCTTCGGCAACGGCGACTGTTCCGTATCTCGGCGGCGAGCTTAGATCGTATCAGCATTTTTCGTACGGCGATTTTTCCGTGAGAATGAAACCGGCAAAAGTCGTAGGCACGGCGAGTACGTTTTTTACTTATACCGGTCCGACCGAGGAGACCGATGGCGAGCCCAATCCGCACGACGAGATAGATATAGAATTTTTGGGCGCGGATACAACGCACGTTCAGTTCAATTATTTCGTAAACGGACAGGGCGGTCACGAGTTTATGTACGATCTCGGTTTCGACGCATCGCTCGAATATCACGATTACGGTTTCCGTTGGACGGAAGATTACATCACGTGGTTCGTAGACGGCAAGCCCGTACATAAAGTCACCGCGAGCGAGAGCAATCCGATACCGTCCACGCCCGGCAGACTGCTCATGAATCACTGGTGCGGCACGGAAAACGCCGAGGGCTGGATGGGTAAATACGAAGGCAGCGACGGAAAGACCGCCGACTATGCGTCCGTAAGCACTACCGCAGAGCCGATCGACGATATACCCGAGATCCCCGACGTTCCCGTAGGCGACATCGATTGGTCGGAACTCGATGCGCAGCCGCTCGAGTTTACTTCGAGCAATGGCAAGCACACCGCGACGACCGAAGGCACGGTAACGACCGTCGTATATGACGGAATCGGCAACGACTACAGCAATATAAACGCGACGGTGACCGATATTGCCGCGGAGAAAAACTGGGTGCACTTGACGTTGCGCAACAATGCGACGGACGGCAGCACGCCCATCGTTCGCATCAACGTTTTGGGCGATGGCGACAAAAATCTCAACGCGAGCGCGACTATGAACGGCAAGCCCGTGCAAACGGATTTGCAGTGGGGCGGATCGTATTTCAACAATATTCCCGCAGGCGAGGATATAGAAGCCGTTATATACTATAAAGGCGTAGCGAAAACGCTGCAGCTCATGCTTGACTCCACGCGCACGGGCAGCGAAACTTATTCGGGCAATATAACGATATCCGAGATCAAGTTCGCTAAGTACGGCGAAATAGAAATGCCGGAAGAACCGCCGGTAGAGGAAAATTCTTCTGTTATGATCGGCGAGAACGAAGTATCTTTCGCAGGTGCGGGATACACTGTCTCGTCAAGCGACGATAAATCCTCAATGACCGTTACGTATGACGGTATAAAAGGTAACAGCTACAATACCGTTACGGCGAGCGTCTCCGAGTTTGTGGGCGACAACAATACTTTCACGGTAACTATCACAAATAACGGCGCGGCAACGGCGAAGATTCGCATGGACATAAAGTGCCCTAAAGAGCATGCAAACGCAGGGAACGAAAATAACGATTTCTGCAATATTTCCGCGATATACGACGGCGAGACCGTGGCTGACGGCAACGATTACCAGTACGGCGGCGCCGATTGGGTGCAGATAGCGGCTGGCGCGACCGTTACGGTCAAGATCACGTTTACTGCAAACGTAGCTACCGACATAACGTTTTTCATCGATTCGTCCACTTGGGATGATGAGACTTCGCACAGCGGAGAAATCGTATTTTCCGATATGAACTTGACGAATGAGGAGCAAGAGCAAGCTTAACGGGAGATTATAATGAAAACAAGTAACAAAAAAAGCAAGGTCGGGATTATCGTCATTTCGATAAGTATCGCCTGTATACTTGTGTTTTCGGTCTTTCTGAACGTTTTGTCGCTCAACAAGTTCGATAATATATTCGAGCAATTCATAGGCAAAACCGCGGACGGAGTTCGCGGCGACACTATGGGCGCCGACGTGGATTACGTTAAGAGCGATTTTGCGACCGCGCGAGAACTGTACGATTACGAATGCGATCTCGTAGCCGAGATCGCTCAAGACGGAATTACGCTTTTGGAAAACGACGGACTTTTACCGCTCGTAAAAGGCACTACGCTGAGCTTGTTTTCGCACTCGTCCGTCGACTTGGTAAGCGGCGGCAGCGGCTCCGGTTCGGGAAGTTTCGAGCTTACGCTCGATCTCAAAACGGGACTCGAGGCGGCGGGACTTAAAGTAAACGAGACGCTTTGGAATTTTTACAAGAGCGGAAAGGGTAAGTCGTACACGCGCGGCGCGGGCGTTATAAACTACGGCGCGTCGCTCGATTGGAAGATCAACGAGTGCCCCGCAAGCGTTATACAGAGCGATTCCGCGGTCGTCGACTCGTTCGATGGATCGGTCGCTATGTTCGTGTTTTCGCGCACAGGCGGCGAGGGCGGAGATCTTGCGCGCGATATGGCTGCGTACGGCGGTAAATCGGGAAGTCATTATCTCGAGCCGGACGAGACCGAGCTCGGCGTTATCGACTATCTCAATCGTAAGTTCGACAACGTGATATTGCTCGTCAATTGCAACAACGCGCCCGAGCTGGGCTGGGTAAAGAACTATCCGAACATAAAAGCGGTGCTCAACTTCCCGGGCGCGGGACGCACGGGAACTCGCGGATTGGGCTACGTGCTTACGGGGCATGACAAAGACGGCAACGAAATTTCTCCGTCGGGGCATCTCGTGGACACGTTCGTATATGACAACTACTCCGCGCCCGCAATGCAGAATATGGGCGACTTCAATTATGCCGGCACGCGTTATTATTACGTAAATTACGCCGAGGGCATATACGTAGGATACAAGTACTACGAAACGCGGTACGAAGACGTTGTAACCGAAAGAGCCAATGTCGGCGAGTTCGATTATGCAAGCTCGGTTTTGTACCCGTTCGGTTACGGCAAGAGCTATACGGATTTCGCTTGGTCGAATTTTGCGATGACGGAACCCGACGAGTCTGGCAAGTTCAAAGTTTCGCTTACCGTGGAAAATATAGGCGATCGTGCGGGCAAAGACGTAGTGCAGATTTATGCGCAGACTCCGTATACGGATTACGATATAAACAACGGCATAGAAAAGTCGGCGATATCGCTCGTCGGGTTTGCCAAAACTGATCTGCTGACTACAAGCGGCGCGGGCAAAAAGCAAGATATAGAGATAGAACTCGATCTCAAAGACATGGTATCTTACGACGCGCGCGGCGCGCACACTTACATTCTCGATGCGGGCGAATATTATATCACTGCGGCAAGCGACGCGCATAAGGCGATAAATAACGTTCTAACGGCAAAAGGCGTCCCTTCCGATAAACTCACCGGATCGGGCGACGCGGGCTTTGTCGGTATGTTCGAGATCGCTACGCTCGACGATACTACGTATTCTAAAGGCGTGGACAATGCGGACGTGACAAACCGTTTCGACTATGCCGCGCTTGACGACGGAAAGTATCTTTCGCGCACCGATTGGAGCGTTATGGACGGCGACGGGTTGCGTTACGGCACGGCGTCGAATACGGCGAGCGGTGCGGAGATCGGCGGCAAGCAGTGGACGCACGATATAACGCCCGAGCTGAAAGCTCAACTCGATTCGCGCAGTTCGCGCAATCCCGCCGAGGGTACTGTGCCGAAAACGCACACGTTCGGCGCGAAAAACGACGTAGATCTAATCGACCTGCGAGGGCTTGCTTTCGACGATCCGTTGTGGGAAAAACTGCTCGACGAGATAACTTTATCCGAGCTTGCTTTGCTCATCGACGAGAGCGGGTATTGCACTCCGCAGATCAAATCGATAAATAAGCCGAAAGTAACCGATCTCGACGGTCCTGCGGGGCTTAATCTCGTTGTAGGTCACGGATCTGCCGATATAGGCAACGGATTAAAAGCCATGACATGGCCGAGCGAGTACATGCTCGCATGCTCGTGGAACGCCGAACTTGCGCGCAAAATGGGCGAGGGCGTAGGCGAGGACGGACTGCACGGCGGTATAGTCGGTTGGTACGGTCCGGGCATGAATATACACCGTACGCCGTTCGCCGGCAGAAATTTTGAATACTACAGCGAGGATGCGTTTTTGAGCGGTATACTCGGCAGAGCCGAGGTAGCGGGCGCGGCGGCAAAGGGCATGTATGCTTTTATCAAACATTTCGCGCTCAACGATCAAGAAACTCATCGCGACCATCTCGGTATCGTTACTTGGGCGCAAGAGCAAGCCATACGCGAGATTTATCTCAAGCCGTTCGAGATGACGATAGTAAGCAACAACGTCACGATCAAGTACAACGAACCTATCAGAAACGAAAAAGGCGACATAACTGGATATACGTCTAAGACCGCCGGGGTTCCCGCCGCATCCGCCGTTATGAGTTCGTTCAACCGCATAGGCGCGACTTGGGCGGGCGGAAACTACGATCTGTTGACGGGAGTGCTGCGCAACGAATGGGGCTTTAACGGCTTTGTTCTGACCGACTACGAAGTGTCCGATTATATGTTTACCGAACAGTGTTTGGCGGCAGGCGGCGATGCAAAACTGAAAACGGTCGGGCTTGCGGGCAACTTCCTTTTCGGGTATTCGCTCAAGGGAAAGCCCGAAGAGCAGGCGTATGCGCGCGATGCTGCGCACCGTATTCTGTACACTGTCGTCAATTCGGCGGCTATGAACGGGTACGTGCACGGCGTAGAGTTTGTAAACGGCTTCGCGTATTATAAGATCATATTGATAGTCTGGGACGTACTTTCGGCGGCGGGCATAGCCGCGCTTGCGTATTTCCTTGCTGTAAAGATAAAACGGTATAAAAACGGTTAAAGGATAAGGAGCGTGTTTTCGGCGCGGAACGTTATGTTCCGCGCCGTAAGCGCGTTTTGGTGTTATGGGATATCTCGAAATAACGGCAATAGTGTTCGCTTGTATATCGGCGGTGTTTGCAATTTTCACCGCTCATTATTTTTTCTTTACCGTTATAGGCATATTCGCGCGTAAAAAATTCAAGCCGCGCGATGAAAAACTGCGCTACGGCATAGTAATAGGCGCGCGCAACGAAGAGACTGTCATTGCCGCGCTTATAGACAGTATAAAGAGCAACAACTACCCGCAAGACAAGATCGAGATATTCGTGGCGGCGCATAACTGCACCGACAGAACGGCGGAGATCGCACGCGCGCACGGCGCGACGGTCTACGAATACGATAACCTCGACGAACGCACGGTAGGCTATGCGTATAAGTATATATTCGACTGTATCGATCGAGATTACGGAACCATGTCGTTCGACGGATTTTTTATTATAAACGCCGATAACGTGCTTACGCCCGATTATATTTCAAAAATGAACGATGCGTTTTTGCATTACGATAAGAAAAACGTAATAACTTCGTACCGCAATTCGGGCAATATCGGCGATAATTACATGTCGTGTCTTTACGGGTTGTATTTTCTTTCCGCGTGTCGGTTCGAGGCGCGCGGACGCACGCTTTGCAATTGTTCGACGCGTGTTTCAGGCACGGGCTACGTCATGCCGTCGGAGCTTGTCAAAGACGGTTGGGAATACGTAACTCTCACCGAGGATTGGGAGTTCACCGCCGATAAGATCGCGCGCGGGCATAAGGTGATGCACTGCGACGAGGCGGAGTTTTTCGACGAGCAGCCGACTACCGTACCCGTAATGCTTCGCCAGCGCATGCGATGGGCGCGCGGGCATACGCTCGTGTTCTTTACCAAATATTTCAAACTGTTAAAAAGCATTTTCACGCCTAAACGCAAAGGCGGTGCGGCTAACAAGTATTCGGCATACGATATTTCGGTAGCTATAATGCCGCTCGGCGCGATAGCGGTGTTTACGTGGCTCGCTCATCTCGTATGTATCGCGCTGTGTCCGCTTTTCGGTTACGATCCGGCGGTCGTTTGGGCTTGGTACGGTATCATATTCGCGATCGGCTTCGGTATATCGTATCTTTTATCGTTTTTTTCGGGCGCGTTGCTCGCCATACTCGAGCGCAAAAGAATACGCAAGGTCGGTTTTTTCAAAATGACCGCCGCATTGCTGCTGTTCCCGTTCTTTTTGTTGCTCAACGTCATACTCGACGTCGCGTCGCTGTTTGTAAAAAATCTCGCTTGGAAGGCAATACCGCATAAAGGTCAATAGCCGATAAAACGAAAACCGCGTGCAAACTATTGACATGCGGTTTGTTTTGTGTTATACTAAACCAGATGTTGCAAAACATATGTTTTAGTATTGGAGTATAATATGCCGCCTTCACCCAAGTTTACCAAAGAGGAGATACTCGACGCCGCGGTCGAAATAGTTAAAGCATACGGCGCGGACGCGCTCACTGCGAGATCGCTCGCGGCGCGATTGGGAAGTTCCTCGCGCCCCATATTCACCGTGTATCCGAATATGGACGAGCTGCGCGCCGACGTGATCCGCAGAGCCAAGGCTATATATTCGGAATATGTGACCCGCGGACTCGAGCAACGCCCTGCGTTTCGCGGCGTGGGGATGGAGTATATACGTTTTGCGAGAGAAAACCGCATGCTGTTTAAGCTGCTATTCATGAGCGAAATATCGGACGCATTGCATATAGACGGAGTTCTCGAAGTTATAGACGACAGCTATGAGCGCAAATTGGGGTCGATCGTAGACGGGTACGGATTGAGCAGAGAAGTTGCCGACGGGCTGTACAGGCATTTATGGATATATTCGCACGGCATTGCGTCGCTGCTCGTCACAGGCGTTTGCGAATTTACGGATGCGGAAGCGGAGGGCATGCTTACCGTCGTGTTCAAAGGATTGCTGTCGAGTATAAAGGCGGGTGTAAAATGATAAGCGTGAGAGATGTTACAAAATCGTATAACGCAGGCAGGACGGCGGCGCTGAACGGCGTTTCGCTCGATATCGAGGACGGCAAGAACATAGTTATACTCGGCGCGTCCGGTTCGGGCAAGTCCACGCTTTTGAGCGTGCTGTCCGGCTTGACAAAGCCCGACAGCGGCTCGGTGCTGTACAACGATCGCGACATAGCGAAATACACTGAAAAGCAATTGACAGACTTTCGGCGCGGAACGGTCGGATTCATCTTTCAGCAGTATTATCTGCTGCCGCACTTGAGCGTAGACGGCAACGTAAGACTCGGCGCAGACCTTGCCAAAAACACGTCGTACCGAGAGATCATAGACGCAGTAGGGTTATCCGAAAAGCTTAAAAGCAAGCCGTCGCAGCTTTCGGGCGGAGAGCAACAGCGTGTTTGCATAGCGCGCGCATTGGCGAAAAATCCGCGCGTTTTGTTCTCCGACGAGCCGACGGGCGCGCTCGACGAAAGCACGGGCAGAGACGTGCTCGATTATATTTTGCGCTTGCAGTCCGAACGCGGATTTACTATGATAACGGTAACGCACAATCGCAATATTGCCGATACCGCCGACGTCGTTATAAAAATGAACAGCGGCAAAATAGTCGAAACGCTTAAAAACGACCGCAAAAAAAACGCGTACGAAATAGGGTGGTAAGCGCATGCTGATCGGACTGAAAGACGGTATAAAGCTTATCGGAATATCGATCGTTTGCGCCGCGGCGGTGTTTGTGTGCACGTTCATGCTTAATTTCTATATAGACGTGCAAACCGTCGAACAATCCGTTACGGAGCAAATGCGCGCCTTGTACGACGCGCAGATTTCAATGTGCAAGTTTGTAACGGCGATAACGGGCGGCGTTCTGTGCGTTATAACGGCGGTAATGCTGGCTTTTTATATAAAGCTCTATGTGGATGCAAACGCCGAAAACATAGGGATAATCAAAGCGTTCGGCTATTCCGATGCGAGCATAGCTATAAGATTTTGGGTGTTCGGATTAAGCGTCCTCATAGGCACGGCGGCAGGATTCGGATTATCGTTTGCGGCAATGCCCGCGGTGTACAGAGAACTCACTATAGACGGATTGCCCGATATTGCGATACGCTTTCATTTTTCTGTGTTCGCAAGTTTGGTCATTGCGCCGACGGCGGTGTTTACGGCGTTAGCATGCGGATATGCGCTGCACGCGCTCAAACGACCGGTAAACGAATTATTGCGCGACAAAGCGGATAAGCCGACTAAGGTCGGACGTTCGCGCAGCAAGGACCGACCGTTTTTGATCGATATGGGCTTGAGCGTGCTCGGCGCGAAAAAATCAGTGGTATTCTTTTTTACATTCGCGTGTTTTTGTTTTTCGTCCATGATACAAATGGGCGTGTCTATGTCGGATATGAACAGCGATATGATGGGGATGATCATACTCGTTATAGGGATAACGCTCGCGTCGGTAACGACCGTCATGTCGGTAACTACGCTCGTTAACGCCAATAAAAAGAACGTTGCGCTCATGCGCGCGTTCGGATACAGATTGCGCGATTGCGTTTATACGGTGTTTGCCGGCTACGTTCCGTTCGGACTGATCGGCTTTGCCGCGGGCACGGCGTATCAGTACGGATTGCTTAAACTCATGATCGGTTTGATGTTCGACGACGTTGCGGGAATACCGGAATACACGTTCGATTTGGGCAATTTCTTTATCGTGCTTGCCGTTTTCATCGCTACGTATGCCGTTGTGTTTTGGGTCTATTCATATAAACTCAAGCGCACATCCGTAAATGCCTTGATGGCGGAGTAGAACTAAACAGAACAAAAAAAGAAAAATCCTCAAAGCAAGTCTTCGGGGAGTTTTCTTTTTGTGCCCCGAAGATATTTTGCATCGTAGTTGCAAATTCGACTTTTTCGATCGTTACGATCTCGTCGAGATATTGCGTTACTCGGTATAAAACCGTTTGCTTTATGCTTCGAGACGATATATTTTCGCAAGACAGCTTTCGGACTGAATCGTACCGCTGCCTTGTAATTATATTGTGTGCGCTTTTCGACGTTTTATTCGCGCATATACCGATTTTTCCGAAAATTAAAAAACGATTAAAAATCATGGTGATACGCTTTCTGTTCTTGACATACTATGTAATACATGGTATTATGTATTCAATAGTATTGTCCGAGTGAAGGAGCGCATATGAAAAGAACATTCGACAGCGGAGGCGAACCATGGATGCACAGTTGAAAAAAGGCTTGCTCGAGGTCTGTGTTTTGGTGTCGCTCAAAAAAGAGGAGAGCTACGGCTATAAGATAATAAGCGACGTTTCGCCGTACATCGAAATAAGCGAGAGCACGCTCTATCCGATACTGAAGAGGCTGGAGGCTACGGGGTGTTTGACTACGCGGACCAAGGAGTATAACGGCAGATTGCGCAAGTACTACATGATAACCGATGCAGGAAAGAAAAAAATAAAAGATACCGTTGCGGATCTCGACGAGCTCAAGCGGGTATACGAATTTATATACCGCGAGGGCGTTTAACGGAGGTGATTTATGACAAAATACGAATTTGAGACCGAACTCAAGAAAAAAATAAGTCGGTTGCCTGCCGACGAAATAAAACGCGTGATCGAGTATTACGGCGAGCTGTTCGAGGATATGGCGGAGCGCGGCAAGTCCGAACGCGACATTATAGCCGAGTTCGGCAATCCCTCGGACGTTGCGGAAAAAATACTGTCTGAATACGACGGGGAATCGAACGACGCAGCGCCGGCGCCCGATGCAGTCCGTGCGGAAGAAACGCAAAACGCAGCATTGTCCGAGCCTGCGCTCGAACCGAACGTAGAAAAACAGCCGAAGAGCATATCCGTACAAAAAAGCAAGAATAAGCTCGACGTTTCGCGCGTCGCGTTGTTCGCGTTGATCAACGTATTGACAGGCGGGGTATTCTTCATTGTGATAGGCGTCGGTTGGATTGTGCTCGGCACGCTTGCCGTGTGCGGCGGGGCGTTCGTGCTCGGCGGCGTGGTTGCGGCGCTCGGATCGTTTGCCGTGATGTTCACGGGGCATGCGGGAGTGGGGATCGCGCAGTTAGGCGTTTCCGTCGCGCTTGCGGGGATAGGCATACTCACATTGATAGGGAGCGTGATGCTTATAAAACTGTATTTCAACTTCAATAAATTTATCGTCGGCGGCATTAAAAAGCTTTTGACCGTCAAGGAGGGCTAACGTGAATAAAACATTGCGGAATTTTTTGATAGCGGGCGCGGCAGTATTCGCCGCGGGCGCAGTAGTGTTCGTGATAGGGATGTCGGCGCTCAAATGGGATTTTTCACGACTCGATGCGGTCGAATATAAACAATGCGCGTATTCGGCGGCGGAGAGCGGAGACAGCGTCACCGCGGCGGAGATCGACGTTCAATCATTCGGTGTTGTGATAGAAAGCGGAGAAGGCATAGCGCTCGACTATTACGAGGCGAGCGATTCGGAAGTGACTGTCGGAGTGGAAAACGGCGTGTTGAAAATAACCGAAAAGCAGAAACCCGCAAGTTGGTTTACGCGCGGCGCTTTCAGTTTCGGACGCATAAAGTATAAATACGTACTCACCGTGCCGTCCGGACTGCCGCTGAACGTAAAAGGCGCGACGGCGGAAATAACAATGAACTCAATCGAGACAGAAAAACTCGACATCGACTGTACCAACTTGTCGATGACTTTTTCGGACTGTACGGTATCGTCGCTTAAAATAAATTCAACCAATCTCCACGTATCTTTCGTGAATACGGAAGTATCGGAATTCAGAGCGAACTCTACCAATAATAATGTAAAAGCAAGAGGATCGCGGTTGAACTCGATCGTCGCGGAAGGAACGAACGTAGACTTCGATTTTGTCGATACCGAATGCGGAACGGTCATATCCGACGGAACAAACGTGAAGTTCGGGTTCGACTCGGTGACGGTAGATAAGGTTACGCTCCGCGGAACAAACGTAAACGCAAAGCTTAGGATAAAGGGCGATAGGAGAGAATATACTGTTGTCAACGACGGCGAGATACAGCAAACGGGCAATACCGATAAGCGGCTCTCGTTCGACGGAACGAATGTGCGGCTCGAACTAAACTTTATATAGATAGCATAATAATCAAAAAAAATCCCTTCGATATACGAACGGGATTTATTTTGTTTGTAAAGCTTTGGTTGCGCCAAGCATATGCCCGACTTTTACAACCGTGTTTGTAGGAAGGCAACAAACGAATTGATTTGCTTTACACTACTATATTGTGCGGTTTCGCGAATAATATACACGAGTCGTAAAAAAAAGTGCGCCGATAGCGCACTTTGCTTTACATTATATTATTTTGCGGTCTTGGGCTTTTTGTCCGCTTTATCCGCAGCGGCGGGCAAGCTGTTCTTTACGTCCGACGTTTCGGAAACTTTGCCGAGATAATCGGGTAGTTCCATGCCGTTCATTTTGAATAGTTCGTTGAGCGGGGGAACTGCGCCGAGCATGCCGGAGAGGAAGTTTGCCGTGGTCGGCTTTCCGTCTTTCATGCTGTCCCAGACCGTAACTTTGTCGATCTTGAGGTTCTTCACCGCGTCCACTTGCTGTGCGACGAGCGTTTCGATCTTGTCGGCGATGAGCATCTTTACCGCGTCGTCGCTCCTTCCGCCCGTTGCGGCTATGATCTTGCCGAAACCTTCCGCTTGCTTGGAGAGTATTTCGAGCTGACCTCTTGCTTCGGCGACCTTTTTGGCGTACGCGGCGTCCGCTTCGCCCTGAGCGCGGCGGCGTATGCGTTCCGCTTCCGCTTCCGCCTCGATCTCCGCTTTTTGCTTTTGTATCTGCGCATTGACGAGAACGTCCGCCTCGAGCGTGGCGCGTTCGCGCTTCGCACGCTCGATTTCCGCTTGCTGTTCGGCTTTGTACGCTTCCTCATTGGCACGGGCTTGAGCGATGAATTCCGCAGACTGCGCAACGCGGTTCGCGTCAGCTTCCGCCTCGCGAAGGCGTGCGTTCGATTGGCTTATGAGCATTTTAGATTCGTTCTCGCCGTCGATCGCTTTGGAATTGGCTGCTGCGACTTTGATACGCATGTCGGTGTTTGCATCCGCTTCGCCGATCGAACCGTCGCGGTTCTTTTCGGCGACCGATTTTTTGGCGTCGTTTATTGCTTTTGCGGCGGCTTCTTTACCGAGCGCCTCGATGTAGCCGGACTCGTCGTTGATGTCGGTTACGTTGACGTTGATAAGACGCAAGCCTATCTTTTTAAGCTCGCCTTCGACGTTTACCGAAACCGCGTCGAGGAACTTGTCGCGGTTGGTGTTGATCTCCTCTATGTCCATCGTCGCGATAATAAGGCGGAGCTGACCGAATATGATATCTTCGGCGAGTCGCTGTATCTCGTTGATGGGGAGGGAGCGAAGTCGTTCCGCGGCGTTCTGCATTACGCCGTTTTCGGTAGAAATAGCTACGGTGAAACGGCTGGGTACGTCGATACGGATATTCTGACGCGACAGCGCGTTTTTGAGGTCGATCTGAATCGAGATAGGTGCGAGGTCGAGAAAGCTGTAGCCTTGAATGAACGGCCACACGAAAGCCGCGCCGCCGTGTATACATTTTGCCGAGCGCGCGGTGCCGTCGCTTGCTTTGCCGACTTTACCGAATATTACCATGACTTTATCGGACGGGCACTTCTTGTACCGCGTTGCTATCATGGCAATGATGAGGATGGCGAGCGCTATGACGGCGATCACGCAACCGATGATGCCGCCTACGGCGCCGCTTGAAAGTTCGGATAAAAATAACATATGGGTCTCCTTTTATAAAGTATTTTGACTGTTTGAAATGCGATTTACCGTTTCGCTATTTTGCGTTTTCCACAACGATCGAAGGTTTTTTATAGCGTTTGACGACGAGCTTGTCTGCGCCGACGGCGCCTATGACTTCTATCTCCGCCGAAGTGGGTATCGGTTCGTCGCCGTCGGTCACAGCGTCGTATTCGGCGTAACGTTCTTGCACGAGCACGTTCACTTTGCCGAAACCGCTTCTGCGCGGGGGGATGGTCAGATAAACCGTGCCGATTTTTCCGATAGCGTTTTTGATGTTGATCGCGCCGTTGCTTTGCAGCTTTTCCATACCGACCATCGCGCCCGCCATGCCGCATGCCGCGGCGAAACCGCACGCGAGCGCGATAAGCAGCGAATAATACCAAGCGAGTCCGTAGCATGCCGTGTACAGCACCCACGCGCCGACCGTGATAAACGCGAGTATCGAGCGCAAAGATAAAAGCTTGAACCCGAACGGAGCGAAACGTCTGCCGGGGTGGAGTAGATCGGTATCGCCTACGGGCGCGTCGGCATCGGCGTCGAAACTTACGTCGCCGTCGCCGACATCTCCGTCGATAGAAACATCTCCCGAGCCGTCGGGAACGTCTATATCTCCTACGTCGGACACGTCTCCGTCAACGGATATATCCGAAACGTCGGACGAAATATCCGCCGCCGAGTCTGACGATGCGCCTATGAACATCAATATTATTTGCACTATCAATATCAATGTTGCGGCACATGCTATAATAAAAGCTGCTTGTTGAAGTGTGGACATCGCGTTCCACCACATCATGTACCTCCTTCCGTTAAACCGACGTTTGTTCGCAATAAACAAAACACTTTTTCAAAGTACGTGCGATTTAACTACAATAATATAATAGCACATACCCGAGTGTTTGTCAATGCCAAAACGTGATTTTCGTACGATTTAATCTGATTTTAATTTTCGGATGCGTATTGACAAACGCATCGCTATAATGTATAATGAGCGTATGACGCGAACGGTTCCTCTTTACATACCGAAAAGCCGCGCAGAACGCAAACGCCGTGCGCTGCCGTTCAAGCCGTTTATACTCGGCGCGGTTTGTTGCGGGTTGCTGTTCGTTTTTTTGTTGCTCGACGGAATCCGCAAAGACCCGAAGATCGCCGAATGGTGGACGTTGCATATCGCCGCGGCATGGGAGACGGCAGTGGGTTCGGTAACGTCGATGCTGCCTGTTTCCTTGTTCGAGCTTTGCATCATAGCATTGATAATAATATGCGTTTGGCTGTACGTTATGCTGATGCTGTGCTTATGCCGTGCGAAATTCAAAAAAATACTTTGCGGTATTTTGTGGGTGGCGGCAGTCGCGGTTTGCGTGCTCGATATGTATATGGTGTCTATGGGGTTCGGTTACTACAGACCGCCGATGAGTTTTGAAACCGCGGGTGATAAATACACCGCCGAACAGGCGTATGCGGTATGCAGTTATTTTTTGGACGATTACAACGCGATAGCGAACAAGCTCGAACGCGACGAAAACGGCTGTGTTAAATGCCCGTACACGTTCCGCGAACTCGCGAAGAAAATACGCGACGAGTACGATAAACTCGACAACGATTATCTGACGAGATATACGCCTATAGCGAAGCCGGTGACAAACAGTTGGATCATGTCGGACTTTTTGATAATAGGCGTAACGTTTTTGCCGACGGGCGAGGCTAATATAAATACGGAAGCGCCCGTTACGGAATATACGGAGACGATCGCGCACGAACTTGCGCATGCAAAGGGCGTTATGCGCGAGGGCGACGCCAATCTTTTGGCGCAGCAGGTGCTCATATCGTCCGACGACGAGTTTTTGCGGTATTGCGGGTATTTCGGCTCGTTCTACTCGCTCGCATCAGCGGTGTCGCTCGCCGGCGAACACGATAAGTTCGCCGAACTCGTCGGCGGCGTCGATGAAAAAATAACCGTCGAGCGCAGATTTGCCAATGCGTATTGGCAATCGCAACCTGACGTTATAGGCTCTATAGGCGAGTTTTTTAACGACTTGTATCTCAAAATAAACGGCGCGAACAACGGCACGGGCAGCTACGACGACGGCAATAAGTCCGACGTGATAACGCCTATCGATCCCGATACGGGCGAGCCGGAAAAAGATCCCGACACGGGCAAGCCCGTGGTGATCCCCGTGTATTCCGCCGCGCAGAAGATGTATTTCAAGCTGTACGAAAGCAAATTCGGCGCGCCGCCCGAAAATTCGGAATAAATTCGTGTTTATAAAAGTGCTTGCTATTTTTTGCCGAGTGGGATATAATAAATTAGGTATTATACTCCGGGGCTACTTTGTGTATCCCCGGACTTGCGCGCTTCGCACGCAAGCCGCGCCCCAATGGGCGCGGTATCACACCTAATTTGTCCACGTCGCAAATTTGCCCTTGCAAGCAAGCAAATTTGCTCCTCGAATAAATTCGGACGGTAGTTACCGATGACGGAGGTGAAAATATGTACCATATCGCGGTTGTAGAGGACGAACGGCGTGCAGCGGAAGAGATTTCCGACATGGTGAGCAGATATTTCGCCGAGCGTAATATTCGGATCAACGTATCTTATTTCGACAGAGCGGAGAGCTTTCTTTGGAAATACAAGTCCGATTACGACGTGGTATTTATGGACATCGATCTGCCCGGGGAAAACGGTCTGGAAGCGGCGCGCAAAATGCGTAAGCTCGATAAAACGACCGTGCTTGTATTCGTCACGAACATGGCGCAATTTGCCGTCAAAGGTTACGAAGTGGACGCGCTCGATTTTATAGTAAAGCCTGTCGATTACGACAGCGTGGCGATAAAAATGATGCGTGTAGCGGAGCGGCTCAAGACGCGCACGGAGCAAGGCGTTTCGATCATGACGCCGACGGGAATGCGTCGTCTCGACATATCGCAGATTAAATATGTAGAAGTGCTCGGACACAAGGTCACTTATCATACCGAGGACGGAGATATATCCGCAACGGGTTCGCTTAAATCGGTCGAGCAAAAATTTTCGGACGCGAACTTTTCTCGGTGCAATCACAGTTATCTGGTAAATTTGAGATTTGTTCGCGGCATAAACGGTTATTCCGTGAAAGTGGGCAACGAGGAACTTCCCATCAGCCGCTCGCGCCGCAAGGAGTTTTTGACGAGCGTAAATAATTTCTTCGGGGGCGGCGGTGTTTGAGTCTCAGCTCGAAATCTATAAAATAGTATTTACGGCGGAGCTGCTCTTGTCCGAAACGATGTTTATTTACAGGCGCAACCGACGGCGGCATTTTGTTTTGCGCGCGATTTTTTCGGTGCTTGTGTGTTTTGCCGTGTCGGTACTTTATCCCGTGCTTGCCTACAATGCGATTTACAGCTCGATAATGTTTTTCGTGTTGTTTGCCGTGACGGTTCTGTTGTTGAAGTTTTGCTTTGACGAAAGCTGGTATAACGTACTGTTCTGCGCGATCGCGGCTTATACCGTGCAGCATCTTTCCTACGAAATATTCAATTTTATCGGGAATGTCAGCGGGCTTAACGAGCTCTCGTCCAATTTCGTATACAGCAACGAGCACCCGTTGCTCCCCAATCTGTACATAGTAATACTGTATTTCGGCGTGTACGCTACCGTATATTGGTTGATGTTTTGCATTTTCGGAGACAGGATAACGCACAGCGGAGCTATATCGCTCAAGGGCGGGTGGCTGTTGATGCTCGCGGGATTGATCTTGCTCGTCGATATTATACTCAATATGATAGTGGTGTATCAAAGCTATAAGGAGAACAGTCTCGTTTACACTTGCGTAAGCTTTATATACAACGTCATGTGCTGTATACTCGCATTGACGGTACAGTTCGGGCTCTTGACACGTAAAATTTTGCAGGACGAGCTTATCACTGTCAACGGCTTGAGAAAACGCGAACGTCAGCAATATAATTTTTCCAAAGAAAGCATCGCGCTTATCAATCGCAAGGCGCACGATTTGAAGCACCAAATAAGGCGATTCGGGCAGACCGAGTCTATAAGCAAGGAAGCGATAGCGGAGCTTGAAAAAGCGGTCAACGTTTACGATACGTCCGTAAAAACGGATAATAAAGCGCTCGATACCATACTCAGCGAAAAAAAACTTTACTGCACCATGAACGATATAAAATTGACCTGTATCGCGGACGGCGCGCAATTGAGTTTTATGAAAGACGTCGATATATATTCGCTTTTCGGCAACGTGTTGGACAACGCCATAGAGGCGGTCATGAAGCTCGAGCCGAGCAAGCGCGTTATAGGTCTCATAGTCAAAGCGCAGCACGACGTCATATCGGTATGCTGTTACAATTATTATTCGGGCGAGCTTATCGTAAAGGACGGTATGCCTTTGACTTCCAAGGCGAACGAAAAGTATCACGGGTTCGGCGTGAGCAGTATACGGGCGACGACCGAGCAATACGGCGGCAATATGGCTATCAACACCGAGAACGGAGTGTTCCGCGTCAACTTGATGATCCCCGCGGGCGGCGTCGGTGTGGTCGCCGCAGCCGTTTCGGAAGAGCGGTCTGTGAGCCGCAAGCGTTTAACGCTGTATATAGTTCCGCCTGCGGCAATAGCGATAATCGTATCGTTTGCACTCATGGCTGTTTCGTGGTTCTATCTGTTTACGAATTGGTTTTGATTCGGAGCGGTCGGATCGACGCCGTCGCAAGGCGGCTTTTTTCCGTGTGGAAAAAAAGCGGGTTATGTCAACGAAGTCGACGAATTACGCATAAGGTCTTGCGAAACACTCTTAAATGATATAAACTTATTGCAAAACCGTCGCCCGCCGATACCGAGCGGCAGATAGGAGGTAAAAATGAATACAAAATCCAAGAGAAAATCGATCCCGCTAATCTTGTCGGCGCTCGTTTTTGTCTTAATTGCGGCAGCGCTTATTTTGGCGGGCTGTGACAAAAATCCGAAAGACGACGAGCAGGGCGGCGACGAAAAGTCGATCGAAATGCTTATTCTCGCTTCGGACAAGACCGCGTACAAAGTGGGTGATACATTGGATACGGGTACGGTGGAGATAATGGCGATCTGGTCGGACGGCGACATAAGTTATATCGAACCCGAGGACGGAAAGTTCGCATTTTCTGCGGGGGACAGCGAAACGCTCACGTTTACCGAACGCGGCAAGGTGACCGTCACGTTTGTTTACGGGGAATTGACAAGCTACGAGATGTTCGTCTATGTGGGCGATCCGTATAAGTTCGAAGCGGAAAATGCGGAGCTTGCGGCGGGCGACAGATACCCCAAAGTCGTGTCCGAAACGGACGGGGTAATTCAGGTCGGCGATTTCAGCGGAAATTGGGAAGCGACCGCACTGTTTAGGATCACCGCAAAGGAAGCAAGCAACGTCATGCTTACCGCGTGCGTGGACGCGTGCAATCCCGACGAAATCGAAAAACCGTTTACCGACTTGTTTTACGTCAATGTCAACGGCAAAGCTTTTCCGTCCGGAGCCAAGGTCGCCGCAAACGACGGTTGGGGCAGCTTCGACAGCTACGATATAGGCACGATCAAATTGCGCGAGGGTGAAAACACCGTGGAATTCGTCGCTCACGAAGCGCAAGCGGGGAATATAGATTACATAGAACTCGTGTCAGCCGTCGAGCTCGGTTGGCAAACGGTATCGGACTTCGGAACGCTGCAAGTGGATGCCGTCGAGCTTGAAACAGGCGCATCGACGCCGATAATGCGCACGTTCTCCGACGAAAGATTCAAAAACTCGGTGCTCGACTTCGAGTTCGACGGCGCGGAGACGTCGGCAGTGACTTCGGATACAGATACTCCTTATATTCGTACGATAGCAAACGAGTATATCGAAATCACCGTAAAAGCAAGCAAAACCGCTTCCGTCGGCGGAACAAGCGTCACTTATACCGTCAGGGGCTTAAAAGTCGGGACGGTAACGGTCACGGCAAAGACGCCGCAGCACAGCGAAACGTTTACCGTCAAAGTTGAAGAGCCCGTTCTCACGAGAGAAACGTATAAATTCGAAGCGGAAAACGCGGAGTTGGCAACGGTCGCAAATAAATATCCCGTAGTTGTGGCGGAACAAAACGGCATAATACAAGTCGGCGGTTTGGATTCCAATATCGGCAGCACTATTCTCTTCCGAATAAATGCTTCGAGAGCGGATTCCTCGGCGGTTTTGCGTGCAAACGTGGATTTCAATTACGAATCGTGGGCGACGACTTTGTTTATCGGTCGCTTTACCGTTACGGTAAACGGTGAGGAGATTTCCTCGTCCGCCGCGATTGAAACCACCGACGGTTGGGGTTCGTTCGTAAAGTTCGAACTCGGCACGATAGCGCTTAAAAAAGGTGAAAACGAGGTTGTGTTTGCTCTGAAGGAAGTCTGCGGAGCAAACTTCGACAGCATCGAGATCGATTCCCGAGACGCGCTTTCTTGGCAGACGGGCTCGAACTTCGGCACGCTGCAAGTGGATGACGTCGAGCTCGAAACAGGCGCTTCGACGCCGATAGCGCGCACGTTCTCCGACGAAAGGTTTACTAACTCCGTGCTCGACTTCGAGTTCGACGGCGCTACGGCGGACGCAGTAACTTCGAACGAAAGCTACAAATATATTCGCGTGATTAAAAACGATACGATTGAAATCACGATTTCCGCAAACGTGGGCGGGGTGAGTTATTCCGTCAGGGGCTTAAAGGCGGGGACGGTAACGGTCACCGCAAAGACACCGCAGCACAGCAAAACATTTACGATAACGGTAACGGAGGGGGCATAATGAATAAATCTAAAACAGGGCAACATAAATCGAAAAAAGCGAAAATAATAACGCTTGCGGCGGTGGCGGTCGTTCTTATCGCTACAATGATAGCGGGCAATATCGTGCTCGCATCGCAAGCGCCCTTTCTCCATATGTATTTTGCGGGCGCGTCGGGCACCGACTACACGAGTGAAGAGGCTAAGGCTGCGCTCGCCGCGGGCGACGAGCTCGTGCAAGAAGTGTCGGAGGGGTCAATGGTGCTTTTGCGCAACGAGAACGACGCGCTGCCGCTCAGCAAGGATACCGAAAACAGGATCAATCTTTTCGGATATAACTCCACGCCGCTCGGGCTTGTGCTCACGGGTGGAGGCGCGGGCTTCGGCAATATAACGTCGGATTCTATCGTTTATTTGAAGGACGTTTTCGAGCAATCGGGAATTCACGTCAATCCCTATCTCGTGCGCGAGTATGAAGCGGTATCGGGCGCCGACGCGGACGAAAACAATCACAAAAACACGCAGTGTCTGCAAAACCCGGGCGAGGATTTTTATACCGACACTCTGATGCGCATTGCCCGCGCGTACTCGTCGGTTGCGGTAGTGGTCATAAGCCGAAACACTTCGGAAAACAGCGAAAGCGGCGAAACCGAACTTTACGAAACCACTCCTTTCAAAAACGGGGCATATCTCGAGCTTATGGACGAGGAGAGGATAATTTTCGAAAAACTCAACGAGTACGAGTTCGAAAAGGTGATAGTTTTGCTCAATCTCTCCAACAATATGGAGTGCGGATTCATAGAGGACTACGGCGCGGAGGCTGCGCTGTATATCGGTCTGCCCGGGCAGTCGGGCGTGCGCGCCATTCCCAAAATTCTCTACGGCGACGTTTCTCCGTCCGGGCGCACGGCGGACATTCTCGCTTACGACTTTAATACTTTCGATCCCACGACTGCGAATTATTCGCACAATTTCAACGACGTAACGTATGCCGAGAACATCTATTTCGGTTACCGTTGGTACGAAACAGCGGCGGCGGACGGATATTTCGACGACGTAGCGACCGACTACGGCGGCGGCTACGACGGCGTGGTGCAATATCCGTTCGGATACGGCTTGGATTATACAGATTTCGAATGGGAAGTCGATTGGGGCGAAAATAAAACGCTCGCCGCGGACGGCAAATACGAAGTCAAGGTGCGCGTCACAAATACGGGCGAGATGAAAGGGCGCGACGTAGTTCAGCTGTACGTAACTGCGCCGTATACGCCCGGCGGAATAGAAAAGGCGCACGTTTCGCTCGTGGCTTTCGGCAAGACACTCGAGCTCGAACCCAATCAAAGTCAGGAAATTACGCTGTCGTTTTCGAGCTACGACATCGCTTCGTACGATTGCTACGACATGAACGGAAACGGTAATTGCGGATGGGAGCTCGACGGCGGAGACTATGTTTTCAAAGTAATGAAAAATTCTCACGAGCTTGCGGATAATCTCGCGAGCGGCAGCGCGGCGACTTGTACGTTCAAAGCGGAAAGCACGATCCTGTTCGAAAGAGATCCCGTCACGGGCACGGAAGTGAAGAATTTGTTTACG
>Ga0073906_1002298_pt1 | contig 25456 bp, 20 predicted proteins | sample Inofromicrocosms_FD_65485 | JGI IMG/M metagenome (GOLD analysis project Ga0073906, IMG submission 65485) | Mouse cecum microbial communities from Vienna, Austria - Inoculum for glucosamine and mucus D2O microcosms | ecosystem: Host-associated > Mammals > Digestive system > Large intestine >...
GCGTGACTTTGAAGGATACCGAGGTGAAATCGTACGATTTCACCTCCCTCTTCACAATCACGAAAGACGGCGTGAGCGTAGCAGTTTTGAACGAATACGTAGACAGCACCCTCGTTTCGGAAACGGCGGGAAGTTATCCCGTCACGTGCAGTTACGAGGGGAAGCATAAAAGCGTTACGGTGACTGTGACCGCCACGCTCTACTCCGTGGAATCGGATACCGAAATAATCACCCTGCGCGCTTCGCAGGTTTCGGAGTACGATTTTAAACAGCATTTTACCGCGAAAACGGACGGCGTGCAGGCGGCGATCACCGACGCAATGATCCGCACCGACGTTGCGCCGTCGGAGGGCAGGTATTCCTATACCGTCACGCACGGCGGGGCAAGCAAGACGATTTCGGTCGTCGTGGAAGCGGACGTGCTTATCGTAAATTCCTACCGCGTGAAAGAAATCGCGTTGAACGCGCTTGCGGACTACGACTATACGGATTTGTTCTCCCTGTATGCAGACGGAGAGGCGGTGCGCGTAACGGAAAGTATGATCGATACCGCAGAGCTCGCTTTTGCGGAAATCGGAAAGGAATACAAAGTCCGCATTTCCTACTTCTATAAAGGTGTGACCTATACGGGAAGCGCGGTCGTGAAGGCGGTGGAGGAGGAACGATATACCGTTTCCACCAAAAACATCGTCACCTATCCGCACGGAGAGAACATCGACCTCACCACGCTGTTCGAGGTCAAGCGGGGGGACGAAACCGTTCCCGTTACGCTCGACATGATTTCGGGGAGCATCGACTACACGAAAGTGGGAGTCAACACGCTCACGCTTTCCTTCGGCGGCGCGGAATATCAGTCGACGGTGGAAATTAAGTACGGCGTCATTCTCGAATACGCAAATTCGGATACGGTCACGGTGCAAAAGGGGACGGACAAGAAGAATTATCCCTTTGCCAAAGATTTTAAAGCGATCGTCAACGGAATTCCCTTTCTCGTCATTCCCGAAAGCAACTTCTCGGGGCTTGACGAGCTGGATTTCGACAAGGCGGGCAGTTATAAAGTTACGCTTCAAATCGCCTACAACGTCGAACCGCCCAAGGGCTTGGACGCCACGGTGGATTTCGAGTACGCGGAAAAGACGATCACCTATATCGTCGAAGAAAAGACGGTGCAGACCGCCGTCAAGCAGGAGCTCGTAACCGCCCCGCAGGGCACGGCCGAGTACAATCCTTTTTCAAACCTGACTGTAACGGTAAACGGTATTCCTCAATTTTTAACCGACAATCCCGATTGGGCTGACGGGTACAGCACCTGCTACGCCCGCCTGCTGAGCGATCCGATCGACTTTTCGAGCGCGGAACGGCAGGAAGTGCGCGTAGCGGTTTACCCCTACGGCAACGACGCCGAACCCGTTGTGCTTACGTACGGGTTTATCATTCAAACGGATATCGTTATCACGGCGGAGGACGTAGGGATCTTTGCGGGCGGAACGCTGTTTGCGACCGAGCTTTTTACCGTCACCGAGGGTGGTAAGCCCGTGGAAGTGACTTTTGACATGATTTCGGGCAAGGCGGATACGTTCCGCGCGGGCGTTTATACCTTGGAGCTTTCCTACGGCGGTGCGCGGGCGAGCGCGACCGTCACCGTGTTCGACGGGGGCATGAAGGGGATCTACCGCACCTTGCTCACCACCATTCCCTTTAATTCCGACGATGACGATGATAATGATAATGAATCCGTTGATTGGGGGGACTTAGGCGGCGCGGAAGGCTACGCTTCGGCTTTGTCGGCACGGGCGACAAATCCCGTTTACGTGCTCGACAATCTCGTGATCGGCGAGGACGGCTCTATCATGTGGGGCAGCCGTGCGGCGACCGTTGTGGGCGGGCTCGACGAAAACACCCTGATTATAAAAATCGGATCGAACGAATTTACGCTGTATTACAGCGACGGGATCGTCGTGCTCGACGCGGCGAATCCCCAGAAATTGGGCTTCAATGACGAACGCCGTCCCATGGTTTTCTTCAACGAGGCGCAGTGGTCGATGATCGAACACGTGACCGTCAACTATTCCTCGGAATACGTACTTTCCTCTTCCTTTATTTCGTACAGCATCGACACCTTCCGCATCAAAGACAAGGCGGACGGACGCGAGCTTTGGTACGCCTTAAAGGTGGAGCTGGCGGAAAAGACGAGCGCGGACACCCATTACGTGGTTACGTGGGGGGAAGCGGAGTATGCGGACGGGTTTGTTGCCGTAGAGGGTACGGCGTCTACGCTCACTTTCATGGGTGAAGAATACCGTTTCGTGATGCAATCCTCCCGTGTCGGGAAAGTTTCCCGCAGTTCCTCTACGCAAAGTAAATTTGCGGGCAAGTCTTTCCGCGGTACGTTGAACGGGGCGAACGCAGTCTTTTCCGTTACGCAGTCGGACGGCTACGAACTCACGGCGGGCGGCAAGAGGGTATTCTATCTGAGCGCGAACGACGTGAACAACTCCAAAAACTGCTATGCGGATCAGGTTACGGACACGATTTTCCTGTACAGCGTTACGGAGAAATTTTCCTATACCTTCAAGCTCGATATGAAAACGCTCACGTTTACCGTGTTGGAGAAGGACGCGTACTACGGTTTCTATCAGGCGGACAATAAGCTGATTTTCTTCGACGGCTACGGCACGGGAACGATCAATTTCGATACGAATTCATGGTCGTCGACACAAATCCGTTATACGGTAAACAGCGGGGTGGTATCCGTTCGGTACGTAAATACCAAGCCGAGCTTTGCTTACGGGAGCGGCGCGGAATTCTATTTGGGCGAATTTCTCAATACGCTTACCGTAAAGAGTTTTGCGGACGGCTCGCTCGACGGCTTGACCTTTGAAAATACGCTCATCACCGACGGGGCGATCGTGCGCATTTCTTCCTACCGTTTCGGCGCGGACGTCACGCGCGGCCCTTCTCTCCTTTTGGATGCGATCAGCATCATCACCAAGGACGGCGAGCTGACGGGCGAGGCGAAGCGGGAATGCGTGGATATGAGCGCCGTCGTGTTCAGCGCTCCCGGCTTCCACCGTCTTGCCGTCAATCTCACGGTCAAGGGGGAGGCAGTTACCGCCTATTACACGGTGCAGATCGTGCCCAAACGCTACGAGGGAAATCCGCTCTTCACCGCCTACGGCGCAGGCGTGATGTTAAAGACCAACAGCCTCACGCTCGACGAGTTCGGGCAGATCGTTCTCGACTGCTCGGGCGTGCGCTACGAGGGCTTTGCCGATTTGGAAGGGAAAAACAGCTTTTCGGTGAAGGCTTATTCGAAAAACGGCGCGTTCGTCGTCGCGCAGGGCGAAATGGTTGCGGACGGAATTCTCCGCTTTACCGCCACGGGTGCGGTCAGCTTTACCGATTATTACACCACGGGCACAAGCCGCGTCGTCGCGGCAGGCGGTGTGGCTTTGCGCGAATTTACGGTCGGGAACAACCGCACGTTTATTTTCTCCGGTTCTCCCACTTTGGCGGGCGACGTCGTTACCGTAAAGGCGCTCACGGGGAGCGTGGAAAACGGCAACGTCGTTAAAATTGTAAAAGGCGAAGAGATTACCTACGTGCGCATTCTCTCTTGGGGGAACGTGACGGAAGGGCTTTCCGTATTGAAGGACTACCAAGAGTAACCGTAATTCCGATCGGGCGCGTTTGCGCGCGAAGGAAGAAAGCCATCGAACGAAGTTCGTAAATCAAGTAAAAACCATTTTGTTGTTATAGAACGAGAAAAAAATATGAGGAGTTAAGAGTATGAAGAAAGGCAGATTGCTGGTATTAGCGGCAGCGAGCGCGGCATTTTGCGCGGCTGCGGTGGCGTGCGGCGGGAAACACGAGCATGAGTACGGCGCGTGGACGATTACCGCCGATCCCACTCTTACCGCGGAGGGAAGCGCAACGCGCACCTGTACGTCAAACGACGGCGGCGTAGAAACGGTTGCGGTTCCCGCGTTGTCCAACACGGACGTGTGGACGGCGGAAACAAACGACGCTACGCACACTGCGGCGGGAAAAATCGTTTATACCTCCGTTTACGGCACGGTGGAAGTAACCATTCCGCAGGGCGAACACAGTTGGGGAGGGTGGACGATCACCAAAGCTCCTACGGCGACGGAAACGGGCACGGCGGAGCGCGCTTGCTCGTCGCAGGACGGCGGGAAAGACAGCGTAACGCTTCCCGTATTGACGGATACCTCCGTTTGGACGAAAGACGCTTCCAAATCCAAGCCCGCAAGCCACGCCGAGGACGGCAAGGACGTTTATACCTCCGCCTACGGCACGGTGGAGGTCGTACTCCCCAAGGGCGCGGGCACGCATACTTGGGGCGAATGGGAAATCACCGTAAAACCCACGCTCGAAAAAGAGGGCGAAGCGACGCGGAAATGCACCGCGAACGACGGCGGAACGGACACGCAAAAGCTTGCCGCGCTTTCCAACGCGCTCATGTGGAAGAAGGACGCGGAAAAGTCCACGCCCGCGACCCACACCGAGGACGGCAAGGACGTTTACACCTCCGCCTACGGAACGGTGGAGGTTGTGATCCCCAAAGACGCGGACGCGCATACATACGGGGATTGGACGATCACCAAAGCTCCTACGGCGACCGAAACGGGCACGGCGGAGCGTATCTGCGAAGCGGATAACCAAAAAGACACCGCAATCCTCCCCGTACTGACGGATACCTCCGTTTGGACGAAGGATACGGAAAAGTCCAAACCCAACTCGCACACGGAAGACGGAAAGGACGTTTACACCTCCGAATACGGTACGGTGGAAATCGTCGTTCCCAAGAGCGTCGAGCACGTTTGGGGGGATTGGGAAATTACCAAGGCGCCCACTTTGACCGAAGCCGGCACGGCGAAGCATTCCTGCACCCTTTCGGGATGCACGGAGCAGGACGTAACGGCTGCCGTTCCCGTTTTGACGGATACGGCGGTTTGGACGAAGCAAACGGTTGAGCCCGACTATAACAACGCAGGGAAAGACGTTTATACCTCCGAATACGGTACGGTGGAATTGCCCGGCGCACCCAAGCTCGTCGCACCTTACGAGGGGAAGACGTATATTCCCATTTTGGTGGAAATCAACGGAGAAGGCAAGATCTCCGTTACCGATTCTTGGCGCGCGGCGCAGATGGTGCTCGACGCCAACGGAGAAGGCACGGGTACGGCATACCCTTACATGAACGAAACGTGGAAAGTTTCTATGGTAGACGCCGGACAGGGCATCATTTCCATTGTCACGCAGTCGAAAGATACGAGCGGAAACGTTGTCAAGAAGACTTATACCGCTTACGTCGATATGGCGACGGGAGTCATCGTCCGCCCGAGAGAAGCCTCTTGGAGCACCGTTTTCGTATTCCTTCCCTATGAATGGGAGGAGGGAAAGAGCAAGGTGGAAGCGGCGATTTTGGACGAATCGATCGCCATTACGTATTCCAAGGACGACGTTTCCGAGAGCAGTTTCGTGTTCAACGATAAGGCGTTTTTCGGCGTGACCTTTGCAAGCGACAAGGCGGGCGCTCACGAGATTTCCGTGGCGGAATTTGCGGAAAAAGATCTCGTTTACGTATTGCAAAACAGCAAATTGATTGCTTCCTTTGCCAAAAACAGCGAGGGCGTATTCGTTCCCGCCGACGGCTTGGAGGGCACGTATGCTTTGACCGATCCCACGGGCGGCACCATGGCGATCTTTGTTTCCGGCAGCGGAATGTTGAAATACGAGAACGGCGAGGTGATCGGCTACTATACGGTTGCGGAAGAGGGTGCGGATTATACGATCAGCGTGATCCTCGAAAACATCTATTACGAAATCATTCTCAACGCCGATTTCACGGGTTCGCTTACAATGCCCACCGTTACCGTGAAATACGTGGTAGGGGAAGGCTTTACGGCGATTCCCGACGAAGAATTCAACAAAAACGCGGTTGCCGATCTTGCCGTACCCGAAGATACCCAAACCAAAATATTCGGAGGATGGTATTTCGACGAGGCTTACGCGCAGCCCGTTCCCGACAAGTTTATTCCAACGGCGGACGTTACGCTGTATGCGAAGTGGTCGGATAAGGGCAGTATCGGCGTCATCGTGGAAGAGGGCGGTGCGGCGCTTACCGTCTATTTCGGCGAGGGCAATAAGCTTTCCGACGTTCTTTCGGCAAATAATATCGATCTCGGCGTAGACGAAGCGGGTTGGCGCGTATTCCGCGGCTGGTATTTGGACGCGGATTACTCGCGGGCAATTTCGGCGGAAACCACGCTTAGTCACACGGACAGCGGTAAGAGCATTTACGCCAAGTGGGAAGCTCTTCCCGAATATTACGGCGAATATGCGGGCAACGCGCTCAATCCGAACGCGCAGTACTGCTTCGGCGCGTCGGTCAAGCTCGACGAGAACGGCGTCGTCACCTTGAACCGCGTGAAAAATTCCGACGGGGAAACGGAAGTACTCAAAGGAACGGTAATCGGCTACAATAAGACGACGCAACTCCTTACCTGGCAAGCGAGCGGTTCCGACGCCGTATACAATATGCGCGTGGACAGCAAGAGCGGTTTCATCGCGTTTGCCTCTGAAATGAAGGACAGTGCGCTCGGCCAGAACCCTTATATCCTTTCCCGTAACGGCGATACGGTCACGACCGATATCCATAATTTCGGATTCTATAACGGCAGTTCCTCTTACAATCATACCTGCATCGTTTCCTATCAAACGGAGGGCGGCGCAACCAAGACGCTCCTCGTTTATACCGATACCATTTATGCCGACGTAACCGTGTCTGATTATAAGGATACTGCGCTTGCGATCAACGAAGTTGCAAATTCCAAGACGCTCGTCGTGAAGCAGAACGGTACCGTAGTGCTTGCGCTCGGCAGCACGGGAGTTAAAATCAGCGGCTCCGGAAACGACGAGCTTGGCGTTAGCGCGAAGTTACAGCTTCTCGACGCATACTACGGCGTTTATACGGTAAACGGAAAAGATTACAAGCTCAACGGTTTGGGACAGATCGAATGGGACGGCGTCGGCGGCACGGCAAGCGCGGGTTATACCTTCGTGAAGGAGGAGAACGGCTTCCGCATCTTCGACGTGTTCGAGCGCAAGGTGGTTTCGAAAGAGATCCAAGTCGAAAATCCCTTGTACGACCCCGAGGATTACGAGAGCGAAGAGTTTATTACGCAAGTCGTTCTTTCGTACGAACCTGTCGGTTATTATCAGCTCAAAGTCGCAACCGCGGGCGGGGCTAACGCCTTCGAGAAAATCATGGTTACCGTAACCGTGAAAAACGCTACGGGTACGGGTACGGCGGACGGTACGGCGCAAGTGAATGCGAAAGTGGCAATTCTGCCCGAAGCCCCCGTAGATCCGACGGGTGCGAGCGTCTTTGTCGGCTGGTACAAGAACCCCGAGCTTACCGAAGAATTTACTGCGACCGCGTTCGAGGTCGGCGATACGCCTACCCTCTATGCGAAGTGGGATACGCGCCGCACGGTCACAGCGCATTTCAATTACGAGGGCGCGCCCGAAAATGCGGTATACGAGTTTGCCCACGGCGCATCGACGGAGATTCCTACGCCCGAGCGCGAGGGTTACTATCTCGTAGGCTGGTTCACCGACGCCGCTTGCAGTGAAGGAAGCGAGTGGACGGACGGGCAAGCGATTACCGCGAACGTAGAGATTTACGCCAAGTGGGCTCTTGCCGCACAAATGGCAGGGACGTATAAGGGTTTTGAAAAGTGGGTTAACACACAAGGAAAAGATGAAGCGATCAGCGGAATGTCTACCTTATTCACTTGTCAGCTGGACGGTTCGTATACGGCTACGAGAGCCGGAAGCGGAACGATTTCCGAAACCCATAAACCCGTCGTGGACGGCGAGATCAGCTTGGGACGTTACGCGTACTTCAATAAGACTGCCGGCGTAATGTGGTATGCTTACGGTACCAGCACGACTTCTGTCGGTACGGACGCTTATTTCTGCTTCGATACTTCGAGAATTGCGAGTGTTTCTTATAGCATCAATAAGGACATAAAAGTCAATAACACCGCAAAATTGACGGCATGGCTCACTTTGAACTACGTCGACGGCTCCACTATGAACGTGTTATGCTATAACGAAAAGATTTACGACAACGTGACTTGGACGGCGGGCGTTTCCGTGAATGGAGTAAACAACGCTAATGAAATTCAGGTTTGGGACAAAGAGGGAGCCGAAATCTTACTGAAAGTAAAGTCGGGCAGTACGTTCGTGGATCCCAAAGCTGAGCGCGGAACGTATACCAATGCCCAAAGCGAAACGTTGTTCCTCAACGGCGGAAATGCAATCACGTACGGCGACAAGAAGGGCACTTATTCTGCGGTTTCGGGTAAGGATTATAACTTTAATGTTGATTTCGGAAGCGAGCGTTGGTGGCTGACCATCGATCAGGAAGCGAAAACCTTCTCGATCAAAAAGCCGATGGCTACCGTCACGTTCGATATGAACGGAAAGGGCGAAAGCGTTACGGCGGAGCAAAACGTTTCCAAGTTTTTGTCCTTCTCGACGGTGATCGCCTCCGATCCCGTTGCGGACGGCTTTATCTTCCGCGGTTGGTATGAGAACGCCGAGTGTACGGGAAGTGCGAAAACTTCGTACACGCCTTCCGACGAAACCCCGAAAACCTTCTACGCTAAGTGGGATAAGGCGATTACGGTAACGCTCGATTACGGCGGAAAGCTCGACAACGTAACGGTGGAAGGGAAATACGTGGGCGATACTTATACTCTCACTCTTCCCGCCGAGCTGGTAGACGGGCAGGGCGCAGAGGGCTGGTACACCGATCCCGAATTTACCGACAAAGTGACGGGAAGCTATACCTTTACCGACGACACCGTGTTCTATTGCAAGTGGGTAGACGCCCACCCGCTTACGGGAACGTATAAGGGTGTTGAATTTGATTCAACGGCATTGCGCGGCAGTAGCGCCAAAACTCTTGTAGTCGGAGTAACGGGAACCTTGTCTAATGCTAAAACAGGAACTTTGGTTGCGGGCGAAGGAGAAAACGTTTATACGTATGACAACGGAAAATATCTGTATTATGACCCCGTAAGCAAAACGATCGTTGTGAATTATGGTTCCGACACAACTTTGGGTACGGATTTGTTCGTTTTGACTTATGTGGAAGACCCCAACACGACGATTTCCGGTTCTTATAAGAATAATAATACCGATGCCTATCTCGTTTGGAACAGCAATTATACGAAGCTTGGCAAATTTGGCGTTAACGGCGTCGAAAAATTCTTCTTTGTACATGACGGGAAAGTTTACGGCAACGTAACGGTTGAGGTGAACGGTGTTTCGATTTCCGATTTGACTAAGATAAAAGAGTCTATCGGAAACGAGCTCGTCATCAAAGACATGAACGGCGACGTTGTTCTTTCGGTGGGTTGGAACGGTTCCGACTTCGTAAATAAAGACGGTACGCAAGGTACTTATACGGGTACGATCGGCGGAACGGAGTACGCGATCGAAGCCAACGGCTACGGCGGATTTTCGATCGGCGGCGAAATATTGACGGCTGTTCTCGACGGGACGAAGCTCGCGTTTACCTTGAATAATTCCATGAAAGTCGTAACTCTCGATACCGAGAACAAGACTTATGCGCAGGTGCAGGACGGCTTTGCGGGTACGTACACGTTGCCCGACGGTACGAGTACGATCGTGTTCGACGGACTTGGCGGTGCGGGCGACGGTAAAACGTACGTGGTTGACGGCGCAACCGTTACCGTTTACGAGAGCAACGGCTCCAAGACGGCTTACGGCATCGACGTTACAAACAAGACGCTCGCGGGCAAGAGCAAGTTTGCGGGTTATACGTTTACGGGAACTTATCATGATTCTTACGGCGATGCTAACACTGCCGAAGTCATTTTTGACGACGGTGTGGAGATAACGGGTAAGATCATTGCAAATCGTTCGGATTTCTTCTTCACAGGCGTGTTGGAAGGGAACACTCTTACCATTACATGGACGAAGGTGTTCAACAACACAATGCACGACGACGTCGGCAAAACTTTGATATTTACCATCGAAGGCGACACCATGACGCGTACGGGCGGAACGTACAGCAACAACGCTTACATGAAAGATCTTGTTGCAACCTGCGAAGGATTCTCGCTGTAAGAGAAGCTCAAACAAAATAAAAAAATCCACCCTCGGGTGGATTTTTTTGCTCTTAGGGAAGCCGAGAGAGAAGGGACGGCAGAATGACGGGCGGGCAGACATGAATCATCGATACTTTGCATACAATAAGGAGAGATGAGAATGTTTTCGGAAATTTCCAAAGCGCTCGCGGAAGAGGGCGTCAATTTCAGCCGCGTCCAGTATACGGTCATCGACGGCAAGGGCGGCTATTTCCAAAACGTAAAGCGTATTCGGGAATTTTCGAACGAAAAAATCGTACTGTCGGGGCGCAAGGGCTCTGTTTGCGTCGAGGGCAGCGCGCTCTCCTTGGGTAAATTTTTCTTAGGCGATCTCGTCGTCTACGGCGATATTCGCGCCGTTTCAAGGGCGGAGTGACGAGGACTTCGTTATGATCATGCGCGCGGAGCAAAACCGCGCTTGGTTAAAATATTTTCCACAAGGAAGGTTGCCTTCCGCAGTGGGACAGTATTTGTCGAACACATTCGACTTATACAGGAAGGGTGAATGCGGGCGAAGTAAATGGTGCGCCCCTAAAATTCGCCCGCAGAGGGAAATACTTTTCTGTCAGCGCAAGGCGCGTGCAGAAACGGTTTCCCTCAAATCACGGAAAATACTTTGCGCGTCAAGCAAAGAATTTTCGTGAACATAGAGGTTTTTTATGAAAAAATGCGGTGTGGTAATTGAAAGTTTGAGCGCCGTCGGGGTGCTCAATAAGCTGTCGGGGGCGGGAATTTCCGTGCTCGGCGCGGAAAAAACGCAAAAAAATGCCATAACCGTTTGGGTGGACGGCAAAGATCGCAAAAAAGTTTTTGCAATTTTGCGCGGTTCGTGTTATAATATAAAAGAGGTAAAGTCGCGCGGTGCGGAACGGATCTTTGCGTTGTGTAAAAAATCGGCGGGGCTACTCGTCGGCGCGGCGTTGTTTTTGCTTCTCGTATGCGGCTTCCAAAACCGTATTTTGCGGGTAGAGGTCACGGGCAGCGGATCGTACTATTCCGCGCAGGTCATGGATATTTTGGAAGAAAGCGGTGTAAAGTCGCTTTCCGCACTTCCCGCTGAGAACGCGCAAATCAAAGCGGACATTCTCGCGCTTCCGCGGGTAAGCTTTTGCTCTCTCCGTTTCGACGGCGGTGTTTTGCAGGTCGTGGTGGAGGTGAGCGACGAAAACGCGCTGTCCTCTTCCGATCCGCTCGTATCCCCCGCCACGGGGGAAGTGACCGAGCTCACGCTCGTGCGCGGGAGGGCGTGCGTGCAGGTGGGCGATAGCGTGGAACAGGGCGCGGTGATTGCGGACGGCTCTTTGGAGGACGGACGCAACGTGCTTGTGATCGCGCGGGTAAAGGTGCGCTATTTCGTGCAACGGGAATACGCTCTGGACGAGCGCGAGGCGTTGGCGCAAGCCGAGCTCGATTACGGCGTTTTGGAAGAATGCGTGACCGCGCCGACCGAAAACGGCGTTTTGGTAGAAGGCTACGCCACGGCAACCTCATCGGTAAATTTGTGAATTGTTTCGCCATGCGAAACCGTTCGCGCAGGGATACATACGCGTAATAAAATTATGACAACAGGAAAAACGGTTACGATCGAAGCGGGCGGTTTGGACAGGCTTCAAAAGCTGCTCGGGGTATTCGATGAAAATTTAGACACCGTGGCGCGGGAGCTGACGCTTATTTACCGCGTTGCGGGGACGCAGATCGTCCTCGAAGGGGAGGAGAACGCACTTGCGGTAGGGGAGCAGGTGCTTTTGAGCTTGCTCTCCATTATCGACGCGGGCGAGCATATCGATAAAAGCAGTCTTTTGTACTGCATCGCTTTGGCGCGAGAAGGGCGTGCGGGGGAAATCGGTTCGATCATGAAGGACGTGATCGCCGTCACTTCGCGCGGGAAGCCCGTTAAGTGCAAGACGGCGGGGCAGAAAGATTACGTAAAAGCGATTCGCAAGAACACCGTTACCTTCGGCGTAGGCCCGGCGGGCACGGGCAAGACCTATCTTGCCGTATGTCTTGCCGCGGCGGCGTACAAGGGAAAACAGGCGGAGAAGATCATTCTCACCCGTCCCGCGGTAGAGGCGGGGGAAAAGCTCGGCTTTTTACCGGGGGATCTGCAAACCAAGGTGGATCCTTACCTGCGGCCCTTGTACGATGCGTTGCAGGAAATGTTCGGATTGGAAACGTACGCCAAGCTCATGGAAAAGGGCGTTATCGAGGTTGCTCCGCTTGCCTATATGCGCGGGAGAACGCTTTCGGGCGCGTTCGTTATTTTGGACGAGGCGCAGAACGCGACCTGCGAACAAATGAAAATGTTTTTGACCCGCCTCGGCGAGGGAAGCAAAATGGTGATCACGGGCGATTTGACGCAGACCGACCTTCCCGACGGCAAGACGAGCGGGCTTAAACAGGCGGTTAGCCTATTGAAGGGAGTGGAGGATATCGCGGTTTGCACGCTTACCGATAAAGACGTCGTGCGGCATCCTCTCGTCATGAAAATCGTGCGCGCTTACGAATCCGCACAAAAGAAGGAGAAGAAGAAATGAAAGCTTCGGAAGACAAGCAAATCAGCAAGCAACGGCTGTTAGGCAGCGTGTTTTACTTCGTGCTTTGCTATATCGTTTTGCTTGCGTTTATCTTCATCATGATCGTCATTCTGCACGGCTCGGAATTTGTAAACTATATGAGCGAAAACGCGTCGCGCCTGCTTACCCTGTGCGTGAGCATTCTCATGCTCTACTTTATCGTTTACTATTATTACTACTTCGAGGATAAAACGTTCTTCAATCAGGCGTCTAATATTTTCCTCGTGTTCTCACTGCTTACGCTATCGGTCATCATCTGCTATTTATTCGGCATTTTCACGCTCATCTATTTGCGTCCCACCATCATGTTTGCCATGCTTTGCGTGTTCCTTTTGAACCGCAGACAGGCGATCATGCTCAACTTCGTGTTTTCCATTCTCATGTTCGTCATCGACATCTACATGGAGGAGTTCAGCGCGTTCGATTACGAGAACGGGAAATATTTCTCGCTCATGCTGTCCTTCCTGTGCGGTACGTTCGCGGTGTTCGCCGCCGGCAGGGCGCGTACGCGCGGAGGGCTTTTGCTCACGGGCTGCGTGGTCGTCGCGCCCACCGTACTCATCGTATTGCTCTTGAAATTGCCGAGCGTTTTCCCCCTCGGCTGGATACAATTAGTGTCGTCCATCGGCTTCTCCGTGCTCGGCTGTTTGATTTCCGTCATTTTGGTGCTTGCGCTTTTGCCCGTGTTCGAATTCGGGTTTAACCGTCTTACGGTATTTCGGTTATGCGAGCTGACCAGTACGAACGCGCCCATTTTGAAGCGGTTGCAGCGGGAAGCGCCGGGTACGTTCAATCATTCGCTCATCGTTGCGCAGCTCTCCGAAACCTGCGCGGTCGCCATCGGCGAAAACGCGGAACTCGCTCGCGCCGCGGCGTACTATCACGACGTGGGCAAGCTGAAACAACCCGACTGTTTTACCGAGAATCAAACGGGCTACAATGTACACGACGAGCTCATGCCCGAGCTCTCGGCGGACATCATCCGTTCGCATGCGAACGACGGGTACGATCTTATAACTTCTTCCCGTTTACCGCAAATCATTGCGGACGTCGCACGCGAGCATCACGGCACCCTGCCGATCAAATATTTCTACAATAAGGCGATGCGCCTTTCGGGCGGGGACGCGGACGTGAAGGACTATTCCTATTTAGGGCCTACCCCGCAGACGAAAATAGCGGCGATCGTGATGATCGCGGACGCGGCGGAGGCTTCCACCCGCGCTCTGCAAAACCGTATTCCCGAGAACGTGGAGCGCGTCGTTCGCAGTATCATCGAAGAGCGCATGGATTTAGGGCAGTTCGACGAATGCAACATTACCATGCGCGAGCTCACGACCATTAAGCTTACGCTCGTGGAAGCTCTTTCGGGCGTACACCATAACCGCGTCGCTTATCCCGCGATCCGCTTTAACAGCGAGCGGAAGGCGGTGAAGGAAGACCCGATCGAGGACGAAAGACGATGAAAAGCGAATTTGTAATCGATTGCGAGGAGCTGAGCGAAGACGACCGCGCACGCTTGCAAAGCGCGCTCGAAGGAATCGCCGAGGGGGACGTGCCTCTCCTGTTCGAAGTGGTGTTTCTCTCTCCCGACGAGATCAAGACGGTAAACGCGCGGGAGCGCGGAGTGGATTGCGTGACGGACGTTTTGAGCTTTCCCGCCATGGACGGGATCAAGGGGCAGGCACTGCTTGCGGACGGGCACCCCGACTGCTGGGACGGCGAGGGACGGCTGTACGTAGGAGATATCGCGGTGTGTAGAAGGCGCGCCGAGGAGCAGGCGAAGGAGTACGGGCATTCCTTGGAGCGGGAGATCAATTATCTCATCGTCCACGGCGTACTGCACTGTTTGGGTTACGACCATATGACGGAGCCCGAAAAAGCGGAAATGCGCGCCCGCGAGGAAGAGATCATGGCGCGAATGAATCTTATACGAGAATGAACCGAGGAGAAAGATGAGAAGCGGAACGGTTGCCGTAATCGGCAGAGCAAACGCGGGCAAGAGCACGCTCATAAACGTAATGGTCGGGGAAAAGGTCGCAATCGTTTCCCCCAAACCGCAGACCACGCGCGACCGTATTTTGGGCGTTCTGACGCGGGAGGACAGGCAGATCGTTTTTGTGGATACCCCCGGCGTTTACCTGAGCCGTAACGAGCTCACCAAGCGCATGATGAAAACGACGGAAACGACCTCGACGGAGGTGGACGTCATTTTATTCGTACACGACGGGCACGCAGGCGTGAAGGACGAGGATTTGGAGCTCGCCAAAAAGTATTTCGATTTGGGAATTCCTATGCTCGTCGCCTATACTAAAATCGATATCATGCCCAAGGAGAAGATCCCCGAGGACGCGAAGGCGTTTTCGGAGGCGGGCGTCGAGGCGGATCTTTACCCCGTTTCCGCGCGCAAGGGCAAAAATATTTCCGCGCTCGAACAGGGCATTTACGGGCTCCTGCCCGAGGGGGACAAGCTCTTTCAAGAGGACGTCGTGTCCGACAGGAGCGAGCGGTTCATGATCGCCGAGCTTATGCGCGAGAAAATTTTGCTCAAATACGACGAGGAGATCCCGCACGGGGTGGCGGTTGTCGTAAATACCTTCAAGCGCAGGGAAAACGGCACGTACGAAATCAACCTCGACATCGTGTGCGAAAAGCAGAACCATAAGGCGATCCTTATCGGCAAGCAGGGGCGCGCGCTCAAAGAAACGGCGTCCTTTGCCAGAAAGGACATGGAAAAGTTTTTGGACGCAAAGGTCTTTCTCACCGCCTACGTGAGGGTGCGCGAGGATTGGCGGGACAGCGCGGGGCTTCTAAAAGAACTCGGTTACGGCGACGCATAGTTTTTTTCTCTCCTCACATAATGGGGGTAAGGAGAAAACGCTATGAAGGAAGAGGAAGGAAAAAACAAATCGGCGCGCGAAATCGCTTGGAAGCTCTTCGAGGAAACGGGCAATTTCAGCTACTATATGCTTTTTAAACGCTTGAAATAATGTTTAGGCATTGCCACGGGAGAGGGCATGGAATTCAAAACGGACGCGCTCGTATTGCGTGCGGCGGACTATGGCGAGAACGACAAGATAGTCACCCTGCTCACGGCGGACAGAGGAAAGATTGCCGCAGGCATGAAAGGGGTGAAAAAGGCGGGTGCGAAACTCAAATTCGCGGCTCAGCCTTTTTGTTTTGCCGAATACGTGCTCGCTTCCCGCGGGGAGCGGAACACCGTCGTTTCGGCGTCCCTTCACGACGGGTTTTATCCCTTGCGCGAGCGGTTGGACGCCTACTACGCCGCCGTGTGCGTGCTGGAAGCCTGCGATAAGTTGGTGCTCGGCGAAACGGCGGAGGCGGACGGCAGAGAGATACTTCTTTCCGCGGTGCACGCGCTCAGCGGGATCGCGGAGGGCGATTCGGCGTTTCTTCTTATCCGCTTTTTGACGGAAGCGCTCGCGCTGTCGGGCTTTCCTCTGCGCGCGGACGTGTGCGCGGCGTGCGGGAAGCCGCTCGGGGATCGGCTGGGTTTCGACTTCAAGGACGGCGCGTTTTGCTGTGCAGAATGCGGAGGCGCGGCGGCGAGCAAGAGCACCTATCTCACCCTGCGCGCTGCGATGGGACTTTCGGGCGAGCGGAGCGCGGACGGCGAAAAACGCGCGCTCAGATTGCTCCGCGTTTACTTCAACGCTCAGACGGACAGCGATATTCCTTCTCTCGGAGAATTTGCGGCGTTCGCTTGACATTTTCTCCGCGCGGGATTATACTTTTCGGTAGAGGCTGTAATGGATTTACATAATACGCAAACGGAATACGACGTGCTCATCGTGGGCGCGGGCGTTGCGGGGCTGAGTTGCGCCCTGCACTTGCCTGCCTCCGTAAAGGCGCTCGTCATCTCAAAGGGGGGGCTTCGGGAAAGCGACTCCTTTTTGGCGCAGGGCGGAATCTGCGTTTTGCGTGATTGCGAAGATTTCGACAGTTATTTCGAAGACACCATGCGGGCGGGTCATTTTGAAAACGACTCCGACACCGTGAAATGCATGATAGAACATTCCCGCGAAACGATAGACGAGCTCATTTCCTTGGGCGTGCGCTTCGCGCGCGAACGGGACGGCTCGCTTTCCTACACGCGGGAGGGCGCGCATTCTCGTCCCCGCATCGTCTTTCATAAGGACTGCACGGGCAGGGAAATCACGTCCCGCCTTTTAAAGAAAGTAACGGCGTTGCCCAACGTAACGTTGCGCCCGCATACCACGCTTATCGACGTTCTCACGGACGGCGCGCGGTGCTTCGGCGGAGTCGTGCGCGACAATAAGTCGGGAGAACTGTGCGCCGTGTACGCAAAGAACACCGTGCTTGCAACGGGGGGCGTGGGGGGGCTCTTCCGCCATTCCACCAACTATCGCATTTTAACGGGCGACGGCATTGCCGTGAGCCTCCGTCACGGGGTCGCGGTGGATCATGCCGACTACGTGCAGATTCATCCCACCACGCTGTACACGAAAAAACGCGGACGGCGGTTTCTCATCTCCGAATCGGTGCGGGGCGAGGGCGCGCACCTCATCAACGCCAAGGGAGAGCGGTTTGTAGACGAGCTACTCCCGCGCGACGCGGTTGCGGAGGCGATTTTCCGCGAAATGGAGAAGGAGGGGAGCAGCTTCGTGCGCATCGATCTGCGTACGGTGCAGGGAGGTTCGTCCGCGCTTTTAAAACATTTCCCCGGTATCGTAAAGCGCTGTCGGGAGGAGGGGTACGATCCGCTCGAAGAGCCCGTTCCCGTCGTTCCCGCACAACACTACTTTATGGGCGGAGTAAGAAGCGATCGCACGGGCAGAACGACGCTTCCGCACCTCTACGCGGTGGGGGAAACCTGCTGCAACGGCGTTCACGGCAAAAACCGTTTGGCGTCGAATTCTTTGCTCGAATCCATCGTCTTTGCCCGCCGTGCGGCGGAGGATATCGCAAAGGATACTTCTTTCATAGAACATACGGACGTCGATTTTTCGCAATACGCAAATTATCGCAAGTTGGCGAAACAGGATAAAAACAGAGTATTAAAGGAGATCCACGGTGAAAATAAGTGAAGTAACTCAAATTTTGCATTTCGACGAGAGCATCATGCTCGCGCTCAAAGAGGACATTCCTTGGGAGGACGTTTCGGCGAACTCCGTCGTGCCCGCGGGGGCGCGGGGCGAGGTCGAGCTTTTGTGCAAACAGGACGGCGTCGTGGCGGGCTTGCCCGTGTTCCAACGGGTGTTCGAGCTTTTGGATCCTTCCGCCGAAATCCAGCTGTTTGCGGAAGAGGGAAGCCGCGTGAAGAAGGGGGATAAGCTCGGCATTGTGCGGGCGGAGATCCGCGCGCTGTTGTCGGGCGAGCGCACCGCTCTCAATTTCCTCGGACGCATGAGCGGTATCGCCACTTATACCCGCGCGGTCGCCGACCTGCTCGCGGGGACGAAAACCCGCCTTCTCGATACGAGAAAAACGACGCCCGGGCTTCGCATCTTCGAAAAATACGCGGTGCGCATGGGGGGCGGAAACAATCATCGCTTCAACCTGTCGGACGGCGTGCTTTTAAAAGACAACCATATCGGCGCGGCTGGCGGCGTGCGCGCCGCGATCGAGGGGGCGAAAAAGTATGCTCCATTCGTGCGCAAAATCGAGATCGAGGTGGAAACGCTCGACCAGCTCGACGAGGCGCTCGACGCGGGCGCGGATATCGTCATGCTCGACAATATGCCGCTCGACGTGCTTAAAGAGGCGGTAAAACGCTGTAAGGGCAAAGCGGAAACGGAGATTTCTGGCAACGTTACGCGGGAGAATATCGCGAACTATACCACGCTCGGGGTCGATTACATCTCGTCGGGTGCGCTCACGCACAGCGCGCCCATTCTCGATCTTTCGCTGAAACACTTAAAGCCGTTATGATCATTCTCGGGTTAGACCCCGGTTACGGAACCATGGGCTACGGGGTCATCGAAAAGGATGCGCGCGGAAACTGTTCCGCAGTCGATTACGGCGTGGTAAAAACGCCCGCCGATGAAAATTTCGCCGTCCGTCTTTGCATTTTGGAGGAGGGGGTCAACGCCCTGTTCGATAAGTTCAAGCCCGATGAGGCTGCGCTCGAAGAACTGTTTTTCTCCAAAAACGTGACGACGGGCATTGCCGTCGCGCACGCGCGCGGGGTGATGCTGCTCACCTGCAATAAACGGTGCGGGAGGATTTTCGAGTATACGCCCAACCAAATCAAGCAGGCGCTCACGGGCTACGGTAAGGCGGATAAGGGGCAGATGCAGCGGGTCGTTGCTTCCCACCTGCGATTAAAAGCGCCTCCCCGTCCCGACGACGCGGCGGACGCCCTCGGCGTTGCGCTCTGCCATGCGTTTACAAGCCGTTTTTCCTCCCTGTTCGGGGTAAAGTAAAAGGAGTTTTCCGTGATAGGTTATTTAAAAGGAAAGGTAAAAATGCTCGCGCCCGATTACGTGCTCATCGTCGCGGGGGGCGTTGGCTACGAGGTCGTCTGTTCGGGGGCGGCGTTTTCCCGTCTTTCGGGCGTCAAGCAGGATGAGGACGGGGAAGTCTATACCTATTTGCAGGTGCGCGAGGACGGCGTGTCCCTTTTCGGGTTTGCCGACTTACAGGAAAAGAGCCTCTTTTTAAAGCTCACCTCCGTACAGGGGGTAGGCCCTAAGGTGGCGATTTCCGTGCTCTCCTCCATGCGCCCCGCAGACGTTTCGGAAGCGATCGCAACGGCGGACGTCAAACGGCTCTCCTCCGTAAAAGGATTGGGGAAAAAGACGGCGGAGCGCATCGTGCTCGAATTGCACGGAAAAATTTCCGCCGACGAACTCATCGGCACGGAGGGCGGAGCAAGGCCCTCGCTTCCCGCCGAGGAGGACGACGACGCAGTGAGCGCGCTTATGGGGCTCGGCTTTACCAAGCAGGAGTCTACGCGCGCCGTAGAGCGGGCGAAGGGCACGGGCGCAAAGACGGTGGAAGAAATCATTTCGGCTGTCCTGCGCGGAATGTAACACACGGGGTAAAATATGTTTGAAGACGATTACGGCGAGGAGCGGCTCATCACGAGCACGAAGAGCGAATACGATACGGAGGAGAACGTCCTCCGCCCCAAGACGATGGAGGAGTACGTCGGGCAGGAAAAGGTGAAAGAAAACCTTTCCGTTTACATGGCGGCGGCGTCCTCGCGCGGGGAATCGCTCGACCACGTTTTGCTGTACGGCCCTCCGGGGCTTGGGAAAACGACGCTCGCGCATATTATAGCAAACACGATGGGAACGCAGATCAAGCTCACTTCGGGCCCCGCGATCGAACGCGGGGCGGATCTTGCCGCGATCCTTACCAACTTAAACGAGGGCGACGTGCTCTTCATCGACGAGATCCACCGATTAAACCATGCGGTGGAGGAAATTTTGTATTCGGCGATGGAGGACTACGCGCTCGATATCATCGTGGGCAAAGGGCCTTCCGCCCGCAATATCCGTTTCCCGCTCAAACGCTTCACGCTCATCGGCGCGACCACGCGCGCGGGAATGCTCTCTTCGCCCCTGCGCGACCGATTCGGCATTCTCTGCCGTTTGGAAATGTATTCTCCCGAGGAACTCAAACAGATCGTCACCCGTTCCGCGCGTACGCTCGGCATTTCGGTGGACGAGGGCGGGAGCTACGAGATCGCCCGCCGTTCCCGCGGCACGCCCCGCATCGCCAACTGTCTGTTGAAGCGTGTGCGCGACTTCTCGCACGTGGCCGGAAGCAGCACCGTCACCAAGGAGCAGGCGGGGCGCGCTCTTCTCAAAATGGAGATCGACGAGCTGGGGCTTGACGATACCGACCGCAAGCTCTTGCGCGCGATCATCGAAAAGTTCAACGGCGGACCTGCCGGATTGGACACCCTCGCCGCCACTATTAACGAGGACGTGAACACGATCGAGGACGTATACGAACCTTACCTTATGCAGCTCGGCTTTCTTGCGCGCACCCCGCGCGGCAGGATTTGTTTAAAGGGCGCGTACGAGCATATGGGCATCACCGTTTCCGAGAGCGCGAAGAAACAGTTAACTTTGTTTGGGGACGGGGAATGACCGCTACAAAACAATCTTTGCTGGAAACGGCGGTAAAATATCCTGCATGGGTAGAGCTTACTTGTCTGCAAACGGAGAAATTATGACGCTGAAAAAAAGCGATTATTATTACAATTTACCCGAGGAGCTGATCGCGCAAACGCCCGCCGAGCCGCGCGATTCGTCCCGTCTTTTGGTCTATCATCGGGAAAGCGGAGAAATCGAGCATAAAATTTTCCGCGACGTCGCCGACTATTTACGTCAGGGCGACGTGCTTGTCGTTAACCGTACCCGCGTGCTTCCCGCAAGACTGTTCGCCCAAACTCAGAACGGGGGCAGGGTGGAAGTGCTTTTGTTAAAGCGGTTGCAGCTCGACGACTGGGAGGTGCTCGTCCGCCCCGGGAAAAAGTGCAAGGAGGGCGTCCGCCTTACGGTGAACGACGAGCTCTCGTTGGAAGTGACGGGGATCACTCCTTCGGGAGAACGTCACGTGCGCTTTTTCTACGAAGGCATCTTCGAGGACGTGCTTTCCCGCGCGGGCAGTATGCCGCTTCCGCCCTATATCCGAGAAAAGCTCAAAAATCCCGAGCGGTACCAAACCGTTTACAGCAAGGAAAACGGCTCCGCCGCGGCTCCTACCGCAGGTCTGCATTTTACCCCCGCGCTCTTAAACAAACTGCGGGAAAAGGGAGTGGAGATCGCCGAAGTGCTTTTGCACGTGGGATTGGGGACTTTCCGTCCCGTCAAGGAAGAGAATATACTCGACCATAAAATGCACTCGGAATATTACGAGGTGAGCGAAGAGGCGGCGGAAACCGTTAACCGCGCCAAACGGGAGGGGCGGCGGATCATCGTCGTCGGCACTACTTCCGTACGTACGCTCGAAACGGTTGCCGATGAAAACGGGTTTCTCCGTCCCTGCAAGGGCAACACGGAAATTTTCATTTATCCGCCCTATCGCTTCAAATGCCTCGACGGGCTGATTACCAATTTTCATTTGCCCGAGAGCACGCTTCTGATGCTCGTTTCCGCATTCGTTTCGCGGGAGGAGGTTCTGCGCGTGTACCAAACGGCGGTGGGGGAGAATTATCGTTTCTTTTCCTTCGGCGACGCGTGCCTAATCTTATAAACTTCGCAATAGTTCGTCAAGTTTGCGCACTCCTCGGTCACGTATGTCCGTGTACGCTCCCGTCGTCGTTTGCGCACTTTCCTGCTCTTGCTCGTTTCTAAAATTAGGCAATCCTGTTTCCTGTAAAAATGCGGGGCGGAATGACGGAGATATGCGGCGAAACCCCGAAAATATTCCGAAAAGATAAAAAAACAGAAAAAAAATTTTAAAAAGCGAGCCTAAAATCCTTGACGCGGGCTTGCTTTTTTGTTAATATTATATAGCCTGTGTCAGCGGGATATTTTTTCCGCGCGCACCGAGCGTATATGGAATGAGGCGGGAAGTTACTGAAAAACGAGGCGAGAAAGCCCCTCGACAGATAATTTTCGCTGACAAATGTGGAGGCTTGACCTCTGCGACCGACCGAAGGCTTTTGCGAGGAAACACCGCAAAGACGCGTGTTTTTTTGATAGCGAAACTTCGATACGCACGGGTAAGTTGACACGGAGTACAAGTTGGTATAAAAGAAGGAGTAAGAAAAATGGCAGCACAAAAAATCAGAATCAAACTTTCGGCTTACGACCACGAGCTTGTAGACCAAGCGGCGAGCAGGATCGTAGAGACGATGCAGAAGGGCGGAGCGAAGATCTCCGGACCTATTCCGCTTCCCACGGAGCGCGAGATTGTGACCATTCTCCGCAGTCCTCATAAATATAAGGACAGCCGCGAGCAGTTCGAGCTTCGCACGCATAAGAGAATCATCGATATCTATTCTCCCAACGCAAAGCTTTTGGACAGCATTCACCTTCCCGCGGGCGTAGATATCAAAGTAAAACTGTGATCCTATAATACTATTTATATATGGTATTGGAAATAAAAAAAGAAAGGAGTGAACTTTATCAATGAGCAATAAAGCAATCATCGGACGCAAAGTCGGTATGACGCAGCTCTTCACGGAAGACGGGAAAGTGATTCCCGTAACGGTCGTGGAAGCGGGTCCCTGCCCCGTGGTGCAGGTGAAGACGGAGGAAACGGACGGATACGTCGCGCTCAAACTCGGCTTCCTTCCCGCGAAAGAAAAGAGCTTGAACGGGCCCGACCTCGGGCAATTCAAAAAGGCGAACGTAGCGCCCTGCAAGGTTTTGAAAGAAATCCGCATTGACAGCGTGGAGGGTGTGAAGGTAGGCGATAAACTTCTTGCCGACGTATTCCAGGCGGGCGACAGGGTGGACGCAAGCGGCGTTACCAAGGGTCACGGCTACACGGGCGTTATCAAGCGTTGGAATCAGCACCGTTTGAAGGAAACGCACGGCGTAGGGCCTGTGCACAGGGAGCCCGGTTCTATGGGCGCGAACAGCACCCCCTCGCGCGTGTTCAAGCATAAGCACCTCGCAGGTCAGTACGGTGTCGAGAACGTTACGATCCAAAACCTCGAAGTCATTCGCGTGGACGTTCAGCGGAACGCGATCCTCGTAAAGGGCGCGATCCCCGGACCCAAGGGTAGTGTGGTGACGCTGAAATCGAGCGTGAAGCACAGCAAATAAGGAGAAAGACCATGGCAAACGTTAAGGTATATAATATGAAAGGCGAAGAGGTCGGAAACATCGACCTTTCCGACAAAGTGTTCGGCGTCAAATATAACGAACCTCTCATTCACCAGGCGGTCGTTACCTATCTTTGCAACCAAAGACAGGGAACGAAATCCACTCTTACCCGCACCGAGGTGCGCGGAGGCGGAGCGAAGCCTTGGAGACAGAAGGGCACGGGCCGCGCAAGACAAGGTTCTATCCGCGCTCCCCAGTGGACGAAGGGCGGCGTCGTGTTCGCGCCCAAGTCCCGCGATTTCTCCAAGAGCATGAACAAAACGGCAAAACGCGGCGCGTTCCTTTCCGCTCTTTCCAAGAAGCTTGCGGACGGCGAGCTCATCGTGGTGGACGGCGTGAAAGTAACCGCTCCCAAAACCAAGGAAATGGAAGCGTTCCGCAAAGCGTTGAAGCTTGAAAAGAAAGCGGTGCTCGTCATGGACGAACCCAACGCGGACGTGATCCTTGCGGCGCGCAACATTCAAACGCTTTCCACGGTATCGGTTTCCGAGGTCAACACCTATGAAGTCGTATCGAACAGCGTCGTCGTGCTTACCAAGGGTTCCGTGAAAAAGCTGGAAGAAGCTTACGCGAACGAGGAGGTAAATTCGTAATGCAACCCCAAGATATTATTTTAAAGCCCGTCCTTACGGAAAAGGGATATGACGGGATCGCGGATAAGCGTTATGCGTTCAAGGTGCTCAAAACTGCGAACAAGACGCAGATCAAGATTGCGGTAGAGCAGATGTTCGGCGTAAAGGTAGAGAGCGTTAACACCGTTACCTGCCCCGGAAAGCTCAAAAGAATGGGCAGAAATTCCGGCTACACCCCTACGACGAAGAAAGCGATCGTTACGTTGAAAGCGGACAGCAAGCCCATCGAGGCATTTAACTCGTTGTCGTAAAATTCGGAGGAATGAAAAATGGCAGTCAAGAGATATAAACCGACCTCTCCCGCCCGCCGTCTGATGACGGTGCCCGTTTACGGAGAGATTTCCAAGAACAAGCCGGAGCGCTCCCTTCTCGAAGACCAGCGCAAATCGGGCGGCAGAAACCACGCGGGTAAAATCACCGTTCGTCACATCGGCGGCGGCAACAAGAGAAAATACCGCATCATCGACTTTAAGCGCAATAAAGACGGCATTCCCGCCACGGTCAAAAATATTCAGTACGATCCCAACCGTAGCGCAAACATCGCGCTCCTCGTCTATGCGGACGGCGAAAAGAGATACATTCTCGCTCCCGTCGGCTTGAACGCGGGCGACAAGGTGATGAGCGGCGCAGGTGCGGACATCAAGGTGGGCAATGCGCTCCTCCTTTCCGACATTCCCGTCGGTACGATGATCCACAACATCGAGATGAAGCCGGGCAGAGGCGGACAGATCGCGAGAAGCGCGGGCATCTCCGCTCAGCTCATGGCGCGCGAAGGGAAATACGCGACCATTAAAATGCCCTCGGGCGAAATGCGTCTTATCCCCGTCACCTGCAAGGCGACGATCGGACAAGTCGGCAACGTCGAGCACGAGATCATTCGCATCGGGAAAGCGGGTAAGACCCGTCACCTCGGTGTCCGTCCTACGGTGCGCGGTTCGGTCATGAACCCGAACGATCACCCTCACGGCGGCGGCGAAGGAAAATCTCCCGTCGGTCATGCGGGTCCCGAAACTCCTTGGGGCAAGCCGGCGCTCGGTTACAAGACGAGAAAGAAGAAGAATCCTACGAGCAAGTTCATCTTGAAGAGGATCAATTAAGGAGGGTAAGAGGATATGTCGAGAAGTATAAAGAAAGGACCTTACGTCGAAGCGAAGCTGTTGAAGCGCATCGAGGCGATGAACGAGGTCAACGAGAAAAAGGTACTCAAAACCTGGTCGAGAGCATCGACGATCTTCCCCCAAATGGTGGGACATACGATTGCGGTTTACGAC
>Ga0073906_1002300_pt1 | contig 25447 bp, 18 predicted proteins | sample Inofromicrocosms_FD_65485 | JGI IMG/M metagenome (GOLD analysis project Ga0073906, IMG submission 65485) | Mouse cecum microbial communities from Vienna, Austria - Inoculum for glucosamine and mucus D2O microcosms | ecosystem: Host-associated > Mammals > Digestive system > Large intestine >...
GTGCTTGATGAGGAAATTATTTAGAAGGGGCGATATTTTGAAAGTAAGCAGGTCTCGCAGGGTGTTTCTTGTTCTGAATGCCCTCTTTGTGCTTTTGGTCTGCCTTGCGATTGCCTTACCTATATGGATGGTAGTCGTCACATCCTTTTCCAGCAATGAGGTAGCCGTGACAGAAGGATTTGTCTTTATCCCCAAGGGGTTCCACCTGGACAGTTACCAAGCCGTTTTTTCCAGCAGCGGCTATATGGGGGCATTTATCCGGTCTATCGGCGTTACCATTGCCTCCACCGCCCTTTCCATGGCCCTTACCACTACCATGGCGTATGCCCTTGCCCAGAAGGATTTGGTTTTCCGTAACTTCTTTATGAATGCGGTTTTGCTCACGATGGTTGTCGATGGCGGGATCATCCCCTTCTATATGGTAATACGGCAGATGGGAATGATCGACACCTACGCCGCCCTAATCATTCCAATGGCAATTACCACCTATAACCTTATTTTAATGCGCAACTTCTTCGGTTCCCTGCCGGAAAGCCTGATGGAATCCGCCCGCTTGGATGGGTGCAACGAGCTGGGGATACTCTGTCGGATCGTCCTTCCGGTCTCAGTCCCTATTCTGGCGGCCATTCTCCTATTCTATGCTGTGGGGCACTGGAATCGGTATTTTGAGGTGATTATGTTTATCAATTCCTCCAATCGGTAGAGGCGGCAACTGATTTTGTACCCTGCTTCACTCTGGTTGGTCCCAACGGAACATCCGGCAATCTGAATGAGTCCGGAAACGAGGCCGCCTGTGTCTCCGTAAAATGTGAAAATCCCGACGCGGCGATGGATGTACTCTACTATTTGTTCTTCACCGAGGAAGGACGCAAGCTCTATACTCTTGGCGTGGAAGGCGTCCACTATGACATAAAAGACGGCGTATTGACCCCCAAGGAAGATGCTGCCGCTGCCGGTTATGCAATCAATGTCAGCGATGTAAGCGCCGGATGGCCCAGTATTGATGTGGCCAGCCTGCCCTTCAGCTTTGAAGGTGTGACACCTGAAGCCCTGAAAACGAACAACGATTATGTCAACAAGGCCCTCTCCCCGGAATATACGGGCCCGATTGTAAAAATCCCCATGGGTAAATCCGCCCTGTATGACGAAAATGTCGCTACATATACCTCTAACCTCTATGAAATGGCGACTAAGATTGTCCTTAGTTCCCAAACCATTGATGAAGCTTATGCCGACTACGAAAAGTTCTGGAAGAGCATTCAAGGCGACAAGATGCTTGATGAACTGAATGGAAAATAATTCCGCCTTTTCGGAATCGGAAACCCCTGGAAAAAAACAGTCAGAGATGATAGTATAAGAATGGTTCAAAAGGGGCTTTGACGCCCTGACTGAAAAAAGGAGCCTGTCCTGGAATTTGTGACGCAGCATATGCACCGTCAGTTTTAGGATAGGCTCGTTTCAAAAATACTGCTTTTTTCTGACAATCGGTGGGGGAACTGTTTATGCTGAAGATCAATATTCCTTTTTTACAGCACCGCATGACAGGACTTCAAAGGTTTATGACGCTTTTGGCTGTATTCGCTGTCCTGCTTTCCTTTCTTTTCGGTATGGTTTTCGCTTATCTGAACCGTCAGGATATTTATCGGACGGTGGGCATGGAAATGGAATATGACGTCCAGCGGGTAAGCAACAACATGAGCGTTCAGCTGGAGAATATCCAAAGCATTTTTGATGAAATCCTTAACGACGATTATTTGCAGCGGTATGCTTCCAACGTATTCGATACCAGTCCTTTCCAGCTGATAGACTTTAACAAGCGCCTGAAATCCATGGCCGACAGGAACCACTTTATCGATACCGTCGATGTATTTATCGAACAGCATGGGGTCTTATTCACCAGCGACAACGGCCCGACAGCGCATCTGGACCCGCGTACAAAGGAATACCTCCGGGAAAGCATGGAAGCCTCCAGCGGCCTCACCATTACAAGGAACTACCGTTCAAACCTATACTATTGGATGACCAGGCACCACAGCCATGTTACCTTCACCTTTCCGATTTATAAGCTGTACGGAGGGAAAAGCAGGACGGTCGGGCTGGTTGCTGTCAGTGTGAGGGAGTCCTCCTTTTTGGACCTGATGGGGACCGAGGATGGCCGCTGCAGACTCCTTTTGAACCAAGACGGGAGCGTTTTCCTAACCAATAATGTGCAGGGAGACTGTTTTCCCAGCCAAGGGGATATGTTTGATTTGAAGCTTTTGCAGGAGAGCAAGCGGGTCTTCCAGGTCAGGACATATGGGGAAAGGCAGCTTCTTGCCCATTCGTCCATTCCCTATACAGGATGGACGCTGGTGGTAATGGATCCTCTGTCCCACCTGACCGGAACCACAGGGCAGCTGGGCCGGTATACCTTTTTGCTGGTGCTGCTCAATGCGCTTTTGCTGCTGGCCGGGGAAATTTTGATCATGCGGCATATTTCCAAGCGGATACAGCCACTTGTACAGATGATGGAAAATATAGATCAGGACAGCGGACAGGCAAAGCAGCCGGATGCCCAAGATGAATTTTCCTATCTGTTTGATTCCTTTTATGCCATGCAGCAGAGGATCAAACAGCAGTTTAATGAAATTTACCATTTGAGCCTTCTCCAGAAGAAAGCAAACCTCAGGCTGATGCATGCACAGGTAAACCCGCATTTTATCTATAACATTTTCTACAATATGAATTGGCTGCTCCAGTTAAAAAAATATGATAAGCTAGAGGATATGGTCGAAGCGGTTGCGATTTTTTTCAAAAAATCCCTAAACAATGGAAGGCCCCTCATTTCCATCCAAAATGAGATGGAAATGCTGAAAAGCTATATCACAATCCAGCACATTCGGTTTGGAGACCGTTTTCAAACGAGGATAGATGTCCAGCCTGAGCTGATGGATATTCAGATTTTAGGGCATATGATGCAGCCTCTGCTGGAAAACGCCATCCGCCATGGGATTGAACCCCTCACCCGTCAGGGAACGGTTGCAATACGGGGGTATTTGAAAGGAGAAAAACTGATTTTTGAAGTAGAGGATAACGGGGTGGGTATCCAGCCCGATGTCCTTCAAGATATACGTCTGACCTTATCCAAGGCACAAACAGACGCAGGGAGGTACTTCGCGCTGAACAATGTACACCAAAGGATTCAGATACTCTACGGAGAAGCTTATGGCCTGGAAGTGGAAAGCGAGGTGGGAAAAGGTACCCTGGTACGGATCAACCTCCCCAAGACGCCGCCGAAAAACGGCATATCTGCCGGCATGGGATTGGAGGGCGAATAAGTGTATAAGCTGATGATTGCGGACGACGAACCTATTGTGGTAGAAGGACTCCGGGACGGGATTGACTGGAAGCGATACAACATTGAAGTGGTAGGCTGCGCCTATAACGGGATACAGGCGGAGGAAGTGTGCAGAAAGGAACTTCCCGATATTATCATAACGGATATAAAAATGCCGGGGGCGGATGGGCTTGACTTTCTCTTCAGTGTAAGGCATATTGTACCCCATGCCCGTTTTATCATTGTCAGCGCCTTTGAACTGTTTTCCTATGCCAAAACGGCCATTGAGCTGAATGTACAGGCGGCCATTCGGGCCAAGTCGATTGGAGCGACCCATGTCATTGTCAGCCGCCTGACCCGGAGCCGTTGGATATGGGAGCAGGACAAAACCGATCCATATCCCAACTGGCTGATGGCACATTCTCCATTATTTAAACTGGTTTGCCCTCCTGAGCTGGAGAAATACCTTCCCACCGATTATGTTGACGAATGCTTTTCACTGCTCTGCGCCCGGTGTGAGGTATTGAAAAAATACGGGCTAAAGGGGGCTTTATTCAGCAATGAACCCTTCTGGCTGCCGGAAGCAGTGTTCCGCGACCATCCATCCTGGAGGGGAACCAGGCTGGACCATCCCCGCCGGGCAAGGGTCCCCTATTACAGCCCCTGTGTAGACAATCCGGAGGTCCTGGCGCTGTACGAATATGCGATGAAGGAGCTGTGTTCCAAAACCGGAATTGACTTTTTCCTTTTTAAATCCAACGATGCGGGAGGCGGACTCTGCTGGAGCAGCGGCACCTATGTGGGCCCCAACGGCCCGGAAAGCTGCCGGGAACGTTCTATGAGCGAGCGGGTTTGCGGATTTGTTGAGGCCCTTGCAAAGGGGGCAAGGGAAGGCGGCGTAGAGCCTGTGATCCATTTCAACACCAAGATAGGCTTTAAAGCGGAGGAAACAGAGGTCAGCGTCGCGTGGCATGAGCTGAAAGACGCTGCCCTGATGATCAACGATCGGGATATGAACGGTGAAATGCCTATGATTTCGGGAGAAATGGACGTCCATCCCAGCATTAAGGGAATCCCGCACATTTTCCGCACAGCGCGTTTTCTGGAAAGGGCGGCTTCCGGCAAAAAGTACATGACGGTGGACATTACCAAAACCGATTTGGATGAAAAAATCAGTTATTTGAAGCGTGCCCTTGCCTCCCCGACCCACAGCATTTTGCAGCAATTCCAGCTTGCAGAGGAAACCGCAAAGGAAATTGTTGGGGAAAAATATGCGGCAAAGCTGGTTGACGCCTGGCAGTACATTCATGAGGGGGAAGAGCATTTCTCCCACAGCGGACTGGACATTTTGATGTACGGCTGTATCCATCAGCGCTGGATCAATCGTCCCTTTGTGCTGTTCCCGGAAGAACTGACAGAGGAAGAGAGGAGCTATTACCGGCCCTTCCAGTTCCAGGCATTGGATGAAAAACACGCCAATGATTTATTGGATATGCAAAATATTGAATGTGTGCGCGGCTTCTCTGCATCCTTCCTGCTGTCCGAAACGGTAAAGCAGGCAACAGGCTCCTTCCGCAAAGCAATCGCCTCCCTGGAGGAAATACGCCAAAATATTGACGGAGAGGTTGCCGAAAAGCTTTCCATGGTGGTGCGGCGTTTAGAGGTGTACATTTGTCTGATGAAAACCTGTGTAAACGCTTCACGTTTCCAGACCCTGGCGGACAGCATTGACTATGAAGCGGAACCGGCATTAAGCTGCCAATGGCCCACCCGCAACGATCCGCGAATCGAGCAATACCAAGACATCTCCAGAAGCGAGATTGACAATGCCTATCGCCTGGCGGATTTGATAGAGGGCCATGAAAAGGAGCTGCTTCAGGTAACGGAGCCGGAGATGGAGGATATTTTTGTGCTCAGCAGGAATATTGCAGGCCAGATTCGCAGAAAAGCGGAAATTATGCTGGACCACCAGTTGGATGGAAATCGGGTTTTTGAGAGGAATAATATTTGAGCACGACAATAAGTCAGCCGTTAGGAAACCTCCAAATAAATCCGCACATACGTCTTGACAGAAAATTTCCCCGTCGATCCGATACGTAGGTTTAATCGGCCTTCCTTAGAACCAAACATAAAATATGGGCTCAGAAAAACCTTTTCCATTTTTCCTGAGCCCATATTTATATTTTTATGCAGAACACGCTTTTGCGTTTGCCTGTATACCGTTTTTACATTGGCATCGCTTAATTTCTGCAAAACCCACTCTGAAATCCCTGAAGCTCCTCCCAGAATTTTTCCGCGAACTTCTGCATCTGGACGGTGATTCCGTTGTCCTCAAAGACACAGCGGATTTTCAGGGTTCCCAAAAAGTCCCCTATGGCATAACAGAGAATTTCCAGGACAGAGTCGTTTTTCCACGCGGCGCTGGTCATACAGGGCATATGCAGAACAGGTCTTTCGGATTCATACCAGTACACCACCGGCGGCACGCCCTCTGCTTCCTCTGCGGAGGCAAATCCGGGAAAGTCCTGAAACACAAAATGCCCCAAACCAAATTCCAGACGATTGTTGTCCCATTGGAACACTCCCTGATCTCCCTGGAACTCCAGGGATACCTCCCCCAGGCGCAGACTGGACCAAGCGCCCTCCTCGTTGGGGGCCATCTCATAGCGTTTTCCGGAAACCTGTGTCTCTATGGGACTATGTACCGCCCCCTGGATAGGCTTTACCTCCAGACCAGAGACGTACCGCTCCAGCCTCTCCACTGCCTCCCTGTCCTCCGGAAGGGCAGAATCCGCCGTCTGGGCCAGCACAAGCTCATAGAACCTATCCTCTACACAGATTCGCTTGTCGTTGTCCGCCTGCATATCCGCCGTAGTGACCAGTATCATATCCGCTTCAGGGATGCAGAAGGCCATCTGTCCGCCCATTCCCAGCATAGAGAAACCGTGAGGGCCCATCCAGAACTGGTATCCGTAGCCGTGCTTTCCGTTTTCAATCTGCTTGGAGGTGGCCGCCTCCATGAATTCCCTGCTGATAAGCTGTTTTCCCTCCCACTGGCCCAGATTGAGGCTAAAAAGGGCCAGCTTTGCGAAATCCCTTTGGGTACACAGCACACCGGAGCCGCCCCAGGAGGATTTTCCGTCCGGCACCTTTACACAGATGCTCTCCGGGCTGAGGTTGAGGGGGGCAAGCCTTTGGCGCAGATACTCCATCAGCTCCATCCCGCTCAGCTCCTCCACCAGGGCGGCCAGCACGGTCGCAACCCCCGTATCATAGGAGAACACATGGCCGGGCCGGTGGGTCGGCGGGCATTCATAAGCCGTCCGAATCCAGTCGTGCTGAGGATTGTCCACCATCTGATAGGGGGAGGTGACAAAACAGGTGGCCATGCGCAGCATATCCCGGATGGTGGTCTCTCTGATCCAGGGGTGGACCTGTTCCGGCTGGCGGTCCTTAAAGTAATCGCAGATGGAATCCTCCAGGCTGATTTTACCCTCGTCCTGGAGAAGTCCAACGGCAATGGCCGTCATGCTCTTGCTGGAGGAATACATCCTGTGCCGCTGCTGTGCCGTAAAGGGCTTGTAATGCCCCTCCGCGATGACCTGCCCGTGGCGCAGGATGCAGAATCCGTGCATACAGCACCCGGAGCGCTCCAGCTCCTGAAGGTAAGCCAGAATGCTCCGGGAGGGAATCCCCATGCTTTCCGGTGTGACGCGTTCCATCCATTTTTTGCTCATTTTTATGTCTCCTTCCAAAATTTGTCTGATTTAAAAATTCGCCCACCTTGCTAAGGTGAGCGAATTTTTTCAATTTTCGTCTGTCGGTATCCCCTTCGGAGATTTCTCCTCCGGCTTACTCCATGGTTTCCGCCCAGACCTTGGTCCGCTCTTCGCAGACCTCTTTGCCGTACAGGGACATAAACTCATTGACAAGGCTGTCATAACGGCTGTCAAACTCCTGGGGACTGCACATAAACAGGGTGGTAAACATCTCCTTGTATTTGTCCTGCATGGAGGTGGCGTACTGGGCCTCGGACTCAATGGGCTTTTTAAAGTAGGGGAAGAACCAGGGGTCGCGGCGGGAGTCGGTCATAGCCATGGTAAACTGGGTATCGGCCTGCTCGCTGTGATAGGAAGAGGTCCAGTTTTTAAAGGTCGCTTCCTTGCTGCCATACCAAACGTCCTCCACGATAAACCGGTATTCGTAGTTGTTGTTTGCGGAAAGCTTGTCCGCCCCGTCATACAGGGTGTTGTAGTCGTAGATGCCGTCGGTCAGGGTGTAGTGGACACCTTCATCGCCAAGGCTCAGTCGCATCAGGTTGTTATCGGACAACAGCCAGTCGATGTACATAACCGCTTCCTTAGCGGACTTAGAGAAGGCGGGGACCATGATGAATTTGCCATAGGGCTGGTTGGACAGCTTGGGATGCTTGCCCTCCGAATTGGTGAAGGGGTCACAGGCAATGTAGTAAGCTCCCGGCACATTTTCCGCCATGTTGTCAAAGTAGCTGCCGGGGCGGTACCCGGTGAGCAGATTCTGGGTAAAGAATCCCACGTAACCGTTGGTAATATCAGAGTACATCTTGGAGCAGTCGTTGTCAAGTGCGAATTCCGGGCTGATGAGTTTTTCGTTGTAGCACTGGTTCAGGAAGCGGACGCCGTCCTTATAGCCGGGATACAGGAAGGGATAGGTAAGGGTCAGGTCCTTCTCGGTCAGGGACGGGTCTACAAAGGAGTAAAGCATATTAAAGTAACCGAAGGAAATCTCCTGCATTCCCATGCCGCAGGGGATTGTCTGCTCCCCCAGATCGCCGGGGTCCTGGTCGCGGAAGGCTATCATGGTGTTGTACCATTCCTCTGTGGTGGCGGGGTTGGAAAGCCCCAGCTTATCCAGCCAATCCCCCCGGATGGAGGAGCCGACAATGCCGGAAACCGGACGGGGGGAGGGAATGACCATCTGCCTGCCGTCGAATTTTCCATACTCCATGGTTTCGTCTCCGACAAAAGCGCTGAGATTTTTTCCGTATTCGGCTATATACTCGGTCAGGTCGGTCAGGCCGCCCTGGCTGATATAGTTCTGCACCACGTTGACGTCGTAGGTATAGACAATGTCCGGAGCGTCCTTTCCGGCCATCCACACGTTAAGGGTCGTTACCTCCTCCCACCTGGGCATGACCACCCACTCCAACTCGATATTGTTGGGGTCTCCGAAGGATTCACGAATCCAGTCGCACCAGTAATTATCTCCCAGAGGAAGCTGTCCGTCCAGCCCTAAGTCCCATGCCAGAATGCTCAGATGGGTCTTTTCGCCGGAGGCCGGTCCCGAAGCGGCGGAGCTTGATTTTTCAGCGACCTCCGAAGAGCTTGGCTCTGTGCCGGAGCTGCTGCCCGGTGCGGAAGAGCCGGTGGAGCTGCTTTGAGAACAGCCTGCCGCCATGGAAACGAGCATTGCGGCGCTCAGTGTGAGGCCAATCAATTTTTTCTCTTTCATTGGAAAACCTCCTGTTCATTTTTAGAAAACACGGTTGTATACCTGCTGCGTTTTTTTGTGTTTTCTTTATACTAACCTGAAATCTGTCCGTTCAGGGTTAGCTCATTCTTTGATAGCGCCAATCATGACCCCATGCACAAAGTATTTTTGCAGCCACGGGTACACCAGCATGATCGGTATGGTGGTAAAAATGATGCTAGCCGCCTTTATCCCCTCCGCGGCTGTGCGCTGCTCCGCAAGCTGGGGGTTGTTCATCGCAGTTTGGCTGGAAAGCTGGCTGCTGTTGATGATCATGTTGATCTTTTGGGGAAGAGTGTAGAGCTCCTGCTTATTGATGAAAAATTTCGCGTCCTGAAAGCCGTTCCATCTGGCAACCGCATAAAAGAGGGCTACCGTCGCCAAAACCGGCTTGGAAAGGGGGAGCACAATGCGCACAAGGGTCATAAAATCATTGCTGCCGTCGATCAGTGCTGCCTCCTGAATGCCGGATGGGATGGAATTCATAAAATAGGTGCGGAGAATAATGACATTAAAGGTGTTGATCCCGCAGGGAAGGATGATACCCCATATATTATTGGTCAGCCCCAAAGAGTTCACCAGGATGTAATCCGGGATAATCCCGCCGCTGAAAAACATGGTGAACATAATCATCAGCATGATGACCCTATGTCCCTTCAATCTTTTCTGGGCCAAGGGATAGGCGGTTAAAATGGTGAGACACATGGCGATGGCGGTATGCAGGACCGTGGCCTTTACGCTCACCCACAGGGCGGGCATCAGGGTGGGGTCGCTTAAAACATTTTGATAGGAAACCAGGTCAAATTCCACCGGCCAGAAAAATACCTCTCTGGAAAGAACCGCCCGTGTGGAGCTCAGCGACAGGGAAAACACATACACAAAGGGGGCCGCACAGACCAGGACAATCAGCGTCATCAATGTATAGTTGCAGACGTCAAATATTTTTTCTCTCTTTTTGGTATCCAAGTTTCTCCCTCCCCCTAAAAGATTCCGCTGCCGTCGCCCCAGTTGGCGATGGCGTTTGTAATCAGCAGCAGGACCATTCCGGTGACAGACTGGAACAGCCCAACCGCCGTAGCCATGCTGAAATTGGAGGATTCCAGCCCGACCCGATAGACATAGGTGCTTATCACGTCTGAAAATTCCCGCACCATGGTATTGCCTATCACATAAGGCCGTTCAAACCCAATGTTGACCAGGGAGCCCATTCTCAGAATCAGCATCATAATGATGGTGGGTCGGATGCCCGGCAGGGTGATATGCCATATTTTCTGGAAGCGCCCGGCTCCGTCCACCGTCGCGGCCTCATACAGCTCCTGATTGATGCCCGCAATGGCGGCGATAAACAGGATGGAGTTCCAGCCCGCGCTCTGCCATACGCCTATGGCGCAGTATGTAAACAGCCAGTGCCATTTTTCTGTGATAAAAGGGATGCTGTCCCCTCCAAGCCGGCGGATGATGATATTGACAAGACCGCTTTCCGGGGAGAACATCTGGAGTGTGATTCCCCCGATAACAACCCAAGAAATAAAATAAGGAAGGTAGACAATCGTCTGGGAAACCCGTTTATAAGCGACGCTTTTCATTTCTGAAAGCATGATGGCCAGAATAACCGGCGCGGGAAAGCTGAAGCAAAGGTCCACCACATTTAACATCAGCGTATTGCGGAACACCCTGTAAAACTCATCCATGGAGAAGATGGCCTTGAAGTACTTGAGGCCCACCCATTCGCTGCCCAACACGCCTTTGAAAACGCTGTAATTTTTAAAGGCTATGACCACGCCGTACATGGGGATATACTTAAAGATGATATAATACGCAACGGGCAGGACCAGCATGGCATACAATATCCAATCCCGTTTTAAGTAGTATCCGAATCCCCTTTTTTTATGTAAGCTCTGCTGCACAATTTCATCTCCTTCGTCATTTTAACTGTTTTTCGCTTAAATAACCGGCTGCAATTATATGGTATGACGAATCCATCCCTGTTTCAACTGTTTATTTTGCTTTTGGAGGCTTTAAATTTGCTTTTGAATCATCATTTTGAAGATTTGAGACCATCAAATTTGATAGAAAAAGAGATACTGCCTATAAAGACAGCATCTCTTTTTGTGCAGATTGACAGTACCGGACAGCCGGAAGCTATTTTTTCAAAGACGCGCGATATGCGGCAGGACTGATGCCCTCCAGCCTTTTAAAGGCCCGCACAAAGCTCTGATCGTTGTTGTACCCGACCTCCTTAGCGATTTCCGCAATGGGATTCCCGCAGGCGCCCAGCAATTTTTTGGATTCCCGTACCCGAAGGTGGTGGATATAATCTGAGGGGGTAATGCCGGAAAATTCCTTAAAAATCCGCCGCGTATAGGAATAACTGATATTCAGCGCCGCCGCCAGCTCTGCTGCGCCGATATTCTCCTGATAATGCTCATGCAGGTAGGAGACCATCTGATGATACAGCTCCTGCCCGCCCTCCTGATTTTTGACGAATGCCTGGCAGCACAGGCACTCCTCCAGGTCCTTTTCGTATTCCCACAGCAGGCGGCCCTGGAGACTGAAAATCCTGTGAATCTGAAAGCTGGATTCCGACAGCTCCCTGGAGCTGTCAATCCGGTCCGACAGCTTTTTTAAAATTGTGCCGGTGAGCTGGTGGAGAATCAGCATAGCGGCGTCAACAGAGATGTCCTGGGTTTCCTGAAGACTTTGACAAAAGCTCCGAACCGATTTCCGTATCTGATCTTCGTCCCCGGCCTCCAGGGCGGAGATAATCTCTATTTCCCTTTGGCGGGGATAGAAATCCCCCTTGACATCCTCAGGGGGAAGCTCCTTTTCCGTAATCACATTGCCCCATCCGGCAAAAAAGACCCGCTCTGCGGCCTTGCGCGACCACTTAGCCGCTGTCGAAAGCTGTTCCATGCTCTGCGGGCCCCCCTGATACCAGTCAGAAAGACCGATACAAAGGCGGGTTTCAAACCTTTTTTCGACATAGTCCAGGTACCTTTGGGCGATTGCCGGAAGCTCACTGTCCTTTTGCCGGGCAAACAGAATCACATACATCCCCTGGCGTCCAAGGGAAATTTCCCTGTTTTCGTAATCCTCCGGGAGCATCTGTACCAGAAGCTGTCTGAGCAGGCTGAAAAAATAAAGCTTCTCCGTTGCCTCCATCTGCTCCGCTTCCTGGTCAGAGGGCTGAAACTGAAAATATACAACGCAAAGCCAGCGGTTTTCCAAAAGCTCCTCCAGACTTTGGGGAATATCCTCCAGAAAGCTCTCATACAGCACAATGGAGCGAAGGCAGTGGTTTTCCCGCTGAAGCTGCGTTTGCTCCTGTCTTTTCTGATTTTCCTCTGCCTCCCGCTTCATATGGGAGACAGCGCGTTTGAGCATCGCCAGGTCCTGGGGATTTCCCTTAAAGGTATGACCCTGTAAAATTTCCGCGGTGAGCTGTTGGATGGGGCTGTACAGATACCTGCTCAGGCAGAAGGCGACAAGAATTCCCACAAGCAGCGTCAGGACAATCAAAAAGAGGAGGCCGCTCATATAGCTTTTCTGTATCGAATCCATCCCCTCTATGGAGGTGGTGTTTACAAAAATCCAATCGTTAAAGCCGGACTTATTCCAGGATGTCAGAATTTTTTGACCTCTTTCCCCTTTTGACGTAAAATACCCTTCCGTTTCCCCGCTTTCCAGAATTTTACGGACGCAGTCCTCGCCGGAAATATCCTCTCCCAAAAGAAGCTTTTGGGGATGGCAGAGGACACTTCCGGCGTGGTCAATCACCTGAAGGGTTTCGTTTTCCTGCCGGTACCCGGCATTGAGCCGTTCTATCACATGGTATTCATTGATGTTATATACAAGAGCCCCTTTTAATTCCGGCACCGCGAAGGAGGAAAAGCGGTAGACAAAGGACAAAACAGGATTACCTGCGGTCTTGCCCTGTATCGCCTTTGGATCGTGAACGATTCTCGTATTCATCCAGGCGGAATTGTTGTTGGTGTCCAACTGCTGATATATTTCCAGCCAATCCTGATCCAGAAAGCTGTCCAGCCGGTAGGCGCCGTTATAGGAGGTAATCACATAACTTGAACCCGGCAGGTACAGGTAGAGGGAGTACACCATTTGGTTCACCCTTGCGGCGGAGGAAAGCTTGGCCTGCGCCTCCCGCAGGCGGGTGATGTCGGTCTCCCCGTCGGTCAAACCGCTTTGTGCCAGTATCAGGGACAGATTCAGCGCATCCCTTTGAAGGGTCCTTTCCAGTTCCTGCATATACTCTTCGTTTTTCCGCTGGTCGTTTTTCTTGGACTCGCCGATCTGTACCTCGGTATAATTTTGCATCACCCGGCTGAAGGCAACCCCATAGACGGCAGTGAGGACAATGACCACAAAGGCAATGGCAGAAAAAATCTTGGTAAAAAACGTCTGTCTTGTTTTAAACATATGTCCTCCATATAACCCTTAATTTTAATGCGGGAGCATTTTCATTATAGCACATATGGAGGAGTTTGTCTTGGAGCAAATGAAATTTATCAGGGCAGCCGTATGATGTGTGAAAAGAGCAGATGGACCCGATAGCCCCCTTAGACCCTATATGTTATATTTTCTTCCCCCTTCTGCGCCGCTGTTCGGTACTCCCCCGGAGTGACCCCCTCTACCTTTTTAAAAACCCTTATAAAATTCTGCGGATTATTATAGCACAAATGACTACTGATTTCCTGTATCTTCATACTGCTCTGGGCAAGCAATCGTTTTGCCTGCTCAATCCGGTATAAATAGAGATACTCTTTAAAGCTGTACCCCATCTGCTGTCTGAAAATTCTGCTGACATAGGAGGGGTGATATCCAATTTTAGACGCACAGTATTCCAGCGTCAAGGGCGTATCGTATTCCTGATGAACGATCTCCGCCATCTGCTGGGCAAGCGACCTTTTAGGCTGCTCCGCCTCCATTATCAGCGTGGGATATATCAGCTCCGACAACAGCCATCCCTCCACATTCCGGCTGTACCCCAGGGAAAGCAGTTCTGACAGTTCTAGGGCCTTTGGCGATTCCATTCCGGTGGAAATTGCCTTTTCACGGGAAAACTCGCTGACAGTGATTGCCAGTTTCGCTATGGCATACTCAAATTCCCCATAGGATACAGAGTGGCGGAACAGCACATCGATATAATCATGCAGGCAAGTGGCGCATCTTTCCCCGTCACAGTCCTTTAAGGCAGCCATCAGGGTGTCTAAAGATTGGTTGGGAAACAGAAACTGGGATTGTATCTGTCTGTCTATCTTGTCATAAAAACGAACCGCCTGACCCGCTGCCGGAACAGAAAACGAAGGATATTTGAGGGCCTCCTCCGCATGGAGCAGAGCTAGTCTCGTCCCTGCAAGCTTCTCATAAGGACTGCTGACCCCCGCCGCAAGCTGGACGTGAAGGGAGCACAGCACCATATGCAGCAGTTCGCCGGACATTTTTTCCGCTTCGGTCCGCGCTTCCTGGAGGTTCTGGGAAGCGGAGCGGTGGACCATCAAAAATTCATTTCCCTTTACCGAGGTAAACAGCAGCTTCTGACCGGAAAACAACTCGTCCGCAATATTTTTCACTGCAAACAGAATGAGATCGGTATCCATTCTGTGGAACCCGGAATCTGTAGAATCCTCTATTTTATATACAGAAAGGAAAAACCATTTTCCCTCTGGAGAAAGGGATAGAAACCTACACCGTTCCACCGTTCTTTGTTCCGAGACGCGCCCATCCAGCAGATTGAGGAAAAACAAATTTTCCACCTGGGTTTTCTGTTCCCCTAGCATGGTTTCCATAAGCTGGTTGGACTCCCGCATGGAATCCATATAATGAGAGAGAACAGAAAGCTCGTCGCAGGCCTCATCTTCAGTCCCGTCTCCCATTCCGTCCTGGCGGCGTACACTGGAAATCAGCTCCTCCATAGGCCGGTAGATACGGGCTGCAAAGACATTTAAAGCGAAAAGCGCCACAAAGATGATGGAAACCGCTATGGTCAACAGGGTCGCAGTAAAAAAGGTTGCTTCCAGACGGAGCTGTCCGTAAGGGGTAAAGGAATAAAAGCGCCATTCCTCATAGTTGGAAGAAAGTTCTGTGACTCCCCATTTTTCCCCGCTGATTCCAACGGTCAGATGAAGATTCCGCTGTTCCAGCTGTTCACCATACTCCGCAAGGAATTCATCCGGGTTCAGGGCAGGGGTTCCCGGTTCGGAAGAGAGGTAGAAGGACACCTTTTCCCCTGCTTTGTCCAGTACAAGAAGATTTTCCGCTCCGCTTTCCCGGCAGCTCGTATCAAAAAGCTGAGATTTGGGTATTTCCACCAGAAAAATACCATAAACTGTAGTAGAGGAGCCGCTGACAAGCCGCATCATATAGAGGCTGTCTCCCCGGCTCAGCAGGATTGTCCCCAGCTTGGTTTGGGCGAGCCCGCCGCCGGAGTACAGAGCAAGGCCAGCTAATTCCAGAACCGGTTGGATGCGCTGCACATCCTTTTGGAAAAAACCGGAGCTGTCCAGCACCCAGTCCCCAAGCTCACTGATTAGGGTGATGCTGGCGGTGATCCCCTCCTTTTCAATCAGCGCCTGGGTTTCGTTGATCTTCCTCCGCAGACTGTTGACGTTGGAGAAGGTGGTCCAGTTGTATTTGACCACCGAAAGCTGGAGCGACTCCATGGTAGAAGGAAGAACGCTCAGCTCGTAGATGCTCTGGTCGATATGGGAGAGCTTCCTTTCAATCATTGTCTGGGTTGAGGAAAGGAGCTTTTCCTCAACCATATCCGTATTGGCGGTAATCTGGCGGGTGACTCTTACATAACAAAACAGGCTGAAAATCACTACCGGAACCACCGACAGGATACAGCCGAAAATGAGAAATTTGGAAAGGAGCTTGGGTTTTCTTCGGAAAAAGGCTTGAATCTTCATAGTCTGCCCCCCTGCCGCAGTATCATTTCTTCATCAATACACCTTTTCTAATTATACCATAGGGATGGACATGAAACAAATGCTTTTATTCCGATTCAATCTTCCATAAATAACGTTGCTTTTCAAAAAACCTTAAAAAAGAAAGAAATGAGCATAAAAATGCGCATTTTAAAACCTGAAACCCGTCCATTTTCCAAACATTTCATAAGAAATGAGTATTGTTTTCGGCCGGGATTTCCCTTAAATTCTGATGTTTTAGATATGTTCTCTCAAATGATTATTGTATTTTTCCTCCTGCTGCGATAAAGTGATAGCAGGAAGTTTTACAGCATATTATACAAAAAAACAACAAATCAATAAAAACAAGGAGGCTATCTTACTATGACACATCTGAAAAGGAAAGCGCTTGCCGCAGTATGCGCGGGCGCAATACTCACAGGCTTGACGACGGGATGCAGCAACCCATCCTCTTCCAGTCCTTCTCCATCCTCCAGCAATATCTCCGCACCAGCTGGGAGTTCCAGCACAGCCGCGTCTTCCGGTACTGACGCCGGAAACGTCAACACAAGCAGCAGCGAGGAACCCTTCCCCATTACCATTCTTGCCCAAACCTTTGCCACAGAGATGCAGAAGCCGGATTCCCCTGTCTGGAAAAAGATAGAGGAGTACACCAACACCAAGCTGGACATCACCTGGAAGCCCTCTGCTGGATTCGATGAAAACATCAACATTCTGGTTGCCTCCAATGACCTGCCCATGGTGACAGCCGTCCGGGACAATAAGGCTCCCGTGATTGTGCAGGCGGTCAACGGCGGAGTATTCTGGGAAATTAAGGATGAATACCTACAGCAGTATCCCAATCTGAGCAAGATGAATAAGGACGTAGCCAATAACGTTTCCTATGACGGCAAAATTTATAGCCTGTACAAATCCGCGGACCTGGCAAGGAGCGGCTGGCATTACCGCAAGGATTGGCTGGATAAGCTTGGAATGTCTGAACCGACGACTCTTGACGAGCTCTATGATGTGATCCATGCCTTTACCTTTAATGATCCTGACGGCAACGGCAAGGATGACACTTTTGGCTTGGCGATGGCGGCAGATATTGCAGTCAAGCTGGAATTCCACAGCATGGTAGTTGCTATGGGCGGCGGCAACGAATGGGAAGCCGACGGGAACGGCGGCGTACAGCCCACCTTTATGACCCAGCCTTATATTGACGCTATGGACTTTTTCCGCAAAATCTATGCGGAAAAGGCAATGAACCAGGACTATCCCTCTGCCTCCAAGAACAACATCTATGAATACTGGTCTTCCGGCCAATGCGGGATGTTCTATATGTCCATGTATGATTCCTATGGCCAGAGCGTACAGAACATTAAAAAGACCATTCCCGAAGCAGAAAACGACTTCTTCTCCCTTATCAAGTCCAAGATAGACGGCAGCTACCGCTGTTATCCTACCTCTGGCTGGAAGGGAATGTACATGATGTCCAAAAAGGCAGTTAAAAGCGAGGATAACCTGATGAAAATCCTTGGATTCTTTGACAAGATGGAGGATCAGGCTATGCAGGAACTGACCGGTTACGGCGTAGAGGGCGACCATTTCACTGTAAAATCCGACGGAACGGTTGACCTAATTAACCGTGAAGATTTCTCCACTGTCTGCGGGGACTTTGGACAGCTCCAGCTCAACTGGTCTGACAACAAACGCCCTGCCAACTATGAATACCTCCAGAAAAAGGTTCTGGACAGCATTGCCGCCAACGAGCCTTATGCCATTCCCAATGTTGTAAACCCATTTATCTCCGAAACCCAAAGCTCTTTGGGCGGAACCCTGGATCAGATGATCTATGACGCAAGGGATAAATACATTATCGGAGCGCTTGACCTGGACGGCTTCAACGCTGTAGTTGCACAGTGGCGTGCCCAGGGCGGAGACAACATCATCAAGGAGTATTCCGACGCCTACAAAGCAGCCGGAGGAAAATAGTCCTGTTTTCCAGCATCATTTCCAAGGGCGTTCCTGATTTACCGGCGGGAACGCCCTTTTCCTTGAAATCTGTATAAGGAGGACCATACCATGCCGAAAACGGCCGCTTCTTCTATTCAAACCCAAGCTGCCAAAAAAAACGGCTTCTGGGCAGTTCTGAAAAAATACCACGCCTTTTATTTGATGCTCATTCCCGGCATTCTCTACTTTGCCATCTTCAAATACGGCCCCATGTGGGGGCTCACCATCGCGTTCCAAAATTATAACCCCTTCCAAGGGGTGCTGGGCAGCCAATTTGTAGGATTGTCGCATTTTCAGCGCTTCCTCACCAGCCCTGAGTGCGGGCAGCTGTTCCGCAACACCCTGCTGCTGGCGGTCTTTAATCTGGTCTTCTACTTCCCGCTCCCCATTATCATTGCCTTGATGCTCAACGAGGTGGGGAACAAGTGGTTCCAGAAAATCGTCCAGAGTCTTATCTACATCCCCCACTTTATTTCCTGGGTGGTTGTGGTGGGGCTGTGCTACATTATGTTCAACAACCAGAACGGCAGCATTACCCAGCTTTACAACCAGCTCACCGGCGGGCAGCTCAACATCCTGATGAGCGCGAAGGCCTTCCGCCCGATGATTGTCATTCAGATGATGTGGAAAGAGGCGGGATGGGGGACCATTATCTTTCTGGCAGCCCTGGCAGGAGTGGACGTGCAGCTCTACGATGCGGCCTATATCGACGGGGCCACCAATTTCCAACGGCTATGGCACGTCACCCTCCCCTCTATCCGCGGAACCGTCGTTACAATGTTCATCCTGCGTCTGGGCAAATTCATGGATACCGGCTTTGATCAGATCTACAATATGCTCAACGCCATGAACCGGGATGTGGGTGAGGTATTCGACACCTATATTTATCAGCTCGGCATGGTGGCCGGACAGTACAGCTACAGTACCGCTGTCGGCTTCTTTAAATCCATCATTGCCCTGGTGCTAGTTATCATCACCGACCGTCTCTCCAAGAATATGGGCGAGGACGGCGTATTTTGAGGAGAAAGGAGGAGCTTTTCCATGGTCAAAACAAAATCTCTGGGCTACCGTGCAGGAATGACGCTTATCTATGCTCTCCTTGCCTTAATCGCCCTGTTCTGTGTGATTCCCTTCATTCATGTTATCGCCGCATCTCTCAGCACCCCTGAATACCTGGCCAGCGCGGGATTCATCCTTTGGCCGGTGCAGTTTTCCCTGGATACATACCAGTATATTTTCTCCACCTCTACCGTTTTCCATGCCCTGGGGAACACCGTCTTTATCACCGTCTGCGGCACAATCGTCAATATGGTTATGACAATATTGATGGCGTATCCCCTGGCCCACAACTACCTCCCCGGAAAAAAAGTAATCAACTTCCTGGTGGTCTTTACCATGATGTTTTCCGGCGGCATGATCCCCAACTACATCATTGTCAGGGGACTGAACCTAATCAATTCCTATTGGTCCGTCATTCTGCCTGGGGCCATCAACGCCTTTAACCTGATTGTGCTGCGCAACTTTTTTGCACAAATTCCCCCATCGCTGGAGGAATCCGCCCGGATGGACGGGTGCAGCGAGTTCCGCATTCTGCTCCAGATTATTCTGCCGCTTTCCATGGCTTCCCTGGCGACAATCACCCTGTTCTATGCCGTGGCACACTGGAACCAGTTCCAGCAGCCCCTGCTTTATCTCAATGACTCCGAAAAATGGCCTATCCAGATTCTCCTCCGGCAGATGGTCATTCTGGCCTCCGGCGCAGGTTTGGGGGATTCCGGAGCCATGGAGGAGAGCTATGTTGTCCCCCAGCAGAGCGTCAGGATGGCGGTCATCGTTGTTTCTACCGTGCCGATTTTAATCGTATATCCCTTCCTGCAAAAATACTTTACCAAAGGGGTTATGGTAGGTTCTGTAAAGGGATAATTGTATCTCCGGCAGTATTCTGGTACAATGGAAACTGAAATGCTTCTGCTGTTCCCTGCTTTGTGATAAACTCTTTGAAAGGGGAATTTCCCATGATTATTACTGATCTGAAAGCAGATCTGATCCGCAGCCGCTCCTGGGTCCACGCCGACCATATCGGCCATGTTCACCCTGGAACCGAGCGTCCCTCCACGGTAACAATGATTCGGATAGAAACCGATGAAGGCGTTACCGGATACAGCTTTTCCGGTGAAACCTACTATACCCCCAAGGAAGGCGTCGAGCTTCCCAGCGGCCCGGTAAGCACGGCGCTCCGCCAGGTCGATCCTGTCGCGGTAAAAAACACCGCCAACGCATCTATTAACCTCCTGTTAAACCGTATCCGCCCGGTCATTGTGGGACAGGACGCAATGAGCCGTGAAAAAATTTTCCATATGCTGTACAAAATGCAGCGCAGCAACCACAATTCCGGCTTGACCGATTCCCTGCTGGCACAGGTGGACAAGGCCCTGTGGGACCTGTTCGGCAGATATTGCGGCCAGCCGGTTTACAAGCTGCTGGGCGGGCATCGGAACAAGGTCAAGGCTTACGCCAGCACAATGGTGGGAGACCACTTTCCCGGCGGGTTAAGCTCTCCCGAAGATTATGCGGCCTTTGCCAAGCAGTGCGTTGCGGAAGGCTACAAGGCGATAAAGCTCCACACCTGGGCGGATGACAGCTGGGAGAATGACAATGTAATCGGAAAACCCGATGTAAAGAAGGACATTGCCTGCTGCTGCGCTGTCCGGGAAGCGGTGGGGCCAGACATCGACCTGATGCTTGACTGCTTCCACTACTATGACCGTTATGAGGCGCTGGAGCTGGGCAAAGCAATACAGGAGCTCAATTATCTCTGGTACGAAGAGCCCATGGAGGAATACAACGTCAGCTCCTACAAGTGGCTGAAATCCAAGCTGGACATTTCGATCATCGGGCCGGAGGTGGCAAAGGGAAAATATTTTACCCGTGCAGAGTGGATTGCCAATCAGGTCTGCGATATCGTTCGCACCGGCAGCGGTGACGTAGGCGGCATTACTCCCATGATGAAAACCGTCCACACCTGTGAATCCTTTGGGATGCCCCTGGAAATCCATGGGACAGGAAGCGCCAATCTCCATGTGATGGCGGCTATGATGGTACCGGGTAAATATTATGAACGCGGGATGCTCCATCCTTTCCTGGAATATAACAACTGCCCGCCGTGGCTGAATCAGCCTATTGACTCCATGGATAGGGATGGATATGTGGCAATCCCGCAGCTTCCCGGTCTAGGGTATGATATAAATTGGGATTATATCAAAGAAAATTTGATTGACCCGTCATAAGACCTTATTACCGAAGCTTCTGTCATGCTCTTCTCCGGTAATTTTAATGTGAAAAGGGTGCATCGCGAGTGTTTATTGCGATGCACCCTTTTCTAACAGTCAAAAAAAGTGCACAGACAAGGGATACCTTATCTGTGCACTTTATCTATAAAATCAATCCTTTTTCAAGCCCTATCTCAAAAGACTCCTTGCAACCCTCTCTGCCCCTTTCCCATCAATATATGACTGCATTTTTGCACTGATTTCTTTCCGCATCTGATAATCCGACGAATAGATATCGATCCATTTAAGAATATTCTCTATACACAATGTCATATCCTCGCGCACATCCCCTGCCCAGGGTATGATTCCCAACGCTGAAACCGTCTTTGCAATGTCAAGCTGATTATCCGCAAGGGTATACATGATGGAGGGAATGCCGCTTGCAAATAGTTCATAGGTCGTTGTTCCTCCAGCGGTAATGGCAATATCACACAGCTTCATATATTTAGCCATATCAGGAATATTGATTAGAAGATGAACATTTCGACAGTTTCCGTACTTTGATTGAAGAAGATCAATATTTTGGTTAAACCTGCCCAAAACAACATAGTAATTAAGAGTACAACATTGTTCTTCCGCTAAAAGTCTTTCCAGCAGATGTCCAGCTACATTATAACAATCTGTTCCACCAGAGGTGATTAAAATGCTTGTCACATGAGGATATATCTCTTTCTGTATGCCTGAAAATTCCTCTCTCAATGGGACATATTTACTCCCCAGCAGCAGCTCTGGCGTAACCTCTGTCTTTTGGTAAAGGCTGCGGTATCTTTCGACATCAGCGTAAAAGTTATAGTTAATCAACAGATGGACAGGATATGCAAAACGATACATGTCATCAATATACGCCGCAAATACATGTTCGCTTAGCTGTTTCAGATATTGCTCGGTGACAAAATAAGAATCTATGAGTAGCTTATCTGCACTGTCCTTTTGAAGGACACTGACAAGCTTTTCCGTCTCGCAATCAAGATCATCCCATTTTGAATCAAGACAGATTGTTTTAAATCCCCTGTTTTCTATCATTGGACGGGAACGGCTATCCGCAACAATAAATGTAACGTCCTGACAAAGAGCACGGATTTTTTCGGCTATGGCAAGGCATCTCATGATGTGCCCGGTTCCGATTGTTTCATTTGCGTCAGCTCTTATAAATATCATTGCTTTGAAACTCCTCCCCTCAACTTGGGAAGTTTAATCAAAAAAATTATAGTTTCTGTTTTACAAACCGAACCAACTTAATTTCTCTTTCTATATATGGATAAAATACAATCTCATATTTATCCGTCTCAATAAACCCACTTTTAGCAAAGCATTTCTGAGATGCGACATTATCTTCTCGAATCCGTGCAAAAATCTCTCTTTTTTCTCCAATACTTTCTAAATATTCTACCGCACATCTAATTGCCTTTGTCCCAATCCCCAATCTCTGAAATCTCTCTGCTATACTAATGCCAAGCTCAATGCTGGTATCATTAAAAGTAAATTGAACATATCCTACATTTTCGCCAAGTCTTGAGATCATTTTAATTAATTTTGCACCCCCCGCTCTATTCTGTCCATCCGGAATTCTGGTTATAAAACACTCATATAACGACTGCCTAACAGGATTTTCCCGAAAACCCATCCAGTATTTATCGCTTCTTTCGCACTTTAAAGAATAGTAAAAGTCAAAATCGTTCTCTGTCCCAATCTTTAAAATCATATCTTCCATAATACTTCATTCCCCTTTATACAATTTCAAGCAGGTGATGATTCGGTGCATATCCTTATCGTCATATCTATGGTCGCACGGAAGCGCAAGTATATGATCATAAATATATTGTGTCTGTACTGAAATCTCCTCTGTAACTTCAACCGGAATGTCCCATAAAACAGGTGCAAAAATGTTCTGTTCTGCTAAATATTTTTGCAAACGGCTCCTGTCCTCTGCATAAATCGGATAATAAAGCGGGGATATGGTTCTATCAATATGAATGATAGGAGTAACGCTTGTTAGTGTTTGCATCCCCTTATCAAGAATTTCTGCATTGTACTGTCTTCTTTTTTTGATTTCACCCATATCAAATCCAGTTAAGGCCGCTTTTGTTATATCAGAGATAGAGTATAAATCTGTTGTTTGGTATAACAAGCTTTCTGCACGATTGTTGATTGAAAGAAAATCCTTTTTAGAACTATATACATCTCCATCCAGGTAATGCCTTTTTTTACGCTGTGCATCAGTTTTTGCCTGTATGTATTCTGTATATTCCCCACTATCAGCAATATCCAGTTTCCTATCTGAAATACAAAATCCCCCATCAGGAGTATTCAGCCATTTCCGTAAGCTTCCAACCAGGTAATCTGCTTGACTAATATCTTTTTCCAACAGAAACATCGACTGGGTCATATCCTCTATAAAAATCAGTTTCTTTTCCTTCTGAAATTTAGTGATAAGTTTCCTTACATCTGCCAATGTGTCCGTTCCATAATATGTATGGGCTAATAAAACAGAGGGCTGGACTGCTTCAACTTTGGAAGCCAGTGTTTCTGCGTTGACTGACAATTTTTCATCTATATCGTAAAAAAACAGCTTCCAGTCATGCCGAATAAAAGGAATGACTACCGTTCTGCATGTGTAGGACGGCAGCAGACAAGTCTTTGAAATCTCTGGATACCTTTTTTCAATATCTATGATAGCCGCTTCAATGGCTGCCCTTCCAGAATTCCAAAGACCCATTTCTTTCCCATCACAAATTTTCTGGATCCAATTTACAAAATTACCCCCCCGTTTCAATTTCATTGTCTGCAAGTTCAAAGAAACTTCCAATTTCCAATATGCGCTTCAATACGTTTGCAATGCGCCTGGAGCCGTATCCGTCAACAATGGAACGCACTTTCCGGCTCATTTCATCCCTGAGACTTTTTGAACATTTCAGTATGTGTAATTGTAAAAGCACCTGTTGTATTACAGCCTCTTTTTCAGAACGTATATCGCCGGCATATATCATTTTCCCGTCCCGTGAAAAAATATCTATGTCATATTCCTGGTTGTCTGCCATACAGAAAAAAATGGTCGGCAGCCCCATGGCGCAACATTCATATAACGTTGTGCCTGCCGCGGAAACCGCAGCGTCGCATTTCTCCATCAGCCCCGCCATGTTCTCTATATTCCGATAAAAATATATATTTTCATGTTTCTGCGACAATCTTTGGATCTTCTCCCAATACGGGTTGTACGCCCCCGATACGACATGGTAATCGTAATCCCCGAAGTATTGATCCTGTATTGCCAAAGAGAGAAAATGGGAAAGAAAATCGAATGAATCCCCTCCCCCGCACATTAAAAGAACCTGCAACTTTTGGGGATGGCTATCCTGCGGTTTCCTTTGATTTAACTTTTGACAGCTGATCAGGAACTGCTCCCTAAGCGGCGTATATTCAGTGCCCAGTAAAAGGCGCGTATGGGATTTCCTATATTTCTCTCTGTAATTAAAAAGTTCATGCGTAATGGTATAATTAATCAGTAAATCCACATCATAAATATCTTCAAACAGATCGTCTATAAAAGCCAGCTTTGCAAAGGGACGCAATTTAGTGAAATAGCGGTTATCCACATAATATGAATCCACCAGTAACACCGGTAATGTATGCTTCTTTTCTTGGCAGTCTGTTAATATTTCCTTCAATAAATCTATTTCTGCTTCTGTATTGGGATTTTCCCAGCGAGTATGTAATATTTGATATTGAAAAGTGCTTTTTAATAGGGGCACGGAACTTTCATCAGACAGAAGGAACTCTACTTCTTCGTTCATACGGACTAATTCTTTTGCGATTGTCATACACCGCATCATATGGCCGCTTGCAATCGTTTCATTGGCGTCAACCCGAATAAAAACCATCCCATCATCCCCTTGGAATATTCCTTTACTATCCTTCCCAAACAGGGCCTTCTATTCCTGTCGGTGTCTTTACCTTCAACTTAATAATCGACTTCACTTCTTCAACCTTTTCATAAAAGTCCTTATCATTTTCAGCTAGAATATGGATAAACTTTCCTTCTATTTTATCCATAAACGGTAGTGTTTTCATTCCCACACAAATATTCTCAAAATTATGGCTAAACGTATATGGAAGGTCTATGACTTCTTGGATACCTTCAGCAGAGACTATCTCCCCTACAGGTATAAACATAGAAACATATCCGCAGGAAACATTTTTATAATTCACTACGGGAACATGCGAGATTTCCCCAATACACCCACGAAGCAAAAATTCCTCTGAACTAAAATCTGTCATCATTGGGACAATACCCGATGAAATATATCTTCCTCCGCCCCTGGCAGCAGTTTCCATTAAATAAATTCCACTGTTATTAA
>Ga0073906_1002305_pt1 | contig 25405 bp, 14 predicted proteins | sample Inofromicrocosms_FD_65485 | JGI IMG/M metagenome (GOLD analysis project Ga0073906, IMG submission 65485) | Mouse cecum microbial communities from Vienna, Austria - Inoculum for glucosamine and mucus D2O microcosms | ecosystem: Host-associated > Mammals > Digestive system > Large intestine >...
GACTTCAGGAGAGAAGGCTCCGGATAATAGCTGAGTACGGGTTTTACAACCAGCTCTATTGCGGATGCGAATTCAGCATCCGTGACAAAGAATAAAACTTTCGGACAATGGGAATAATACCTGACGGATATATAAGTGAACTGGCCCGGAGATTCAAGTTCAGCCGCAACGGCAGCCGGACTGCTATGAACGGAAAACAGATGAACGGATGGCTTGCTCTGAGCCCTCTGCTTGTATTCCTTGTAGTATATCTTGCCTCATCGGTGGTCGCAGGCGATTTTTACCGTGTGCCTATCGCCTCGGCGTTTCTGATCGCTTCCTGCTATGCGCTAATCATTACCCCCGGAAGAAATATAGACAGCAAGATTGCCGTTTTCTCTGAGGGGGCAGGCAACAAGAATGTACTGCTGATGATATGGGTCTTCGTATTTGCAGGAGCTTTCGCCAGTACTGCCAAAGCGATAGGAGCCATAGACGCTACGGTCAATCTTACGCTTATGATTCTTCCGGGAAAACTGCTGTATGCCGGTATTTTCCTTGCCTCCTGCTTTATTTCAATGTCTATAGGTACGAGTGTCGGGACGATTGTGGCATTGGTCCCGGTAGCGTCCGGACTGGCATCTCAGAGCGGTACTGATCCTGCGTTTATGGCCGCCATTGTGACGGGAGGGGCATTTTTCGGGGATAACCTGTCCTTTATTTCGGATACTACCATAGCGGCGACGCGCACGCAGGAGTGTTCTATGAAGGACAAGTTCAGGGCCAACCTCTATGTCGCTGCTCCGGCCGCTATGGCAGTGGCCGCGGTATATATATTTCTCGGTAAGGGAGTGTCTGTTTCTGACGTCTCGGCTCCGGTGGACTGGATTAAGCTGGTGCCGTATCTGCTTGTGATCATACTTGCAGTGTCCGGAGTGAATGTTATAGCAGTTCTGGCGGCAGGCATCTGCGTGAATGCGGTCATAGGTTTCTGTGACGGCTCTCTGGGCTGGATCGACTGGCTGGGAGCGGTCGGGACCGGTATAGGAGGTATGGGTGAACTTATAATCGTGACTATGCTTGCCGGCGGAATGCTTGAACTTATCCGTTATAACGGAGGGATTGATTTCATAATCAGACTTATGACACGCGGCATAAAGGGAAGGAGGGGAGCGGAGTTCAGCATCGCCGCCCTTGTCAGCTTCGCCAATATATGCACGGCCAACAATACGGTTGCGATCATCACGACCGGAAGCATCGCCAGGGACATAACCCGTAAATTCGGACTGGACCCGAGGAAGACGGCAAGCATTCTTGATACTTTCTCATGTCTGGTGCAGGGGTTCATTCCATACGGTGCCCAGCTGCTGATGGCTTCAGGACTTGCCGGCGTGCCTGTCGCCGGAATCATAAGCCACCTTTATTACCCTTTTGTACTCGGAGTGGTGGCTGTGCTGTCCATTCTTTTCAGGTTTCCCCGCAAATATTCCTGATTAACAGATATATTAATCCGTTATATGCCTTCTGGACCGCTGGGAGGCGGGTTAATAAAATAATCTTATAATTTTTATCCGGTTAACCTGCAATTAACCCTTTTCTTATCCCGGTGCTGTTTATTTCGCATAGAAATAAATAACACTAATTATGAAAATTAAATCTGTTTTCAGAGCAATTCTGCTCGTTGCTGCTATGGCTGCCATAGCACTGTCGACTGCATCTTGCGGTGAAAAAGGTCCTGCCGGTGGAGACAATGCCGGAGGAACAATATCAGGTATCGTCAAAGATTCCCAGGGAAACCTCATTGAAGGAGTCACAGTTTCAGCAAAAGGTATTGAAAGTACAGCTAAAACCGATGCAAACGGTGAGTATGTTCTGACCGGAGTTGCAGTCGGTATGTATTCGGTTTCTTTCGAGAAGGCCGGATATCAGACTGCCAACGTGACAGTGCCTAAGAGCCGTTTCGACGCAAACGGAAATGCTACCCTGAATTTCGCGAACGCGAAGATTACCGGAAAGGTACTTGACGGTATGAATGGCAATGCCCCTCTTGCAGGTGCGTCCGTAAAACTGAGCAATGCTGACGAGACTACTGTAGAGACTGACGACAAAGGAGTGTATGTGTTCGAGAACCTGACTATCCAGGATTACACGATCACTATTTCTGCCGATGAGTATGTGTCTACCACTATGGCTGTAACGGAGGCTATGTTTGACAATGAAGAGCAGGTGGCTGAAGTTGAGGATGTAGTTCTCACAAAGACACAGCTTCTTCCTGGACTTACCCTGAACGATCTTCAGAAAGCCGACAAATGGTATTACAATGAGTACCGTGGAGGTTCAAACGGTGAGCAGTATCCTCGTTGGGACTGGTCAACCTGCTTTATGGGTTCAATGAATTTCGTAGGCGACTGGTCTGAGCACGGTGAGGGAACCTGCATTGAAATCTCAGGTGACGAGAAGAAGCCGGCAAACCCTAATGAGTTCGAGTCATACGTATGGGGAAGCAAACGCATTACGGAAGACAACAAGATGATGACTGTCCGTGCAAGGACTTTCGGCGGCAGGGACGGTGAGACTGCATTCGGAGTGGTTGCAATCGACTTGAGCGCGGCTGAGCCTAACGCGGTTGTAGTAGGCGAGAAGGTCAAGACAGCTTCTGAGTCTTATGGTGACTATTATTTTGATTTCTCTGACTTTGTGGGCAAAGAGGTCGTTATCGGTCTCGGACTTTACAGGGAAGAGCAGAGCGGAAACGGCAAACACCTTGCTATCAGGCGTATCAACTTCACCGCTGACAAGATGAAGGATTGGGACTGGATCTCAGGAAAAGAAGTAGCCGGACTTGAGGGATGGCACATGACTGAAGAGATGGTAAGGTCCACTATGGTACAGACTGAAAAGGAATTCTCGGGTCTTACTCTTTCTGATGACGGGGACCGCAAGGTTAAATACCAGTCATGGAGAACCAACAACCATATCGGATGGCTTTGGAACTTCACTGTCGTGACAAAGGATACAGAGGCGTTCGCAGGTCAGGGCTTCATTATGAAGACCCGTGGCGGAAGCAGCTATGTAGTCAACACACAGGTGCCTGAGGCTTATTTCTATACCAAGTTCCCTATCGCGGCAGGAAGCAACCAGCTTACTTTCAAACTCCGCAACTTCGGTGACAACTTCACTTTTGCAAAACTGACTGTCATCACTGAAGATATGGAAGTTGAACACGTGCTTCCTAAGTCAAATACTGCTGTCGAGTATGCAGAGGCCGCTGATGGCTGCTTCAAATACAAGAACAACCGTGGCGAACCGAACGAGGAGCAGGTAGGCGAGTATGCAGACTTCGTATTCGACCTTTCAAAATACAACGGCAAGAACGTGGTAGTTACTATCGGTGTATTCAAAGGCGAGGAGAACGGTGACGAGAACAAGATCTGTTTCCACAGCGTTTCTTTGAAATAATCGGATATCGGCAATATCAGGGACAGGTGCCATTTATGGCACTTGCCCCTTTTTCTGCTTTTAATCACAAAGACATAGCATCTTGATGAAAAAAATATCACTTTTCATTATCTTCTTGTCGGTCTTCTGCTTCAATGCCGTTTCCTGTGACAAGGGTCCGGTATCAGGAGGGAACGGGGAAAAGCCTGTACAGACTGATGCGGCTACCAGGAATATCGAGAGGGCGATCGCGATAACAGATGCGGCTACGGCTGCATATATCAGCTCCGAGCTCGGTATGTACAAATATTACAACCCGTACACCGGCCAGGTGACTGACAGGGGCTACGAGAATGTCTGGGAGTATTCAAGCGCGTTCGAGGCTGTGACCAACATTCTGCACGCACTTGCCGTGCAGAAGGAATCAGGGGACTCGAGGCTGTATGACCTGCATTTTGACAGGTACAAGGCACTTCTTGACCGCCTGTACAAGGGTATGGCATATTTCGAGGGTTCATACTCCCTTACTTCATACACAAAGAACAACCATCCGTGGACTGTATATGGCGTTCCGAGAGCGTCTTCGCCGGGATCTAACAATGTGACCGGCATCCTCAATGTCTATGATGACCAGATGTGGATAATCAGGGATTTCATAGAGGTATGGTATGCTACAGGGGACAACTCCTATCTTGAGAAGGCTGAGTATCTTGCCGAGTACGTGATTGACGGATTCGACTGCTGCGTCGATGCCGACGGCAAAGAATACGGCGGAATCACATGGGGACCAGGATATGTGTCCAAGCATTCGTGCAGCAACGGTCCTTTCATAAGTCCTCTCGTATGGCTTTCCGATATCTACAAAGGAAAAGGCGAGAAGGCGACAAGATATTATATCGACCCTTCCGACAGGAAGACAAGAAAGACCGAACAGATGGACAAGAGTGAATATTTCCTCTCGTATGCCCGTAAGGTCTATGACTATCAGAAGTCTCATCTGCTCAGAAATGACGGCGTGTATGCAGATATGATGGGCGGTGACGATACTGGCGGAAAAGTCGTATATGAGACTGTCGACGGAGTCGAGTACAGGAGACATACCAATCTCAGAGATCAGGCGGGTCCTCCGTATTCATATAATACGGGTGCCATCCTTTCCGGTGCTGCAGACCTTTACAGGGTTACCGGCGATGCGGAATATCTGAAGGATGTCCAGTCCCTTACCGATGCGGGCTTTGCGTATTTCGCGAAATACGGTACGACTGTCAAGGATCTGTACACATACGATTTCAAAGGAAACAACAGCTGGTTCAATGCTGTGCTTCTCAGAGGTTTCATCGACGCATTCCCTGCATACAGCGGAGCGGCTCTTCCGGTCGACAGCTTCCAGCAGGTATATGATTACGCATACGACAATTTCCTTTACGAAGGACTGATGCCGAACAGCCTCTATCTCGGCTGGGCAAACGACAAGTCAAAAAGGACAGTAAGGGGACGTGACCAGTTCGCGTATGCTGCCCAGTTTGCATTGCTGGCCCTGTATGAATTGGAGAACTGATCTTTTGGATTAGAATCTGAAATACGAACTAAATAACCTTTATATGAAAAAATGCGATAATACGAAATCGTGCTTTTCACGCATTGTTTTGGCGCTCTTCATTATCTGCGCGCCAGTATTGATGTATGCCCAGAATACTGTTACGGTATCGGGTGTAGTGACGGACGACACTGACCAGTCCGTTATCGGAGCAAGCGTTATGGTCAAAGGCAGCACCACCGGTGTTCCTACTGACCTTGACGGTAAATATGTGATAGAAGTGCCTGCTGACGCGGTGCTTGAATTCTCTTCAGTCGGTCTCAAGACAGTGGAAATACCTGTAAACGGCCGCAGTGTTATAAATGTCAGAATGTCGGCGGACAATACTTTCCTTGAGAGTGTGGTCGTTGTCGGTTACGGTACACAGAAAAAGGGTTCCATCACAGGTGCCGTTTCTGCCGTAAACAGCGATGACATCATCAAGACGAAATCGGAAAACCCTCTGAATATGCTGACAGGACGTCTTCCTGGTCTTCGCGTATGGCAGAAGAGTGCCGAGCCGGGTTCATACAATGCCTCTATGGATATCCGTGGTATGGGCGGGGTGCTTGTCATCATCGACGGTGTTCCCCGTGAGTCGTCGGACTTCAACAGGCTCAACCCTGCCGACATCGACAACGTGTCAATCCTCAAGGATGCCGCAGCGGCAATCTATGGAGTACGTGGAGGTAACGGTGTAATCCTCGTTACGACCAAAAAAGGAACTGAAGGCAAGACCCAGGTGAACTACAACGGTTCGTTCACTTTCCAGACTCCTTCAAAATTCCCTGATGTAGTAGGTCCGGTGGATGCGATGCTCCTCTACAACGAGAAGGGTATGAATGCCGTGCACAACGGCAAGCTCGCGTTTACCGAGGAATATATCGACAGGTTCAGAAGCGGGGAACTGTCAGGTGCGGACTGGAACAGCCTCATGATATCCGAATGGGCTCCTCAGACCCAGCACGACCTCAGTGTCAGCGGAGGAAACGAGAAATTCCAGTACTATGCAAGTATGGGATATATCTACCAGGACAGCTTCTTCAAGTCCGGAGATCTCAACTACAGCAAATACAACCTCAGGGCGAATATCAGCGCGGAGATTGCAAAAGGCCTCAAGTTCGACCTCAACATTTCAGGTCTCCTTGACAAACAGAACAACCCTTATTTCAGTTCTGTGGACCTTATCAAGAACTATTGGGCACAGGGACCTATTTCCCCTGCATATATCGACGAGGCCCAGACTATGTTCAACGGTGACGGTCTCGATCTTATGAACAACCCTGTAGCCATGATGACTTCAGATGTTTCCGGACACAGGAAATATGACAAGAAGACATTCAACGGTGCAGCTACGCTCTCATACGATTTCGGTGCAGCTACGGACGTGCTGAAGGGTCTTGGCGCAAAGGCTATGTTCAGCTACGATTTCCGTCAGGACAGCAACGAGATATTCCGTAAGGAATTCTATCTGTACCAGAAGGATGCAGCTACAGGCGACTATGTTCCCAAGCAGTATCCTGACCATACCAACAGACTCCGTAAGGAGAACTACAGCAGACAGCAGACCCTTGCACAGGTTATGCTCAACTATGACAGGACTTTTGCCGAGAAGCATCACGTCGGTGCTCTCATCGGATATGAGACCCAGGTGCGCAAGGGAGACAACTACTATGCTGTCGGAGAGCTTGCTACAGGCTCGCCTTCATATACAGCCCTCAACGGACAGGGACAGATTGTCGGTATGAACACCGGACTCGGAAGTCTTTATGATATCGCTTACCAGTCTGTAATCGGTCGTGTGAACTATTCGTATGATGACCGTTATCTGATTGAGGGACAGTTCCGTTATGACGGTTCTACCAAATTCGCTCCAGGACACCAGTGGGGATTCTTCCCTTCAGTGTCGGTCGGTTGGAGAATTTCCGAGGAGCCGTTCTTCAAGAACAGCGGTGCCGCATCTGTAATCAATCAGCTCAAGCTGCGTGCAAGCTACGGTATGACCGGAGATGATGACGCAAGCGGATTCAACTACCAGTGGGTTGCCGGCTACCGTTACAAAGGCGGTGAGACCAACGACAAAGGATGGTATACCGGATATGCTCCGGGATATTATTTCGGCAACGAGTGGGTGTACAACGTGGAGCCTCAGCCGCTTCCTAACCTTGATATCACCTGGCTTGTGATGAAGACCTTCGATATCGGAGTGGATTTCCAGGCCTGGAACGGTATGCTCGGAATATCATTCGACTATTTCCAGCGTATAAGGACAGGTATGATGGCTTCAAGCAGCACGGAACTTCCTACTGTAGTAGGTGCAACCGCTCCTATGAGGAATGCGAACTCGGACAGCCATTTCGGACTTGAGCTTGAATTGAGCCACAGAAATAAAGTCGGCGATTTCACATACGAACTCAAAGGTATGGCTTCCGTGACCAGACAGAAGGTCATCAACAACGTGTCCATAAGGAAATTCGGAAACAGATATGACCAGTGGAGAAATGACAACCTTACTGACAGGTATCAGGGTGTGCAGTTCGGATATGAAAGTGCCGGACGCTATGAGAGCTGGGATGACATCTGGAACTATCCTGTCTTCAAGGACAACTACACTCTTCCGGGAGACTACAAATATCTTGACTGGAACGGTGACGGTGAGATCAACGGAGGCGATATGCACCCTTACGCATACGACCAGACACCGTGGCTGAACTACAGTCTCGACTTCAGAATGGCCTGGAAAGGTCTTGACTTCAGCCTTCTGTTTCAGGGAAGCGCACTTGGTTCATACAAATATGAAGAGGCTCTGTACAACATCTGGGGTAACGCCAATGGTGCAGGCGGAGTTCTTTCGCAGTATATGGACAGATGGCGTCCGGCAAACGGGTCTTATGACATCTATGACCCGTCTCTTGAATGGATCCCGGGATACTATGGATATACCGGACATTATCCTGACGGAAACTCGGAATTCAACAGGGTAAGCTCCGCTTTCCTCAGGCTCAAGAGCGTGGAGATCGGATACACGCTGCCTAAGTTCAAATCTCCTGAGTTCAGGGATTTTTCTCTCAGAGTATATTTCAACGCATACAACCCGTTGACTATTACAGGGCTTAAATTCGTCGATCCTGAGCATCCAGGCGATGATCTCGGACGTCTTTATCCTCTTAACAAGACATATACGCTGGGTCTGAATCTTACATTCTAAAACCAAACGAAATGAATATGAAAAAAAGAATATTGTATTCACTCATAGTTCTGATGTCTGCCGTTTCCTGCGTGGATATGGACAGGACACCTAAGAATATATGGACCGATGACGACCTGCTTTCCACAAATGCCGGTGTCAAGGTATATCTGGCCAGACTGTATGCCCAGATGCCATGGGAAGATTTCAAATATATGGGAGAATGGGGATTCAACCGTTCATCCTGGCTCGGAGCCCTCGGCATTGAGGGTACAGGTGAGGCCATCAACCGTGACGGTATCAGCCGTGCTTTTACCGGAGAGAGTACTGCATGGTGGGGAATGGCGTTCACTCTTATACGTGAGGCCAACCACCTTATCGAGACAATGCCTGAATATGCTTCGAACTTTGCTGAAGTGGAAGTCAACAACTTCATCGGACAGGCTTATTTCGTAAGGGCATATTCGTTCTATCAGATGGCACGCCGTTTCGGAGGAATTCCTCTTACATTGAAGGAAGCCCAGTACAACGGCAATGCCGCTGACTTTGAGATCAGGCGTTCTACAGAGGAAGAGACCTGGAATCAGATTCTTGCAGACTTTGATACTGCAGTCGGGCTGCTTCCTTCTCTTTCTACGATAGACGGTACAGCCAATAAATATGTGGCTCTCGCATTCAAGGCTGAGGCTATGCTTTATGCCGGTTCTGTCGCAAAGTACAACGAGACTGTACAGGGAAACCTTACCGGATTCGGAAGCAAGACAGGTGTGCGTGTAATGGGATTTGACCCGGACAAGTCGAAAGAACTTTCAAAAAAATATTTCGCGGAGGCATACAAGGCTGCTCGCGAAGTTATGAACAGCGGCCTTTTCTCTTTGCGCCAGGCGGCTTCTTCCGACCCTCAGGCAAAATACCAGAATATGGTAGATCTTTTCTCGGATCTCGGATGTTCTGAGAACATGCTTGCAAGGGAGTATGAATATCCTACTCTGACACACGGTCTCGACGCATACAGCTCTCCTTATCTCTGGCATCATCCTCTTTCCGGAGGAACCTGTCCTACGCTTGATTTCATCGAGCTTTATGACTGGCCTGAGACATTTGATAACGGATTGAGCAGAAGGTATGCTGACGGAAAACTCCGTGTTACTGACGGGAACAGCTGCGGAGAAGGCAAATATCTTATGTTTGACAATACATACGATTTCTTCGCTGATGCAGAACCGCGTCTCCGTGCGTATGTGATTTTCCCTGGCGACCGTTTCAGAAACACTGATCTAGAAGTGTATATGGGAATATACACTGGAAGTGCGTCAAACGGCATTTCTCCTTTCTTCAGCTCCTACTCATACAATAGCGGTGACAATTCCTACAACGGTCTTGACATTTATACTAAGAGTCCGAAGACTCTGTATCTGACAGGTAACCCTGCCCAGCCGGAAGTTGTTGAACTTCCGGACGGAAGAAAGATGAATGCAGCCGGAGCCAATGGTCCTTTCTTCAACTATCAGGAGGCGACCCTTACCGGACTCCACCTTCGCAAATATCTTGATCCGGACGCTACTGTCGAGACTATCGGTGAGGGTATGTCCGACCAGCCGTTTATCCTTATGCGTTATGCCGACGTTCTTCTGGCAGCCGCAGAGGCTGCTGTCGAGCTTTCGATTGCAGGCGCAGTGTCTCCTGTAGATGGAGATGATATGCTTCAGGTGGCTACGGATGCTATCAAGAGCCTTCAGGACAGGGCCGGTGCAAAGGTTATTGACACCAAACTTTCCGGTACTGACGAGTCCCGCGATATCGTCCGCAAGGAACGCCGCAAGGAGCTGGCTTTCGAGCACAAGACAAAATGGGATCTCAGACGCTGGAGGGTACAGAACTACGAGAACAGGGACGGCTTCTGGTGTGACGGCCGCAGCAAGGCTGATTTCAGCAATGATACCGAGTACCGTTTCCGCGGAATATATCCGTTCTATTCGGCAGATGCCGGCAAATGGTTCTTTGACACCCACTTCGACAATATCAACAGGAAGAAGTTCAGCTACAATATTGTGGACTACTATTTCGGAATCCCTGGCGATGAAGTGACAAAGAGTCCGGTGATTGACCAGCAGCCTAACAGATATTAATGGAGGACAATAGTATGAATAACATCAAAAGAATAGCATTCTATGCACTTGCCGCTGCGGGGCTGATGTCCGTGGCATCGTGCTCACTGTTTAAGATAGACAACTATGAGGCTCCGGATGAGACGATCAGAGGCCGTGTTGTCGATATGGACGGAAATCCTGTACTGACGGACCAGGGAAGCGAAGGCATCCGTGTACGTCTTCTGGACCTCGAGTGGGAAGCAGCAGGAAACGAAGTCACTCCTCAGGATTTCAACTGTATGCCTGACGGAACTTTCCAGAACACAAAACTCTTCCCTGGAAGATACAATGTGACTGTGGACGGTCCTTTCGTTCCTCTTGTAATGGATGACGCTCAGGGAGTGCCTGTCGCTGACAATTCCCAGAATATCGAGATCATCAAAGGCAAGCCTTGCGAAGTTGAGTTTATGGTTCAGCCTTTCCTCAATGTGGAATTCGTTGACTATCCTCAGGTTTCTGACGGAAAGATTGTCGCAAAAGTACGTGTTTCGCGCGCTATTTCGAAGAATGACCTCAAAGACGCCATCAGCCAGACAGGTGACTGGAAGGATGAATATGCGAATGTTACTGACATACAGCTGTATGTGGGATACAACTCAAGCATAGGATACCGTTCACACGATTCTGAGTGGTCAAGCTATGTCGAGTACAGCGGCTCTGCGTTCGAGTCCAAGCTCGGCAAGGAGATCGAGCTCAGGACCAACGGTGTGATTCCTTCAGGACGCAAGATGTATGTACGTGTCGCAGCCCGTATCAACTATCAGACGGCCAATGTGAGACGCTACAACTATACTGAGCCTCTGGAAGTGCTGATCCCGTAGTTTGCAGTAGAACTTTAATATAGGAAAACATAGGTTTTTCTGTTACATTCAGGGTGAATAAACAAGAGGTCTTTGATCCCGTGTTTATTTGCCCTTTTTAAAAGGATGATTATGAAAAAGATTATATTTATCATGTTGCTTGCCGTGGCTTCGATATGCTCCGGATGCGACAAAAACGGCGGCGGTAATGCCGGTAATTCTTACGGTTTTTCCTATCAGGACGCGCTGACGGCATACGATGCCTTCAATGCCGGACTGTTCGAGCAGGGAAGGGGCCTCTATGCCAGGGATACAGGACAGTCAGGAGCGGTGGCTGTGGGCTGGACTCAGGCGATGATGTTTGATATGACGATGAATGCCTACAAGCTTACAGGTGACCAGAAGTATCTCGACCTTATGAGGAAGCATTATGAGGGCGCAAGGGACTCCTTTACTTTTGATTGGTATGACTACAGCCACTGGGATCTGTATGACGATATGATGTGGTGGGTAGGTTCCCTCGCAAGGGCATATCTGCTTACAGGTGACGAGGAATATCTCAAAGTGTCCGAGGAGGGCTTCAAAAGAGTATGGGAAGGAAAGCCAGAGAGTATGAAGAATGACGGCAAAGGCTGGAATGAACTTGACTCAAAAGGCTCGTTCGGAGGTGATGACAATCCGCAATACGGTGACGGTATGTACTGGGACTGGAAATTCGGCCGCATAGGTAAGATGGCCTGCATCAACTATCCTACCATCATTGCCGCTATGGAGCTGTATAAGGGTACAAACAAGCCTGAATATCTGGAAAAAGCCAAGAAGGTGTACAAATGGGCTTCTGAAAACCTTTTCAACCCTCAGACCGGAGCGGTGGCCGATTCAAAGCACGACGGCAACATCAGTCCGGCTTGGACTATGCTTGTCTACAACCAGGCTACAGCTATGGGTTCGGCCGCTATGCTTTATCTTGAGACCGGCGATCAGAAATATCTCGACCACGCCTGTGCCGCTATGGACTATGTCGTGAAGGAGAAGAGTACGGCCAACAAGGTTATCAAGCCTGAAGGAAGTGTGGACCAGAGCAACTTGACGGATGAAATGGGAATATACAACTCGATTCTTGCACAGTATATCCCGATTCTGATTGTGGACTGCGGACAGGAGCAGTATCTGGATTTCATCGAGCGCAGTATTGAGACCGGATGGAAGAACAGGGACTCAAGGGGCCTTACGAACAAATTCCTTGAAAAAAGGCTCAATGCATCCGCTCCGGTATCTTCTTATACCGCATCCGGAGTACCGGCACTTATGCTGACCTTCCCTGGTCTTAAGGACCGCCGCTGATTTTTGGGAAGCAAAGATATGACTGATGGCAAGGGGGCTGACTAAAAAGTATTAGTAAAGCCCCTTTTTCTTGTTTTTCGGTGAGGTCAATCTCGACCTTGTTTCCAAATATTCAATTTTCAAAGTCGGTCATGGCTTTTCAACAAGCTCTTTTCCTTTTGCGCTGCTATATGAAGATATGCAGTCCCCGTTCCGGAATGAACATACGACCGGAATGGGGTTGGTTGCTGGAATGGGATTGGATGTGATGGTGACCGATATTAATAGACGAACACGACGGTTTGGCAGTCGAGGTGAACAGGCGATTGGAATGACACAAAAGACCGTCAGGCGTGTCTTGCGTTCCCAATGTCCTTTAAAAAGTGACATTGGGAACCTGGGTTATTTATATATTGTTGATAATCATCATAATGTAAAATGGCAAAGTTCCAAATGCATCCTTTTGTGGGACATTGGGAACTTTTGCAGCAGTCATCATTCAGGCTTTCTTGTGGATTGTCCCGTGGTTCTTTCGGGGAATCCTGAGCTTGGGGCCCTAAATTTCATTTATTCGGAATCCTGATTCCTGTCAGGAGGCCTTGGAAATCAGATGCTGTCGTAGGAGACGTCATAGTCGCTGTCGTAGACCCTGCGGTATTCCGCGGCGAATTTGGCGTATTGGACAAGTGCCTCGTCGTCCCTTTTGAGTTTGCGGAGCGACTTGATCAGGTAGACGAGGGTACTCTGCTCCAGAGGGTCCACATGGAAAATCATTTCAGCGATCTCTGTGACGGCCTGATATTCCTTTGCTTCATACCTGTCCTTGATTTCCTGTATCAGGATAGGAGAGAGCGTCTCTTCGACCTTCTCCTTGAATGTGTCGAACACCGGATCGTTCATAAATGCCATAAACTTTCCTTTTGAAACGATGTCCAGAATCGCGTCCTTGTCCGGATGCTTTTCTGAAAGCACTCTCATAAGCTCAAGGTAATCGCAGTGGAATGCCTTGTCGTACTCAAACTTGAAATGTCTGTCGGTGAATATAAGATTGATTCCGTCAATCTGCTTCAGGAGTTTTCTCAGATGGTTGATGGCCACTCCCCTGGAGTTCTTCACCTTGTCTTCCTCCTTGTCCGGCCAGAGGATGTTGCTCAGATGCTTGGACGAGATGCCGTTCTTTTCGCTGTATTTCAGAAGAAGACAGAACAGCTGACGCTGCTGTGCAGTAAACGTCAGGGTGGCGTCTTTGCCGTTGCGGTCGAATATCATGAAATCACCGAACAGATAGATGGAGTTGGCCTTGAGTTCATTGCGGAAAATCTTCTTTTCGGTCTTCTGCTCTTTCCCTTTGCTCTCTTCAAGTGCTTCCTGCTGTCTTTTCTTCTTGGCGGCTATTGCGTATGCTGCGTAGCCTCCTCCAAGCAGCAGCACGGCCACCGAGGCTATTATTATCCATAATATGCTCTTTTGTGGTTTGTCCGTGCCGAATACGGGAGGGAAGGAAAGCGAATAGATTTTCAGTTCAGACCTGATGTCATCGTCATATACCTGTGTTGATGCATACAGCTTTTCCAGATTTTCATCATACCACAGATTGGCGTTTGTCAGAATCTTGTCTGATGTGATCGGTATCGTGTCATCAAGAATCTGGTATGAGCCGTCCGCTATGGAGAACCTGTAGAGATGCAGCCTTGAGTCGCTGATATGTTCCGGATAGCACAGCACATAAAGGCTGTCGCCTTTGATGACCATATTTCTGACAGGTACGATGTTGTCTCCGTCCCTGTCCATTTCCCATAGCCTGGTCTGCTCTCCGGTAGCCATGTCTATCCTGTGCAGGTCGTAGTAGTAATGCCTTCCTACGATCTGCTCTCCGGACTCGTTGCCCATTCCTCCGAAGATATACAGGTATTTGCCGGCCTCATCAATGCCGCATGATGTGAAATATCTTGGAAATACTGTTGAACTCTCCTGTCTGTCAGACCAGATTTCTTCCCATTGCATATCAGGGGAGAGGGAGTAGAAGCTGCCGTTGTATTTCATTTCTCCGAAGCCTCCGAATATCGTATGGCGTCCGTCCCTTACAAATGAAGTATGGTGGTGCATCGGGGTGTTGAGCTGGTATCTGCTTCTGCGCGTCCACTGCATACTGTTCAGGTCGAGGGATGCTACCGTGCATCTTGTGGAGTCCCTGTCTTCATATTGGAGCTCGTATGCGTACAGCTGCGAGCCGTCATTGTCTATGAAGCAGTTTGCCAGAATAAGCTCGACAGGGCATGGAGAGGCGAACGTCTTTTCCTCCACCGTTTCCGTGAGCATATTTATGATATATATCTTTCCGCTGTTGAAATAATAGAATTCATTTCTGTGGGGATTGTAGACTGCTCCCGCATTGGTGGGGAAGTCCAATGTCGTTACAGGATGCCAGCGCATTGATTCTTCTGTCATCCAGGTGGGGTTTTCCACTTTTGCTTTAAGGCTTTTCTTTGTGTCGCGTGCCGTATTTCCGGCAACTTCGTCAAAAAGGAAAGTGTAGTTTTTGTGGCTGTCGCTGATTTTCAGTTCTCTCAATGCGACCGTTGGTACATCTATTATATAGTCACTTTTCCCGAAATATACTTCAGGGCGGAACTTGTCCGGCAGAGTCCCTGCTGCGGCACTGTGCCTGTGTCCTGCTATGTCGAGGTATATGGAATCCAGCTTGAGGTCAAATGTTATCTTGACCGGTGTCCAGTGTCTGTCCTGCATATCCTCTCGCGGGAATACCGCCTTTATCAGGCTGAAGCGTCCTTCTTCGTTGATACGGATTGAGACCTGGCCTGCACCGCGTCCGTCGTACGACAGATTCCATATCCTGTATGGGAATCCGCTTTCCTTTATCCTGCATATATAGCCGAAATCCGACTTCGGGTAGGTGGATATGAGGAAATCCATCTCAAAATAATCGCGGAATGTCTTCGGATGGCCTCCGAAGACGTCAAGTGATGTCCTTTCGTCAATCCTGCATTCCAGGCCTGAAAATTTTAACCCTTGTCCTGAAGCTGTGAAGGACAGGAGCCCCCAGCATATAATGTGCAATAAAATATAGGGGGGGGGTATGCTTTAAATGAGTGTGAGTGACTTTCATAACAGTTCGGATTACATCACGGCAAATGTAATGGTTTTATTCCTAAGTAACAACAACGCATTTTACGGGGTTAATTAAAAAATATGAAATAACATTCTGTATTAACCCTTGCTTAATCTTATTCTTAACCGCAGGCATTTTAATTTGTGTAAACATACGCAGGTTCGTATATTTGTGCTGGTTTACATCACACATATACGTCTGCGTTCCGGCACACATTCAAGCACGCTTGATGTCTGCCATAACCCTTGACTATATTTGTAACACAAAACCAAACTGATTATGAGAAAAGCGATGTTTCTTCCGTTACTTTTGTCGCTTGTGTGCTCTTGCAGCGGAGCAAAAGGGCAAAAGACGGACAATGTGAAGACGACTTTCCAGTCTTCAAGAGAATGGAGGCCTACCATTGACAACAGGGCGGATGCCGTGATGGTCTATGGCGTAGGCGGAAATCCTTCTGACAGGTCCAGGCGTATTTCGTTTGAGGACAGGGTAAAGTCCTGGCGTGACAGGGGATATACGACCCATTTTATGACAGGTATAGCCTGGGGAGAATATCAGGAATATTTTACCGGCAAGTGGGACGGACAGTGGCATCTTGACGAAGGTCAGGTGACAGCCAAAGGCGATACTATCTGGCACGGTCATCTTGTCCCTTATATCGTGCCTTCCGACAATTATCTGAAATACATCAAGGAGAACCATGTCAAACGTGTCATAGATGCAGGTGTGGAAGCCATCTTTATGGAGGAGCCGGAGTTCTGGGCAAGAGGTGGCTACAGCGAGGCTTTCAAGCGTGAGTGGAAAAAATACTACGGGTTTGACTGGAGACCTCAGCACGAATCCCCTGAAAATACATATCTGTCCAACAAGCTCAAATACCATCTGTACTATAACGCTCTCAACGAGGTGTTTACATACGCCAAGGAGTATGGACGCAGCAAAGGTATGGATGTCAAATGCTATGTGCCTACGCATTCCCTTGTGAACTATTCGCAGTGGCAGATCGTCAGCCCTGAGGCAAGTCTTGCCTCGCTTCCTTGCGTTGACGGATATATAGCGCAGGTATGGACCGGTACTTCACGTGAGCCCAACTATTACAACGGAGTCCGTGCCGAGAGGGTTTTCGAGACGGCGTATCTGGAGTACGGATCTATGGAGTCTATGACCGCTCCTACCGGACGCAAGATGTTTTTCCTGACAGACCCTATCGAGGACTGGCCTCGTGACTGGGCTGACTACAAACGCAACTATCAGGCGACGTTCACCGCACAGCTGCTTTATCCGAATATTGCCGACTATGAGATTATGCCTTGGCCTGAGAGAATCTATGAAGGTCTGTACCGTGTCAGCGCGGACAGCGAGGAGAGGACTCATATCCCGAGACATTACTCCACTCAGATGCAGGTTATGGTCAATTCGCTCAACAAGATTCCGGAGTCGAAGAACAGGCTCTCAGGATCGGAGGGGCTTACGGTGCTGATGGCCAACTCGCTTATGTTCCAGAGATTTCCTACGCACGAGGGTTATGACGATCCCCAGCTTTCAAACTTCTACGGACAGGCCCTTCCTTTTATAAAGAAAGGAGTTCCTGTGAAGACTGCACATATTGAGAACCTCGGCTTCAAAGGGACTCTGGCTGATACGGAAATCCTTATGATGTCATATTCCAATATGAAACCGCTTGATCCGGAGGCTCATAAATATCTTGCCTCGTGGGTGAAAAAGGGCGGAGTTCTGGTGTTCAGCGGGCGTGACGATGATCCGTTCCAGAGTGTTCAGGAGTGGTGGAATACCGGTGACAACAATTTCTCATCCCCTTCAGACCATCTTATGGGGCTTATGGGAATCGCATCCGGTTCCCCTTCAGGAGAATACCGCTATGGCAAGGGTATCGTCTATATCCTGAGAAATGACCCTAAGGAATATATCCTTTCGGACGGGGGAGCGGACAACTTTGTTGCCGTGGTATCCTCTCTTTATGAGAAAAAGACCGGAAAGGGTCTTGTGTTCAAAAACAACTTTACTCTTGACAGGGGAGTGTATGAACTTGTGGCGGTGCTCAGCGAGAGCGTAAGCAGCGAGCCTTACAGGGTCGAGGGTACTCTTATAGACTTGTTCGACCACAGGCTTCCTGTCTACAAAAGCAAGGACGTGATGCCTGGAGAGCAGGGATATTTCCTCAATGTGGACAAGGTGAAGAAAGGAAAGCCTCAGGTGCTTGCCTCAGCGAGCCGTGAATATGATGAGAAGGTGGAGGGACACAGCTATTCATATATTGCGAAGAGCCCTATAAATACTACGAACATATCACGCGTACTGCTTCCGGCTGCCCCTGTCAGTGTGACTGTGGACGGAGCGGAAGTCGTTGACGGCTCGGCATGGGATGCGGACAGTATGACATATCTGCTGTCTTTCGAGAACAATCCTGACGGAGTCAAAGTGGAATTCAAATGGTAAAAAACATCAATACAATAATAATGAAGAACAGATTTATCTTATCCCTCATGCCGCTTGCCTGCCTTATGGCATCCTGCTGTGGCTCAGGACACAAGGTGGTGGAAAACGACCTTCGTGCACCGGCATATCCGCTGGTGACAATAGACCCTTACACAAGTGCGTGGTCGATGACGGACAATCTTTACGATGCTCCTGTAAAGCATTGGACAGGAAAGGATTTTCCTTTTGTCGGTGCAGTTAAGGTTGACGGCAAAGTGTATCGTTTTATGGGTACGGAAGAAGTTGAACTCAATCCGGTCGTGCCTACATCAAGCCAGGGTGCCTGGACAGGAAAATATACTGAAAGCAGGCCTTCGGGCAACTGGACGGCAATGGATTACAATGACAGATCCTGGAAGTCGGCTCCGGGTGCGTTCGGAACCACGATCAATGAGCCTACAGCTGTGACAGACTGGAGTTCCGAAAGGATATTTGTCCGCAGGATCGTTGACATTGACCAGACGCTTGAAGGAAGAAAGGTTTTCCTTGAGTACAGCAATGACGATGATGCCATATTCTATATAAATGGTGTGGAGGTATTCAACACCGGAGCGACCTGCAACAAGAATGCTATGGTACAGCTTCCGGAATCTGCCGTCAAGACTCTCAAGGCAGGAAAGAACATCATTGCCGCATCCTGCTGGAATCCTGTAGGCAACGGTCTTCTCGACTTCGGACTTCTTGTGCAGAAAGAACTGCATACTTCAATGGAGGATACCGCCGTGCAGAATTTTGTTGATGTACAGGCTACCCAGACACATTATGGCTTCACTTGCGGAGGTATCGACCTTGCTCTGACTTTCTCCGCTCCTCTGTTTCTTGAGGATCTTGATCTGGTGAGCCGTCCGGTAAACTATGTTACCTACAATGTGACTTCAAACGACGGTGCTGAACACGATGTGGAAGTCTATTTCGAGGCTTCTCCGAGATGGGCGTTGAACGAACCTTATCAGGAGTGTATGTCCGAGGTCGTAAGAGACGGTGGGCTTGTCATGCTCAAATCCGGAAGCAAGGCCCAGAATATTCTCGCAAAGAGTGGAGATGATCTCCGTATTGACTGGGGATATTTTTATCTTGCTGCCTCTGAGGCTGATACTGAAGTCGCAATCGGCAACACAGATATGCTCAAACGTGCTTTTGTGGATGGAAGATTCTCTTCTGAACTCGGTCTGGAAGGAACCAACGGTTCTGCCAAGATGGCTATGGTGCGTGATCTTGGTACGGTGTCAAAGGCTTCCGGCTATGTGATGGTCGGTTATGACGACATCTATTCAATACAGTATTTCGGTGAAAACCTCCGCCCTTATTGGAACAGGGACGGCAAAAGCTCCATCATAGAGCAGCTCCATAAGGCTGACAAGGAGTACAGGTCTCTGATTGACAGATGCTACGCTTTCGACTATAAGCTGATGAAAGATGCTGAGAAAGCTGGAGGAAAGAAATATGCGGATCTCTGCGCTCTTGCATACAGGCAGGCCATAGCTGCCCACAAACTCGTGGAATCCCCTTCAGGAGAGATTCTGTGGCTGTCAAAAGAGAACAACAGCAATGGTTCCATAGGAACTGTCGACGTGACTTATCCGTCAGCTCCGATGTTCCTGTATTACAATACCGAGCTTGCAAAAGGTCTGATGAACCAGATCTATGACTACAGCGAGAGCGGACGCTGGACCAAGCCTTTCCCTGCTCACGATGTCGGAACATATCCTCTTGCGAACGGTCAGACATACGGCGGTGATATGCCTGTAGAGGAGGCCGGCAATATGATTACCCTTACTGCTGCGGCTGTCTCGCTTGACAATGACCTTGATTATGTGAAAAAGCATTGGGATGTGCTTACCGTATGGACGGACTATCTTGTAGAGCACGGTCTTGATCCTGCCAACCAGCTTTGTACGGATGATTTCGCCGGACATTTCGCCCACAATGTGAACCTTTCCGTTAAGGCAATCGTTGCAATAGCGTCATACGGACGTATGGCTGACATGATCGGTAAGAAAGATGTCGCTGACAAATATACCGGTATCGCCCGCGAAATGGCTGCCGAGTGGGTAAGGATGGCTGATGACGGTGACCATTACAGGCTTACTTTTGACAAGCCGGGCACCTGGAGCCAGAAATATAATCTTGTATGGGACAAACTGCTGTCTCTCAATATATTCCCTGAATCGGTACGACAGAAGGAACTCGCATATTATCTGACAAAGCAGAATGAGTACGGTCTTCCTCTTGACAACAGGATGGCATATACCAAGACTGACTGGATTATGTGGACAGCCACTCTCGCGGACGACCAGGAGACTTTCGAGAAGTTCATAGAGCCTATACACCGTTTTGAGAACGAGACTGTGGACAGGGTTCCTATGTCTGACTGGATCTGGACTGACCGCCCTAACTGGAGAGGTTTCAAGGCCCGTTCCGTTGTCGGAGGATACTATATCAAGATGCTTGAGAGCAAATATTAGAATCCAAATCAATATGAAAAAGACATTATCATTTATTTTAGGCCTTGCGGTGCTTGCCGGCTTCTGCCGGCAGAAGCCTTCCGCAACGGTGCTTGAGCCTGTGGACTATGTGAGTACCCTTGTGGGCACAATGTCAAAGCACTCCCTTTCCACAGGAAATACATATCCTGCTACGGCACGTCCGTGGGGTATGAATTTCTGGACACCTCAGACCGGTGCCATGGGAGACGGGTGGACATACGTCTATACCGCTGACAAGATCAACGGACTAAAACAGACTCACCAGCCTTCCCCTTGGATCAATGACTATGGCCAGTTTGCAATCATGCCTGTTACCACAGGTGCCGTTTTCTCTCAGAATGAGAGGGCAAGCTGGTTCTCACACAAGGCTGAGGTCGCAAAACCTTATTACTACAGCGTATATCTTGCTGACCACGATGTGCTTGCCGAGCTTACCCCGACAGAGCGTGCTGCGGCATTCCGTCTCACATATCCTGAAAAGGAGATGTCCTACCTTGTTGTTGACGCATTCGACAGGGGATCCTATGTGGAAGTTATTCCTGAGCGCAATATGATTGTCGGATATACTACAAAGAACAGCGGCGGAGTTCCTGAGAATTTCCGCAACTGGTTCGTTGTATTGTCTGATACTCCGTTTGAATATGTCAGCACTGTATCTGACGGACAGATCAGCGGTTCTCAGGTGGCTGAAGCCGGCCACGCAGGTGCTCTCGTAGGTTTCCGTACAAAGAAAGGACAGCAGGTGCAGCTGAAAGTGGCTTCTTCATTCATCAGCCTCGAGCAGGCGGAGCTTAACCTCCGTGAGCTTGGAGACGGTGACTTCGACCGTCTTGTGGCTGAAGGACGCGACAGCTGGAACGATGTGCTCGGAAGGTTTGAAATCCAGGATGACAATCTTGACAACCTGCGCACATTCTATTCCTGCCTCTACAGGAGCGTGCTCTTCCCTCGTAACCTTTCTGAGGTAAATGCGGCCGGCGAGACTGTGCACTACAGTCCGTACAACGGCAAGGTGCTTCCTGGCTATATGTTTACGGACACCGGATTCTGGGATACGTTCCGCTGTCTGTTCCCTCTTCTGAACCTTGTATATCCTGATATGAACATCAAGATGCAGGAAGGTCTCGTGAACGCTTATCTTGAGAGCGGATTCCTTCCTGAGTGGGCAAGTCCTGGACACCGCGGATGTATGGTCGGCAACAACTCGGCATCCGTTGTCGCGGACGCATGGATGAAAGGCGTATGTGTGGATGACATCGAGACTCTTTGGGAGGCTGTGGTACACGGTGCCAACAGTGTCCATCCGACAGTTTCGTCTACAGGCCGTCGCGGATGGGAGCATTACAACGCTTTGGGATATGTTCCTTCGAATGTGGGAATCAATGAGAGCGCGGCACGTACTCTTGAATATGCGTACAACGACTGGTGCATCTATACTCTTGGAAAGGCTCTCGGAAAGCCTGAGGAGGAGATTGCTGTGTACAAGGAGCGTGCGATGAACTACCGCAACCTGTACAACAAGGAGTTCTCCCTTATGTGCGGACGCAATGCGGACGGCAGCTGGGCCCTTCCTTTCAGCCCTCTCAAATGGGGAGGAGACTTCACCGAGGGCAACAGCCTCCATTATACCTGGTCGGTATTCCACGATCCTGCCGGACTTATCGCGCTTATGGGCGGAGATGACGCTTTCAATGCGAATATGGACGAGGTGTTCTCCATACCTCCTATTTTCGATGACAGCTATTACGGCGGTACAATCCACGAGATCAGGGAGATGCAGATTATGAATATGGGCAACTACGCTCACGGCAACCAGCCTATCCAGCACATGCTCTATCTGTATGACTGGAGCGGACAGCCATGGAAGACACAGGCTCGTGTACGTGAGGTCATGGACAAGTTCTACAATTCAGCACCTGACGGATACTGCGGTGATGAGGACAACGGACAGACTTCAGCATGGTATGTGTTCTCGGCTATGGGATTCTATCCTGTATGCCCTGGTTCAAATGAATATGCTCTCGGAACTCCTCTTTTCAAGAAGATGACCGTACATCTTCCTAACGGCAGGGATATAAAGATTTCAGCCAAGAACAATTCTGCGGATAATTTCTATATCAAGTCTATGAGACTCGGATGCCGCAGCTGGGACAAGAACTATATTTCCCACTCTGACCTTGCGGACGGAGCCGACATCGTGTTCAAGATGTCATCTGAGCCTGCATTGGACAGAGGTACTGACAAGTCGGCAAGACCTTATTCGATGTCAAACGAATAACGCTGTCCTGACTTGTATGATAAAACAGACCGGCTAAAAATAATTTTTAGCCGGTCTGTTTTATGTTGTATACAGTGTATCGTAATACCCTTGCCTTGTAATGTATTGATTACCAAGAATATGTAAAACAGTATGCCGTTTAAACGGTATGCTGTTTTGCAAGTATTTGAAACTCATTGATTTGCAAAGGGAGAGTGTCGCCGCTTGGGTCTATAGGGTCTGCCCTCCTATGAATTCCCTCATAATGGAGGTCGGAGGAATGGCGGCGATCTCGTCAGGAGAAAGCGCGATGATATAGTCGAGGAATTTCAGCATTCTCACAGCTTCCGTATATGCCGGTGAATTCGGTGCGATACGTCTTAGAAGCGGCTCAGCGTAATATTTGAGCATAGGCAGCTCGAATATCAGGGCAGAGTTGAATTCTGTGTCCGCATTTTCCTGGAACGGGAATATATTGTGATTTTCTCCGCGCCTTACGCTATGCCATCTGAGGATTGTATCTTCAGGCGATATGCCCCTTGTGCGGTTGTCACGTACCATCCTGCGCAGCAGCCTGTTGTCGGAAGTTGATATGTTGTTGTTCTCATCGATGGAAAGAGACGTGAGTGCGGAAGCATATACCCTGAAAATACGCGAGTTGTCCACAGCTGAAGTCATATCAGGGTTGAGCGCGTGGATTCCTTCCATAATAAGTATATCCTTTTCCTCCAGTTTCATTGTCTTGCCGGAACTTTCACGTTGTCCCATCTTGAAATTGAACTTGGGGATTTCTATAGTCTTTCCCTCGAGCAAATCGTTCAGCTGTCTGTTGAGAAGCTGCAGATCCATAGCTTCAAGAGCCTCGAAGTCATATTCTCCGTTTTCATCTTTGGGAGTGTCCTCACGGTTTACGAAATAATTGTCAAGTTCAATTACTTTCGGGTTGAGTCCCAATACTTTGCACTGGTTGGCAAGACGGAGGGAAGTTGATGTCTTTCCGCTGCTTGACGGTCCGGCTATGAATACGATTTTCACCTTGTCGCGTTTGTTGTATATCATATCCGCGATTTCCGCATACCGTCTTTCGTGGCGGGCCTCAGCCAGGTTTATTATGTTTATGGCATTTCCTGTCCTTATTGCCTCGTTGAGTGTGCCGATGCCTCTTACTCCGATTATGGCGCACCAGTCGGAATGGCTTTTCAGAGTCGCGGCGATTTTTGCCTGCCGTTTCATCGGGGCCAGCTTGTGGTTGTCACCCTCCATCGGATATTGCAGGCAGAATCCTTCCTTGAATCCGGATATGGCGAAATTTTTCAGATAGCCTGTGGATGGCACAAGCGGACCATAGAATGTATCTGCCGTGTCATCAAGGAAATATACGCTTGAAGTGTATCTTCCAAGCGAGCGAAGAAGACGTGCCTTGTCCGGCTGTCCGTTGTCCTCAAAGATTTTGACGGCCTGTTCACTTGTGAGTTTCCTTTTGGTGAAAGGTATGTCCTGGCGTACCATTTCGCGTATCCTTTCCTTCAATATCTTGATTTCGGAATCCTCGATCTTGTGTACGATGTTTCTGCCGTCTTCGTATTTCTCTTTAAGCCTTATTTCGCAATAGAGACCGCTCGGAAGTGCGTAGTCTATGATGAGTGTTTCGTCAGGATACAGCTCCCTTACTGCTTTCTGCAATACGAAGCATAGCGAACGGATCCATGTACGTCGTCCGTCCGGGTGGCTGTAGCCGATGAATTCCACTTCTACGGGATTTATTATTTTGAATTCGAGCTCCTTCAGCTTGTGGTCGACAAGAGCGGCCAATATAGGATTCCCGGAATCCTTTGTGCTTGAAGGATATGCCTTTTTGGCGAAATCTTTAAGCCGTGTTCCCGCAGGGATGTCATAGCTCTTTCCGTCGTTTATGCAAAAAACATTTACCGTTTCCATTTCTGTTTTATCTCAACGTAATATATGTGCTTTAGCTCAAATATAGCCAAAGCCGAGAGCAGAGGCAAAATTTATTTTGACTATGCCGAGACCAAGGCGTATATATGGGCGTAGCTCAAATATAGCAAAAAGCCTGCTATATGCGTCGGACCGAGAAAAAACATTGAAAAAATCCGTTTGTGTAAATCTCTGATTTACAGTATTTTATGGGGGGTAAAAGATGTGAAAATATATTGTTTTTTCGCGGAATTAATACGTATATTTGTTGCGTTCCCGTTGGTCTTCAGGACAGAAAAACAGGATGATTTAGTCTGAATGTGAGTGGGTTTTGTATGTAAGACTGATGGGATTTTAGAATATAAAAGCTGATTTTATTTTTTGTCGGGAGATAAATTTTAACCGTAACTTAATCTGTCTATAACAAAAGTTCTTGGGCTTCTGTGGTAAATAATTTTGTTACCTCACTTTTATATCGCTTTGCAGCAATAGAATATCAATATATAGAATAATGAAGTTTAAGACTTTTGTCACATTCCTTGTGGCAGTTCTTTTAGGCGGAACAATATCTGCCCAGGACGTTGGTCTGAAGACTAACGTCCTTTATGACGCGGCGGCCACCGTGAACCTTGGCGTCGAGGTCGGTCT